>Ga0172367_10000621_pt1 | contig 54638 bp, 40 predicted proteins | sample Lak10m_FD_114542 | JGI IMG/M metagenome (GOLD analysis project Ga0172367, IMG submission 114542) | Freshwater microbial communities from Kabuno Bay, South-Kivu, Congo - kab_022012_10m | ecosystem: Environmental > Aquatic > Freshwater > Lake | place: Democratic Republic of the Congo: South-Kivu... | reverse complement strand
TCTCCTGGTGCAACTGGAGGGCCGCGTCCACCTCGCCCTTGGCCGCCCGAATCCGCGCGATGTCCCCCAGCACGATGGCTTGGTCGCGGCCCGTCAGCAGAAGTTTCTGGGACTGCTCGAAATGGCGCATGGCCTCGTCCGGCCGGCCCTGCTGCGTCAGCACCCGTGCGTGGGTGATGAGCGTGGCGGCATGATCTGCGGCATCCGCCGCCTGGCCTGCTTCGACCAGCTTGATGGCTCGGCGCATGAACTCGTTGGCCACCGGCATCTCGCCCACACTCTGGCACCGTTCGGCCGCTGTGCGCAACAAGTCCACCGGGGCCGGCAGTTTAGCTTCGTCGATGATAGTCATTGCCTGTTTGGCCCAGTCTGCCGCCAAACGGTATTCCAATTCGCGGCACAAGTGGCGCAAGGCATCAGCCGCGGCCGCCGCCAGCACGGGAGCCGTGCGGGACTGGAGCGCCAGCCGGGTCAATTCGACGTCCTGCGGGAATTTCCGCTGCCGGCCGCCAGCCGCCCCGCCCCAAGCGGTGAACAACGGATCGCACACCTGCTCGGCCAGGTGCCGCGCCTCGTCGGTCGTGAGCGTCCCGGCCAGCGGGCGAACCAATGCATTGAGCGCCAGTGCAGGCACGTGCGCGGCCTGAAGGTCTTCATAAACTTCCAGCAAACCCAGGGCGATGATCCGGGTGAGATCGGACTCAGGGGCAAGGAGCTTCATCACGCTCGCCGGCACGGGCAGCTCAAAGCCGGTGGCGGTGCGCAGCAGTTCCCGCTGGGCGGGGGAAAGCAGCTTCAGCAACGCCCCAATGGCGAGGTTCTCCATGAACTGACGGAGCTGGTCGGCATCCGGCTGCCGGCCCGTGCGCTCGTAGTCTTCCATTTCCTTGAGGCACTGGTCGCAGGCGGTGGGATTGTCCAGACAGAGGGAGAAGAGGAGGTCTTGGAGGCCGGGGTTGCCCTGCGCCGCCGCGAGGATGCGGTCGAGCCGCCGACGCAAGTGCTGCACCTGGGGCACAGCCTGCCGCCGGTCCGCAAGGCGCAGGTGGAGCTTGGCCGTCGCCTGCTTGCGGGCTTCGTGGCGGTCCATGCCGGGCAGGGGAAGGTCTTCCAGCCACAAGGCCAGGTCATCACCGCCGTCCGGCAACGTGAACTGAAAGCGGCTGGTCAGGAGCAGGCGGGATTCGGTGGCGGCGGTTTGAAAGGCGCGCAACAGCGCGCGGACCGGCTCGATCAAACCAGCCCGCACCCGATGTCGCCCACCGGTCGGATCCAGCTCCAACGCCTGCTCGAAGTCGTCCACCACCAGCAGCACCGGACGGGTCGGGGCTGCCCCCGGCAGCGCGGCCTGCGCGCACGGGCCTTCGAGCAATTCGGTCAATGCTGGGAGCAGCAGTTTGGGATCGTTCTCGACCAGAGGCAGGTGTCGCTCGACCAGCGCAGTCACGGCCGGCGTCGCGAGCTGGTCCCGGAACTTGGCGAGCAGCGCCGGGCCATCGTAGCGGCCGAACAGGACGATCAACTCATGCGTGTGATCGAGGCGCTGGGCCACCCGCGCCGCGAGGCTGGACTTGCCCTGCCGCCCCATGCCATGCACCAGCACGCCGGCCTGACGCCGGCCTGCGCCCGCCCGCACATGCCGCAGAATGGCCTGGATTTGCCGCCGCCGGCCGACGAATTCCTGCTCGCCCGCCACGGGCACAAGCTTGCCCTTGGCGTCGAGGAAGGTTTTGACGGCCTGCCCCTGTGACAGATGACGGCGCGGCCCGTGGGCGGTCGCCAGCCGGCCCCCACCTTGGGGAGCCAGATAAAGCCGGGCGAGGTGCCAGTCTTCGGAGCGAGGCCCGGGTGGTTTGGCGGCCGGCAGCTTGTCCGAGTCCGCCAAGTCCAGGCGCGCGTAAGCGAGCGCATGGGAAAGCACCTCGCCCCGCGCGAGGCGGTCATACAAAGCGGCGGCAAAGAGCGTGGCTTCCTGGTCTGACACCGGCGCGGCCCAGCCCAGGACGGCGGGCGCACCCGAGGTCACCAGCTCGCGGGCGAGCGAGTTGAGGGCAGGATGTGATTTGGCAGACTCGCACGCGGAGAGAAACAGGAGGCGCACATGAGCCCCGGCCAGCTCCCGACACAGTTCAGGGGCGGCGGCGGGCTTCGGATTGCCGAAGTCGTCCTCCAGCAGCAACACGGGCCTCGGCTCCAGAATCCCATGACACGAAAGCTGGACGACATCCGGCCGCTCGCGTGCGACAACCGAGGAAAGCAGATGGAGCGTGCCGCTTTCCTCAACGACGCGGTCCAGCTCAAGGTCGCGCGTGGCATTGAGAATCTGGTTTTCCTCCGCCTCATAGCTGAGGTTGTCCATGTCCCGGGGCGCTGCGGCCATGAACACGAGGCTCAGGCGGTGCGGGGCCGGCTCCGGCGGCGTCACCGCCCGGCCGATGCGACGCAGGGGGCAGAAACCCACGTCTGTGCGCAAGGCCCAGTGTCGTCCGTTGGCAGCGAGCAGTTCCCAAGGCGCGTCGAGGAACGCGCGGGCCAGTTCGGAGTCGTCCGCCCTGCTGACGGCGAATTCCACCAGCAATGGTTGCGGGGCGGTGTCCATTAGACGCGTCAGAAAACGGTTCGACCGGCTTTCGATCCAGACAAACATTTGCTCGCCGAGCTTGAGCAGTTCGGCGGGCTTGAATGGTTCGGCACGGGCCAACTTCTGGTGGTCGCTGCTCCAAGACGCCAGGCGGGCGGCCTCCTCCGGCCCCAACGGGCAGTCTTCGCGGAAGGCAAGGTCGGGACAGCGGAACGCCAACCTCTGGTCGGTCAACGTGATGGTCGCGTAGGCGTTCATGACGGACGGCGAATTGTTGGGAAATGAGACTCGAACCTTCCCTACGTTCCAGCCGGAGTCACCGAGGCACCCACCACGCAGGGACAGGGAGACAGTCCGCAGGCCGGCAAAACCTTGCAAGCGTGAAAGCAACGAAGGCGCGCGGGCCCGAACTAGGAAGGTGAAAATCCACGAAAAGGCCCAGAAAACGGCGGCCGTCGACAATGCTTAGCACTTCAAGCAGAAGTGGCTGACAATCACAGCATGCGTAGCTTCCGCCACCGTTGTGCCTGAAAACAGCAAAGGCCGGCATGGCTGCCGGCCCTTGCGCGGGAGTTTATGCGGGATATCAGGCCAGGTGCATGTCCGCCACGGTGCGGCCGGCGGGAATGAAGGGCATGACGTGCTCCGTGTAAGGCGTGATGACGTCCAGGAGGTAGGGTTCCTTGGAGTCGAGCATGCGCTGCATGGCGGCGCGGAGGTCCTTCTTGAACATCACGCGTTCGCACGGGACGTTGAAGCCCTTGGCGAGCTGGACGTAGTCGGGGTAAATGGCCTGACGGTTCTCGGGGTCGCCGAGGTAGGTGTTGCCGCGGTTGCCGGCGTAGAACTTGTCTTCCCACTGGACGACCATGCCGAGGTGCTGGTTGTTGAGGATGATGGCCTTGGCGGCGATTTTCTCAATGTGCGCGGTGGCAAGTTCCTGCACGTTCATGAGGAAGGAGCCATCACCGTCGATGTCGATGACTTGCTTGCCGGGGCAGGCGACCTTGGCGCCCATGGCGGCGGGGTAGCCGTAACCCATGGCTCCGAGGCCGGCGCTGGTGAGGAATTGGCGGGGGTAGGTGTATTTGAACCATTGACCGGCCCACATCTGGTGCTGGCCCACGCCGGTGGTGATGATGGCGTCGCCGCCGGTGAGCTCGTAGAGGAGCTCGATGGCGTATTGGGGAAGGATGACCTCGCGTTCGTGGCCGGAGAGGTGGTCCTTCATGTGGTCGGACTTGATGACCTCCTCCGTGACGGCGTAGCGGAACGGGGCGCGGGCTTTCCACTCGTCGCATTGAGCGACCCAGGCGGAATACTTTTTCGCGAGCGCGCGCTTGCGGAGCATTTCGTTGAGCCGGGCCAGGGCGAACTTGATGTCGCTGACGACCGGGAGGTTGGCGGGCTTGTTCTTGTTGATCTCGGAGGGATCAATGTCGATGTGGACGATGGTGCCGCGCTCACAGAACTTGTCGACCTTGCCGGTGACGCGGTCGTCGAAGCGCACCCCGAAGGCCAACAGCAGGTCGGCCCCGGGTTTGAGGGGAACCATGGGTTCGGCCAGGGACTCGCGCTTCTTGAACTCGCCGCTGACGGCCCAGTTGGCGGCGGCGGCGCCGTGCATGCCCAGCCAGCGCAGCGAGAGCGGGTGCGTCTCCGGGAACGCGCCGCAGCCCATGATCGTGGTGGTGACGGGGATCTGAGTCAGTTCGGCGAACTCGCGGAGCTCCTCGGCGGCGTTGCCGCTGATGACGCCGCCGCCGGCGTAGATCACGGGGCGCTCGGATTTTTCGAGCAGGCCCATGATTTCGTTCAACGCGATGTCACTGGCGCGTTTGTCGGGGTTGTAGCCGCGGACGCTGATGTCCTTGGGAAAGATCGGCTGGGTTTCCGCCTGCTGGATGTTCTTTGGGACGTCCACGATGACCGGGCCGGGGCGGCCGGATTGGGCGATGAAAAAGGCTTCCTTGATGATGCGCGGGATGTCGGCGATGTCCGTGACGAGGTAGGAATGCTTCACGATCGGCAGGGTCATGCCGAAAAAGTCGGTCTCCTGAAACGCGCCCTTGCCAATCATCGCCTGCGGCACCTGGCCGGTGATGGCGACGAGGGGAATGGAATCCATGTAGGCGTCTGCGATGCCGGAAATGAGGTTGGTGGCACCGGGGCCGGAAGTGGCCATGCAAACGCCGGCCTTGCCGGTCGCGCGGGCGTAACCCTCGGCCATGAAGACGCCGCCCTGCTCATGGCGCGGCAGGATGGTGCGGATCTTGGAGCGGGTGAGCGCCTGGTGGAATTCCATGCTCGCGCCGCCCGGGTAGGCGAAGATGGTGTCCACGCCCTCGCGTTCGAGGCATTTGATGAGGATTTCGCAGCCCTTCATGCGCGGACCGATCTCTGATTTTTCGGCGGCGGTGACCTTGGGCTCGCTGTGCTCTGCGGTTGCTTTGCTCATGACTTGCTTTTGGGTTTGGCGGGCGGCGCGTGGCGAATAAAAAACCCACGACTGCTGCCAGCCGTGGGTTCTTGTCGAAATTTACCTATGCCCGACAAGGCCCCCCGGCGTCGCCGACTACGACGACTACCGCTAGCAGGACTTGTCCGACAGGGCCAAACATTGGCAGGACGCTAACTAGGCCCAAAACACCGGTCAAGCGGGGATTCAAAGGCCCGACGCGTGCAGGGGGGCAGGTCGATGTTGGAAACATTGAAATCCTGTGTTCGTCTGCCAACCTACGCGCATGACAACCTCTCAGCTTACCGGGCTGGTGCTGACCTCGATCCTCCTCTCGGGGGTGGCAAAAGCCCAAACCGTCGAAACCGACCTCTGCATCTTCGGGGGCACATCCGGCGGCATCGCGGCAGCGGTGCAAGCGGCGCGCCTGGGCAAGACCGCCGTCATCGTCAACCCGACCAAATACCTCGGCGGCCTCACCACCGGTGGCCTCGGCGCGACGGACATCGGCAACAAGGCAGCCATCGGCGGCATCTCGCGCGATTATTACCACCGCCTCGCGCAGCACTACGCGAAGGAGCAGTCCTGGACGCTGGAGACCGCGCCGGATTACTTCGCCAAGCGGCGCGGCGGGCAGGCCGGTGCCAGCGCATTGACCGGCGCAGACGCGACGATGTGGACCTTCGAGCCACGCGTCGCGGAGAAGATCTATTTCCAGATGCTCGCCGAGTCGAAGACACCGGTTTACCTCGAACAGCGCCTCAAGTCCGTGACCAAGGCTGGCCCGCGCATCACGGAAATCACGATGGAGAGTGGCCGCGTCTTCCGCGCGAAGATGTTCATGGACGCGACGTATGAAGGCGACCTGCTGGCGAAGGCTGGCTGTTCCTTCCACGTCGGGCGTGAGGCAAACGCGGTTTACGGCGAGACGCTCAACGGCGTCCGCGCCCACACGCCGCATCATCAGTTCACCGTGCCGGTGGACCCGTATGTGAAGCCCGGCGACGCGAGCAGCGGTTTGCTGCCCTTCATCCAGCCCGGCGACGGCGGCAAGCCCGGCGACGGCGACAAGGCCACGCAGGCTTACAACTACCGCCTCTGCTTCACGACCGACCCGAAGAATCGCCTACCCGCGCAAAAGCCGCAGGGGATGCCGCAGCCGAAGTGGGACGCGCTGCTCAAGGCCGCGAACAACAGCCTGCCCGTCACGCCACCCGCGAACTACGACGCGAAGCAGTTCGAGCTGCTCGGCCGCTACCTCGAAGCGCTCGTCGCCGCGAACCGCAACCCCAAGCTCGCGCAGTTCTGGAACCCGATTTGGATGCCCAACCACAAGACCGACATCAACAACAACGGCGGCTTCAGCACGGATTTCATTGGGCGGAACTACGATTACCCGAACGCCGACTACGCCACCCGCGCGCGCATCGCGAAGGAGCACGAGGATTACATCCGCGGCTTCTGCACCTTCCTCGCCACTGACCCGCGCGTGCCCGAGGAGATGCGCCGCGAGATGCAGAGCTGGGGCCCGAGCCGGGACGAGTTCCTCGACACCGACGGCTGGCCCCGCGAGATGTATGTGCGCGAGGCGCGGCGGCTCGTGGGCGAATACGTGATGAGCGAGAAGAACTGCCGCTACCAGGAAACCATCACCGACTCGGTCGGGCTCGGTGCTTACAACATGGATTCGCACAACTGCCAGCGCATCGTGAAGAACGGCAAGGTCGAGAACGAAGGCGACGTGCAGGTGCCGCCAATGAAGCCCTATCCCGTCTCCTACCGCTCCATCATCCCGAAGGCCGCCGAGTGCGACAACCTCTTCGTCCCCGTCTGCCTCAGCTCGTCGCACATCGCCTACGGCAGCATCCGCATGGAACCGGTGTTCATGGTGCTCGGCCAGAGCGCGGCCACGGCGGCGGCCATCGCGATTGACGACCAGGTGCCCGTGCAGAAGGTGAACTACGAAAAACTCCGCGCCCGCCTGCTCGCCGACAAGCAGGTGCTCGACTGGACCGGCCCCGACCGCGCGGCCGGGCCCGTCGGCAAGTTCATTGACCCCAAGTCGCTGCCGGGCGTGGTGCTGGATGACAAGGAAGCGAAGCTCAGCGGCACTTGGGCGGACTCCATCTCCAGCGCTTGGCGCGTGGGCCACGGCTATGCGCATGACGGCAACTCCGGCAAAGGCGAAGCCACCGCGGTCTTCACGCCGGTCATACCAACGGCGGGCGATTACGAAATCATTCTCTTCAACGCCCCGAATGCGAACCGCGCCAGCAATGTGCCCGTGACCGTGAGCATTCCCGGCCAGCCGGCGATGACCGTTAAAGTTAACCAAAAGTCGCAGGGCGAAATCTCGCTGGGCAAGTTTAAGCTCCCCGCCGGCAAGGCCACCACAGTGACCATTTCCAACCAGGACACCGACGGCCACGTCATTCTCGACGGCGTGCAGTTCAAGCCGGTGAAGTAGCTATGGCGGCGGTCCGTTACAGCCGTTCCTCCTCACAAAGTCGCGGCGAGAAGCAAAAACGGAGTGCGTTGCAACGCACTCCGTTTACGCGCTTCGGTTAATGACGGCGCCTACGCTGCCGAGCGGGTGAACCACTTCTTCAGTGCGAGATGGGTGGGGACGTAGAGCAGTGCGGGCAGTCCGGCCATCAAAGTCACCAGCCAGGCAAGCGTCGGCATCCACGTCTGCGCCACGTCGTCGCTCATGCCGTGGACGTAGTTGATGTTCACGGGCGTCGTCGCATTGGGGGTGGGGCCGGGCATGAACATGTAGCAGAAGAGGATCAGGCTCCACGCGAGCGCCCACCAGGCGGGCAGGGCACGCTTGTCGTAGCCGAGCCGCTTTACGAGAAACAGCAGCAGAAACGGCAGCCAGCCGTGGAACAACGACAGCCCGCGGAGGAACAGCGGCCGGCGCTCATCAAACATGTAGGCCGTCATGCCCAGCAGCTTCACCCCGCAGAGGCCCCCCGCGAAGTCCAGCACCCAGACCAGTTGCGGCAGCACGATGCCCACGGCCGCCATGCTGGCCAGCAGGGCGCTCTCCGTCCATACCGCCGCCAGCGTGAGGAACAGCGCCACGTCGCAGAAATAGAGAAAGTTGGTCGGCCCGTAATTGAGCCAGTAAACCGGAACGAGCACGGCCATGAAGGCGGTGAAGCCCAGCTTTACGGCGAGCGGCACACGGTGGGGGCGCGCGGCTGATTGAATGTCCGATTTGAGGGGGAATGTGGTTTCGTTCATAGCTCAACAATTGGTTTTGAATTACGACGTAGTTCATAACCGGGCGGCCGGGGGAGCGGTTAATCGATTTTTCCTGCGGCTTGGATTGAAGGAATGCCATAGCCGGCGGAAACTGCCGGCATGGTTTCGCCAGTAAGAATTGAGGCGGTGACCTTCGACGTCGGCGGCACCCTTATCGAACCTTGGCCCTCCGTGGGAGCCGTTTACGCGGAAGTCGCGAGCCGCTTTGGTGTGCGGGCAGATCCGGACTTGCTCAACCGGCAGTTTGCCGCCGCTTGGCGTGCCAGACGGGGTTTTGACTATTCCCAAGCGGCTTGGCTGGACTTGGTGGCTTGCTCCTTCGCCGGGATCATTGAACCGCTGCCCAACGGATTTTTTGATGCGGTCTATGCCCAATTCGCCCGGCCTGAAGTCTGGCGGATCTTCGAGGATGTGGTCCCCACCCTCGAAAGGTTGAGGAGGCAAGGAGTGCGGGTTGGGATCGTCTCCAACTGGGACGAACGGCTTGAACCGCTCTTGGAAGCATTGAACCTGCGCCACTGCTTTGAGGTCGTGGCTGTCTCCTTTCGGGTGGGCCATACCAAGCCGGCCCCGGAAATCTTCCAATACGCGGCGCAGCGATTTGGGCTCCCGCCCGCTGCCATGCTTCACCTCGGCGACAGCCAATTGGAGGACTTGGTGGGGGCCCGTTCAGCCGGCATGCAGGCGCGGTTGATCCATCGGGGCGAGGCACCCGCGGCCCACGAACGGCTCCGGAATCTCGGCGATCTTTTCATGGACTTGGGTCCGGCCGGAGGATAGCGGCATTGGAAATTCCGCTCCCTCAGCGTGTGAAGCGTGACATGCTCAGCCGGCGGTCAACTCGTGGCTTGGCCATAAAGCGAGAGATCGACCAGACACGGAAGTCCGGGAGCGACTCCCGATGAGGCGCAGGCGGATTACTTGATCTCCACGTCAAAGGTCAGGCTGGTGCGCGAGTCGGTCTGCTCGTTGCGGATTTCCATCTCCTTGAGCTGCCACTTTCCGGCGACCTTCTGAAATCGCTTTGGCTCGAAAACCTTCAATAAACGTCCCTTCGAGTCATAGGCTTCCGCTGTGACAATGCCGAGGCTGTCTTGGTCGAGCCAGGTTTTCACCCGGGAGTAACCACCCGGAGCCGGGGAAGGTGTGAGGCTTTCCAAAACAAAGCAGGCCTCTCCCTTGCGTTGTTCCTTGGTCACCAGGCGTTGCTCCGGCCAGTGGAAAAAGCCGAGGCCGAGATCAATCAGCCAGAAATCCGAATTGGCAAAAGGAGTCAGCGGATTTTCCGCAGGCTGCGGGGCTGGCCCATTGATGCGGCCGGTCGATAATTGGCTTGGCGCGTTGCCCTCGCGGGTGATGCGGAAGAGTTGTCCGTCGCCGCTGATGTAATCGGTCTGCCAGGCTGCGCTGGTAACTGTCGTGCGGATGGTCACCGCGGTTTCCACCCGGGCGCCCGAGTGGTTCCGAATTTTGAGCAGGGCGGTGTTCGTGCTGTTGGCTCGGGGCGCGAGTGAGCGAACCTCGGCGGCGATGCGTTGCCCGTCGGCCTGTTGAGACGCCAAGTCTGCGGCGGCCAGCACGGGGGGAATTGTCACCAACGCGCACGCGAGGATGGACCGCGACAGGCGACGTAGCCAGTTCGCCATACAGTTGGCTTTATTTCGCATGCCTTGGGGTCTTTCTCCTCTTATCCGCCGGCATCTTTTCCAGCGCAAGGGGGAGCAGTTCGCTGATTCGCCGGAGAAAATGCACACGCATTTTCGTGCGGACCTCGCTGGGCACTTCCGCCCAGTCCCTGCGGTTCAGTTCGGGCAGCAGAACTTCCCGAATGCCGGCACGTGCCGCAGCCAACACCTTTTCCTTGATGCCCCCGACCGGCAATACGCGCCCGCGGAGGCTGATCTCGCCCGTCATTGCCAAGCCGGAGCGGACCCGGCGTTGCGTCAGCAGAGAGGCCAAAGCCACGAGCATGGTGACGCCGGCGCTGGGACCGTCCTTGGGCGTTGCTCCGGCCGGGACATGCACATGGATATCGTGCTTCTCGAAATCGGTCGCTGCCAGGCCCAGCACCGCAGCCTGCGAGCGGAGATAGCTCAAAGCCGCCTGCGCGCTCTCCTTCATGACCTCGCCAAGCGAGCCTGTCAGGATGAGCTTGCCCAGGCCGTTCATCCGGGTGGCCTCGATGAAAAGGATGTCGCCCCCAACGGGAGTCCAGGCGAGGCCGACGGCGATTCCGCACTCCGCGATCTTCTCGGTGGACTCCGAAACGAATTTGGGCTGCCCGAGCATGCGCTCAAGATCCTTGGGGCGGATGGTCGTGGGGCGTAGTTGGCCGGTGTGCGAGGCGATGGTGCGGGCGGCTTTGCGCACGACCGCGGCCAGCTCGCGGTCGAACTGGCGGCATCCCGCTTCACGGGTGTAGTCGTGCGCCAGCTTCCGAAGGGTCGCGTTGGGCAGCTTGACCAGCTTCGGCTTCACGCCGTGTTCGGCAAGTTGCCGTGGCAGCAGGTGGCGGCGCGCGATGTGAACCTTTTCTTCCAGCGTGTAGCTGGGCAGCTCGATGACCTCCAGACGGTCGCGCAACGCGGGTAAAATCGGATCCAGCCAGTTCGCGGTTGTGAAAAAAAGCACGCGCGAAAGGTCGAAGGGAACATCGAGGTAATGGTCCGTGAACGTGCTGTTCTGCTCGGGATCGAGCACTTCGAGCAAGGCGGCAGAGGGATCACCGCGGAAGTCGGCGCCGACCTTGTCAATTTCGTCCAGCAGGATGACCGGGTTTTGGCTCTCGACGCGCCGCATCGTCTGGATGATCCGGCCCGGCATCGCGCCAACGTAGGTGCGGCGGTGACCGCGGATCTCCGCCTCATCCCGCATGCCTCCGAGGGCGATGCGGGCAAACTTGCGGCCCAACGCATCCGCAACGCTCCGGCCGAGCGAGGTTTTTCCCACGCCGGGCGGGCCAACGAGACAGAGAATCGGCCCCTTCAACTGGCGCCTGAGCTTGATGACGGCGAGAAATTCGAGGAGGCGATCCTTCACTTTCCGCAGGCCATAATGCTGCTGGTCCAGAAGGTTTGCGGCCTCATCCATATCCAGTTTGTCCTCGGTGGATTTGCTCCACGGAAGGTTTGCGAGCCAGTCGAGGTAGTTTCGGGTGATGCCGTATTCGGCGACGGCCGGGGGCGTTTGCTGGAGCCGCTCCAGTTCCTTGTCAGCGATTTTGCGCGCATCGGGCGGTAGTTTGGCCCGATCGAGCGCCTCACGCAGGGCGGTGGCGTCGGCCGTGGCGGTGTCGGGCTCGCCAAGTTCTCGCTGAATCGCCCGGATCTGCTCCCGCAGAAAAAAGTCCCGCTGGCTCTTGGACATCGAGGTCGTGACTTCCTTCTGAATCTTGCTCCCCAGGGTGAGGACTTCCAGCTCGCGTTGCAGCAGCGGGAGCTGGCGGCCGAGGCGCTCCTTGACCGAGGTGATTTCCAGAAGCCTTTGCCGCTCCTGAAGGTCCAGATTCAGGTTCGCGGCGATCAGATCGGCCAGTTTGCCCGGCGATTCCTGGTTGAGGGAGGAAACCTTGACCTGATCCGACAGGGCAGGCGAGAGGCTGATGATCTGCGTGAAAATCTGGCTGGCATTGCGTGCCAGGGCGGCGAGTTCCACGGAGTCCTCGGCCAGGTCATTCAGCAGCTCTACCCGTGCCCGCAAATACGGTTCGTGAGCGACGAACTCCTTCAATTGAAACCGGCGCAACCCTTCGACGAGGATGCGCGCGGTGTTATCCGGGAACTTGAGCATTTTCAGCACGCGACCCGCGCAGCCGTGGGACCACAGATCTTCCGGCTTGGGCTCCTGCACCTCTGGCTTGGTTTGGAGCACCAAGCCTACAAACCGGTCCCCGCCCACGACATCGTCAATGAGCTTGATGCTCTGGCCAGACTCCACCAGCAAGGGCGTAACCATGCCCGGAAAGAGCACGATGTCTGACAAACCAAGAATCGGAAGCGTCTCCGGTAACGGCTTCGCGGTGGCCCGGAGCGACTGAACATCGTCCGCGACGGCTTCGCTCGCGTTGAGGATGTCGATGAATTCCGTGTCGGCCATGCCGTGGGGGGGTGCCTGCGGTTGGTTGGGGCTCGTAAAGGTTAAAACTAAGGCTGGTTACTTCCCTTCGCACCGGCCGCCGGAGGCACGTCCACCCGCAGAAAGCCGTTTTGATAGCTGGCCCGCGCCTGACCGAGATCGAAGCCCCCCGGCAGCTCCACCACGCTTTCAAACTCGCCGTAGTGAATTTCCATCACTTGAAACGTGCTTTGGCCGTTGCGGCATTCGTCCCTCCGCATGCCGGTGATCGTCAGACGGGCCCCATCGACGCTGATTTCCAAGTCCTCCTTGCGGATGCCGGCCAGTTCGACCTTGATGACCGCACCACTCGGATGCACGTAGACGTCCGTATTGGGGGTCCAGACTGTCTCAGCCTTCTTAACTGCTGACGGCCGGGAGGTGGAACCGGCGGGATAGCTCGGGGTTGAATCGGCCTTGGACATGGCGGGGGATGGCTTAGCCCATCTTTACGATGATCTGCGGGCGCTCGCCCTTGCGCGCGCGAAAAACGATCGAGCCTTTCGGGGCTGCCCCGGACGAGCCAGCGCAACCGCACCCGCCTGCTTTGGAGCCGCACTGCGTCCTTTTTTTGAGCAGCGGGCGCACGAGTAGAAAGGCGGCCAGCCCAACGATCCCGAGCGCGGCAAGTTCCTGCCATTCCATGGGAGAAAACTAGTTTAATCCGGCCGGCCGGTAAAACGATTTTTCCGGCGGGGCTTCAACCACACTGAGCGTTGTGCCGCAAAGCGTGGTCGGCCAGCACGAGTGCGGTCATGGCTTCGACCATCGGGACGGCGCGCGGGAGCACGCAGGGGTCGTGGCGGCCGCGCGGTTTTAGCGTCGTGTTTTGGAGGTTGGTGTCCACGGTGTCTTGCTCGTGAAAGACCGTGGCGGTGGGCTTGAAGGCGACACGGAAGTAAATCGTCTCGCCGTTGCTGATGCCACCTTGCACGCCGCCGGAGCGGTTGGTCGTGGTGCGGACTTTTCCGTCCACGTTGCGGAAAGCGTCGTTGTGATGCGTGCCCGTGAGCATGGTGCCGCCAAAGCCAGAACCGATTTCAAAACCCTTCGTCGCGGGCAGGCTCAACATGGCTTTGCCCAAGTCGGCTTCGAGGCGGTCGAACACGGGGGCGCCCCAGCCTGCCGGGACACCCCGCGCGATGCCGGTGATGACCCCGCCCACGCTGTCGCCTTGGGAGCGGATCTGCTCGATGAGCGCAATCATCTGCTCCGCCACTGCCGCGTCCGGGCAGCGGATGATGTTCGCCTCGACCTGCGCGAGCGTGAGTTGCTCCACGTCCACGTGGCACCGGAGGTGTTGCACGGACTCGACGCAGGCGAGGACTTCCACGCCCCAGCGTTCGCGGAGGAGTTTCTTCGCGATGGCTCCCGCAGCGACGCGCCCGATGGTTTCGCGTGCGCTGGTGCGGCCCCCGCCCGGCCAAGCGCGGATGCCATACTTGGCCTGGTAAGTGTAGTCAGCGTGCGAAGGCCGGAACTTCGAGGCCATCTCCGTGTAAGCTTCGGAGCGCTGGTCCTCGTTTTTGACCACGAGGGAAATCGGGGTGCCCAGCGTTTTGCCCTCGAAGGTGCCGGATAGGATTTCAACCCGATCGGCCTCCTTGCGGGGGGTGGTGATGCTGGATTGGCCGGGCCGGCGACGGTCGAGTTCGGGCTGAATGTCGGCCTCCGTGAGCGCGAGGCGGGGAGGACAGCCGTCCACGACGGCGCCCACACCGCCGCCGTGGGATTCGCCCCAAGTGGTGACGCGGAAGAGCTGGCCGAAGGTGTTGCCCATGCGGGGAGAGTGTCCGAATCTGGCTGAGACGGCAAGGCGGCAACCGGGGGAAAACTCCAAATCCCGAGCTCCAAGTTCCAAAGGGGTGACCGGCCCAATCTTGGTGCCCGGAACTGGGTGCTCCTTCCGAGTTTGGGATTTGGAGCTTGGAGCTTTCCCGGTCGGCCATTCAATATGCCGCGCATGAAAGCCGTCCGTCACCCCATGCGTTCCCTTGTAATCGCGCTAGCCACCGTATTCGCTGTCACTCAAGCCCCCGCCGCCCCGCGTGCGCTGCCGGCCGGGCAGTTGCCCAACGATGTCCGCCTGGCGCCGCCCAAGGACTTGAACGGCTACTTCCCCTTCACGCCGCCAAAGTCGAAGGAGGCTTGGCCCGAGCGTGCCGCGTTCGTGCAACGCCAGATGAAGGCAGCGCTCGGGCTCTGGCCGATGCCCACCAAGACGCCGCTCAACGCTGTCATCCACGGCAAGGTCGAGCGCGACGAATACACCGTCGAGAAGGTCTATTTCGAGAGCGCGCCGGGCTTTTTCGTCACCGGCAACCTGTATCGGCCCAAGGGCAAGACCGGCAAAGTGCCCGCCATCCTCTTCGCCCACGGGCACTGGAAAGATGCGCGGTTGTCCGAAGCGGCGGAGGACGCGGTGCGCCGCGAAATCGCCATCGGTGCGGAGCGCTTCGAGGAGGGCGGTCGCAGCATCTTCCAGGCAATGTGCGTGCAGCTCGCGCGCATGGGTTGCGTGGTCTGGCAGTGGGACATGATGAGCGATTCCGACGCCGTGCAGCTCTCCGCGCTGACGGTTCACCGCTTTGCCAAACAGCGACCCGACATGGCGAAGACGGAGAACTGGGAACTTTACAGCGCGCAGGCCGAGGCGCATTTGCAGAGCATCATGGGCCTCCAGACGCTCAACGCCATCCGCTCGCTGGACTTCGTGCTCGGCTTGCCGGACGTGGACCCCGCCCGTGTGGCGGTGACCGGCGCAAGCGGCGGTGGCACCCAGACGATGATTCTCACCGCGTTGGACCCGTGCATCACACTGTCTTTCCCCGCGGTGATGGTCAGCACCGCGATGCAGGGCGGCTGCACCTGTGAGAACGCGTCGCTGCTCCGCATCAACACCGGCAACATCGAGTTCGCCGCGCTCGCCGCGCCGCGTCCGCAAGGCATGACCACGGCCAACGACTGGACACGCGAGATGGCCACGAAGGGTTTCCCGGAACTCCTCGCTCATTACAAGACCGTGGCCGGCACGACCAATCTCGTGATGCTGCATCGCGGGGAACACTTTCAGCACCACTACAACGCCGTCGCCCGCTCCGCGTTCTTCACCTGGGTCAACCAGCACTTCAAACTCGGCCTCAAGTCGCCCGTCGTGGAGCGCGATTATCAACGCCTCACGCGCGCTGAGCTGACCGTGTGGGACGATAAGCATCCTGCGCCGAAGGCCGATGACATTGACTTCGAGCGCCGGCTGCTCCGCTGGTGGGCCGACGATGCGGAGAAGCAGTTGCAGGCCAGCGCGTCGTCCCTGGATGCGTTCCGCCAGCTCGCGGGCAATGGCGTCGAGGCCATTATCGGCCGCACCTTCACCAGCGCCGGCAAGGTCGCGTGGGAGCTGAAGGACAAAAAAGTTCACGGTAGCTACGTGGAGATGACCGGCCTGCTCCGCAACGAAACGCACGGCGAGGAACTGCCCGTCGCGTGGCTTTACCCGAAGCAGTGGAACGGCCGCGCGGTCATCTGGCTCGACGACTCCGGCAAGGGCGCGCTCTTCAACGCCGACGGCTCCGTGAAGCCCGAGGTGAAGTCGCTCATGGATTCGGGCGCGACGGTCCTGGGCGCTGACCTGCTTTTCCAAGGCGAGTTCAACAAGGACGGCAAGGCCCCGACGCAAAACCGCGTCGTCGCCAACCCGCGTGAGTTCGCCGGCTACACTTACGGCTACAACCACGCGCTCTTCGCCCAGCGCACGCACGACGTGCTCACGTTGGTGAAGTATCTCCGCAGCTACGAGGCGAACCCTAACCACCCCGCGCCCAAGAGCGTGGACGTGGCGGGCTTTGGTGGCACCGGGCCCATCGTGGCGGCGGCGCGGGCGGTGGCGCGCGGGGCGATTGACCGTGCGGCGGTGGAGACGGCGGGCTTCCGCTTCGGCAAGCTCACTGATTACCGTGATGTGAACTTCCTGCCCGGTGGCGCAAAATACGGTGATGTGCCCGGCCTGCTCGCGCTAAACGCGCCGGCAAAGCTGTGGATCGGTGGGGAAGCCATGCCTGCGCTGGCGGCCAAGCTTTATGCCAACGCCAATGCGGGAAACGCAGTGACAGCGTCTGCCACGGCGGACCGCGCGGCGGCGGCCAAGTGGCTCCTGGCCCAGTAGGGCAGGGCCAAGCTCACTTCAAGCCGGTCCGGCGGTTCACCTTATGGACCGCCGCTTGGTCCGTGCATTTTACCAGCAGCTCATCGATGCACACATGGGCGGGTCGGCTGGCGCACCAGACTAAAATCTCGGCGATGTCCTCGGCTGTCAGCGGCACCACGCCCTCGTAGACCTTGGTCGACCGGGCCTCGTCGCCCTTGAAACGGACCATAGAGAACTCGGTCTCGGCCATCCCGGGGTCGATCGTGCCCACACGCACGCCGGTGCCGCACAATTCCAGCCGCAGGGAACGGGTGATCATGATCTCGGCCGCCTTGACGCCGCAATAAACCGAGCCGCCTTCGTAGGCCTGCCGACCGGCGACCGACCCAATGTTCAGAATATAGCTTCCGGGGTTCTTCACCATGTAGGGCAGGATGGCGCGGGTTACGCGCATGACTCCGAGGAGGTTGGTCTGCACCATGGCTTCCCAGTCCTCGTCTTTGCCATTCGCGACCGTATCCAGACCGTGGGCCCCGCCGGCGTTGTTGACCAGCACGTCAATGTGCGGCGTGAGGGCCGGGATGCCCTCGGCGAATTTGTTCACGCTGCTGGTGCTCGACACGTCCAGCTTGTGGAACACGGCGTTCGGTGCTCCGAGCTTGCGCGCCTGTGCGGCGACGGCTTCCAGTTTATCCGTGCGGCGCGCGCCCAGAATCAGGTTGCAGCCTTCTGCGGCGAAGGCCCGCGCGGCGGCGGCTCCGAAACCGCTGGAAGCTCCGGTGATGAGAACCCACTTGTTGGCGAGACGTGCTGGCATGATGTGAATCGTGTTGTTTTGTGCGGTGCGACTTGTAACGGGCGGCTGCCACGCGTGAAAGCAAAAAGGCCGCCCTGATCTCAGGCCAACAGGCCTCTAACCACCTGTCCATGCACGTCGGTGAGGCGGAAGTTGCGGCCTTGGAACTTGAAGGTGAGCCGCTCGTGGTCAATCCCAAGCAGGTGCAGGAGTGTGGCTTGGAGGTCATGCACGTGGACGGGGTCTTTGGCGACGTTCATCGCGAGGTCGTCAGATTCGCCGTAGGTAATCCCGGGCTTGATGCCGCCGCCGGCCATCCAAATCGTGAACGCGTAGGGATGGTGGTCGCGGCCCCAGCGTTTGCGTTCGGCGAGGTTGCCCTGAATGAAGGGCGTGCGGCCAAATTCGCCGCCCCAAATGACCAGCGTGTCTTCCAGCAGGCCGCGTTGTGCGAGGTCAGTCACCAGGCCAGCGCTTGGTTGATCGGTGTCGCGGCATTGGTTGTAAAGCTCGGTGGTCAGGGAGTTGTGCTGGTCCCAGCCGGCGTGCATGAGCTGGACACAGCGGACGCCGCGTTCGATGAGGCGGCGGGCCATGAGGCAGTTGTAGGCGAAGGTGCCCTGCTGCTTCACGCTGGGGCCGTAGAGGTCGAGCGTGGACTGTGGTTCCTTCGAGAAGTCGGTGAGTTCCGGCACGCTCGTCTGCATGCGGTAGGCCATCTCGTATTGCGCGATGCGCGTGGCGATTTCCGGGTCGCCGAACTCGCGGAGCTTCATCTCGTTGAGCTGCGCGAGGTCGTCGAGCAGGCCGCGCCGGACTTGGGCGGACATGCCATCGGGGTTGTTCAGGTAAAGGACCGGCTCGCCGCTGCCGCGGAATTTCACGCCGCTGTAACGCGTGGGGAGAAAGCCGCTGCCCCAGTAGAAGTCGTAGAAAATCTGGCCGCAGGTCGTGTCCTTGCTGATGGAAGTCATCACGACGTAGCCGGGCAACTCCTGCGTCTCGATGCCGAGCCCGTAACTGAGCCACGCGCCGAGGCTCGGACGGCCGGGCATCTCCGAACCCGTGAGCAGGAAGGTGATGCCGGGCGCGTGGTTCACGGCCTCGGTGTGCATGGACTTGATGAAGCAGAGCTTGTCCGCGATGGCCGCCGTGAACGGCATGAAGCGGCTCACCCACGCGCCGCTCTGCCCGTGCTGCGCGAAGGGCTCGACGGGCTGGAGCATCAGCTTGCCATCGGCCTTGCCCGTCATCGTGCTGAAGCGCTTGCCGGCGACGTATTCCTCAGGCACGGGTTTGCCGTGGAGTTCGGCGAGGCGGGGCTTGTAGTCCCACAAGTCCACATGCGTCGGCGCGCCGTTTTGGAAGAGGTAGATGACGCGCTTGGCTTTGGGGGCGAAGTTCGGGAATTGCCGATTGCCGATTGCCGACTGCCGATTGTCTGCGCCCGTCGCCTCTTGCTTGAGGAGCGACGCCAACGCGGCGATGCCCAAGCCCGTCGCGCCACGCCCGAAGAGCTGGCGGCGGGTGAGCAGCGCTTGATGTTCGATGAATGGCGACATGGTCACGAACTCAGACCATGCCCACGGCCACATCTTCAATCCAGCCCAAGTCGCTGGGCAGCATGTGGGCGGATCGGGATAATTCTTGAACAGCCGCGAATCCCAGCCAGTCTTCTAAGCGCACATGATTTCCGCAGGTCACGCCGCCAACCCCGCCGCGTTGTTTGATTTTGCCCCCCGCACGCGGCTCGTGTTCGGGCCGGATACGGTTGAGCGCGTGGGCGAACTGGCGGCGGAGCTGGGCGGTCGGCGCGTGCTGCTGGTCACCGACCCCGGACTCGTCAAGGCCGGGCACGCCGCACGCGTGCAGGAGTCGCTCCTCAAGGCTGGCCTGCAGGTGAGCCTGTTTGACCGGGCGAAGGAGAATCCCACGACGAAGTGCGTGGATGAGTGCGTGGCCGTGGCCACCGCCGAGAAGGCCGACCTGTTCATCGGTCTGGGCGGGGGCAGTTCCATGGATACGGCCAAAGGTTGCAATTTCATCTTCACCAACGGCGGCCGGATGCAGGACTACTGGGGGGTCGGCAAGGCGCGAAAGCCGATGCTGCCGCTCATCGCCATTCCCACGACCGCGGGCACCGGGAGCGAATGTCAGTCCGCCGCGCTGATCGCGGACGAACACACCCACCAGAAAATGGCGTGCCTCGATCCCAAGGCCGCCGCGCGCATCGCGATTCTTGATCCGGCCCTCACCCTCTCGCAGCCGGCCCGCGTTACGGCCTGCACGGGCATTGATGCCATCGCCCATGCGGTGGAGACCGCCGTGACGACCAAGCGCAATCCGCTTTCGCAGATGTTTTCGCGGGAGGCCTTCCGCCTGTGTGTCACGAGCCTGCCACAGGTCTTGCAGCACCCGAAAGACGTCGAGGCGCGTGGCCGGATGCTGCTGGGGGCGGCCTACGCGGGCCTGGCGATCGAGAACTCCATGTTGGGCGCAGCCCATTCGGCGGCGAACCCGCTCACGGCGCACTACAACATCGTCCACGGTCAGGCGGTGGGCATGCTTTTGCCGTTGGTCGTGCGTTTCAATGCGGAACACCCGGAAGCGTTGCGCGCCTACGCGGAGCTCGCCTCCGGCCCGGAGCTGGCAACTGTGAAGGGCGGGCTAACTACGGCATTGGAAGCCCTCATCGCCCGTTTGGAATCGCTCTTGAATCTGGCTGGCTTCCCGCGCTCGCTCGCGGATTGCGGCGTGGAGCCAGCGAAGATCAAGTTGCTGGCCGAGGAGTCCGCCAAGCAGTGGACGGCGAATTTCAACCCGCGTCGGATCGGACCGGCTGATTTCGTCGGGCTTTACGAGGCTGCCTTCAACCGCCGCAGCGATGGGGATTTGGTTTGATGAAGCCGGCCTCCGCGCTAGTCGGTTTGACCATGCCAATTCGCAGCTTTCGACCGGTTCTGTTAGCCCTATCCTGCTTGGTTGGGATTCTCGCGAGAGCCGCTGCACCTGCGCCTGAGTTTATTTTCCCCGCCGGGGCCAAACAGAGGGCACAAATCACCGTGACAGTGGGCGGCAAGCTTGATGGCTGGCCAGTCGGGGTATGGACCGATCATCCGGGACTGGTCTTTGAGGCCAAGACCAATAACGGCTCGTTCGCAGTCAATGTCTCGGCCGATGTGCCGCCCGGACCGCACCTCGTGCGGTTCTACAATGGCGATGGTTCGGCAGAACCCCGCACGTTCGTTGTGGGCCGGAGGGATGAGGTGCTTGAAGCGGAACCGAATGATGAGTTTCGCAAAGCCCAGCGAATCGACCCGACGGCCGTCGTGGTAAACGGGCGGCTGGAAAAAGCCGGCGACGTCGACTCATTTGCGATCAAGGCGGAGCAGGGGAAGTGGATCGTGGCCTCCGTCGATTGCTACGCGCTGGGCTCCTCGGTGGACCCCGTGCTGCAGATCCTTGATGAACGTGGCGTGCGGGTGGTCCTGAACCACGACGCCCACAACTTGGACGCCCTCGTGGCCTGGCAGGCTCCGCGCACGGGGACATACGTTGTTCAGATTCTTGGTTTCGCTCATCCACCGGCCGCCGATGTGGCGGCGAAGGGCAGTCCGGCTTACGTCTATCGCCTGACGATGACCACCGGCCCGATGGTGCGCTCGGCGTTTCCCATGGGGGTTAAGCGCGGTTCAAGGAGTGACTTGGAGCTGATTGGATGGAATCTGCCAAAAATGGCACAGCCCGTGGACGCCACACGCACTGCCCTGGCGGAACAACTCATCTTCGCGCCCGCAGATTTGACGGGAGACACCCTCTGGCTTGATGTGGCGGACGCCAACGACATCTTCGAACGCGAGCCAAATGATGTGGCTTCCAAAGCCCAGCCGGTTGCCTTGCCCGCAACCTTAAACGGACGCATCGGGCAACCTGGCGACGTGGACCGGTTTTCTTTTCCCGCCAAAAAGAATGAGCGCTTCAACTTTCAACTGCGCGCTGTGGAGTTGCACTCGCCGCTGGCAGCCCGCCTGCGGGTTGAGGACACCAACGGCGTCTCGCTTGCGCAACAGGAGGGGGGCGATCTGACCGACCCCCGGCTGGGGTGGAATGCACCGGCGGACGGCACCTATGTGCTTGCGGTAAGCGACATGTATGGCCAAGGCGGCTCCGAGTGGCTCTACCGGATCAAAACCGCACCCGCGCCACCGCACTTCACCGCCACGCTGCCAACGCATGCGTTCTTCGTCGAGAACGGGAAAACCAACGAGATCAAAGTCACCATTACCCGCAACGAAGGCTATAAAGAGAAGCTCGTGCTTGCGGTCAAGGGACTGCCGGACGGAGTGGTTGCGCATATCCCGCCGGTGCCGGACAAAGGCACGGAGGTAAAGGTCGAACTGGTGGCCAGCCCGGAAGCTCGGGCGGCGAGTGTTCCGATAGAGTTCATCCTCTCGGCGCCGGAAGTGCGTCCTCCTGTCAGTCGCGCGGCGTCATTCAGCCTGCGGGGTGTTGAGCCCCGCGGCGATCGCCTCATCAATGAAGGAAAGATTGCCTGGCTCACCGTGGCGAACAAACCAGCGCCGCCCCCTCCACCCAAGAAGAAAAAGGGCTAGCGGCAAGCCAATCAGGTGCGAGGCCGCGGCTCGCTTCGGCATTGCCAGTCAGTTCTCCGGCTCGGCAGGTCCGCAGGCCAAGGTCAGTGCAAAGCTCCTGCCCACGATCAGTAGTTCGCTTGCATCCGGCTGAGAATCTGCCGCGACATGGTCTCATCGCCCAACAAGCCCACCCGCACCCGGATTTCCGTGGACTTGACGGTGATGCGCTTCGTCTTGATGGTCACTTTCTGATCTCCGGCGGTGCGCCCTTCAATGACTCCGGAAAGGCCGTCCTGCTGACGCTTGATCACGGCGAGTTTCAAGTCTTTCATCGCCTGTTCAGCGGCCCGCTGAGCCGCGTCCACTGCCACCGGTTCGGTGACTTTCAGCTCGCCTTGAACGTAAGCCGCCCCGCCTGCTCCCGCGGCCGCCCCGACCAACAGGGCAGCACAACCAGAGAAAAAGGTGAGCGATAGGGCGGTGACGAGTATCACCAGCAAGTGTCTTTTCATAAGCAGTGCGATGTGTGCGCGGGCATTCTTAGCGTGCGCAGTATGCACTGTCGAATCTTCAGGGGCTGCACACTGTGCGCGGTGCTTGCCTGGCTGCTTGCGTTCGGGGAAGCTCATCTTCACAAATGAAAAAGCAAACAGCCAAATCGCAATCTCTCGAACGCAAATGGTCCTCCATCGTGGTCGATGGCGCGGAGCGCGCTGCCAGCCGGGCCATGCTGCACGCAGTCGGCTTTAAGCGCGAAGATTTCAAGAAGTCACAGGTTGCGGTCTGCTCGACTTGGAGCCAGGTCACCCCGTGCAACATCCACATTGACCAACTCGCTGTCAGCGTGGCGATGGGGATCAACGAGGCTGGCGGCAAGGCCGTCGTCTTCAACACCATCACCGTCAGTGACGGCATCAGCATGGGCAGCGAGGGCATGAAGTATTCGCTCGTGTCACGCGACGTCATCGCGGATTCGATCGAGACGGTGGTGGGCTGTGAAGGCATGGACGGACTGGTGGCCGTGGGCGGTTGTGACAAAAACATGCCCGGTTGCCTGATCGCCATGGCCCGCATGAATCGCCCGGCGGTGTTCGTTTACGGCGGCACGATTCTGCCGGGCGACTATCACGGCAAGCCAGTGGACGTGGTGTCCTGCTTTGAAGCCGTCGGGCTGCACGCGGCGGGCAAGATGAGCGACAAGGAACTGGCCGATCTTGAGGAGGTCGCCATTCCCGGTGCGGGTTCCTGCGGCGGCATGTATACGGCGAACACCATGGCCAGCGCTATTGAAGCGCTTGGCATGAGCCTGCCCAACTCGAGCGCGCAGGCCGCCGTGTCAAAGGACAAGACGGTGGATTGTGAAGCCGCGGGCGCAGCGGTCTTGAACCTCATCAAGAAGGGCATCCGCCCGCGCGACATCATGACGAAGAAGGCGTTCGAGAACGCCATCACGCTCGTCATCGCGCTCGGCGGTTCGACGAACGCGGTTCTTCATCTGATCGCCATGGCTAGCGCGGCAGAGGTAAAGCTGACCATTGATGACTTCACCCGCATCGGCAAACGCGTGCCTGTGCTCGCAGACCTCAAGCCGTCCGGCAAATACGTGATGGCCAAGCTCGTGGAAATCGGTGGCACGGTGCCGTTGATGAAGATGCTCCTCGACAAAGGCCTCATGCATGGCGACTGCATGACTGTCACCGGCAAAACCCTGGCCGAAAATCTGAAGAACGCGCCGAAGTATCCCGCCGGCCAGGACGTGGTGCGGGACTTTAGCAACCCCATCAAGAAGGACAGCCATCTGGTCATCTTCCGCGGAAACCTTTGCCCCGGTGGCGCGGTTGGCAAGATTTCCGGCAAGGAAGGTCTACAGTTCAACGGCAAGGCAATCTGCTTCGACAGCGAGGAGAAGGCGTTGACCGCCATCCTTGATGGCCGCGTGAAGAAGGGCCACATCATCGTCATCCGTTACGAAGGACCGCGCGGCGGTCCCGGCATGCGCGAAATGCTTTCTCCCACGAGCGCCATCATGGGCAAGGGCCTCGGCAAGGACGTGGCGCTCATCACCGATGGTCGCTTCAGTGGCGGCTCGCACGGCTTCGTCGTCGGCCACGTCACGCCGGAGGCCTACGAGGGCGGTCCTTTGGCGATTGTAAAGACCGGTGACGCGATCACCTTCGATGCCGAGCGGCGCGAGATCAATCTGCACATCACCAAGGGTGAGATGGACAAGCGCCTCCGACTTTGGAAACGCCCGGCTCCCCGATACACCCGAGGCATTCTCGCCAAGTATGCCGCGACCGTGAAATCCGCCAGTGAAGGCGCGGTGACCGACGTGGATTTGAAGGTGTGAGCGGAAGCGCCTGATGGGTGACCCGTTGACACCAAATCTGCCGGAGGGTTGGAAAAACTGGGCGACTTCCAAAGATACTCTGCTGCTTGGCCTAGCCGGGGTCTTGGTTCTGAACCTCTACGTTTGCTGCCACATCGGGTGTTCCAAGCGCTACAGCTTCAAGGAGAAACGCTGTTGGTTTCTCTTGGTATGGATTTACCCGGTGTTGGGCGGTTTGCTAGCATTGCTGGTGGTTTTTAAGGGGCGCCAGTCGGAACAAGAAACAAAGTCTGAGTCGAAGCGACCTCAATAGTCTTCCGAAACCACCGGCATGACCAAACATTTGCTGTTCAAAGCCATCGTCGCCGCCTTGCAGGCGGAGTTGGACACCTTCACGCGCGCCGCGAACGCCGCGCGGGCGGAGGCCACCGACCCGCAAAGCCGCGCGGAACACAAATACGACACACGCGGGCTGGAGGCTTCCTACCTAGCGGCCGGACAGGCGCGGCAAGTCGCGGAGTTGGAGGCGGCCATCGCGGCATTCCGCATCTTGCCAGTGAGGAAATTCGGTGCGGCGGAGGCCATCGAGTTGGGAGCGTTCGTTGAGCTGGAACGGGGAGGGGAGCGGACGGCTTACTTGCTTGGCCCGTGTGCGGGTGGGACGGAGGTGGTTGTGTCGAGGCGCGCCGTGCTGGTCATCACTACGCAATCGCCGCTAGGCAGTCAGTTGCAAGGGCGCAAGGCCGGGGATCAGTTCGAGTTGAGCGTCGGCGGAAAACGCCAGCGTGCCCGGGTGGTGAGCGTGGGGTGAGCAGACGGGCGAAGTTGGCCCCATAAAAAAACGATTCGGGCAGCAGACGCCAAGGAGGTGGGGGTGGGGAACCCCTCTGAAGAAACGTGCTGCCGCCCGAATCAAAGTCGTCAAATAACTGATCAGAACGTAAAATCGAATTGCCCGATGTCAATCGTGAAGATGTCTTCACCGGGCTAATGGCCTCCAGCAGGTAGATCAATCATTTCGGCCGGTGCGGGATAACACTGAGCAAACACAGGTCCGGAGCGGGGCAGTTGGTGGGCCGAGATGTGTTGTTACTGACCGAAGTTCGGGTTGGGACCTTGGAATGCGTAATCAGTTTGGCAGCGGTGGTTTGAGCTCCCGAATCCACTCGGACAGCATTTTTACTGCGGCTTCGTCCACGAGCGACTTTGCCACCGGCGGCATTCCCCCCTGACCAATGCGCATGACACGCTGCATCAGGATGCTGCGCTCCGGAGACCCGGGGAAGACCAGTTGGGCATCCGGGATGCCAAATTTCTCGTGGAGCGGCGAGCTGCCAATCAGCTGCATTTTGTCCGCCGGCGTGTTCCAGCGCAGCGTGATGGCGGAGTTGCCGCCGCCGGCCTCGACGTGACAGTGCGCACAATTGGCGTGCAGATAAGAGCGGGCCCGGTCATTGAGCGGCACGGTGCCATCGTAGGGATTGGGCAAGGCCGCCATTTTCTCCGGAGGTTTGGGGAGTTGGGCCACGCCGGCTTTGTCGGGCTTCAGGCTGAACGCACCAATGTGCGCGAGAGTTCGCAGTTGGTTGGCCGTTACGCCCCCATAGTCGTGGTCGCGGTTCATCTGTGGAGTGTTTACCCCCAAAACGAACTGAGCGGCGCGGCTGTGGCAGGTCATGCATTCGGCGCGGCTCGGGTAGTGCCACACCTGCTTGCGCGTGCCGCCCGGTGCACGCGCGTCCTTGATCTTGAATTCGCGGTCAGCGCCCTTGGCTTCGACGAGCTCGGCATCGGTCTGGGAGTCGTTCCACCGATAGCTGTAGCCGACCCACTCGTTTTGTTCAAACAGCATGAAGCGCGTCTCGATCCATTTACGTGACTTGGGATTCCCGGCTTCAAGCTCAAGCGCGAAGCTCTTAACCAGCACCGTTTCCTCAGGGAACTTCCAGGCGCCGCCTTCACTGAAGGTGATCTGGCTCGTGCCTGGCAGCGCGATAAAGCGCTCCTTGTGCGTGCCGTCGGACCACAGGGGCGAGTTGACGGAGTAGGGGATCACTCCGGGTTGCATCACGTGGCCCTTCACCTTAGCGAACAGTCCACTGTCGCTGAGTTTACGCGGGAACGGGGGGCGCTTCCTGGTGTCAGGCGGATTGGTCTCCAGCTCATAAAGCTGGCCGGCGTAGTCCACGTAAAAAATCTCGCCTGTGCGGCCTTCGCTGAAGCCAACCATCGCGTGCGGCGTGTCCGCAATTTCGCGGTGCCAAGTGACCCGACTGCCCTTCCGTTTCAACGCCCAGATTTTTCCGGTGCCGTAGTCACCGTAGATGTATGCCCCCCGGAGTTCGGGAAACTTGCCGCCCTGATAGACGATGCCGCCGGTGATGGAACGTGCTTCCGCGTGGTGATGCTCAACGAGCGGGGGCGTTACCGGGTGTGGCCCGAGCTTGCGCTGCGCGTGGAACAGGTGATTGCCTTCGCGCACGCTCCAACCGTAATTCGCTCCACGCGTGACCAGCTCGATCATTTCGTAGAGGTCCTGTCCGATGTCTCCGACAAGCAGGCCTCCGTCTGATGGGTCCAGCGCGATGCGCCAAGGGTTGCGGAAGCCATAGGCCCACAGCTCCGGCCGTGCGCCGGGGATGTCCCAGAACGGGTTGTCCTTGGGGATCGAATATGCTCTGCCGGGGTCCGGGTGTTCGAGGTCCAGGCGCAGCAGGCCGCTGTTCAAGTCCGTAATGTTTTGGCCAGTGTCCAGCCCGTCGGAGTCGCTCGTGCCGTCGCCCGCCGTGATGTAGAGCATGCCATCCAGGCCGAAGACCATGTCGCCCCCGTTGTGCCCATTGGACCACCATTTGATGATTTCGCGTTCGCTCGCCACATCTGCGCGACCGTCAGCTCCGACCGTGTAGCGAAGGATGCGGTTGAACTTGTTTGTGCCGCCGAGCACGACCCCGGCGGCGTTGGTCTGCCTGGTGTTCGGCCCGTTGGCAAAAACGAAGAGAAAGCGATTGGTGGAAAATCCCGGGTGAAAATGGAAGGAGTAAAAATCGTGGTCGGCCAGTTCCAGAAAGAGGTTTGTGGTTGTCTGCGACTGGTCGGATGAGATGGCAAGCATGCGGCCTGCCTGCTCGACGACCAGAAACCGGTCACTCGCAGCGTCGCGTCCGAGAAACAGTGGCTTTCTAAAGTCAAGGCCGGGCCAGGCTCGTTTGGACCGCATTGGTAAAGCGGGGTCCGGGGAGCCGCTAACCCGCGAGGTAGTGATGGGAATTCTCCGGTCGAGACCCGAGGGCAGCCCGTCATGGGCGATGGCTGCTGTCAAGTGGCTTACCAGCCCTTCCATGAGCAAGGCCAGCAACGTAAGGATCGGCAGGTTCACGCAACAACCCTAGACCGGCAGTCGGGGACTGCAATTCAGCGACATGACTTTACCAGGTAGTCCCAGGGTAAACCGGGGCTCCCGATCAAATGACCGTCCCGTGCGGGATGATCCCATTCTTGGGCACAATCACGATGCCGTCGCGAATGAAATAGTTTCCGGTTGGGGAGTCGAAGTTCTCCGGTTTTCCGGCGGGCGAGATGACGCAGTTGTCACCGACGCGGGCGTTCTTGTCCAGGATAGTGTTCTCGATGCGGCAATGCTGGCCGATACCGATCCGCGGGCGGCCGGCGTTCAGGTTCTCCAACATGGAAGCCTGCGATTCGTAGTAGTCGGCTCCCATCATGATGACACGATGAAGGTTGGTGCCCAAGCCCACAAAGCTGCGGATGCCGATGACCGAGTGGCTCAGGTGCGCATGGCTGATGATGCAGCCGTCCGAGACAATGGCGTGGTCAATGCTTGCCCCGTTGACTTTGCTACCGGGCAGGAAGCGCGGCCGGGTGTAGATCGGCGAGCTCATGTCGAAAAAGTTGAACTTGGGCAGCTCTTCCGCACCGTCGAGGTTGGCCTCGAAGAAACTTTTGATCGTTCCGATGTCCTCCCAGTAGCCCTGATAGACGTAACTGAAAACCCGGTGGGTGGCGATGGCGCCGGGGATGATGTGCTTGCCGAAGTCCGTGAATTCGTTGTCGAGCAGTTTGATGAGCGTGGACCGGTTGAAGACATAGATGCCCATCGATGCCAGGTAAAACTCTTCGTCACCCTCGATGTCGAGGGTGTCGTATGATTCGCGGGGTATTTTCAGCGAATCGAGCACGCTGGCATCCTTGGGCTTTTCCACAAAACGCACGATGCGACGGTCGTTGTTGATTTGCAGGATCCCCAACGCCTGTGCGCTGTCGCGGGTAACGGGGATGGTGGCGATGGTCAGGTCGGCCTGGGATTCCGCGTGTTGCGCAATGATGCGGCGGAAGTCCATCCGGTAGAGCTGGTCGCCGCTCAGGATCAGGCAGTATTCCCAATCATGATTCAGCAGGTGGACAAGGTTCTTGCGCACGGCATCGGCAGTGCCCTGATACCAGGAAGTGCTGTGCATGGTCTGCTCGGCTGCCAGCAGTTCCACAAACCCACCGCTGAAGTGGTCAAACTTGTAGCTCTGGCTGATGTGCCGGTGGAGCGAGGCGGTGTTGAACTGCGTCAGCAGATACACGCGGCGGTAGCCGGAGTTGATGCAGTTTGAGATCGGGATGTCCACAATGCGGTATTTGCCCGCGAGCGGCACGGCCGGCTTGGATCGATCTTTGGTCAGCGGATAGAGGCGCGTGCCCTGGCCGCCTCCCATGACGACGGCCAAAACGTTGGGAACATTAGGTGCCATGCGGCGCGGTGTGGCCATAAATTGAATCCTTTCTTGCGGTTAGCTTTAGCGAAGCTTTACCCTTTTCGTTGGCGCTAGCGCAAGCAACAACCCCTCAACAGCACCCACCACCTTATGTGCGGCATCATCGGATACATCGGCAAACAGCAAGCAACCCCAATCCTGATTGAAGGGCTCCGGCGTTTGGAATACCGCGGTTACGATTCTGCCGGCGTGGCCGTCATGCAGAGCCGCGAGCTGGGCACGCGCAAGAAGAAGGGCAAGATCGACGAGGGGTTGGCGAAGGTCGTGCAGGCGAACCCCATCTACGGACAGGTCGGCATGGGCCACACCCGCTGGGCTACTCATGGTCCGCCGACCGATGAGAATTCCCACCCGCATCTGGACCAGTCCGGCAAAATCGCGGTTGTCCACAATGGCGTCATTGAGAACTTCGACACGCTCAAGGAGCGCTTTATCAAGGCCGGGCACACCTTCAAGTCTGCTACCGATACGGAAGTCCTAGCGCATCTCATCGGCCACCACTACGAAGCAGTGGTCGCGTCTGGCAAGGGCACATGGAGCGGCGAGGGCACGCATCCGCTCGCGCAGGCGGTGATGAATGCTCTCCGCGAGGTCATTGGCACCTACGGCATTGGGGTGATTTGCACGGACCATCCCGGAGTCATGGTTGGGGCGCGCCGCGGGAGTCCGCTGATCGTTGGGGTTGGCGAAGGGGAACACTTCCTGGCCAGTGATGCCAGCGCCATCGTCAGCCACACCCGCACGGTCATCTACCTGAAGGATTACGACGTGGTCACCCTGTTTGCCGACCAGTTCAAAATGGACTCGCTCGGCAATGAGGTCGCCTCGTTCCAGCTCTCAAAGATCGAGTTTGACGCTGACGCGGCCGAGCGCGGGAGCTTTCCGCATTACATGCTCAAGGAGATCTTCGAGCAGCCCAAGACCGTTAAGAACGCCATCCGAGGCCGATTGGACGCCGAGGACGGCACCGCGAAATTCGGCGGGCTCAACATGACCACCGCTGAACTGCGTGCGGTAGATCAAATTGTCATCACCGCCTGCGGCACCAGTTGGCACGCGGCGCTCGTGGGGGAGTATCTCATTGAGGAGTTCGCGCACATTCCGGTCGAAGTCGAATACGCTTCCGAGTTCCGCTACCGCAACGCCCCCATCGAGAAAAACACCCTCTGCCTGGTAATCACCCAGTCCGGCGAAACCGCCGACACCCTGGCCGGCCTCCGTGAGTGCAAACGACGTGGCCACAAGGTGCTCTCCATTTGCAATGTGGTTGGATCCACCATCGCGCGCGAGGCCGACGGCGGCATCTATCTTCATGCTGGGCCAGAAATTGGCGTCGCCTCGACCAAGGCCTTTGTGAGCCAAGTCAGCGTGTTGACCATGTTCGCGCTCATGATGGGCCGCATTCGGATGCTGTCGAACCGGCGCGGCAGCCAGATCATCAAGGGTCTTGAGGCCATCCCTGACCAGATTCAGCGGATCTTGGATCAGAACGACGAGATCAAGCGCATCGCCCTCAAATATGCGCACGCTGAGGACTTCTTCTTCCTCGGCCGCCAATACAACTTCCCCGTCGCCCTCGAGGGCGCGCTGAAGCTCAAGGAGATTTCCTACATCCATGCGGAAGGCTACCCCGCCGCCGAGATGAAACACGGCCCGATCGCCATGATCGATGAGAAGACCCCCACCGTCTTCATCGCTCCCACCGACGCGCTCTACGAGAAGACCTTCAGCAACCTTGAGGAAATCAAAGCCCGCAAGGGCCCCATCATCGCGCTCGCCACTGAGGGCAATGACAAGATCAAGGAGAAGGTTGAAGACGTCATCTACCTTCCGCCGACTTGGGAACCATTGCACCCGCTGCTTGCGGTCATTCCATTGCAACTCCTGAGCTACCACATCGCCGTCGCGCGCGGTTGCGACGTGGACAAGCCCCGCAACCTCGCCAAGAGCGTGACGGTGGAGTGAACAGTTAAGCCAGCAACTCACGCACAACCTCGCCGCTCACGTCCGTGAGACGGAAGTCGCGGCCGGTGTTGCGGTAGGTGAGCTGCTCGTGGTTCAGGCCGAGCTGGTGGAGGATCGTTGCGTGCAGGTCCGGGATGGAGACCGGCTTCTCCACGGCGGAGTAACCGAACTCGTCCGTCGCGCCGTGGATCATCCCGCCCCGGATGCCGCCGCCAGCCAGCCACATCGTGAAGCCCTTTGGATGATGGTCGCGGCCCTTGCCGTTTTCGGCCACGGGCGAACGTCCGAATTCACCACCCCAGATGACCAGCGTCGTGTCGAGCAGGCCGGTGACTTTCAAGTCGTGCAAGAGCGCGGCGATGGGCTGGTCGGTCTCGGCACAATGAAGGTCATGATTCTTCCGCAAGTCATCGTGCGCGTCCCACGCTTTCGGGCCCTCGTTGCCGCCGCTGTAGAGCTGCACGAAGCGCACGCCGCGCTCGACCAGCCGGCGTGCCAGCAGGCAGTTGCGGCCGAAGTGCCGGGTCACCGGGCGGTCGAGGCCGTAGAGCTTGCGGACCGACTCCGGTTCACGCCCGACGTCCACGCACTCCGCCGCGCTGACCTGCATGCGGAACGCCAGCTCGTAGCTCGCGATGCGCGCTGCGAGGCTGGACTCGGCGGGGTTCGCGGCGGCGTATTCTTCGTTCCACTGCCGCAGCAGGTCGAGCCGCGCGCGCTGCTGGCTGGCCGAAACATTCTTCGGCGGCGTGAGGTAGGCGATGGGGTCGCCACTGGAGCGGAACGGCACGCCTTGAAACGCGGCGGGCATGAATCCGTTCGACCAGTTTAACGCCCCGTTCACCGGCGCGCCTTGATGGTCCATGAGCACCACGAACGCGGGCAAATTCTCGCTTTCGGAGCCGAGGCCGTAAGTCACCCACGAACCCATGCTGGGCCGGCCCGCTTGGATGAAGCCGCTGTTCATCTGGAAGAGCGCCGGGCCGTGGTTGTTGCTCTCTGCGTGCAAAGAGCGGATGACGCACAGCTCGTCCGCGTGCCGCGCGAGCAACGGGTATGGCTCCGCGATGTCGATGCCCGCCCGGCCGTGCTTCGCAAACTCGTAGTAGCTCTTCATCGCCACGTTCTGCGTCTTGCGACCCATGAAGGCGTCCTCGGGCTTCCACACGGGAATCGGTTTGCCGTGCCACTTGTCCAGCTCGGGCTTCGGGTCGAACAAATCCACGTGGCTCGGCCCGCCATACATGAAGAGGAAAATCACCGCCTTGGCGCGGGGCGCGAAGTGCGGGGCGCGCGCGGCCAGCGGGTTCGCGGAAGGCGTCGCCGCCAACGCGCCGTCCGCGTGCAGCAGCGAGTTTAGCGCCAGCGCGCCGAAACCGCCGCCGCTCAACTGAAGCATCCGTCTGCGCGAAAGGGTCATTCGATGGTGATGAATTCGCTGCTGTTGAAGAGCACGTGCGCGAGGTCGGTGAACGCGCGGTGTCGGGGCGTTTCCTTTGCACTGGTCTCCTGCGTGTAAGCCGCCTCGCGCGCCGAGATAAACGACTTTGCTTGCTTGAGCCTTTCCGCTGTCGGCACGTGGGCCAGGGCAAGCAGGTGCATCCGCTCGACAGCCTTCGCCAAATCGCCGCCCGCTTCCATCACCGAGCGCTGCGCGAGGAAGCCCGCCTGGTCCTCGACGAACTCGTCGTTCATCAGCACCAGCGCCTGCGTGGGAACGACGCTGCGGGTCCGCACGGCGCAACTGTCCGTGGTCGTCGGCGCATCGAAGAGTTCCATCATCGGCATGAGCAACTGACGCTTCACATAGATATAAACGCTGCGCCGCCATTGGTCCGGTCCCTCCGTGGTGAGCGCGGGCCACTTGTTGCGCTGGCTGGCGGGCAAAAGGTCAGCGCGGAGGCGCGGTTTGATCCCCGGGCCGCCCAACTGCGTGTTCAACCTCCCGCTTGCGAACAGGATGCTGTCGCGGAGCGATTCGGCTTCAAGCCGCTGGAGATTCATTTGCCAGAGCAGCTTGTTGTCGGGGTCGAGCGCGGTGGCCCGAGAACGTTCAGTATTCAGTGGCCAGTTTTCGGTGCGGCCTCCGGGCACGGAACGCTCCGATGGCTGGCCACTGACCACTGAATGCTGATTACTTCTCGCTCCCGATGCCTGTTGATACGTGGCCGACATCAGAACGAGCTTGTGAACTGGCTTCCATCTTCCGCCCTCCGCGATCAGTCTGGCTGCGAGGAAATCCAGCAGCTCGGGATGGGTCGGCCGCTCGCCTTTGAAGCCGAAGTTGCTCGGTGTGGCCACCAGCCCGCGTCCGAAGTGGTGCTGCCAGATGCGATTCGCCAGCACGCGCCACGTCAGCGGGTTGTCCGGTGCGGCAATCCACTCCGCCAGCGCGCGGCGACGCCCGGAGGACTTCGCGTCCGCAGCCGGCGCGGGGAACTCCAGAGGCTTCGCCGCCAGCACGACCGGCACGGCGGGGCCGACTTCCGGGCCTTTGTCCTGCAAGCTCCCGCGCCGCAGCAGATGCGTGGCCGGCACCTTGGCCTTCGTCTCGATGAGCGCCTGAAGCTGCACGGCCTCCTTCGCCTTTGCTTTGTCGTCGCTCTCCTTTGGCACGCCGCGCTTCTCGGTGCCGTTGAAGACCGCGAGCAGGCTGTAGTAGTCCGCGGTGCTGATCGGATCGGTCTTGTGGTCGTGGCAGCGCGCGCAGCCGATCGTGAGCCCGAGGAAGACCGTCGAGGTGGTGGAGATGACATCGTCCAGTTCGTCGAGGCGATACTGCTCCTTGTTGTTGCCCATGTTGTCGTCGTTGCTCGGGGCGTTGCGGCAGAAGCCGGTGGCAATGAGCGTCTCCTCGTCCGCGCCCGGCACCTCGTCGCCTGCGAGCTGCTCGGCCATGAACCGTGCGTAGGGTTTGTCCTCGTTGAAGCTGCGGATGACGTAATCCCGATAACGCCACGCGTGCGGCCGGTCGAGGTCGTTGTGAAAGCCGCTGCTGTCCGCGTAACGCGCGAGGTCCAGCCAGTGTCGCCCCCAGCGCTCGCCGTAGTGCGGGCTGGCGAGCAGCCGGTCCACGACGCGCTCCCATGCGTGCGGCGAGCGGTCGGCCACGAACGCCTCGACCTCTTCCGGAGTCGGCGGCAGCCCAACGAGGTCAAAAGTCACGCGGCGAATCAAGGTGTGCCGGTCCGCTTCGGGTGACGGGCGCAGCCCATTCGCCTCCAGCGCAGCGAGGATGAAGCGGTCCACGTCATTGCGCACCCACGTCGTGTTTTTGACGTCTGGGGGAGCGGACTTCGTGAGTCGCTGAAAGGCCCAGTGCTGGCGACCCGCGTCGATACTGGGCGTGGCGGCGTGGCCCACGGCAAGCAGGGCGAGCAGGAGCGCCAGAATGGGGCGGACAGTGTTCAAGCTTCGGTGGCAATGCTGCTGTCGAACGGCGCTCCGCGCAAGTTCCCTCGTGTCGGCTGAAGGCTCGACAACCCCGGTGGCTGACGCACACTCGGATCAACTTGGCCTCCCAAACTTCCATGATCACCCTCCTTGTTGGCACCAACCGTCCCGGCAGCAGCACGCGTCTGGTGGCGCGGCAGATCGCAGACGTTTACACCGAATTGCAGCAGCACGTGCGGGTGCTGGATCTCATCCAACTGCCGCCGGAGGTCTTTCTGCCCACGGCATACGCAGAGAAGCCCGCCAGTTTCGCCCCGTTCGCCGACGCGGTGTTGCAGTCATCCGGTCTGCACGTGGTCACGCCGGAATACAATGGCTCCATGCCGGGCGTGCTGAAGTATTTCATCGACCTGTTGAAGTTTCCGGAAAGCTTCGAGCGACGGCCGGTCTGCTTCACCGGGCTGGCCGCGGGCATGTGGGGCGGACTGCGCCCGGTGGAACAGCTCCAGCAAATCTTCAGCTACCGCAATGCGCACATCTATCCCGAACGCGTCTTCATCCCGGGCATCGGCGGCCAGCTCGGCCCGGACGGACGGCTCAAGGAGGAGGAACTGGTCGGCCGGCTGCGCAAACAGGCCGCAGGCTTTGCAGAGTTCACCCGGCGATTGGCAGTGAAATAATCGGGTGATTTGTGGGGGGGATGGTGCGCGGTAGAGGTTTCGAACCTCTGACCCCTACCGTGTCAAGGTAGTGCTCTACCACTGAGCTAACCGCGCAGCGCGGCGTAAAGTGCCGGTGACAATTTGCTTTGGCAAGAGTGGACTTGATTTAGCCATTGTTCCGCAGGCGGTGTGTGCAGCCATGCTGGCGACCAATTTTGCATTCCGGCGCGTGGCCGCTTCGGGTAGGCTGCGCCGCACATGACAACCCGTCCGGTTGCCCTCATCACCGGTGCCTCCCGCGGCATTGGGCGCGGCATCGCCCTCGAACTGGCCAAGGCCGGGCACGATCTCGTGTTAAATTTCGCCGGCAACGCGGACGGAGCGCGGGCTACGGCGGCGGATTGCGTGGCGGCGGCGACGCTAGCGGCCCATTCCATCCGCGCCGAAATTTGCCAGGGCGACGTGGGCAAGGCCACGGATCGCGAGCGGCTCATCACCTTCACTCGCGAGCAGTTTGGCCGGCTCGATCTGCTCGTGAACAACGCGGGCATCACGAGCATTGGCCGCCGGGACATCTTGGAGGCGCGGGAAGACGAATTCGACGCCCTAATGGCCATCAATCTCAAGGGCCCTTACTTCCTCAGCCAGCTCGCGGCAAACTGGATGATCTCGCAATGCGCCGACCGGAACGCGCAAAGCGCAGGAACCAACGACTATCGCCCCAAAATCATCATTATCTCGTCCATCAGCGGCTACGCGGTGTCCACCAACCGCGGCGATTACTGCATGGCGAAGGCGGCTCTGGGCATGATGACCAAGCTCTATGCCACGCGCCTGGCCGACCACGGCATCAATGTCTTCGAGGTCTGCCCGGGTGTCATTGCCAGCGACATGACCGCGCCGGTGAAGGAGAAATACGACAAGCTATTTGCCGAGGGCCTCGCGCCGATCCGCCGCTGGGGCACGCCAGAGGACGTGGGCCGGGCCGTCGTTGCCATTGCGTTGGACTACCTCCCGTATAGCACCGGCGAGACCATCAATGTGGACGGCGGATTTCACGTTCGCAGGCTGTAGTGGCAATCAGAACCAGTGCGGAGGGGGTGAGCGCGACCGTCCCCACGGTCTAACCAACGGGCTCAACTGCGGTCTTCCAAGATTGATGCCACCACCAGTTTGGTGACCAGTTCACCCAAGCCGGGCAGGGCCTTGCCGGAGTGTGAGCTTACTTGCTGATTCCCCGCTCGCTCGCCTTCACGAAGGCGACGAGGTGCTGCACTTCCGGCAACGGAGGAACTTCCACATCAATCTTTACCAGCGCGTTCGAGATGGTCAGCCCTTCGCGGAAGAGCAGCTTGAACGCCTTCTTCAGCGCGGCCTGCGCGGCCTCGGAAACGCCGTTCCGCTCCAAGCCCACCTTGTTCAGCGCCTTCGTCTCCGCCGGGTTGCCGTCGGCGAGCATGAAGGGCGGCACGTCCTGCACGACCTTCGCGCAGCCGCCGAGGATGGCCATGCGCCCGATGCGGCAGAACTGATGCACCGCCGCCAGCCCGCCGATGATCGCGTGGTCCTCCACGATGACGTGGCCGGCCAGCGTGCCGACGTTCGACATCACGATGTGGTTGCCCAAGCGGCAGTCGTGCGCGATGTGGGTGTAGGCGAGGAAGTGGTTGTGCGAGCCGATGACCGTCGCATCGCCGTCGTTGGTGGCGCTGTGGACGGTGGAGTTCTCGCGGAAGACGTTGTGGTTGCCGATGACCGTGCGTGTGACGCCGCCTTTCCACTTCAAGTCCTGCGTCTTGAGTCCGATGGCGGCGAAGGGGAAAAACTCATTGCCCGCGCCCACGGTCGTGTGGCCGTCAATGACCACATGGGAATGCAGATGGCACTCTGGCCCGAGCGTGACGTGCTCGCCGATCACACAGAACGGCCCAATGTGGCAGTTCGAGCCGATTTGGGCTTGTGGGTGGATGACGGCTGAAGGGTGAACTAGGCCAGACATGGTTAGCGGATATGGTATTTGCTGGTCGTTGGTTTGCCCTTGGCCCACTCGGTCTTGTGCCAGCTGCTGTCATCATTCAGGGAAACCCACCGGCGTTCCTCCTTCCGGTAGTGCCAGTCTTTATTGCGCTGAAAGAACATCTGTAATCCGCTGCCTTCAATGATGTTAACTATGCTGTTGTCATGCTGGTTCAGCGCATCGAAATCCGTCGTCGCCTTTTGCCCCATGACGGAATAGACCTCGTTGAGTTCGAACAGCAACTCATTCAAGCTTTGAGAAAGTGGAGCCGCCTTCAGGCCGATTCGCTGGGCTTCGCGCAAAGTGATGGGGTAGCCGTGCGATGGATAGTCTGAGTTCAGGCGATTTGCCACGCTGGTAGCCTTCCGGCGGTCACGCATGTGGTAGGAGAGAATCTCCGTGCAAAGCTTCACTGACAACGAGCTGGCGCGGTGGACAGCGCCGACCACTAGCGGGTGAACGTGAGGATACAACGCAGAATACGGATTCCCGTCCCGGCCTTTCGACTCGGCGCGCCAGAGCCGGATAACACGCAACAACTCATCCTGACTCACGCTCACTCGATCATTGTCGCGGTCAATTGGCGACAAGTCGTGTGTAAGTGAACTGTCGATTGCTGATAGATGCGCCAACGGTCCCATAAGGATGTCGTCGGCCCCAAGAGCGAGCATCGTAGCAGCGGATTTGCATTCCAACGGCAGCACCGCAGTTAGCCGGCCAGTGAACTGGCGGAGCAGGTTCACCATTCGAAGGGATGCTTGACCCGAACCGCCGTCAGACTTGATGAAGAAGGTGAGGCGCTCCTGCTGCCCCAGTCGGCGCAACACCGCGTAGAGGCCAATGACATCGTTCTCACAAACTGATCCGCTATCACTGTTCCAATAGGTAATCAGGCGTGTGCCAAGCGCCTTCTCAATCCTAGCGATTATTGGCTGGGTTTTGGGGAACAGGATTGGCGGAGTGCGAACTGTCGCCTTTTTCTGGGGGGAAAGGGCGCTCATTCTTTGTCCATCAGCATGAACGTCACGTCTGCCTCGCTGACGAGTTCGCCGTTTACGGAGCATTCGCCGCGCGCTTTTCCGATTTTGCCGCGCATCTTGGTCATCGTGACATCAATCACCAGCACGTCGCCGGGGCGGACGGGCTTGCGCCACTTTACTTCCTCGGCGGACATGAAGTAGGCGAGTTTCCCGGCGTTCTCCGCCTGCCGCATCATCAGGATGCCGGCGACTTGCGCCATCGCTTCCAGTTGCAGCACGCCGGGCAAAATTGGATGGCCGGGGAAATGTCCCTCGAAGACCGGCTCGGCCATCGTCACGTTTTTCTGCGCCACGATGCGGTTGCCCTCAATCTTCGTCACGCGGTCCACCATCAGGAACGGCGGGCGATGCGGCAGGATTTTCATCACCTGCATCACGTCGAGCGTCGCGCCATCGCGCACGGGGTTTTCCTCGGCAGATTTGGCGGGCGGCGGGGTGAAGGTCTGCACGGCCTTCTCGGGTTTCCGCATCTGCGTGGCGATTTGCTTGGTCAGTTCGCAGTTGCCGGTGTGGCTTGGCCGGATGGCGACAATGTGCCCGACCAACGGCCGACCGAGCAGCGAGAGGTCCCCGACGATGTCGAGCATCTTGTGCCGCACGAACTCCTCCGGGTAACGCATCGGCTCCGTGGTCAGCACCGCGTCATCGCGGATCACAACGGCGTTTTCCAGGCTGCCGCCCCGGATAAGGCCGTGTTTGTAGAGCTGTTCGAGTTCCTCGAAGAAGCAGAACGTGCGCGCGTGCGCGAGTTCCTTGGGCCATGTCTCAGGCGTGACTTCGAGGCTGAAGAACTGCGTGAATCGCCCGCCGCCGCCCGAACTGGTGCAGGAGATTTTCAACCGGTCATGCGGGAAGATCTGCATCACCGTTTCGCCGACCTGCACTTCAATCGGTTCCGTGACCTTGTAGGGCATGCGGGTCTCGGTCTGTGGGACCAGGCCGGCCTTCTCGATCATCCGCACATACTCCCGGGAACTGCCGTCGGCGATCGGCGGTTCGTTGGCGTCGAGTTCAACGACGGCATTGTCCACGCCGGCCCCGGCAAATGCCGCCAGCACATGCTCGACGGTGTGGATTTTTACGTTGCCCTTGCCCAGCGTGGTGGAGCGGTTGGTGTCCACGACGTGCTCGACGCGTGCCTCGATTTCCGGCCGACCATCGAGATCTACCCGCCGGAAGCGGATGCCGGAACCGGCGGGGGCCGGTTGGAACGTCATGTTGACCCGGCTGCCGCTGTGGAGGCCGATGCCGGAAAAGGAGACAGATTCCCGTAGCGTCTGCTGCTGTGACACGCGGAGACAATAGCGAAACCAAACTTGGGCAGGCAAGCCGAGAGGCTGGGCGTGTCGAGGAAACAGCGGGAAACACCCTCACTCCTGCACATCATAGAACGCCAGCCAGCCCGAAATGGAAGAACCCAGGCCCACGCGGTCGCGTTTGAACCAAGAGACGTGACCGTCTTCAAACAGAAAACTTCCGCCCTCCGCCGTGCCATCGCTGCCGCGATGACTGGTGCTGGAGACGGTTACGGATTGGCCAGAGCCGGTGACAGTTGTCTTCCAAAGAGGGGCCGTGAGCGTGTAAGGCTGGCCAGTAGGCTGCGGTCCCGGCGTTCCCCGCACCTGAAGCATGTCCCCGACGATGGGCCCGTTCCGGAAGGGGCTGTCCAACCGCGTGCGCGCTAACCAATTCGGGATGTTGCCGTTTCCGAAGGTCACATGACCCGCCTCGGGAAGGCGCCGTCCGAGCAGATAGAAGTAGCCGGACAGCTCCTGGTGCGGAAAGTCAGGATTGCCGTAGTTCGCTCCCAGTGGTGGGGCCACAACGAGCCGGTCCACCGCCCGGTGATACTCGCCGGTCGGGCAATAGAGCGGACTGTTCTTGCTGCTGGATGCGTTGGTAGTGGCGGGCATCAGATACCCTTTGTAAAGCCGGAGCACTGAGGGACCGATCCAGCTCAGATGCTGGCCTTGGCCAGCGGCGTCCGTGCCGGGAGGGATCCGGCCATCGTGATCCCCGGCATACACATTGATTGAAGTGCCCCATTGCTTGAGGTTGTTCATGCACAGCGCCTTGTTCGCCGATTGCTTGGCCTTGGCCAGCGCCGGCAAAAGCATTCCGGCGAGGATGGCAATAATGGCGATGACCACGAGGAGCTCGATCAGGGTGAAGCCCTGCTGGCCGTCGCGGTGGGAAACGGAAGGTTGGTAACGCATGGCTAAACGCTTGGGTTGTGGCGGCAGCCTAGCACTCTCCTTGCGTGCGTCCAGAGTTGATTGGCGCCGCCGAACTAAGGGCGGCCGACTTCGTAGTAACGGCGCAGCTCCGCGGGGCTGAACGCGCGCAACGCCACCAGCAGCTCGTCAACCGCCCCGAAGAAACCATAACTGAGCCCCTGCCTGATCTCGCTCTCGGTTGTGGTGGCGTTTCCGATCGCGAGATGGGACAGCGCCGGGGCTGATCCCGGTGGCAGCTTGTTGCGTGCGACGGCGATGCCATTGACGAAGTGAGTCAATTCTTGCCGGCTTGAATCCACCACCGTCGCGAGGCAGAGCCACTGACCGTGGCGTTCCGCCGTCAGCAATGCAGGTGAGGGAAATGCAGTCCAGGCGGACGCTCCCGCGGCCGGGCTGGGTGATATGCTCAAGCCGAGCTGCCCGGTTGATTTTAATTCCCAACGAATGGCCCGGGCACCGTTGAACGATGGCGAGGCGCTGCCCGATTCCGCCTCCGGAGGTTCATCGGTTGCCAGGAGCGACGTGGTCGGTTGGGGCAGGGCATCCACGCGCACCCAGGCCAGCAGGGTCAGCGATGCCGCCGCCTCTGGCAGCTGCAGCAGCACCCGCTGTCCACGTCCCCGGAACTCGAGCGCACCCTTGCCAGGCCAGCGGCCTTGCGACCAGCGTGCGCCAATGATTTGTCCGTCGCTCCCGGCGCCGTTTCCCCGGATGCGGTTGCGCAACGTTGAGTCCAGCGGGGATTGCTCCTCAAAGTTGTAATGCACGCGCACGGACGGATCGCCGTCCAAGGCGTCGGCCGCTGCGCGCCAGGCCAGCAACAATCGCGCGGCCTCGGCCTGCTCACGGTCCCGCACCCGCTCGAAAGCGGGAAAATCCTCCGGCCGGAAGGACGTTTCAGCCAGGCCCGAGTCGTCCAACCGACGGGCCTGTCTGGCGAGAATCTGGCTGGTGCCGGTTTCCCCCGGCCGGCCGATCGTGACCTTGCCTTCGAGGGCATGAACCTCCTGCTCGCCGGATTCGGTCACTTTTACGCCGAACGAATTACCCTGGTTCACCACGGACAGCCCGGGCGTCAGCAGCCGGAAGCTGCGTGCCGAGGCGTTGAGCTCGCAGGCGACCTTGCCGGAGAGGAGGAATGCCTCGTTGGGCGAGCGCAGCTCCAACTGGGCCGGACCTTCCACGAACAGGCGGGCACCAGAAAATAGGTCTATCTGCACGGTGCCCAGTGCCAGGCGCAGCCAGCCAGTTGCCAGCTCCGCGCCTTCGATCCGATCCGGCTCGCCGTCGGCCCAGGCCGCCTCCACGACATGGGAAAGCATGGCGATGGCCGGCGGGTTGGGCGGTGCAACCAAGCCCGGTAGGTGCGGACCGTCGGTTTCGGTCTTCGGGCCGTCACTCCGCACGGCGAGGAACACGCCCACCACGACCGCCGCCAAGCCGGCGACGGCCCACCATGGATTCCAGGTGGGCTGGCGTCTCGGTGCGGGGCGTTGGGCGAGCCGGGCCATGATGGAATCTTCCAGTCCGGGTTCGTCCCGCCGACCGCCGAGGGCTTCCTCGAGCAGCGGCCAACGTGGTTCGGCAGACTGCGCGGCCCGCACAAAGCCGTGCATCTGGATTTCTTCGACAAACTCCCGGCGGAAGCCGTCGTCCGCACGCAGGCGCGCCAGCAGTTCGTCGCGGCGTGGTTCGGACAAGTCTGCGTTGCGCAGCCACGCGGCGACGAGGTCTTGCAGGTCGCGGTCCATCACACGCCTTTCCGCGCCATGCACTCGCGCAGCAGCTTGTGAGCCCGGTGGTTGGTCACGTAGATGACGGCGACGGATGACTGCATGGCTTCGGCCAACGCCTGGGCTTTCTGTCCCTCGAGTCCGCCCTGCACAATGCGCCGCATCTTGTCCGGCAGCTTGCTGATGCAACTCAGGAGCCGCGCGAGCTGCTCCTCCTCGACGGCGAGCGACGCCTTTTCGAGGTCCGGCTCGACCAGTTCCGTGACCTCGCTGCGGAAGCGCTCCATCGCATTCTCGCGGCGCATCCGGGAGCGGAAATACATCTTCACCTTGTTGCGTGCGATGCCTCGCAGCCATGCCCCGAAATCGTCGCCCTTGCGGAAGGAGCCGAGATTTTCAAACGCCGCGAGGAACACGTCTTGCGCGAGGTCGTCCACGTCGTCGAGGTGGTAAAGCTGGCTGGCGATGAACCCTCGCACGCCGAGGCCGAATTCCCGGACAATGTGCCGGAAAGCATCGCGATGCCCGGCCAGCACCTCGTCAATGGCGGCGTGCAGCGCGTTCGCGTCGTGGTCCATGCGCGGAGAGTTTGCCACAGGGCGGGAAAACTTACACGCGACAAAGTGCGCGGTTGCCCAAGCTACGGCTCGGTTTTGGCCGGAGCCTTCTCCGCCGACAGCAACGTGATGCTCACCTCCACGACCGTGTCCAGCGGTGGCACGTCCTGCTTTCGCACCACCCACGTGTCATCGGCGTCGCGCTGCGGGCGTGGATTGTTGAAGACCGCGTCGGGATCGGTGATGAGCGCAATGAGCGAACCCTCCGTCTGCGCGACGAACTTGCCCTGCCACACGCGCGAGCCGGTGAAGGTGAACGGCCCCTTGCTCATCGGCTCCTTCGCCCGCTTGTTGAAGACCAGCTCTTCGGCCCGGCGACGCTGCGGTTTGCCGTCCTGCGTCCAGATTAGCTCGATGGCGACGGCTTCGCCGGGCAGCGGCGGATTGCGCTCTCCGGGCGCCTGCGAGATCGGCCCGCCCGATGGTGCGTTGGTCAGGGGCGCGGCTTGCATTCCCTTCGCCCCCAACAACAGCATGGCAACCTGCAAGTGATGCGCTTCGATCTCGGTTTTGAGCACACTCTCGTGCAGTTTGCCTTGGCCGGTGACCAGCAGGTATTCGAGCGGTCCGTCGGTCATGTTGAGCTTCGCGGGAAACGACACACGGCGGGCAACCTTCTCGAGCTTCACCGCCCCAATCTGGAAAACGCCGGGAGCAATCTCGCGAATGCTCGGCGGGGCAGGGGGCTTCTCCACCGGCAAACCAGCCGGCTCCTGAGCTTGAAGAGTAATCCCCAGCAGCAGCAGCAGCGGCAGCAAGGTGAATCGCGTTTTCATCATCAGTTAGAGGTCGCAAGCTACGCCGCCCACCGCTGAAGGCGAGTGTTTCGTGCGGAGCCTGTCCTTGTGCGCTTGCCCCTCGGGCATTTGCCTTCCACCATTCCGCGGTCAATTACGTCTATGTTTGCCATGCAACGCCTTTGCCTGCTGCTTGCCGCCGTCGCCGGCCTGCTGACGCCTGTCATCGCCCAGGACGCCGCCAAGGAAGCCCAGTTCCTCACCAACACCCGCCAGCTCATCTACGAAGGCCGCCGCAGCGGTGAGGGTTACTTCTCCAGCGACGGGAAGTTCCTCGTCTTCCAGAGCGAGCGCGAGGCGGACAATCCGTTCTACCAAATCTACCTGCTGAACTTGGAGACCGGCGACATCAACCGCGTCTCGCCCGGCACCGGCAAGACGACGTGCGCCTTCCTCCGCCCCGGCAGCGACGAGGTGCTCTTCGCCAGCACGCACGTGGACCCGGAGGCGAAGGCCAAGCAGAAGGCGGAACTCGACTTCCGCGCGTCCGGCAAGTCGCGTCGCTACGCGTGGGACTACGACGACCGCATGGAACTCTTCGTGTCCAAGCGCGACGGCTCAAACGTCCGCCGCCTCACCGACGCGCCCGGCTACGACGCCGAGGGCAGCTACTCGCCGGACGGCAAACTCATCGTCTTCTGCTCGCTGCGCCATGCCTACACCGGCACGCTCTCGCCCGAGGACAAGAGGAAGCTCGAGGTGGACACCGCCTACTTCGGCGACATCTATCTGATGAACGCCGACGGCACGAATGTCCGCCGCCTGACCAGCACGCCCGGCTACGATGGCGGCCCGTTCTTCTCGCCCGACGGCCAGCGCATCATCTGGCGGCGCTTCAACGAGAAGGGCGACACCGCCGACGTTTACACCATGAAGCTCGACGGCTCCGACGTGCGCCGCCTCACCGATTTCGGCGCGATGTCGTGGGCGCCCTACTTTCACCCGTCCGGCCAATACGTGATTTACACCGCGAACAAGCTCGGCTTCGCAAACTTCGAGCTGTTCCTCGTGGACGCAACGGGCATGAAGGAACCGGTGCGCGTCACCTACACCGACGGCTTCGATGGCCTGCCGGTCTTCTCGCCCGATGGCAAGAAGCTCGCGTGGACCAGCGGCCGCACGCCGGAGAAGAACTCGCAAATCTTCATGGCGGACTGGAACCACACGGCGGCGCTGGCGGCGTTGGGGAAGGCTCCGGCGCGGAGTGGGGCGAGTGTTCAGTCTTCAGTATCCAGTGTTCAGTCGAAGGCGGCGGCGCCACCGCAACCCGCAACCCGCAACCCCCAATATGCCGTCGCGCCGAAGAACTTCAGCCCGGAAATCAAATCGGCCGACGCCCGCGCCCAAGTCACCTTCCTCGCCAGTGAAGAACTGGAAGGCCGCCTCACCGGCACACCTGGCGCGCAGCAAGCGGCGAACTTCATCGCCGACTACTTCAACACGGTTGGGCTCAGTCCGCTCACCGGCACGACCAACTTCTTCCAACCCTTCGAGTTCAGCGCCGGCGTGCGCGTGCTGACGAACCAAAACTGGCTTTCTATTGCTACAGGAACTGGAACGCCTCCGCTTGCGGTGAGTCGGGACTTCAAGGGGTTCTTCTTGGATAAGGACTTCCGCCCGCTCGCTTTCACTGCTAACGGCGATATTGAGGGCGACGTGGTCTTCGCTGGCTACGGTCTCTCCGTCCCCGGCAAGCTCGGCGAGGGCTACGACTCCTACGCCGGCCTCGACGTGTCGAACAAGGTCGTGCTCGTCCTGCGCTATGTGCCCGAGGAGGCGGACGCCAAGCGCCGCCAGGAGCTGAACCGTTACGCCGGCCTGCGCTACAAAGCGCTCATCGCCCGCAACCGCGGCGCGAAGGCGCTGCTGGTCGTCACCGGTCCCACGTCCCCGAACGCGGGCGAGCTGGCGCGCCTCACCTTCGAGACGGGCGCGAGCCACAGCGGCATCGTCTGCGCCAGCATCAGCGGCGACGTGGCGGCGAAGATGTTCGCGGCGGCGGGCAAGGACTTGAAGAAGACTCAAGCTGCTTTGGACAAGGAAGACCCGCACGCGGAAGGAGCCTTCGCGCTGAAGAACGTCGCCGTGAAGCTCTCCGCCGCCGTCGAGCACATCAAGAAGCAGGACCGCAACGTCCTCGCACACATCCCGCCCGTCGGCACGAAGGAGTATGTCATCGTCGGCGCGCACTACGACCACCTCGGCCACGGCGAGACCGGCGGCTTCGCGCGCAAGGACGAGGAAGGCAAGGTCCACCCCGGCGCGGACGACAACGCCAGCGGCACAGCGGCCTTGCTGGAACTGGCCGGGGCCATTTCCATGGAAGCCAGCTTAGAGAGAATCCTCTTCCGTCGCGGCATCGTCTTCGCTGCGTGGTCCGGCGAGGAAGTCGGCTTGATTGGCTCCTCGCACTTCGCCGAGCGCCCGCCCGTGCCGCTCTCCAACGTCGTCGCTTACGTGAACTTCGACATGGTGGGCCGCCTCCGCGACAACAAGCTGAACCTCCAAGGCATCGGCTCTTCGCCCGCGTGGCGCAAGCTCATCGAGAAGCGCAACGTCGCCGCCGGCTTCAATCTCACCTTGCAGGAAGACCCGTATCTGCCGACCGACACCACGCCGTTTTACCCGAAGAACGTGCCCGTAATCGCCTTCTTCACCGGCAGTCACGAGGAATACCATCGTCCCGCCGACAAGCCCGACACGCTGAACTACGAAGGCCTAGAGCGCATCGCGAAGTTCGCCCACGCGCTCGTCAGCGACCTCGCCAGCGGCGCGGAACGCCCCGCCTACGCGAAGGTCGAGAAGAAGGATGGCGGTGGCGGACGCGAGCAGCTCCGCGCCTACCTCGGCACCATTCCCGACTACGCACAGGAAGTGGCCGGCGTGAAAATCTCCGGCACGCGTGGCGGCAGCCCGGCGGAGAAGGCGGGCTTGAAGGGCGGCGACATCATCGTGGAGTTCGCCGGCCAGAAGATTGCGAACATCTACGACTACACCTACGCGATGGACGCCGCGAAAATCGGCCAGCCTGTGAAGGTTGTCGTCCTCCGCGACGGCAAGCGCGTGGAGCTCACTGCGACACCGGAAGTCAGGAAATAAGAGGTTACCCGTGCTGCGTTCTGTCTGCTCACTGCTTCTCTTTTCAACTCTGCTGCTCCCGGCCGCTGAGAAGCCGTTGCTACGCGCCGGGGCCGCCGCCGTGGATATCACGCCGCGCGAGTTCCCGCTGAACATGCCCGGCGGTTTCAGCGCGAACATGGCCACGAACGCACACGACCCGCTCCACGCCCGCGCACTCGTGCTCGCCGACGGCGCGAACACGCTCGCGATGGTCGTTGTGGACAATTTGGGCGCGTCGCCGGAAGTCATCGAGGAAGCCAAGGCGATCGCCGCCGAACGCACCAAGATTCCCCGCGACCGGATGCTGGTGGCCTCGACGCACACGCACAGCGCGCCTTCCTCCAATACCAAGTCCGGCTCGGCTCCCGCGGTGGCGTATCGGAAGGTCATTCTCGAAGGCATCGCTGAATCCATCGCGCGCGCACACGCGACTTTGCGCCCGGCGGCGGTCGGCGCGGCTGCGCACGACTTGCCCGAGGAAGTCTTCAACCGCCGCTGGTTTCTGAAGCCCGGCCAGATGCCGCCCAATCCTTACGGACAGCTCGACACCGTGAAGATGAACCCCGGCACCAGCCCGGATGTGCTCGACCGCCCCGCTGGCCCCATCGATCCCGCCGTCACCATCCTCTCCGTGCAGGACGCCCGCCGCCGTCCGCTCGCGCTCTTTGCGAACTACTCGCTGCACTACGTCGGCGGGATGCCGCCCGCGCAGGTCTCGGCGGATTACTTCGGCGAGTTCGCGCGCGTGATGCCGTCGCGCTTCCGGGCGGACACGAACTTCGTCGCCATGCTGTCCAACGGCACCTCCGGCGACATCAACAACATCCCGTTCGGCGTGAACCGCCCGCCACGCGAGCCCTTCGAGCAGATCCGCATCGTCGCCGCAAAGACCGCCGACGCCGCGTGGCACGCGGGCCGGAAGATTGAGCAGCACAAGCCCGACGCGCGGCTCGGCATGATCGAGCGCGAAGTCCCGTTGAAGTATCGCCGCCCCACGGCGGAGCAACTCGCCGCCGCACGCAAAGTCATCGTAATCAAAGACCCGGCGGAAAAGGAAAAGCTCCCTCGGCTGGCGGAAAACTACGCCCGCAGCACCATCGCCGCCGCCGAGCGGACCGAGGACACGCTCACGGTGAAACTCCAGGCCATCCGCATCGGCGACTTCGCCGTGTGCGGCATTCCGTTCGAGACGTTCGTGGAGATTGGCCTCGACCTGAAGAAGCGCAGCCCGTTTCCGCTCACGATGGTCATCGGCCTCGCCAACGGCCGGCACGGCTACCTGCCCACGCCGGAGCAGCACAAGTTGGGTGGTTACGAGACCTGGCTCGGCACGAACATCGTGCAGGAAGACACCTCGGTCATCCTCACGCGGCACCTGCTGGAGATGCTAGCTGAATTGCGCCGGGCCAATTGAGTCTTTTCCCTGACACCATGAAGACAGCCGCCCTCCTCCTCGCCTCGCTCGCCATCGTCTCAAGTTCAGCCTTCGCCGCCGACACGCCCTCGATCAAACCCACCACGGCCGACGTTCCCTACGGCGACCAGGAACGGCACAAGCTGGACATTTACGGGCCGCCGGGCGCGAAGGGGCTGCCTGTGCTTTTTTGGATTCACGGCGGTGGCTGGCAGGCGGGCGACAAATCCAGCGTGCAGCTCAAGCCGCAGTGGTTTGTGGAGAAGGGCTTCGTCTTCGTTTCAACCAACTACCGGCTGCTGCCCAACGTGGACATGGTCACCATTTTCCGCGACGTGGCGAAGTCGCTCGGCTGGGTGCACAAGAACATCGCCAAGCACGGTGGCGACCCCACGCGCATCCTCGTCGGCGGGCACTCCGCCGGTGCCCAGCTCGCCGCCCTGGTTTGTGTGGACGAGCGCTATCTCAAGGCCGAAGGCGTGCCGTTCTCCGTGCTGAAGGGCTGCGTGCCGGTGGATGGCGATACCTACGACGTGCCTGCCATCATCGAGACCGCCGAGACGCGCCTGCGCGTCCACGGCTTCCCGATGCCCAAGCAGGGACATCGCATCAAGTTCGGCAACGACCCGGCGTTGCACCGCGATTACTCCGCCGTCACCCACGCGACGAAGGGCAAGGGCATTCCCCCGTTCCTTATCCTTTACGTGGCCGACCACCCGGACAACACGATGCAAGCCCGGCGCTTCGAGGCCGTGCTGAAGGAGGCGGGCGTGACCGCGAAAGCGTTTGGCGCCCGAGAAACCAATCACAACAAGCTCAACGAGCACCTCGGCCTGCCCGATGACCCGGCGACCCATGAGTTGGTCGCGTTCTTGGCAACATGCCTGAAGAAGTAGGCCGTTCGACAGTTGCTGGCTTGACCTTTAGCCCAACCACCCCAGCCTTTGCCCATGACACGCATATTGGAATGTGAGGAGCTCAAAGGCGGGGACTGTCCCGGTGATTGGGAAAAGCTGCCGCCTGCCGGTGAACGCGACATCCGCGTCTGCACCGTCTGCCTCAAGGCGGTCTATCGCTGCGCCAACGCCGAGGAGTCGCGCTTGCGCCTCGCGACAGGCCATCGCGCGGCAGTGGCAGAGTAAGGCGACTTGCACGGCGTTGGCCGCCCTCATTTCTTGAAGTTAAGGGCTGGAATTAAACTGTTGAATGAGATCGTCGGTCGCGGCGAGGCGATCAAGGATTCCGATGTGTTCGACGCTGTGCTTAAGTTTTACCGCAATCAGGGAGAGCCGTTGCTGTTTGAGACGCCGGTTCACGATCCCATCCCGGTCGTTATCGAAGTAGACGGCAAATCGATGATTGGCTGGAGTGCCGCCCAGACGCACCGGTCAAACGTCGCCTTCGATCGCCACCGAATACTGGCGAGGCAGCAGGATGTTCTCCCTGGAATTTACTACTCCATCTTGGGCATGAGGGAGATGGGATACCGACATGTGGCCATTCCTCCACATCTATTCGCTCATGCGATGCACACGGCCTGGGGCATAGACCGCGAGTCGGTAATCAAAGTGGAAATCTTCCTGCTGAGAATCCATACTCCTGCGCCGCCGACTCAGTCTCCGGGCCTGCTCCAAAGGTTGGTCAACCGCATCCTACCTTAGTTCTCAAGCTGACTATGAAGTTGCTAGATCCCCGATCCATTCTGATGGCCATCTTGTTGTGTGTGTGCAAACCAGCCTCTGCCGCTGACGCACCGCTTGCCTTCAATGACCCTTCGCCGAAGCGTTACGAGCTGACCGCCCGGGCCAGCCAAATTGACCCGCGCGCGAAGCCGCATCCGGAAATTGAATTCGTCTTCGAGAAGGACGGCAAACCCGCCGACACCCAGCACGCCTCCGTGGACACGCGCGTCAAGCCGCAGGGCAAGCTCGTCATCTGGCTCATGGGCCACAGCGCGCCGCTGGCCGAGCGCGTGAACAGCTACGGGCTGCACTTCCTGCGCGTCCACTATGCGAACGGCTGGTTCGGTAAGTTTGGCGGCCAGTCGCCCGGTGACGATGGGCTGTTGCTCGGAAAAATCCGCCTCGAAGCCGCGACCGGCGAGGACTTCAGCCCGCTGGTGAACATCCCCAAGCCCGACGGCATGATGGAGCGCGCGGTGCAGTTCGTGAAATGGCTGGCGAAGGAAAACCCGGCCGGCCGCTGGGATTACTTTCTCACCGACGACAAAGCCGGCCTGCGCTGGGACCGCGTCATCATCAGCGGCAGTTCGCATGGCTCCACCACGGCGGCGCGCTTCGCCAAGCACGTGAAGGTGGACCGCGTGGTGATGTTCTGCGGCCCGCGTGACCAGGACGAGATGTGGCAGGCGTTGCCCTCCGCCACGCCCGCGAACCGCTACTTCGGCTTCAGCCATGTGCTCGACGGCGGCTGGTCCGGCGACCACTACTGCCGCTCGTGGGAGTTGCTCGGGCTGCATCAGTTCGGCCCCATCGTGAACGTGGACAAGACACCGGCCCCGTTCGGTTTCAGCCGCCGCCTCATCACCGATGCCGACGTGAAAGGCGATGCGAAGCGCGCGCACAGCTCGGTTGTTCCCGGCGGTGCGTCGCCGAAAGACAAAGCCGGCAAGTTCCTGCACGAGGACGTGTGGCGTTACCTCTTCACGCAGCCCGTCGAGCAGACCGGCCCCGCCGTCCCGCGCGACCCGGAGTGCAAGGTTGAATCCAAGCCCACTGCGAAGAAGGCGCCGAAATAGTCGAGTCAACCCAGACCGAGCCATGAGAACTACAGTGGAACTTACACCGACACGCCATGTGGACTGCGCCGGCAGAGCGCAGCGGCGACGGCGCTTTGACCGAAGGCGGATTCGCCAGCCGGGCGTCGTCGAAAAGCGGTGTCGCGCTCCGCTTGCCACCGCACTCCAAAAGCTGCAGTTCGCTCGTGTCACCCGCGCGCTCAGGTGGAGTTCTGTTTGCCTTCTCCGCTTTGCGCTCCTTGCGTTCTCTTGCGGCCAAGTCGTTTTTTCCGCCGCGCCCACCAAGCCGAACATCCTCCTCATCCTCGCCGACGACCTCGGCTACGGCGACGTGCAGTGCTACAACCCGACTCGCGGCAAAATCCTTACGCCGCACATTGACCGCCTCGCGTCGCAGGGCATGCGCTTCACGGACGCACACACGAGCAGCGGCGTCTGTTCGCCCACGCGCTACACGCTGCTCACGGGCCGCTACCATTGGCGCACGCGCTTGCAGTCGGGGATTGTCGGCTACCTGGAGCGGCCGCTCATCGCGCCGGACCGGCTCACGCTCGCGGGCCTCGTGAAGCAACACGGCTACCGCACCGCGGCCATCGGCAAGTGGCATCTCGGCTGGGACTGGGCCATCACGCCCGAGCAACGCCCGCTCTTCACCGGCTTCGGCGGCAAGGCCGGCGGCGGCGGCGAAGTCACCACCGCCGTCACGGACGCGCATCGCGCCGCGTGGAAGGAAGTTTACGCCAAGCCCATCGGCGGCGGCCCGACCACGCGCGGCTTCGACACTTACTTCGGCACCGACGTGCCCAACTGGCCGCCCTACTGTTTCATCGAGAACGACCGCACCGTGGGCACGCCGACGGAACTGCTCGCGCCCGCGCGCTTGGCGAAAAACCAAGCCAGCATCCAAGGCCCCGCGCTGAAGGATTGGTCGCTCGAAGGCATTCTCCCCGCGCTTGCCGACCGCGCGTGCGGCTTCATCGAACGCAGCGCGAAGCAGGCCGAGCCGTTCTTCCTCTACATGCCGCTCACCTCGCCGCACACGCCGCTCGCCGTGAACAGAGAGTGGAAAGGCAAGAGCGGCCTTGGCGACTACGCGGACCTCGTGATGGAGACCGACGCCACGGTCGGCCGCGTGCTGGCCGCGCTCGAAGCCAGCGGCGCGGCGGACAAGACCCTCGTCATCTTCACCAGCGACAACGGCTGCGCGCCCTACATCGGCGCGAAGGACATGGAGGCCAAGGGCCATTTCCCCAGCGGCCCGTTGCGCGGCTACAAAGCGGACGCGTGGGAAGGCGGGCATCGCGTGCCGTTCATGGTGCGCTGGCCCGGTGTGGTGAAGCCCGGCACGCGCTGCGACCAACTCGTGATGCAAGCGGACTTCATGGCCACCTTCGCCGAGGTGCTCGGCGCGAAGCTCCCGGCGACTGCGGGCGAGGACAGCTTCAGCCTCCTGCCGCTCCTGCGCGGCGAGGACAAACCGATTCGGCAACACGCCATCAGCCATGGGTCGAGCGGCTTGCCCTCGCTGCGCCAAGGGCAATGGAAGTTCATCGCTGGCCCGGCGGGCGGCGGCTTTGGCGCAGCCGCAGGAAAAGCCCAGACTGAAGGCCCGCGCGCGCAGCTCTACAACCTCGCCACTGACCTCGGCGAAACCAAGAACCTCGCCGCCGAGAAACCTGAACTCGTCGCCGAACTCACCGCCGTCATGGAAAAGCTCGTCAGCGAAGGCCGCAGCACTCCGGGCGCGAAGCAGGCCAACGACGTGCCTGTCAACTGGAAGCGCTTCCTCACTGACGCGCCCGCAGCCAAGAAAGCCCAGCCTAAGAAAGCCAAAGCACAATGAACCGTTTGCGTTGCGTCCTCTTTGCGCTCCTTGCGCTCTCTTGCGGCCAAATCTACGCCGCCAGCAAGCCCAACTTCGTCCTCTGCATGGCCGACGACCAGGGCTGGGGCGACATGGCTTACAACGGCCATCCCGTCGTGAAGACGCCCGTCTTCGACGAGATGGCGCGCACGGGCTGGCGCTTCGACCGCTTCTATGCCGGCGCGCCGGTGTGCTCGCCCACGCGCGCGAGCGTGATGACCGGCCGCACGCCGAACCGCATGGGCGCGTTCTCGTGGGGCAACACGCTACGCCCGCAGGAAATCACCGTGGCCGAGGCGCTCAAGACCGCCGGCTACACGACCGGTCACTTCGGCAAGTGGCACCTTGGCTCGCTCCGCCCGGACAGCCCGGTCTCGCCCGGCAACAGCGGCTTCGACGACTCGTTCTCAAGCCCCAACTTCTTCGAGGTGGACCCGTGGATGTGCGACAACGGCAAGGCGGTGAAGGCCACCGGCGAAGGCTCCGAGGTCATCGTCAAGCGCGCGCTGGAGTTCATCCGCAAGGCGAGGCAGAGCGACAAGCCATTCCTCGCGGTCGTGTGGTTCGGCTCCCCGCACGCGCCGCACGTCGGGACGGAACGCGACCTGACGCTCTACGCGGACCAGCCCAAGAAGCAGCAGCACTTCCTCGCCGAAATCACCGCTATGGACCGCGCGATGGGCCAGCTCCGCGCGGGCCTGCGCGAGCAGGGCGTCGCCGACAACACGCTGCTCTGGTATAACAGCGACAACGGCGCGATTGCCGAAGGCTCGACCGGCGGGCTGCGCGCGAAGAAGGGTTCCATCTACGAGGGCGGCCTGCGCGTGCCCGGCCTGATGGAATGGCCCGCGCACCTCAAGCAGCCGCGCGTCGTCACCGTCCCCTGCGGCACGGTGGACATCTACCCGACCCTGCTCGAACTCGCCGGTGCCAAGGTCGCCAATCAGCCTGTTCTCGACGGCATCAGCCTTGTGCCACTCTTCGAGGGCAAGCTCACTTCCCGCCCGCGCCCGATGGGCTTCTGGGACCACACCAGCGGCGGCCTGCCCGTGAAGAGCGGCCAGTTGCTCGAAGACCTCGCCGCCGAGCAGGCCGCTGGGAAGGTCCGTCCTGCGAGCGAGGTTGAGCCCATCCCCGCCGCGCAGCTCCGCAAGGATTATCCCGTCACCACCTTCGGCAAGCACGCTGCCTGGCTCGACAACGACTGGAAGCTTCACCGCATCGAGCCGAAGACCGGTCCGGTGAAGTGGGAACTCTACCACCTCGCCACCGACCGCACCGAGTCCAAGGACTTGCTCGCTGCTGAACCGCAACGCGCGGCGAAAATGCAGGGCGACCTGACCGCGTGGCTCAAGAGCGTCGTCGCCAGCCTGAACGGGCAAGACTACCGCTGACCCGTGCCGGCGACTTCCAGTCGCCGCGTTGCGGGTGAGCTGCTCCGGGCCCAAACGAACTGCTTCTACCCACGGACGGCGGTTGCAAACCGCCGGCACGGGCTTCGCCTCCGACTCACTGATTGGCGGGTTGCGCAAGCCGTCGTTTTCCCGACAGACTCGCAGTTGCAATGAAGCTCTCGCTTACCGTCTGTGCCAGCCTACTGGCCTTCGCCACGCTGGCCGCCCGCGCCGCCGAGTTCCCTGCGCCCTTCAACTCCGAGCCGGATACGAACTCCGTCGCGTTACCCGCCGCGCAGGTCGCGGCGCAGATGAAGTTGCCGCCGGGCTTCAAGGCCACGGTCTTCGCCGCCGAGCCGGACGTGCAGAATCCCATCGCGCTCGCCTGGGACGCGCGCGGGCGGCTGTGGGTCGCGGAGAACTACACCTACGCTGAGCGCACGCGGAAGTTCGAGCTGCGCCTGCGCGACCGCGTGCTCATCTTCGAGGACAAGGACGGTGACGGGCGCTTCGACTCGCGCAAGGTCTTCACCGACGACGTGCAGATGCTCACGAGC
>Ga0172367_10000620_pt1 | contig 54649 bp, 41 predicted proteins | sample Lak10m_FD_114542 | JGI IMG/M metagenome (GOLD analysis project Ga0172367, IMG submission 114542) | Freshwater microbial communities from Kabuno Bay, South-Kivu, Congo - kab_022012_10m | ecosystem: Environmental > Aquatic > Freshwater > Lake | place: Democratic Republic of the Congo: South-Kivu... | reverse complement strand
GATTGTACGTATCGGGATCCGGATAAATCATTCCCGGGTCGAATTCGAAATAACCTTTCAGATTTACAGCTGTGAAACCGTTGCAATCCCACTCCACGTAATTGAAACCATCTGGTTTGAGAACCATTGTGATTTTCGGTCCTAGTGCGATGCGATGTTCGCTTACAAGAACGAGTTTAGTGTTTGGTCCGGGCATAACTCCGCGCGGATTGAAAGCGATGTTTTGTGCGGAGAAGCACAGCATTTGTTGCGAGCCGGGAAATTCCATGGCCATGTATGCTGACATGGAAGCGCTGTTGTTTCGGTATTCGGCAGAATCAATGCAGATGATATAGCGTGTTGCTCCGACTTCTTTCACAATTCCGAACGGAAGGTTCGCAGCGCTGTCGGGATCCATTTCGCCAACGATTTTATTTTCCGTTGAGACTTTGTTGTGAAGTGAAAGAATGTAACTCTGAAGCGGATCGGCAATTGAATCCTGTTGCGCGATCAGGTTTATTCCTGAGCACACCAGTGAAAATATGACGAGGCAGTATTTCATTTTTTTTCAGAGTGCGGCAAAGAAATAAAAAAGGTTTGGCGCTAGTCGGGAGCAAACGGATAAAGTTTGGGGGAGGTATGATGTTATGGGAGGGAGGGGTGATGATGGGTGTTTGGGATATGTACAATGGTTTAAACCATTGTACGCGGCAAAATCGGAGCTTTTCAGGGGGAGGTAGGAATCACAGCAATTCAGTTAGACGACTTTTCTGCCGTTTTATTTAAGGCGCCCTTGATTACAAAGTACAATGGTTTAAACCATTGTACTTTGTAATTTCGAGAGCTTTCGCGAATGCGTTGGAATCACAGGAATCCCGTTTTTTGGCTTATTCAGCAATTTTCGCCACTTCTTAATCCCGAAGTACAATGGTTTAAACCATTGTACTTAAATCAAAAGTGCCATCTATTTCATCATAACGTCCTCACCAATCTCCCCTCCAAACACTTTTCTCGCGTTTACCTTACAGCTTCATTTCCCCTAAATCGATCAAACGCTCTTCGATTTTTCGACCATTTTCACGCTCAACTCCATCTTAAACGCCCGACTTTTGTTTCTTACGATCTGAACAACAGTATGTTATTCATTTTCCTCTCCAACCCAGATCTAGTCAATCGCAAACCCTTATTTTTACACCAAACTTAACACATCAACAAATGAAAAAACTTTTACTCTCTATGTTCGCGGCATTGTCTTTTGCCGGAATGAATGCACAAACTCAGGTTCTCGCTGACACAAGCCTCGAAGTTTCAGGTGGCGGCGGCACTGATTGGGCTTCTACTTCAACAAACTTTACAACTGTATTATGCGATCAGGCATCTTGCGGAACATGCGGCGGACCTTGCGCTCCTGCAACAGGTACATGGTATGCTTGGTTCGGCGGTGCTGGTGGTGCTGAAACAGGGACTCTGACACAGTCATTCAACACTTCTACTGCAGGTGCTGCAGTTCTTCGTTTCCAGTATTTCCTTGCTCTGGCTTCAGGTACAACAGACGATTCGACAACAGTTTCAATCGACGGAAATATGTTGTGGAACTCAACAGGTGTTGACTCTGTTCAGTACGGTGCAGGTTACTCTGCGGTTACTCTTCCTATCGCAAACCTGGCTTCCGGTGCGCACTCGATCGATTTCTACGGTAACGAGTCTGGAAACGGAGCTAGCACTTACAACTCACTCGTTGACGACATCACACTTTGGGTTGGCGGTGCTATCGGTTATACTGAGTACGATCTAACTGAAGGTGTTGCAATCACAGTTAACAATCCTGATCACTTCGTGAACATCGCATTCACTTTGCCGACTGCAATGGACATGAACATTGCTATCACTGATATGTCAGGTCGCGTTATTGCTTCTCAGGATATGAAGCAGGTTACAAACAACTACGTTAACTTCAACACAATGAACTACGCTGCGGGTGTTTACAACATCGTTATCAGCAATGGTTTCACTACTAACGTACACAAACTCGTTATTCAGTAATTTAAAACTGCATTAACAAAAAAGCCATCCCTTCATTGTGGATGGCTTTTTTATTTGTGATCGCTCCGATTACAACATCGTTGTCGGACAAACGTAGTCCGTCACTTTGTACAACCCCGATTTTTTCATTGCTGAAAATCCACCTTTTACATCAATAAGGTTTCTGTATCCGCGTGATTGAAGTATAGAAATGAAAATCATCGATCGGTAACCTGCAGCGCAATGCACGTAATACGTTTTGTTCTTATCCACCTTCATCATGCTTTCTTTGATGTAATCCAACGGTGCGTTCTCTGTGTCAACAATATATTCACTGAAATGTTCACTCGCTTTGCGTACGTCGAGAATGTTCACATTCCCGTTTTTCATTTTCTCCGCAACTTCTTCAACACTTACGGATGTGATCGTGTCCGTTTCTTTACCCGCAGCAATCCAGCTTTCGTATCCGCCTTTTAAATAGCCCAGTGTATTGTCATGTCCTACACGCGACAATCTTGTTACAGCTTCTTCCTCACGACCCGGATCACACACTAAAAGTATTTCCTGCTTCACATCCGGAATCAAAGTTCCTGCCCATACAGCGAAACTTCCGTCTACACCGATGTTAATCGAATTCGGAATGAAACTTTTTGCAAAGGTCTGTGCATCGCGTGTGTCAATAATAACTGCTTTCGTTTCATTCGCTGCCGCTTCAAATTCCGCTGCAGAAATTGCTCGTGTTCCTTGCTTCAGAACATTTTCAAAGCTATCGTAGCCCTTAATGTTCATGATTACATTCTGAGGAAAATATCCCGGAGGCGGTGTAAGCCCTGTCAGAAGTTCTTTTATGAATTCTTCTTTCGTCATGTCAGCACGCAACGCATAATTCACCTGCTTCTGATGACCCAGTGTATCTGTTGTCTCCTTGCTCATGTTTTTTCCGCAAGCACTTCCTGCTCCATGTCCGGGATAAACAATCAGGTCATCACTCAATGGCATGATTTTATTTCGGAGTGATTCGTAAAGATGTGCGGCGAGCTTCTCCTGCGTCATCTCCGCAATTACTTTTTGTGCAAGGTCAGGACGACCTACATCACCAATGAAAAGTGTGTCGCCGGTGAAAATTGCTTTCTCTTTTCCTTCTTCGTCGATGAGCAGAAAGCATGAACTTTCCATCGTATGACCGGGCGTATGTAACAACTTCACTTGTACTTTACCGATCCTGAATATCTCATTGTCTGCTGCAATGTGAGATTTGAATCCCGTTTCCATCGACGTGGGACCGTAAACAATCGTCGCGCCTGTTTTTGCTGCAAGGTCAATGTGCCCCGAAACGAAATCAGCATGAAAATGCGTTTCAAAAACATATTTGATTTTTGCATTGTCTTTTGCTGCACGATCCAGATACGGTTGTACTTCACGTAACGGATCAATGATTGCAGCTTCTCCTTCACTTTCGATATAGTATGCCGCCTCTGCAAGACAGCCGGTATAAATCTGTTCTACTTTCATTGCTTTCTGTGTTTTTGATTTTGTTCAGCAAAATTCGGGAGACACGACACACCGCAACATGAGCATTGTCAGTTTTCCGGCTTGTGTAACATGAGTTGCAATGGTTTGTAACCACGGTTACATTCTGCACTTATTCGGTAATTCCCGTCAGAATTTCAAAACACGGGCTGATTCTGTTGTTTATTGAGGAATTTCATTTCATGAAGACAAAGACAATAATCGTAATTGCGCTTATCACACTTGCCTCGATGATTGTAGCCATAGGCGGAGCTATCGCCTTCTTCTCATTGTTTGCGGAAGATTACTCACGTGGTCCTCTCGGTTGAGATAGCGTTCATACATTTGACGAATGAACAACCATGGATATCGCCTATTGAAGCTGGATAAAAGCGTTGCGGTCAATTCGACTGCAATCAAAGCGCATAAGGAATACGATCATGTATTTTTCGATGGCGATTTCGACGGTGCTGATTTCGGTACAATTATCTGCGCATTTAGTTGTCCTGCCTGCGAGTCGAATTCCATGCGAATAGGTATTCGCGAATTTCTCGGCAATAAAATCCAATCGCTCATTTCAGAAAAGATTTTAACTGAAGAGCAAGTGCTTCAAAACGGAATTGCTGATCGTTATTCATTCGCAGATTTCTTCAATTATGTTACCAAGTTGGGTGGAACGGCAGAATATGTTGCTGCGGAATGCGGGAACTGCACTGCACATCTGCTCATTGTTGTGTCCGTACGGGAAACACAGCCTGCGCGATACATGGTCGCTCTTAACGGTGTCTGGATCGTTGCATAATTTGAGAATTGACTCATTTGCCCATTGTATAGTTTGAGCATTGAATCATTTATCTTTGCAGTATGAAAAAATTCTTCAAACGATTTTTTATCGTTCTTCTCGTAGCACTTGTAGTGATTCAGTTTATTCGCCCTGAAGGAAATCAAAACGAAGTGGTTGCCGCCAATACGCTTGCTGCTGCTCTGCCCGTTTCAAACGAAGTGAATGATGTCTTGAAAGCTGCCTGCAACGATTGTCACTCCAATAACAGCGTTCCAATGTGGTATATGAAAATTCAGCCTGTTGGTTTCTGGATTGATCATCACATCGAAGAAGGAAAAGGTGAATTGAACTTTGATGAGTTTGCGACTTACAGCTTACGTCGTCAGTATCACAAACTGGAAGAAGTTGCTGAGATGGTGAACGAAGGTGAAATGCCGCTCGACTCCTACACCTGGATGCACAGTGAAGCAAAACTCTCTGATGCGCAGAAAAAATTGCTCACGGATTGGTCTGCAGCAATGATGGACACGCTCGAAGTACGTTGGCCAATGGATTCACTCGTGAAGCCCCAGCAACAAAGTGAACGACACGAAAGTGAGGAGCATCACGAAGAGTCGCACTAAGCTGCTACTTTTTATTCACCTTCTGCATTCTTGCAAAGTGATACCCGCTGAATTTGTAAACGTTCACTTCAGGAACTTCTTCTGTGCCTAGTCCGCTTTTGTGATCCGGTTTTTCATTGAACGACCAGATCTCCATGCACAGTTCTTCTCCTTCTATCCAGTAACAAACCTGCACGGCGCTGCCCATCACTGCAAACGTACTCGTGAACTTTTTCCCGGTTACGAAAATGTCCAATACTATTCCGTCTTTTTCGTCAATGGCCCAATGTCCTTTTGCAGTGTCTACCGGAATCAGCATGTAGGGTCTGATGTCTTTTCCGCTGTCGCCATAAGTAATAATCCATTCGTATTTCCCCGAATCCAGCGGCATCACATCCAAAGCCACATTAATCGTTTGCGCCAACTTCGGACCTTGATAAATGTTGAGTTTGCCTTTCCAATTTCCAATGAATTGATCCGGATAGGACTGCGCGTTCAGGATTGAAACGAAAAGTATCAATCCTGATAATATTATGTTTTTTGTGATAGAATAAGGGAAATTTCGCCAATGAATTTGCATTAGTTTTTTACGGTCAATACAGATCAATTGTGAAGCAGAATTGGTTTAGTGTCTGAAATGAAATTAAGCGTAATTTCGGAGAAGATTCACACTTTACTATGAAAAAATTACTCACTTTCCTCTTTGCAGCTGTTTGCGCATTAAATCTTGTTGCCCAGAATAATCCAGGGGACACTATTGTTGTTCAAACTTTCACATTCGGTTCTCCGCAGGACGCATGGTTTCTTTTTCCTTCGGATACAAACCGTTATGAAAAAATAATAATGAAATACACGTTGAAGTGTAATCCTGCACAGAATCCGGCTTGCGGTGAGTGGGATTATCTGACCAACACTTATGTGTACGATCATACAGGCTTGACCGATTCTTCTGTTGTCGTTCAACCAACGCTGATGGTGAACGGCAATACACCTGACAGTGTTGCTTACAGCACGCAACCGACCTATGCGGTGGATTCTTCTTATCAATATTTTATCGTTCACTCTTCAACAACTTCATTGGATACTGCTATGATCGGCGCTGGAGCCGGATCTGCAAACTATCCTTTCGGTGCTTTACAACCGATTTCCAAAACGCAGATGATCTGGAGAGCTTCTGAATTGACTGCTGCAGGATTGCTTGCCGGGAACATCACAGGGTTGCAATGGAATATCTTAACTAATGGAAGTTTGATGCGTAACATGACGGTGCGAATGAAACATACAACAGAAGATTCACTGTCTAATGCAAATTACAGTGGATCCGGATTCACGCAGGTTTATTCGCAGAACACGCAGTTCATGTCGGCAGGTTGGAACTCCATTCAGTTGACAACTCCATTTACTTGGGATGGCGTTTCAAATATCATTGTTGAAGTTACTTATGATAACACGAATTCAGGTGTATCTTATCTCGTCGCAGCGGATACAACACCATTCCAATCTGTACTCACGTTCGCGCACAATGATCGTGCTGTTGCTGCTGATCCTAACGGTTACATTACAGTTCCGGTGAGCAATGAACTTGCTGATATCGATTCTTTCATCACTGTTGCATTCTGGAGTTTCGGTGATGTTGCTGCTCAACCGCAAGACGGAACAACATTTGAAGCAATTGATTCACTCGGACAACGTGTCTTGAATGTTCACGGACCTTGGAGCAACGCGAATGTGTATTGGGATGCCGGTAACAGCGGAAGCGGTTCATACGATCGCATCAACAAAGCAGCAACGGTGAGTGAATATGAAGGCCAATGGAACTACTGGACATTCACCAAAAATGTTGCAACAGGTCAGATGAAGATTTATCTGAACGGCGTGCAGTGGCACAGTGGCACAGCAATGACACGTACCATGAACGGAATCTCTCACTTCCGTTTGTTACGTGGTAATTGGGGTGGTTCTCTTTCATACGCAGGTCGTGCTGATGAGTTCATGGTGCTCAATAAAGTTTTAACTCCTGCGGAGATTCAGAACTACATGAACAATCCGATCACACCTGCGGATACAAACTACGCCAACCTCGTGATGCATTTCAACTTCAACGACGGCAATTACGTAACGGCTGCTGATGACGCTGCAGGAAATCACGCTGATGCTGTGTTCACTGGAGTTCAGAATCCATTAAAACCTTCTTCTGAAATCACACGCAACTTCAACGAATCATCTTTGCGTGTACAGATCGGCTTCGAGCAAGGTGTTTACACTTCTTATATTGATTCTGTACTGGTGATGGATTCAACATTGAATACTCCTTATCAGATTCTCGTGTTTGCTGATTCAGTAAACGCTCCCGGTGTTGCAACGGATACAATCATCGGTTGGCCGGTTGTATCTAACATGTCTGCTGACAGCACAATTTATCAGAGCAGTTACGATTACTTCAACTATTTCCCTCAGGTGATCCGCTATGAAATGGCGCGTTATATCACTCCTTACGGAAACGGGTTGAGTCTCGGCAACGGCTGGACGTGGACTTTTGACGTGAGCGACTACGTAACATTACTTCATGATTCTGTTCACCTTGCTGCAGGAAATTGGCAGGAACTTCTCGATGTGAAATTCTGGATGATTGTGGGCACACCGCCTCGTGACGTAATTGATATCAAAAATGTGTATACGGGAAATTTCGACTACGGTCATGTGAACAACCCTATCGAGAGCCATCTTGTACCAATGAACATTCCGATTCTGCCGAATGCTGTTGGTACGCGTTGGAAATCACGTGTAACAGGTCATGGAATGGATACGCCTTCCAACTGCGCAGAATTCTGCCCTAAGAACCATTATTACCTCGTTGATAACGCACAGCAATTTCAGCAACTGGTGTGGCGAGACAATTGCGATTTCAATCCGTTGTTCCCTCAAGGAGGAACCTGGGTGTATGACAGAGCAAATTGGTGTCCGGGAGCGGAAGTGTGGACTTATGATTTTGAACTGACGCCGTATGCAACACCGGGAGATACTGTAGTTCTGGATCATAATGTGCAACCATATACCAATAATGGAGAGTGGTCGTATTATCAAATCGAAGATCAGATCGTGTATTACGGAGCTCCGAATTTCACAATGGATGTGGCAATAGAAAATGTGATTTCTCCTACATCTGATCAGATGTGGGCCAGAAAAAACGCGATCTGTTCAAATCCCGTTATTGTTCTTCGTAACAATGGAACCACGACAATTACTTCGTTGACGATAGAGTACGGAATGGGCAGTCTTACTGATACTTTCCAATGGAGCGGAAATCTCCCTTTCCTCGATTCTGTATTAGTGACGTTACCGCCATTTACATGGGTAACCGGTGCCCAGGATTTCTATTTCCATATCAGTTCGCCTAATGGCGGAACCGATCAGTACAGTTACAATGATCATTGGGAAAGCAAGTTCACTTATCCTCTTGTAATGCCGGCACAATTTGTAATTGAATTCAAAACGAATACACGTTGGTGGGAGAATGGATACGAACTGCGCAACAGTGCGGGCGCGGTGATTCACTCACGTTCAGGAGCCGCTGCAAATACGACTTACAGAGATACGTTGCTGCTGCCTTATGATTGTTACGAATTCAAGATGTGGGATAGCGGAGAAGACGGACTTTCATGGTGGGCGAATACGGCTCAAGGTTCAGGATACATTCGTTTCAGAAGTGCATCGAGCGCTGCTATTTTGAAATCATACAATGCTGATTTCGGAGGCGGAATTTATCAGCAGTTTACTGTGGGTCTTACGAACTCGATTGATACTGTTTCCAGTCCTTCTCCTGATGTATTCAACATCTATCCGAATCCATCAGACGGTAAAGTTGCTTTCGATCTGCAATTGTCGAAGCGTAAGGATGCAACTATTCAGGTGTGTGATATTTTGGGTAATGTGGTATACACAAAATATCACGCCAATCAGGACACTGAAGTTGTTGATGCAGATCTCTCTTTCCTGAGCCGCGGCGTTTATATCGTTTCACTCATCACGGATGAGGGAATGCAGTCTCAGCGAATGATCATTCAGTAATTATTACTGTGCCTTGGGTCTTCCGCAAATCATTTTTACTGTTTTGCGGAAGTCTCCGGCGCGCATTTCGAAGAAGTACATTCCACCTGCAAGTCCCATTGCTGCTGCATCAAGTTGCATCGTGTAATTTCCCGGAGCTACGTAACTCGAAGATGGTAAAGGTTCACTCACCAATCTTCCGGAAATGTCATAAACACGAATTGTTACTGCTGATGCTTCACTCAATGAATAGTTCATGGTAAGCACATCATAAAACGGATTCGGATAAACCGCGAAGCCGGTTTCCGGAGGCGGAATGGTTTTGTACACCGCACGGAAATAATCTGCCGAGTCTACATCAATCTTTAATGTGCGTCCGTAATATTTTGTTGTGTCTGTTCCGCTCACATATTCCCAATAAAGAAACGCATATCCGTTATTGGGCTGTGCCGTCATTGAAATCGGATTGTTCGTGAAATAAATACCCGACCACGGCAACGAATCAGGTTGAATCGTGTTCAACTTAATCGTTCCGGCACCTGCAGGATAAACATCAAAAGTAGCTGTAACTTGTTGCGGTAAATTGAATTGTTGCTGCAATTGCAATCGTGTATTATACGGACGAGCCAGCATTACAACAGCGAGATCAGAAACATTCAACATCCAATCTACAGTGTCAACAGGAAATTGCAACCACTGCGGCGTGTAAGGTGATCCGCCAACTCCCCACTTCTGAAAGTGTCGATACATTTCCAGACGCATCACATTGTATTCGTAAAGAATGTGCGAGTACATGTTGTTCGGATGGAATGTGGTGTTCAGCAAATCCGCATAACGATTCACAAAATATTCTTTGAATGAATCATTTTGTAATAGTGCGTTCAGCATTGCGGAATGCGGGTTCGCAACCGGTGGATTGATGGCTACAGAAAGCATATTCAGTGTGTCCGAATTCAATGCAAGATCCAGATCCCACAGAACATAACGCCATTTCCCGTCCGGACTTTGTTCTCTCCAGAACTTGATGTTGTTGGTGTAACCGCCAAGCCAGTCGGTATTACCGTAAAATGTTTCAATGGCGAAATAGTCAGTAACATTACTCACATCAATCATCGTCGCAGCGGAATCAAATAACGGTTGTTGCGTCATGTCATTATTAGTGATGAACGTATACGTATCCAGAAAGTCCTTGTTGCTTCCTTCAATGATATCTCCGTTGAATTGCAGGAAATCCAGACTGTCATCATTTGCGTCGGAATTATTCGCGATGTAATGTTTGTCTTGTTTCTCGCGCATTTCATACACACCCCAGTATTCTCCATTGATGAAAACAACGCAAGCGAATCCATCCATCAGTTCCACATCACAATCTTCCTGCACGGTTTTATGAATCATACGATCGCGCATGTGACAATTGTTGTAATCCGTTCCTGTGTTACGCAGGTTGAACCCTCTGTATTCATCCGCAGGTTTATCAGGAAACAATTGATATTGCAACGGCTTCGCTCCGTAGTCGTCGTCGAGATCAATGAAAAATCCTTTCTGCGCAAATATCTTCGAGTAGTTTCCTTGAATGCGGATCGACGCTGCTGTTTCAAATTTCAAAGTATGCGTCGTGTCGAAGAATGCAACATTACATGGTCGTACCCATCCTTGCCAGAAGTTAGCATTTTGAAACGGGATGTCTGCGAAGTTGGTATCCGTCGTATTTAATACATAAATCCCGTAATTCTGATCGAAAAGATTGTACGGATCTGTTGTCAATGAAACTACCGGCAAACTCACATTTTCATTGAGGAAATACGACGATGCAGCCGGAGGTCCGGGAAGAAGAAACGTGTCGGATGGAATCAGTTTTGCACGCAATACCAACGTTGAATCAATGCTTACATTTCCGGAATACTGCGCTGATGTGATTTGCGGAACTTGTCCATTAAAGGTGTAGTGAATGCTACCTGGCGTTGAAGAAGTAATTGTTGTGCTTTGCGCGCCGTTGTAAAATCCTGATGTCAAAGTAATGACCGGGGAATTTCCGTAACCGGAATAACACGACAACGAGAAGTTGGTGGTGTCAGGTGTCGGTTGCGTGAACACACACCAGTTAGCAGATCCATCAGGCTGCCGTCCGCGCGAATGATTATTCTGCATCCCGCCTAACGTGATGGAATCAGAAATTACATTTAATGGATTTCTGAGAATGAGTTTTTGTCCGGTGCTGTTAAGTGAATATGATGTATGAAGATTCACTTCAGCAGGAAACGGAAAGTAGGTAACAGTTGTATCTGCAATTCCCAGCAACAAAGCGGGATACATCGTCATATCGTCCATGCCGCTCGCCGCATTGTGTGTTTCCACGGAAAAAACATTGGTGCCAAGTCGAATGATCGTGTCGAGCGAAGTTGACGGGACAAAGAACAATCCCGACCAACCTCCGTTTTGATATTGATACGCTTCGTGATCGTCGTACGCGTATTCGTTGTACATAGGTGCAACGCCCGGTGCGCCTACATTGTATCGCGCTATTTCTTTTCCGTTGAGATATGCAACAAACGCATCGTCGAAGTCAACTAGAAATGCAGCTGTTACAACATTGCCCGTGTCTGCAACATTGAACGAGGTGCGCTGGTAAAGAGAAATTGCAGGCGCAATTACAGTCGAATCATCTCCATCTCCATAACCGATTGGTCCCGGTGCAAGTAACCACGGAGTGTCGTTGAATCCAACTTGATTCCAATTCGAAGGTGGTTGCGAAATTCCCGGCATGTATCGGAACGGCATCTGCGGATATACCGGTACTTCCCAATGATCAAAATAGTCGCGACGGTTTTTCCCTGAGAAGAAAACAGTCAGACGATCTCCGGGTTGAATGTATATTTCAGGGAATGTCCAGCTGCGCTGTTCCAATTCTTCGATACACTGTATCGTGTATCCTTCCATGTTCACCGCTACAGAACCGGCATTGTAAAATTCTATCCAGTCTTTGTGATCGCCGTCTTCATCAGCAAATTGTTCGTATCCGGCGCTGGAAACTTCGTTGATGAGAATTTGCGCGTTGATATTAATACATGCGAACAGCGATAAACAACAGTGGAGAAGTACTCGTAAGGTCATAAACAGGGGTTTGCCTGAATAAAGTTAATGAAACATTATTACAGTATGCTTCCGGAACTAACTGTTCATCTCAAAGGAATCCCGTAATTTTGCAGCTCTTTAAAATCAACTCCAACCCAATGAAAAAAATCTTTACTCTTTTGACTGCAATTTTTGCAGCTAATGCAGCCTATTCGCAGTGCTCTGAATTATTTTTCTCCGAGTACATAGAAGGTTCTTCCAATAACAAAGCGCTTGAGATTTATAATCCGACAAACACAACTATTAATCTTAGCAATTACAAGGTTTATCGGGCTAACAATGGTTCACCCACGTGGCAGGATTCATTGGCAATGCAGGGAACATTAGCGCCCGGTGCCGTGTATGTCGCAGGAAATCCTTCTGCAATTAGTTCAATTACAAGTGTATCAGATACATTGCATACAATCACATTTTTTAATGGTGATGATGCGCTCGGATTGAAGAATCTTGTGACGGGGCAATTCGTTGATATGATTGGCATTTTAGGTGTTGATCCGGGGACGAACTGGCCTGTTGGTACCGGCGCTACTTCGGAATTTACCTTGGTTAGAATGATCGGAGTTCAGCAAGGCAACACCAACTGGGCGGTTGCGGCAACTGAATACGATGTGTATCCGCAAAACACTACAACGTTTATCGGTAACCACACAATGAATTCATGCTGCAGCGCAATTACGGCTTCTGTTGCTTCTTCTGCTAACATAGCTTGCTTCGGCGACAGCACAGGAACGGCTACAATCTCTGCAACAGGTGTTGGTTTGACATATACATGGACACCTTATGGAGCCAACTCAGCTACTGTTTCAAACCTTGCAGCGGGAACTTACACTGTAATTGTTGCAGACGCTTGTTCAAACGCTGATACAGTAACTCTAAGCATTTCACAGAATCCATATCTCGATACAACGAACGTAATCGCTACGTTCCCGTTATGTAATGGTGATGCGAACGGCTCTATTTCAATTGCCGCAGCAGGTGGCGTAAGTCCTTATACTTACTTGTGGTCTACCACATCAACTTCATCAACAATTTCCGGACTTACTGCAGGATCATACACGTACACAATTACTGATGCAGCAGGATGCACACGTACAGATTTTATCAACCTGATCGACCCGCCGGTTCTCACTTCAACAATTACTGCAACAGATGCAACTTGTTTCGGATCCGCTAATGGTTCAGCGCAAATTGCAACAACAGGAGGAAACTCCAATTGCACTTATTTGTGGAATACGAATGCTACTACTGCAACGATCAACGGATTAGTAGCAGGTGTTTATTCTTGTGTTGCAACCGATATCAATGGTTGCTCGGTAACAACCTCTGTAACTGTTACAGAGCCTACTCAACTTCAATTGAATGTTACGGATCCGGGAAATCCAACTTCATGTACCGTTAACGATGGTTACATTGATATGTCAACAATTGGCGGTACACCGGGATATTCATACCTGTGGAATAACTCCGCGACTACCGAAGACATTACCGGACTTGGTGGTGGTATTTATTCGCTTACAGTAACTGATGCTAATGGGTGTTCTGCCTCGATTTCTGTTACACTTTCTGCGCCGAACGCACCGTCTGCTTCTTTAGTTCTTACGGATACTTTATTGTGCGAACAGCCAGGTACGATTACTTTGAACGGCGGTTCTCCTGCCGGAGGAACATGGAGTGGGCCTGGCGTAAGCGGAAATCAATTTGATCCGATGGTTGCCGGCGCAGGAATTCATACTATCGTTTATACGATTTATGATTCATTGAGCGGATGCAGCGGTTTTGCAACAGACACAATTGAAGTGCAAATCTGTATAGGAGTTGAAGAATACCAATTGAATCAAGTAAGTGTTTTCCCGAACCCGAACAACGGAGCGTTCACTGTGATCACAACTGCTTATGCAGACATGATGATTTACGATACTCAAGGTAAGCTTGTAGCTGCGCAGAAAGTTCAGGCGAACGTTCAGAGTCAAGTCAACATTGAAGGGCCAGGAATGTATCTGGTCACAATCGTTACTGAAGATGGAAACAGAACCACGCAACGTGTAATGGTGACGAAGTAAACTCAGCCACTCTAAAATGAAAAAGCCCTCGCCTTTAACGGAGAGGGCTTTTTTGTGCCACTTTTTTAGTGTTGCCTTACCATCAGACTTTCCGCTATAGCTTTAATCGCAGCGATTTTTTTCCGATCTGCATTTATACTTTCCAGCGCCTGAATTCCCAGTGAAAACTGATTGTACATTTCTGCTTCAGCTGCTTTGCGAACTTCAAACGCATCGTAAATTTCTTTCACCGAATTTACTTTCGCTTCTGCGTCATTAACTTCGGATTGCAACCAGTTCAATAAATTCTCTTTGTGATATCCGTTGGCGCGCTTCATTGCTGTGAGAAGCAAATATGTTTTTTTGTTGGATACAATATCTCCACCCACTTGCTTTCCGAATTTGTCGGGATCGCCGTACACATCGAGAATATCATCCTGCAATTGAAACGCAATGCCGACTCTTCTGCCGAATTCATACAACTTGTGTGCTTCTGTTTTTCCCGCGCCACCGCATAACGCACCGATTTCCATAGCACCTGCAAGCAACACAGCAGTTTTCAGCTCAATCATTCGTATGTACTCATCTAAAGACACATCTGAACGCGATTCGAAATCCATGTCCATCTGTTGACCTTCGCATACTTCCAATGCTGTTTGAGTGAAAATGTCAAGTACCTGCGGCAGCACAATGGCGGGTGATTTCGCCACCTGACGGAATGCTTCCGTGTATAATGCGTCACCGCTTAAGATTGCAATGTTGCTGTTCCATTTTGCAAATACAGTCGCTTTCCCTCGACGCAACGGGGCATTGTCCATAATGTCATCGTGAAGAAGCGTGAAGTTGTGAAACAACTCAATTCCGATTGCAGCCGGCAAAGAAGGCGATGGTTCGTCTGTGAATAAACCCGCACCCATCACAGTTAGTAACGGACGCATGCGTTTACCGCCAAGCGTTAGTGTGTAACGAATCGGTTCGTACAGGTTATCCGGATTTTTCGGTAATGAGTTTGCGAATACTTCCAGTTCCGCACTGATCAACTCCTGGTAGCGAGGGATATTCATCAAAGTATAAATCGTGTGTCTGCAATTACTTTTTTCAGTCCGTCTTCCAATGAGGTCGGATGTCGGCGCAAGAGCTTTTCCATTTTTGTTGTGTCCGGCATTCTGCGCGTCATATCACCTTCGGCTAAAGCGGGCCCGAATTTCAATTGTGATTGTGAACCTGTGATTTCAATTATTTTGGCAGCAAGTTCACGAATGGTAATCTCGTTGCTGCTTCCGATGTTCACTACATCATTGATGAATTCATTGTTGTAGTATGCGTTGACACACGCTTCCGTGTTGTCGTCGATAAAGCAGAACGTTCTTGTTTGCAGTCCATCACCGTTTATTGTAATATCCTGATTGCGCAACGCCGCTGCAATGAAACGCGAAATCACAAAGTCTTTACTCTGCTTCGGTCCATAAGTATTGAAGAATCGGAAGGTGGTATATTCCAAACCGAATTCACGCTGATAGGATTTCAAATATGCTTCACCGGCATTCTTTACAATTGCGTAAGGAAGTCGTGAATTCAAAGGAGTCGTTTCTTCGTTTTGCGGCAACTCAACAGGTTCTCCGTAAACTTCAGATGAAGAAGAGAAGTATACACGCTTGACGCCGCTGTTCTTCGAAAGCTCCATGATGTTGCGGAAACCATTCAAATCATTCAGAACCATTACAGGATTCTCTAACGTACGATGCACACCAACAACTGCCGCATAGTGAAAAACGAAGTTGAACTGATGCGACATCATCACAGTTGACAAATCCGCGTAGTTGTTTACATCGCAGCGAATGAATCGAATATTGTTGTGCGGCGACACCGGGATTTTATCCGGAGAACCCGTCAGTAAATTATCAATTGCGATAATGAAATTGTCAGGATTTTGCGCCAGTTTTTCAACCATTGCGCTTCCTACAAATCCTGCACCGCCTGTGACGAGAATATTGTTTTTTCTGCTGTTCATGATCTACGCAATCGACACCAAATACTGTCCATAACCGCTTTTCATCAATGGCTCAGCCAATCGATGCAATTGTGTTTTGTCGATGAAGCCGGCACGATACGCAACTTCTTCTATACATCCGACTTTTAATCCCTGACGTTCTTCGATGATGGAAACATAATTACTCGCCTGAAGTAACGAAGCATGTGTGCCTGTATCCAACCAAGCTGTTCCGCGATTGAGTATGCTTACATCAAGTTTGCCTTTCTCAAGATAAATTTTATTCACGTCTGTGATTTCCAATTCACCGCGCGAACTTGGTTTGAGATTTCGGCAAATATCGATTACTGAATTGTCGTAGAAATAAATTCCCGGTACAGCGAAATTCGATTTCGGAGATTTTGGTTTTTCTTCAATGGAAATTGCACGACCGTTCGCATCGAATTCGACTACGCCATAACGTTCAGGATCCTGTACGTGGTAAGCGAACACCATTCCTCCTCCATTGGTTTCAACGCGCTTGCGTGCATCGCGTAACGTGCCGGAAAGATTGGAACCGTGAAAAATATTATCTCCGAGAATCAGTGCTGCGTGTTCTTCGCCAATAAAATCTGCACCGATGGTGAATGCCTGAGCAAGTCCTTTCGGTTCCGGCTGCACAGCGTATTCAAACTTCATTCCCAATGAACTTCCGTCCCCCAGAAGTTTTTCGAAAAGCGGAACGTCAACCGGTGTTGAAATAATCAACACTTCCCGAATACCAGCAAGCATCAATGTGCTCAACGGGTAATAAATCATCGGCTTGTCGAACACCGGCATCAACTGTTTACTTACAGCAAGTGTCAGCGGATGTAGTCGTGTTCCGGAACCTCCGGCAAGAATAATTCCTTTCATGATTTAATGTGTTTCATTTGAATCGTGAGGTTGGATCGTCAGCTTGTCTGCATCAATGTCTTCTTCCTCATCATAAATTTCGATCAGCGGTTCTTTCATGAATGCTTTAGTTGCAGCACGACGTTCGAGCGACAACAGAATACATGGAAGCAGAATAAGATTGGTTGCCAATGAAACAAGTAGTGTAATGGAGAGAAGAATTCCTAATGCAACAGTTCCGCCGAATCCGGAGAAAATGAAAATCGCAAATCCGAAGAATAGAATTACGTTCGTGTAAATCATGCTCAGGCCGGTTTCCTGAATGGCAAGTCCAACCGCTTTGGAAGCTTGTGCTGCAGAAAGTTTCCGCAACTGCTGCCGATATTCTGTAAGGATGTAAATCGTTCCATCAGATGCAATACCAAACGCAATGGAGAAGATCAGAATCGTGGACGACTTGAACGGTATTCCGAAGAATCCCATGATACCTGCGGTCATTACAAGTGGAATCAAGCACGGTACTTTTGAAAGTACAATGATTGCGACGGAACGGAACAAAATCATACCGATCAGGAGAATCAGCACAATTGCAATGGTAAGACTCACGAACAAGTGATGAACGAGATAATCAAAACTGCGCAAGAACATTAATGAGTTCCCTGTCAAATCGACTTTGTAATAAGCAGCAGGGAATAATGAATCAACAACAGGTTTGATTTTCGCAACGATTTTCTTCGAACTGTCAGATCCTACATCAGCCATTTGAATACTGAGTCGTGTCCACATTCTTGTGCTGTCGATGAACGAATTCAGTTTCTGTTGCTGACCCTTAACGGTTCCGCTGTAATCGGCGAGAGCTTTCAGATCCACAACATTGTTCGGCAAGCGATACGCTTTCGGCTTTCCGTCTTTGTACGCCTGATACGAAAACTTCAACGCTTCAACAATCGAGAGCGGTTTGGAGAAAGCGCCTTGCGAAGTAATGAATCGCTGCAACGAATCGATGTTCTTCAAAACTTGCCCTTCCTGGTCGAAGAGATTTCTCGGCCCAAGAGTGTCCGCGGCAAAGTCGCTGCGATTCAGTGTAAGCCCTTTCGCTTTGTATTCCTGAACGATACTGTCGGTCAAACGCGGTTTTACTTCCACGGCAACTTCAAACGGAAGAATACCTTTGAAATGATGCTCAAAGAATTTCAAATCCTGAAACACCGGCTCGTCTTGCGGAAGATCATCGACAACATAACCTACAACCGAAATATATTTGAAGCCTATTGCTGAAATAATTGTCAGTACTGTAATGGTCAGATATATTTTCCTTCTGTGATTGTGAACGAGATAACTTACGAGATCAAGAATGCGGTTGATCCGTTTCCCGCTTTGGTGTTTTGTTTGGTTCGGCTTTGGTGGAGGCAGATAACTGAAAATTATCGGAGTTAATATCAGCGCAATGAAGTAGGTGCTCATCACATTCACTGCTGCTGTTACACCAAACTCCACAAGCATACTGCTGTTCGTGAAGTAGAAAACTCCAAACCCGATTGCAGTCGTCATGTTCGCAAGGAAGTTAGATAAACCGACTTTTTGCACCATGCGCGCCAACGCTTTGGCTTTCTGTCCGTGCTTGGCGTATTCTTCCTGATACTTATTGATGAGGAATATGCAGTTCGGTATTCCAATAATTACAATGAGCGATGGAATCATTCCTGTGAGTACAGTGATTTTATATCCGAACAATGCCATTGTGCCTACGGAAACAGCAAGACCCGCAATTACAACCAGCAGAGAGAAAAATACAGCGTTGAAATAGCGGAAGAAAATAAAAAGAATAAGAGCCGTAACACCGATTGACAGAAGGAGAAACAATTGCATCTCACCGCCGATTTTCTGCATGTATTGAGCACGAATATGCGGCATACCTGAGTAATACATTCTCAGTTTGTGCTTATCGCCGAAAATCTTCGCTTTGTCGTTTATCTGATTTACAATGTTCACACGATCTTTTGTGTGAAGCGTGTGCTGCGAGAAAGTGATCAGCATCACAGTCACCATGCTGTCTTTATTAACGATCAGTCCATCGTAAAAAGGCAATCTCCAAATCTGTTTTTTTAAACTATCAGCTTCTTCCTGAGTTTTCGGTCGCCATTGAACTACAGGTACAACATCGAATTTTGTAAGTGAGTCGTTGCGGACAAGATTGTACAATCTTGTAGTAGACATCACATCCTGTACACCTTCAATCTTCTTTACTGATTCAGACAGATCATACCAATCCTGAAACTTACTCAGTTCAAACATGGTGCTGTCCTGAAATCCGATCAACATCACATTGCCATCTTCACCGTAGCGTGCTTTGAATTTTTCATAGGCAATCGCCATTTCATCGTCTTCCGGCAAAACACGCGCATAACGATATGAAAGTTCAAGACGCGTTACTGCCCAATAACCCATGAATCCTGTGATCAGGATGATGAATATGAGCAACGGCAAGCGCTGCCGTAATATGAAATGAGAAAGTTTAGACCACATAAAAATCGCCTGTCAACAGGCTTAAATGCAAGTGGTAAAATTAGGAAAATACATGGAGTTAAAGGCGAAATTTATCAATTGAAGGGCATTTTCCTAAACAAAGCAATTCGGGTGAAGAACGCTTCCGAAATTGAGAAGTTCCCACTGTGTCACAATTCTTCGTTTCTCAGTCATGAAACGTACCTTTGGCCGAATATTATCACTGTGAGCGCACCAAGGGCATTGAGCATTTTTACTGTATTTCTGAAGATGGGTGCAACCGCCTTCGGAGGGAATGTTGCTTTGGTAGCATCGATAAAAAAGGAAATTTGCGACCGCAGAAAATGGATGAACGATGATGTCATCCTGGATCTCATTGCAGTGGGAAATCTGCTTCCGGGTCCGTTGGCGACCAATGTAGTTTTTGCCATTGGCAAGATATTGGGTGGTTTTCGTGGTGCTTTAGCTGCGCTTATCGGCGTGTGTTTGCCATCATTTGTTTTGATGTGTGCGCTTTCTTGGGCTTACTTCACCTATGGCAGTTCTCCGGCAGTAACTGCTGTCATGAATGGAATTATTCCTTGCGTGGCCGGTGTAATTGCTTCTGTTGCGTGGACACTTCTGCGTAAAAATGTAACGGTTTGGCAACAATATCTCATCGCTGTTTTTGGGGGCGCTGCATTGTTTTTCTGGAAGGGATTTTTCCTCACGCTCATTGTTGTTGCGGCTGCTGCTTTACTTGGACGATTGTTTTTTTATAAAGAAAAACCAAAGATTCCCAATGTTCACAAACGTGCAGGTATTTCTCTGTGGCTATTGCCCGCTGTTACTGTGCTTGTTTTTGTAATCCTGTTTCTCATTCCGCAACTTAATCTTGGATGGGAAGAAGTGCGTAAAGTAGCCATCACTTTCGGGACAATGAGTCTCACACTTTTCGGCGGCGGTTACGTTTTCGTTCCTGCAATGGAAAATGTTGTTGTGCATCAATTGCAATGGATGACAACGCGTGAGTTTACTGAAGGAATTGCATTGGGACATGTTACTCCGGGGCCGATCATGGTGAGTTGCGTTTTTGTAGGATGGAAAGTCGCAGGACTTAAAGGTGCAATCGCTGCAATCGTGATGTTGTTTGGTCCGCCTGCTGTGTTGATGTATGTTGCGCATCATTTTCTGGAACGCATCAAGACCAATGCAACAGCGGAGGCAATGTTCAAAGGTGTGCGACCTGCAGTAATCGGGATGATTGCCGTTTCTGTGTGGGTGGTTTTTTCATCTGCACCGATAAGTGTGATGTCGGTTGTTGTTTTCGCTGTAACATTTGCATTGACATTATGGAAAAATCCCGAGCCGGTTTTGCTTATCATCGGTTCTGCGCTTGCGGGTTGGATGTTCTTCTGAACTGAATTATCATTAGGTTTCAATCTCGAAATCGATACTTAACTTTGCGCTCTTCATGAAAGCCATTCAATTCATCGGTACACAACGTTCAGGGTCCAATCTTCTGCGAGTGATGCTGAATCAACATCCGCGCATTTCGTCTCCGCATCCTCCGCATATTCTGCAGGTTATGATGCCGTTTCTTCCGATGTATGGAGATCTCACGCACAGCAACAATTTTGAATCGTTGATTGATGATGTGTGTACGCTTGTGGAGCGCAATCCTGTGAATTGGGATGTGAAATTTGATCGCACCGAAGTTGCCGGAAGATGCAGCAATCGTTCATTACCGCAGATCATGAAAGCGGTATATGAAATCAAAGCAATCATGAAAGGGGCAGACATCTGGTGTTGCAAAAGCATGGCGTCGGTATTTTATATGAAGGAAATTGTCAATGCAGATATTCATCCTTTCTGGTTGTGGCTGTATCGTGACGGCCGTGATGTTGCATGTTCTTTTCGCAAAGCTGTAGTTGGCGAAAAACATATTTACTTTCTTGCACAACAATGGAAGAAAGAGCAGGAATTGTCGCTGGCGCAAACACGTAAAGAACCGAACAAGTCAATTGTTCTTCGCTATGAAGAGTTTACACCGGAACCTGAAGTGGCGTTGAGAATGATTTGCGACAAGCGGCAAATTGAATACGATCCTGAAATGCTCAATTATGCAGAATCAAAGGAATCGAAAATTACCGCTACTTCCGGAGAAATGTGGAGTAACCTCGTTCGTCCGGTAATGAAGAACAATACACGGAAATTCGAGAGCGAACTTTCCTATGAAGACATACTTATTTTCGAATCTGTAGCAGGAGATTTATTAAAGGAACTCAACTACGATTGCATTACTGACTCTTCTGAATGGAAAACTTTCTCCTCCGAAGAAATCAGAGAGTTCGCAGGTGTGAATGACAAACTGAAAAAAGAAGCGCGTGATAAGGCCCCCGAAGATATGACCAAACGGGCTGCGCAGGATGCATTTATAAATTCACTAAAGAACAGAATGAAGAATTATGAAAGCTCCATTTAGTTTTGTCATAGCGTTCTTATTTTCTTTGGCGAGTTATGCTCAACCGGTTTCGCTTGCCAAGTTGATAGCGCCTCCGGTTTTTCTTCCGGCATCAAGTATTCTTCCTGTTCCGGGAAGCTCAATAAATTATACGCAGATCCTTTTTGAATACCCCGGAGATCCTAAAGCCGTTACCTACGTTGTGCGCATTTACGAAATGAACGGTAAAGATTCGGTTTTGTTTCGCGAAGTAAAAGACAGTTCGAATGCTGTGATTGTAGATGGTTTTACATTCGGCAAATCTTACAACTGGTCTTACCGCTCGCTGAATCGCAAAGGAAAGGTAATCGCAAAATCACGCACATATAGTTTTAACATATTGCCGTTTACTATTTCTGCGAGAATCAATGTTGTTAAGAACGATTCGCTGCTCAATCAACAGGGTTTGATTTCATTCGACAATGCTCAAATAATTGTTGATCGTAGCGGAAATCCGGTTTGGTTTCTGCCGCCTGCCCCCAATAAGGAATTTGTGCGCGACGATTTGGTTCGTGATTTGCGAATCACTCCCGCAGGGACAACAACATTCCTCACTGAAAAAAATTGTTACGAATTGTCGTTTGACGGACGCATATTGTGGAAAGGCCCGAAAGTGGATTCTGCTTCTCCGAACTACATTGAGAATTACCACCATGCATTTGAACGATTGCCCAATGGAAATTTTATGGTAGCGGGAAATCACACAGCAAAAGTGAACACAGGCGACACAATTGTTGAAGGGCGTTTCGGTGTTGTCGGTGAATACGACCGTAGAGGGAAATTGCTGTGGAAGTGGGATTCCTACACATACTTCAACGAGAAAGATCTTCTTTATAAAAAAGGGCCGAATGGAAAGCCGGATATTTCCACGCACCTCAATGCATTCGAATATGCTGATGGCGGAAGAACAATTTACGCTGGCTTTCGCGATATGAACAGAGTAGTGAAAGTGGATTGGGCAATCGGGAAAGTGCTCGCGAGTTACGGAAGTCCAATGCCTTCAGGTGATGCTGCGACGGGAAAAGATTTTTTCAATAAGCAACATGATATTACTTTGCTGCGCAATGGAAATCTTGCAGTGTTCAATAACGATTCCATTGGTGTTCCCGGAATTATTTCCTCAGTTGTAATATTCAGTCAGGTAACACAACCGGGCGAACAATCACAGATTGTTTGGGAGTTTCCTTGCAAATGGGATTCTCTCACAGACGGCAAAAGCGAAAAAGGCGGAAGCATTGATGAGTTGCCCAACGGAAATTATCTCATCAACATGGGATCGTTGCATCGTTGTATTGAAATAACGCCGGATAAGAAAATTGTTTGGGATGTTATCGAGGAATATTACAATGCCGACAGCGCAAAGTATCTTCCGTTTCGCCAGTATCGTTCGCATTACGTGAGTTCACTTTATCCATGCTGGTTTACTGCAATAATCCGCACAAATAATTCCAAGACCGTTACAGTAGAAGTTGTGAATGAAGGAACCGAGGCAGACAACTATTCTGTGCAGTATCGCTTGCCGGACGGCGCGTGGGTTGAAGCAGCAACGTATGAAAATGTTGCGCCCGGAATGAAGATACAATGCGTGATTCCCCGGCAACCCGGTATTCCTGTAAATGAGGTGCGTGTGATATCACTTACGAACCGCGATTTTGTCCGCTCCTTCAATGTGAAACTCAAATAGTGAGTTTCATATTCGTTCAATTCCATTTGACACGTTAACTTTAACGTGTGTTGCGCTACTTCACCTTTACACGTTTGTGGAATGCAGTCTTGCTGTATTGCAGCTACAATTGGTCGCGCTGGACGGGGAAGCCTGCTCATTCCGGTAAAGCAATCAGCATTACGATAGAGCCAACAACTTCCTGCAATTTACGTTGTCCTGAATGTCCGAGCGGATTGAGAAGCTTCACTCGTGCAACGGGAATGATGAATATGGAATTGTTCCGTAAGATTACAGATGAAGTTTCTTCGCACGCAGCTTACATGAATTTCTATTTTCAAGGCGAACCATTTCTTCATCCTGAAATTACTGCGATGTTCGCATACGCTTCGGCAAAGAAAATGTACACATCAACCAGTACGAACGCTCATTATCTTGATGCGAATAAAGCCAAGCAAGTTGTGCAATCGGGATTGAACCGTCTGATCATTTCCATTGACGGAACAACTCAGGATGTTTACGAATCGTATCGTGTTGGCGGCACACTGAGCAAAGTGATTGAAGGCACGCGCAATGTTGTAAATGCTAAACGCGAATTAAAGTCTGAATTCCCGCATATTGTTTTTCAGTTTTTAGTTGTGCGCCCGAACGAACATCAGGTGAATGAAGTGAAAGCACTTGCAGACGAATTAGGTGTGAATGAAGTCGTTTATAAATCAGCACAGGTGTATGATTATGAAAACGGTAATCCTTTAATTCCGCACAACGATTCGTATTCGCGTTACAGAAAAACCGCATCAGGAAAGTGGGAACTGAAAAACAAATTGGAGAATCAGTGCTGGCGCATGTGGCACAGTTGTGTGATTACTTGGGACGGCAATGTGGTTCCTTGCTGCTTCGATAAAGACGCGAAGTACAAATTAGGATCGTTGAAAGAGCAACAGCTCAGTGCAGTTTGGAACAACGAAGCGTATCAAAACTTCAGAGCGAAGTTATTATGCGGAAGAAATCAAATTGATATTTGTACGAATTGTTCGGAAGGAACGAGAATAGGGTTGGAGGTGGAGTAGTTGTTATTGTCATACTGAGCGAAGCCGAAGAATGACGGTAACGGTTAAAACGCTTCCCCTACAAAAATGTAAAAACCCGGACCTTCACGTGTGAATGCTACATCAGCACGTGTGTAAATGTCTTTCTTCGGGAACAGTAGGAAACGTATTCCGCCTCCGCCGGCAAGTACAACGTTGCGCAACTGCAACGAATCCCATTGGTTGAATACAGTTCCTGCGCCAATGAAACCTGCCAAGCCCCAACGCTTTGTAAATCGAAACGGCAATGGAAGCATACGGAATTCTGCTTGCGTAGCAATGAGATTGTGATCGCGATAGCGCCCGAGATAATAACCGCGCATCATCATCTCTCCACCCATTAATGAAAGCTGATTGAACGGAACAGTTCCCCAGTTGAATTGTCCCATCATCTGCAATGCAAGCACGTTGCGCTTTTGCATCGGAATAAACAAGCGGTTATCAATGAACAACGTACTCATGTTGTAATCGCTTCCCCACGATTTATCAGAATGCAGATACGCAACTTCGTAGTAAAATCCGTGTCGTACATTCAGCACATTGTGTCGGTTATCATAAACCAATCCTGTTCCGATTTCAAGATTCGCATAACCGTTTGAACCGACAGGAAGTGTAAAAGGATCTGTTGTAGCCGGCACAAATTGCACTGACGACAATCGCTGAAAGTCGAGTTCAAGTCCAACATAAAAATTCTTTTTTACTTTACGCAGTACACGTTGTCGCATCTGCATTGTCACCGCGTTTACCTGTGCAATATGTTCTTCATGACTTTCCGGACCTATTCCGAAATAGAGCAAAGGATAGCTTTGCATTTTCGAATGTCCGAGCAAAAACCATTTGTTATCATCGGAATACAACGCATTGTCCAGAATAATTCCGTATTGTTTTTCCAGTGTGAAAAAAGTGAACGCACTGATTTCGGAAAGTCGATTTGTGGTATCGCGTTTCGCATAAAAAACATACAGACTGCTGATCCCGAATTCCCAACTTGTTTCAGGAGCGTATGCAAGAGTAGGATAGCCCAGAAACTGCGGCTTGGATGGCTCAGTTGTATCGTTGATAAGTCGATTGATATATCTGACGAGAATATTCGGACGTTTCTGCTGTGCGGAAGCTTCTGAAAGCATTCCGAACAAAAGAACAAACAGCAACAATCCGGTTCCTCTTCTAACGTTGGTAGCGTGCATAAGATGAATCAGTTGTTCTAAGTTACTAAAAACAGAATGCGCAGAAATGTGTTCGCTGTAATTGTTAAGTTTTTGCACAGTCGTTAATGAAAAAAGCACTGCAGATATGCAGTGCTTTTAATAGTCAGTCTTCGGCTACGCTCAGCCTGACATTATACCGTCATTATTTCCTTCTCCTTCGACTCCATATGCTTGTCTACTTTCAAAACATAAGAATCAGTGATAGCCTGGATTTTCGTCTCACCGCCTTTGCCTTCATCTTCGGGCAAACCGGCTTTCACCAATTTTTTCACTTCTTCGTTTGCATCTTTACGAGCAGTACGAACGGAAACTTTCGCATTCTCGCCTTCTTCTTTCGCTTTCTTCACAAGTTGCTTACGGCGTTCTTCCGTCATTGGCGGAATTGCGCAAATGATCATCGTTCCGTTGTTGCTTGGATTGAATCCGAGATTTGCAGCCTGAATGGCGCGCATAATCGGATCGATCATTGATTTTTCCCAAGGCTGAACCGCAAGTGTACGTGGCTCAGGCGTGTTTACGTTTGCAACCTGACTCAATGGTGTGTTGGTTCCGTAATAGTCAACCATAATACCGTCAAGCATTGCAGCGCTTGCGCGTCCGCCACGGATTTTCGCCAATTCATTTTCAAGATGAACCAATGCGCCTTGCATGGATTCTTCTGCAGTATCGATAATAAGCTGAAGTTCTTCGTTCATAATATTCTCTTCGTTTGAGTAAATGTACTAAAGATCATTTAGAATTCTCAGAGGGAAACAAGCGTTCCCACTTTCTCTCCGTCAATCACTTTTTTCAGGTTGCCTTTCTTGTTCATATCAAACACGATGATCGGCAACTTATTCTCTTTGCAGAGAGTGAATGCGGTAAGATCCATTACGTTCAAATTCTTTTCATAAACTTCATCAAATGAAATCGTCTCGTAACGTGTTGCAGTTTTGTCCTTCTCAGGATCTGCCGTGTATATTCCATCCACACGCGTTCCTTTGAGAACAACTTCCGCTTCAATTTCAATGGCACGCAGCGATGCTGCGGTATCTGTAGTGAAATACGGATTGCCTGTTCCTGCGCCGAAAATTACGACACGGTTTTTCTCGAGATGGCGTACGGCTCTGCGGCGGATAAACGGTTCGCAGATTTTATTCATCTCAATCGCGGATTGAAGTCGTGAAGGAACTTCAAGTTTTTCCAATGCAGCCTGCAAAGCCATGCTGTTGATCATTGTAGCTAGCATTCCCATGTAATCGCCTTGCACGCGATCCATGCCGCCGTCTGCAGCTTGTATTCCGCGGAAAATATTCCCTCCGCCGATAACAATAGCAACCTGAGCGCCTGAATCAGCAATGGTTTTGATTTCTTCTGCGTATTGATTCAGCATGTTGTGATCAATACCGAATTGTTTGTCGCCCATGAGCGATTCACCGCTGAGCTTGAGAAGTATTCTTTTGTATTTCATATTCAAAAGGTCAAAAAAAATCTCCGCAATGCGGAGATTTTTTTAATTCAATAAGTGATTAGCTCAGAGAGATTCGACTGAAAGCAGTAACTGTTGCTTCCTTGTCTGCTGCCTGAATGTACTGACGAACGGTAAGCTTCGCATCTTTAATGAACTCCTGATTAAGAAGTGTGCTTTCCTTGTAGAACTTGTTGAGTTTGCCCTGAGCAATTTTCTCAACCATGTCTTCAGGCTTACCTTCCTGACGTGTTGTTTCACGAGCGATTTCCAACTCGCGCTCCAACATTGTCGTGTCAACATCCGCTTTGTCAACCGCTACCGGCGACATTGCTGCAGTTTGCATAGCAACATCTTTCGCAACTGCTTCGCCAACTGATTTGTTGAACGCAACAATTACAGCAAGACGGTTACCAGGGTGATTGTAAGCAACAACCTGAGCCGACTCTAGCTGCTCATAACGTGACAATTCAATTTTCTCACCGATACGACCAACCTGTTCAGTAACTTTTTCTGCAATTGTCATTCCATCGCCGTAAGGCAACGCGAGCAATGCATCAAGATTAGCCGGCTTATGGTTCAATGCGATTTCGCCCATTGCAGTTGCAACTTTTCCGAAATCTTCATTCTTCGCAACGAAGTCTGTTTCGCAGTTCAGAACCACAACAACACCACGGCTGCCGTTTGTCTGAGCGATAACGAATCCTTCTTTTGCATCGCGGTCGCTGCGGTTTGCAGCAACTTTCTGTCCTTTCTTACGAAGAAGGTCGATAGCTGCTTCGAAGTCACCGTTTGTTTCAGTGAGCGCTTTTTTGCAGTCCATCATTCCGGCACCGGTAATGGTGCGGAGTTTATTTACGTCTGATGCGGTTATAGTAACTGACATTCTGTTTGAATAAAAACGGTTCAACAATAATTAAGCGCGCGGAGATGACTTGCGAGCAGGTCCTTTAGCTGCAGGACGTGCAGGCTTCTTGGCAGCTCCTTTTTTCGCACCACCAACTTCATCTTCACCGTCAGCTTCGTACTTCTTCAATTTACGCTCGTCGAGGTCTTCAACTTCTTCTTCTCCTTTGTCTTTGTCGATTTTGCGATCTTCAAGTCCTTCAGCAACTGCCTTGCAAACGATGTCAAGGATCAGGCTGATTGATGTTGAAGCGTCGTCGTTCGCAGGAATTGCGTAATCAACTACGTTAGGATCTGCATTGGTATCAACCATTGCAAAAGTCGGGATTCCAAGGCGGTGAGCTTCTGCAACTGCGATGTGCTCGTTAACTACGTCAACGATGAATATTGCAGCAGGAAGACGCGTAAGGTCAGCGATAGAACCGAGGTTATGCTCAAGTTTCGCGCGCTCACGGGAAAGCATCAGACGCTCTTTCTTGGAAAGGATTTCCCAAGTTCCGTCTGTACCCATTTTGTCGATGCTTGCCATTTTGCGGATCGCTTTACGGATCGTAGCAAAGTTGGTAAGCATTCCGCCAGGCCAACGCTCTGTAACGTAAGGCATGCCGATTTTCTTCACGCGCTCAGCTACGATGTCTTTCGCTTGCTTCTTAGTAGCAACGAAAAGAATCTTCTTTCCTGAACGTGCGATTTGTTTCATCGCGCTGCATGCTTCCTCCAGTTTTACAACTGTTTTGTTGAGGTCGATAATATGAATTCCATTCTTCTCAGTGAAAATGTACGGCGCCATTGCCGGATTCCACTTGCGGCGGAGGTGACCGAAATGAGCACCTGCTTCGAGAAGTTCGTTGAATGATGTTCTTGACATGAACTCTTCTTTATTAATGATTGTAATAATCGTGAATTAACGTTTGCTGAACTGGAAGCGACGACGTGCTTTGCGACGACCGAACTTCTTACGTTCAACCATGCGCGGATCACGTGTGATCAGACCGTCAGCGCGAAGCTTAGACTTCAATTCTCCGTCTGTTTCAACCAGTGCACGGGAAATTGCAAGGCGGATAGCTTCTGCCTGTCCTGTGTAACCGCCACCTTCAACATTCACACGGATATCATACTGTCCGTTGTTGCCTGTCAAAGCCAATGGCTGTGTTACTTTGTTCTGAAGAACTTCCGTAGGGAAGTACTCTTTATAATCGCGGTTATTAACTGTGATTGTTCCGTTGCCACGCTCCATGTAGATGCGTGCAACAGCTGTCTTACGACGTCCGAGTGTATTGATAATTTCCATTATGCTCTTTCCTTAACGGTTTTAAGATCGATTTTCTTTGGATTCTGAGCTTCTTGTTTGTGCTCAGTTCCCGCATAGATGAAAACGTTACGACGCAGACGGTCACCAAGAATTGTCTTTGGCAACATACGGCCGATCGCAAGTTCCAGAACGCGTTCAGGCTTGCTGTTCAGCAAATCTTTCGGAGTTGCAAAACGCTGACCTCCCGGATATCCGGTGTGACGCGTGTAAACCTTATCGTTCAGTTTGTTTCCTGTGAAACGAACTTTTTCAGCATTGATAATTACAACATTATCTCCGCAATCAACGTGCGGCGTATAGCTGGTTTTGTGCTTTCCACGAACCAGATATGCCACTTTAGAGGCAAGGCGACCAACGGTTTCATTCTCCGCGTCTACCAGAAGCCACTCTTTTTTCACTGTCGCCTTATTGGCTGAAACAGTTTTGTAAGACTGTGTATCCACTTGTTCTGTTTTATTAATTGTTCTACGTCAGCAGAAACCTATTTACTAATAGGGGCTGCAAAGATACATTCAATCACCGCGCGACAAAATGAAGAGCACTCTTTCATTTAGAATAACACTGAAAATCAGATAAAAACGCTGTTTTTCAGGACACTGTATTAGAGAGTAAATATTCATAATGTCTTATAAAACAAACAAAAAGTATATATTTGTATAATAAAACAGACAAATTGAAGAAGCCAATACTTCTTTTTCCAGCTACTGCGAGAAAGTTGCAGGAAATGGGCAGAAATCTGCGTTTGGCGCGGCTCCGTCGTCGACTATCCGCGGAACAGCTTGCTTTACGTGCTGGAATCAGTCGCTCTACATTATGGATGATAGAGAAAGGTTCTCCTGCTGTAGCTATCGGCGCCTATGCGCAGGTGTTGTTTGTGCTCGGACTCGACAATGATTTACTTGCTGTCGGATCGGATGATGAGTTGGGAAGAAAGTTGCAGGATGCGCAGTTGCAAGTGAAGAAACGTGCACCAAAAAAGTTATCCGAATGAAGCAAAGTGTTCCGGTTTATGTTTATGCGCATTGGGATGTGCTTGACGAGCCCGCGTTGGTTGGTGTATGCAATGTTGCCGATTCCAATCGAAGTGTTTACGGATTTGAATACGATATCGATTGGTTGAAACGCAATGCTGTTTACACGCTTGATCCGCGCATACATTCCGGTTCGGGCAATTTCTATTCTGAAAATCTTTTCGGAATGTTGCGTGATGCTTCTCCCGGCACTTGGGGAAAATCACTCTTGCAACGTTATGAAAATGCAAAAGCCAAACGCGAACATCGCGCAGCTGTGCAATTGAAAGAAGCAGATTTTCTGTTGCGCGTTTTCGATTTTTACAGAAACGGAGCATTGCGATTCAAGCTGCATCCCGACGGCGACTTTCTCACCAGCGATGATCAATTCATTCTGCCTTCGCTTTCCAATCTTCGCGAACTGGAGCAGGTAAGTCTGCGCACGGAAAACGAAATGGTATTGAAAGAGAACGACGACACGCTGGGCATGCTGGTTGCATCGGGCGCAGTTCTAGGCGGTGAACGACCGAAAGCTACAATCGTGGATAACGATTGGCAAATGTGGATCGCGAAGTTTCCTTCAATCAATGATTATGCAGACACCGGCGGATGGGAATTTGTTGCGCACACGATGGCGGGTCTTGCCGGAATAAATACTTCTCCATCGATGATGAAAAAACTCAGTCATCATCATCACACATTTCTTGTACAGCGATTCGATCGTACCAAACGCGGTGAACGTTTGCATTTCGCTTCTGCAACTACGTTGCTCGGTTTTCAGCCTGAAGATAATCTTGTTCCGGGTTATCTCGATATCGCAGGATTTATTCTGCAACAAGGCTGCGATGTGATTGCGGATCTTGAAGAATTGTGGCGTCGCATGGTGTTTAATATCGCGATCCGAAACACCGGCGATCATTCCGATAATCACGGATTTCTGCTTACAACAAACGGATGGAAATTGTCGCCCGTGTATGATCTGAATTCAACTCCTAATGGTGATACACTCAGTATGAATGTCACGATGGATTCGTCTGCTTTGGATATTGAAGCAGCTATGAGTGTGGCTGCACATTTCAGAATCAAACAACCACGTGCAAAGAAAATCGCTGATGAAATTCTTCTGGTGAAAAGTCAGTGGAACAAGATTGCCGCTGATGCGGGTCTTTCAAGTAGTGAGCAGGAGAAGATGAGTGAAGCGTTTCGTTGATTACACACCGAAACCGATCACGAGCAGATCATCATCTGTTTTTCCGGAAGGATAAATTCTGCTGACTGCATTTTCAAGAATGCGTTTCTGATCAGCGGAAGATTTTAACGATAAAAGCAATTCATTCAAAGCATCACGCTGCGGATCACGGTTCATCATTGCAGTAAGACCATCGCTGTAGAGAAAAACAGAATCACCAGTGTCCAGATTTACGATTTCGTTTCTGTACCGATTGTCAGCATCGTTATGTGCAGCGCCAACAGGAATATCTGAACCGCGGTATTCGATAATTTTATCTGACCGTATCAGCGTCACTGTCATTACAGCCGCAGAAAATGCAAGCGTCTTCTTTTGCTTATCGATGCGACATACAGCAATGTCAATCGTATCCGTTACCAACGGCGTGTTTTCATTCGTGCCGGAATGTTGCAAAGCTGCTCTGACACTTTCATTCAACTCGAACAACACTTCAGAAGGATCGCTGATTTGTTGTTCGATGATAATTCCGTTAAGGAAAGAAGCGGTCATCACACTCATGAAACTTCCGGGAACACCATGTCCGGAACAATCACCTGCAGCTACATAATAATGATCAGCTGTTTCAGCTGTCCACCAGAAATCTCCGCTCACAATTTCTTTCGGGCGATTGAAAACAAATGCATGCGGGAATGCCGGTGAAAGTTGTTCCTCTGCAGGTGTTACCGCATCCTGAATGCGACGCGCGTAGTTGATACTGTCGATGATGTCTTTATTCTTCGATTCAATAATTGCTTTTTTCTCCTGCAGCAATTGTCCCGCAATTTTTCCCATTCGGATTCTTCCGAACAAGAGAAACGCAACAACAATGAAACCTAACGTGAAGACGATACCGCCTGTTACCAGAATTTTCTGCAACTGATCATCCTGTCGCAGAATTTCCAATTGCTGTTCCTGTTTTTCTTTTTCGTAAACCGCTTCGAGATTACGAATGAGTTGCTGATTCTTCGAGCTGAGAATACTGTCTTTCAGAACCTGATGTTTTTTCGCATACAAAAGCGCCTGCGTTGGATTTCCCTTTAATTCGTAAAGTTCAGAAAGCAAGTTATAATGCTGCATGCGAGCATCGTGAACATTCAGTTTCACTGCGATCGCCAGAGCAGAATCAACACTCGCAATTGCTTCCGCATATTTCTTTTCGAGTTTCAGCAATCGTGAATTACTGATCCACATGCCCATCATGTTGTAATCGTTGTATTCCGTGCGTTCAAATTCAAATGCTTCCTCCATTTGAATTCGCGCACGTGCGGTATCGCCATTCATTGCATAACAATACGCCAAGCCAGCTGTGTTCTCTGCAATCCAGTGATGCAGATTATACGTTCGGGCAATAGCCGCTCCATGCATGAAATACGGTATTGCAGCATCGGTACTGTCAAGTGTGATCAGTAAGTTTCCAATGTAAGATGCAATCGGACCGATACCGCTGGAATCAGAAGCTTTGAGATAATACGAATATGCTTTTCTCTGATAATCGAGACTCAGTTTTACACTGTCCATCGATTCGTATACAAGCGCGAGGTTGTGATACGATTCTCCAAGTTTGTCGGGACTTCCGCGTTTTTCACGAAAGCGAATTGCCGCAAGGTGTGACTCCACAGCTTCTGCATATCTTCCAAGGTCAAGATAAATTGTTCCCTGAACATTCAGCCCTTCGCTTTCTCCGTTCTGATATCCGTTTTTCCTTGAAAGCTCTATGGCGCGATTCACGATGGCCAAACCGCTGTCGAGATTCTGATAGCTGATATACCACGCAAGCTCATTCATCAACAAAACTTTCGTTGTATCACGATCGTCCTTGCTTTCAATTCTTCTTGCGAGTGAATCGAGATCAAGGTTTCTCTGTCCGGAGATATATCCGGAAATCAACAACAACAATATGGAGAGCAGCTTCTTCATATTCTGATTCCCGTTATGATTACATCATCCACCTGTTCCAGATTCCCTTTCCACTCGTCAAACTTCTTGTTCAGCACTTCACGCTGTTCATTGCAAGAGAGCGTCGCCACTTCAAGCAGTATATCACGCAAAGCGCGATACTTCATTTTCTTTCCGGATGGTCCGCCGAACTGATCTGCATAACCGTCACTGAAGAGGTAGACCATATCGCCCGGTTCAAGATCTACAGATTGTTCATTGAAGTTTTTCATTTCCCCGTGGTATTCGCCCACTGGAAATTTATCAGCACGATATTCTATCACGGATTTGTTACGAACAATCCAAACCGGATTCATCGCGCATGCAAAATCCATTTTGCGATTCCCGCTATGAAAGCGACACATCACCATGTCCATTCCGTCTTTCACTCCTGAATTACTTCCGGATTTACTCAATGCCGAAATAATCTTCGCGCGCAATTGATCAAGAATCAGCGCAGGGGAAGTCACGGCTTTTTCATTGATCGTTTCAAAAAGAAAAACGGAACCGAGCATGCTCATGAATCCGCCCGGAACACCATGGCCTGTGCTGTCAGCAACAGCAAGGAAGAATGCATCATTCTGTTTTGTACACCACCAGAAGTCGCCACTTACAATATCTTTCGGTCGCGACAATACAAAAGCATCTTTGAATTCGTTCTTCAATTGATTCACTGAAGGCACAACAGCTTCCTGAATACGGCTGGCGTAGTTTATACTATCAGTGATATTACGATTGATGGTTTCAATTTCAGAATTACTTCGTTCTGTTTCAATGTTTGTTTGTTTCCGGAATTGATTGCGCTTGTACAGCATGATCACCAGGGAAAGCACTACAACAGAGCATGCGATAATCGCCAGAAGAAAATATTGACGCACATTTCCTTTACGTGTGAGCAATTCAATTTCCTGTTCTTTCTTTTCACTTTCGTACATCGCTTCCAGGTTCCGCTGGTGTTCCAATACGTCTTCATTCACAAGACTGTCTTGAAGAGTAATGTAACTTCTCCATGCCACTAACGCCGAATCCGGTTGCCCTGCAATTTCATAAACTTGAGATAACTCGTGATAAATTGTAACCAGTTCTTCACGCACACCTATCGATCGCAAAACATTCAGCGCGTAATAATACATTTCAATGGCTTTCGGATAGTTTTTTTCTATGATGAAAATAGCCGCTGCGCTTGATTTCACTTTGGCTTCTTCATATGGATCATCAATGGTATCCATCACTGCGAAAGCTTTGTTCAAATAATCATGTGCTTCCTCTGTTCGCCCGGAGTCACTCAGGATTAATGCTATTCCACCATATGCGTGAGCTGCGATTTTTGGCAAGTTCAGCTTGTTGGATATTGCCAGTGACTTGCGCAAAGTAGCTGACGCTTCTGTAAGACGGTTTAATTCGTAATACTGCGCGCCCAGATTCAGATATACAACCGCAAGTCCTGTTGTGTAATTAATTTTCTCATAACTCTCAACCGCACGTAACAAGTACTTAACAGAATTGGTTGTGTCGTGCATTGAATTATAAATGAGAGAAATGTTCATGCATGATGTTCCGATTCTGCGTGAATCATTCATCTCCTCCGCAACACGCAAACCATTCATGTGCGCTTCCAGCGCTTCATCGAATTTGCCCATGTCGCCACACGTAGCGCCAATGGTATTGTACGCCATCATAAGACCGCGACGGAAGTTGATTCGCTTTGCAACGGCCAAAGCTTCGTAGCCGTAATCAAGTCCTAAGGCAAGATTGTAATAGGCCGTGTCCCATCCGATGTAGTTGATGATTTTTACTTTGGTGGAATCGTCCGGCAGCTTGCGAAGATTTTCGAGGGAACGGTCTGCAGGGATATCAAAGTCGCGTTCACGTTTCTGCGCAAATCCCGTAATGGAGATCAGGCTCATGAAAAGGACGATGAACACGATTAAACGCATGTTCAAATGTAATAAAACGCCAATGTATTTCGCGTTTTAACTGCCGATAATAGCGTTAGAAGAAATTTACTTAATCACGGCAAGCTCTTTGCCCACTTTTTCGAAAGCAGCAATCGCCTTATCGAGATGCGCCTGTTCATGCGCTGCACTCAATTGCACGCGTATGCGCGCCTGACCTTTCGCTACAACTGGGTAGAAGAATCCGATGACATAAATGCCTTCGTCGAGCAACTTCGCAGCAAACTCCTGAGCGAGTTTTGCATCGTAAAGCATTACAGGAACAATTGCAGATTCACCTTTCTTGAATTCAAGACCGATTTTGCTCATGCCTTCCTTGAAATACTTCACATTCCATTCGAGTTTATCGCGCAACGCAGTCGTTTCACTCAACATATCAAACACTGCGATAGATGCGCCGACAATTGATGGTGCCAATGAATTGGAGAACAAATACGGACGCGAACGTTGACGCAGCATCTCAATGATTTCTTTCTTGCCGGTAGTAAATCCGCCCATCGCTCCGCCTAAGGCTTTGCCTAATGTTCCGGTGATAATATCCACACGGCCCATCGCATTTGCTGCTTCCACGCTGCCGCGACCTGTTTTACCAATGAATCCTGTTGCATGCGATTCATCTACCATCACCAAAGCGTTGTATTTGTCAGCGAGGTCACAGATTTTATCAATCGGTGCGACAAATCCATCCATGGAGAATACGCCGTCTGTCACGATCACCTTGAATCTGCAATTTGCAGCTGCTTTCAGTTGCGCTTCCAGATCTGCCATGTCGCAATTCTTATAGCGGAAACGCTGCGCTTTGCACAAACGCACGCCGTCAATGATGGAAGCGTGATTCAATTCATCAGAAATGATTGCATCCTGTTCACCGAACAACGGTTCGAATACACCGCCATTTGCATCAAAACATGCAGCATAAAGAATAGTGTCTTCCGTTCCGTGAAACTTCGCGATTTTCTCTTCCAGAGTTTTGTGAATATCCTGCGTTCCGCAGATGAAACGCACCGACGACATTCCGTATCCGTGTTGATCCAATGTGCGGTGTGCTGCTTCAATTACTTTCGGATGTGATGAAAGTCCGAGATAATTGTTGGCGCAGAAGATGATCACATCTTTGCCGTTCACTTTTACTACAGCACCCTGAGGAGTTGTAATTACACGTTCACGTTTGAACAAGCCGGCTTCGTCTATTGCTTTGAGTTCGGCCTGAAGGAAATTGCGGAATTCACCGTACATAATGCTTTGCTTTTAGATGATGCAAATGTAAGAATTGAAGGTAAAGATATCGGACAAAGCTTATTTGCAGACCAAATATGTTTTGACATACATTTGCACTGCTTGGCACCGATCCGTTATACAGAAGAAGAACTCATTGCGCTCCTGCGTGGCAAGGATGCCGCAGCGTTCGGTTATCTGTATGACAATTATTCGGCAGCCATTTACGGTGTAATTTACCGTCACTTCGAGGATCAGGAACAATCGGAAGATATTCTTCAGGAGACTTTTGTTAAAATCTGGAAGAATATTGACTCCTATGATGCATCCAAAGGCAGATTGTACACGTGGATGTTGAACATTGCGCGTAATCTGGCTATTGATCACAAACGTTCCCGTTCGTTTAAATCGGGAGAGAAAAACCAAAGTCTCGATGTTTCCGTAAATGCAGTGAACAGCTCAGGAAGCGCCGCGTTCAATACCGATCGTATCGGACTGAAAGAAATGGTGGCCAAGCTGAAACCGGAATCGCAAACTATAATTGAACTGCTTTATTTCAAAGGATACACACAAGACGAAGTTTCCAAAGAGCTGAATATGCCTTTGGGAACGGTGAAAACGAGAACACGAAGTGCATTGATTGAACTCAGAAAGCTGATGGCGTAAAAATGGACAGCGCAACATTCATATCATCCGGAATCCTGGAATCGTACGCGATGGGATTTGCTTCTGCAGAAGAGGCGAAGCTCGTTGCGGCGATGTGCGCGAAACATCCTGAAGCGAAATCAGAGCTGGAAGCGATTGAAAAATCGATCGAACAGTTGCACAACGCTACAGCCATTGCACCACGCGCAGAAATGAAGCAGCGCGTAACAGAAGCAATTGGTAATTTGCCGTTTCGCGATGAAAAGGTGATTCTGATTTCAGGTCGCGGAGTACGATGGACAGAAGTTGTTGCCATTGCTGCAAGTGCAATGCTGATGGTAGTGGGTGGCATTTACATTTCAATGCTCAACGGAGAGTTGAGTGATCGCAACGATCAATTAGCGCAACAGGAAACGCGGATGCGCGAACTCGAAGCGCGTGCAGACAGTATTACAGCAGAGCAGAACAACTTAGCGAATGAACTTGCGATTCTGAAGAAGCCGCAAATGAAAGCCATTGAGTTGAAAGGCATGGATCCTGCGCCTGATGCGAAAGCGATGGTGTATGCGAACACCACTTCAGGTGAAGTTTATCTTGAGTTGGTGAATCTTCCTGCAGCACCGGAAGGAATGCAATATCAGTTCTGGGGAATTGTAGACGGAAAACCTGTTGATGCGGGATTGATTGAACTCAGCGCAGACACAGCAGGCATGCACCCGATGAAACCTGTTCCGAATGCAGTTGCTTATGCTATTTCATTGGAGAAAAAAGGCGGAAGCGTACAGCCGGAAGGCAAGATTTATGTGATGGGGACGCCGTGAGGAAAGTCCTAAGTTGTAAAATATTCAACAGCATCTTCGCCACAGATTACTCAAATTCCACAGATTTATTTTTCAGAAAAATTATCTGCGCTTCTTTGCGGCAAAGTACATCACCCGAACGAGCACGATATAATCTGCGAAATCTGCGTTAAGGAGTTGGACTTACCTTCTTCGCAGATTACGCAGATTATTTACTGTGGGAAATTATCTGCGCTTCTCTGCGCGATCTGTGGCAATTCTTATCCAAACAGATTCGGCAAGAGCTCTGCGGCAACACAAAAAAATCCGACACATCTCTGCATCGGATTTTCATTTTCAATTCTCTTGCTCTTATTGCACCATCAACTGCTGCGTTACTTTTCCGTTTACAGTGTAAACGTTTACGAAGTAAATGCCGGAGTTGAATTCCGTGAGATCAATAGATGTAACGTTTGAAGTTGCACGCTGCGAATAAACAACCTGTCCGAGTGTGTTGGTAATTTCGATTACATCGGAAGTTTCAGTGCGCACAGAAACAGTTTCGTTTGCAGGATTCGGATAAACTTCCACAGGATTCGCTTGCGGTTCAACAATTCCTGAAGGCATGTTCGGATCAATTACAATCTGACATCCGGTTCCGGTCATTGGCATTGCAACACCGTTTGCGTTCACTGTTTTAATTCCGCTGATTCCGATTTCAAGATTCTGCATTGAACTTACGTTAGCTGTTGTAAGTTTCATTGTTCCCACATAGCCGTAACCGTTTACTTCTGTGTGCGTGAATCGCGTAATACCTACGTCGTTGCGACCTGCGTTATAATCGTCGTGTGTCAATGTAATTGTAGAAACGTTTTTCGTTCCCATCCACGAGTTGTTTACGTTTGTACTTGCGGTGTTCGGCTGAACCAAGGAATTGTTGTAATTCAGACTGAACGCAGATCCGTAGAAATCGTTTACGGGTTGCGCAGAGCTTCCGGCGTAAATGTCAACATAAGCAACGTTCAGCGGACCTACGGTGTCATGTTGAGGAACGAGATAGTAATTTCCAACAGTCATGAAGTCGGCGTTGTTGCCCGGCTCATAACGGAACGGGTGTGTTTGTGAGTAATTCAGAGCAATTGCTAGTGTGTCGTTCAAGTCTACGATTCCGTCACCGTTGCAATCGCTGTGCTTGTAGTTGGCTCCAAGTGGAACAGCCTGTGACCAATCTGCGGCTACTTGCGGTGTCCAGCTGTTGGAAGCTCCTGCGCGTGCAGGCCCTGTTGATCCGTACGTCACACCAAGTGTGAGTAAATCCACATTGTTCGCTTGAAGATCGTAATCGCAATCTCCTGGCCATACATTCGGAATTCCTGTTCCCATACACGAAACGTCAAGGTAAGTGTAACCGAAGTGACCGCCGAATCCGCAATCGGCATTAATGAATTCCACTGTTAATGTTTGTCCGATGTAAGCAGAGAAGTTGACACTTAGCGGAGTCCAGCGACGATAAAGAATAATCTGCGGCGAATTACCCGCAACAATGTAAGGAACGGTGGTATCGCCGGCCCAAATGGTGTCGCCGCAACACGTCAGAAGGTTGTTGTTCTGGTCGTAGAAGTTCACCATGAAATACGGTTGATAATCCCATTGATGTCCGGGATCTTCCATTACACTCGCAAACTGAAACTGGAAGTAGTCGTTACCTGCTGTTACAGGAAACTGATAAGTAATTCGCTCCATTTCATAATTCATGATGTTGTTTCCGAGACGCACAGAGCCGAATCCTCCGTTAGGAGCCAACGTTGTCATCTGCGTGTCAGGCAACATGGTAATCGGATCAAGAACCGTTGGGTCGATCGAATTTTGTGTAATGATTGTGTGACGACCATTTGGATCACTTACAGCCGCGTTGTTTCCGTTGGAAATCATTCCGGGTGTCCAGGTTACCGGAGTAAGAATTCCACTATAGTTCAGCGCTGTTCCGCCGCTCCATCCAACGAAAGTGGTGTCTTCGAAGTCACGGTTGTTGCAAGTGCTTTGTGCCTGAACTGCAAGTCCTGCAAATGCAAGCGATGCTGTGATTAGTAGCTGTTTTTTCATGAGCGCCTGTGTGTTAGAGCAAATTAGAAAACCTGTGTATCATTTCCTATTATGGATTATGCAATTGCTGAATTCAAGGTGAATAAGCGGATTTCGAATTGATAATTTCAGTTTAGTCTGTACAGTTTGCCCGGTAACGACTTCACCACGCCGGCGAATTCAAGTGAAAGCAGCAAGGAAGAGGTTCTCGATACAGGAAGTTCGGCAAGCGAACTGATTTCATCGACATGCAGGTTTCCCATGCCACGAAGTGCCGCAACAATTTTTTCTTCACTTTCATTCAATGCAGGCAATTGCGTCTGTTGAGCGTGTTGCTGTTTCTTCAGTTCCCATCCCATGGCCTTTGCAAGATCTTCAGCGCCTTCAATCAATCCGGCTTTCTGAGATCTGAGCAATGCGTTGCATCCTGCTGATAACGGATCGCCAACTCTTCCGGGAAATGCAAACACATCGCGGTTGTAATTAAATGCGAATTCTGCTGTAATCATGGAGCCGCCTTTCAGTCCTGATTCGACAACAATCACAGCATCTGATAAACCGGCAACAATTCTGTTTCGTTGAGGAAAATTCTCCCGATCAGGATTTGTATCTCCGGGAAAATCGGAAATCAATCCTCCATTTTGCATCATCTTTCTCGCAGTAGCTGTATGTGAACTCGGATAGATGCGATCCAATCCATGCGCTAAAACACCAACGGTTTGAATGTTATTTTCCACTGAAGCGCGATGTGCGCATATGTCTACACCATACGCAAGTCCGCTGATGATCATCACGTCATACGTGGCGAGATCTTGTACGAGCCGCTCCGTTAATTGAACGCCGTAATCAGAAATTTTGCGTGTGCCGATTATCGACACAATACGTGATGCGTTCAGATTCATTTTGCCCGTGCAATAGAGTAGAGGAGGTGCATCATAACAATGTTTCAGGCGTGAAGGATAATCGCGATCCAGAAAGTAAAGCATGTAAATTCCATGCTTGTCCATTCGCTTGAGTTCTTTTTCCGCCTTTTTGAAACAGTCTTTATTGCCGAGCAATTTCAGTGTTGCCGTTCCTATTCCTTCAATGGATTGAAGGTGCTTTTTCTTCTCGCGGAATACCATTTCCGCGCTGCCGCAATGTTGTACCAATCTCCTTGACAGTACCGGTCCGATGCCCGGAATCATAGTCAGAGCGATACGTGCTGTGTTTTCGTCGAATACCATAAAATTTACCAAACTTTTACTATAAATTGCATTACATTCCTAAACTATGAAGTCGTACTCTTACGTTATACTTTTCCTTTTTGCAAATCTCATTCTTGTTTCCGGAATTAGTGCACAACAAACGCTTGTAAACGGCTTTGTGAAAGACAGTGCAACCGGAGAACCTCTGACCGGCGTGGTTATTTACGCCTTGAAGGATTCGACGGGAACTGTTACTGACTTCAACGGAGCATTCCGTATCAATCTGAGAAAAGGAGCGCAGGATGTGAGATTCGACTATACGGGTTACCGCAGAAAAACAGTTGCCGTTAATCCTGAAAACGCAGATCCTGTTAACGTGCTCTTGTCTCCGGACAGTAAGCAACTCAATCTGGTGGTTGTGTCTTCCGGACGTTACGAACAGAAGATCAGTGAAGTTCCGGTTTCCATGGAAGTGATAAAGCCCCAGCTGATTCAGAATAAAAACATCAGCAATATGGAAGCGATTATCGATCAGACTCCGGGCGTAAACGTTACGGATGATCAGGCGAATATTCGCGGTGGAAGCGGTTACAGTTACGGCGCAGGCTCCCGCGTTTTGATGGTTGTTGATGATATGCCAATGGTTTCCGGTGATGCAGCAGATGTAAAATGGAATTATCTTCCGATAGAGAACGTTTCACAGGTGGAAGTGATGAAAGGAGCTTCATCTGCATTGTTCGGGTCTTCCGCATTGAACGGTGTAATTCATTTCCGCACGGCATATCCTACAAGCAAGCCGCAAACCAACATCACGATGTATTCGGGATTCTATGATGAACCTCGACGTCCTGAACTGAAATGGTGGCCGAACGCAAATCCGGGTTTCAGCGGAATCAACTTCGGACATTCTCGACAGATCGGAAATCTCGATCTTGTTGTCGGCGGTCATTTGTTCAAAGATGATGGCTATCGTTACCTGGAAACGGAAGATCGTGCACGTTTCAATATCAATACCCGCTATCGTTTCAAGAAAGTGAACGGGCTTTCTGCTGGAATCAACGCTAACGGAATGCGAACAACCGGAGGTTTATTTATTCTCTGGTATAATGATTCGCTCGCATACATTCCGGCAGATTCAACGATTCAGAATTTCGAGAACTTCCGTTACAACATCGATCCTTTCATTGTGTATCACGGCGAGAAAGGACACAATCATTCATTGCGTACACGTTTGTTTGTAACCGATAATAACAATGACACGCAGCAAGGTTCATTAGCGAAGTACTACTACGGCGAATATCAATACCAATTCCGTTTTCAGAATCGCCTCTCGCTTACAGCAGGAGTTGTAGCAACGTATACCGATGTGAAATCGGATTTATACCAGGACAGAACTTCGCGCAATACTTCAGGTTACATTCAGTTTGATCGTAAATTCTGGGATCGATTGTTTGTAACGTTCGGAACGCGTTTCGAATATTTTCAGATGGATACAGTTTCTACAGAGTACAACATCTACACGAAAAAGGGAACTGAAAGTCAGGATACCATTACATTGCCTTTCCGTCCTGTGATGCGAGTTGGTGCAACGTATCAAATCACCGAAGCAACTTTCCTTCGCGCTTCATACGGGCAAGGTTATCGCTTTCCATGTATTGCGGAAAAGTTCATACGCACGAGCGCTGCGGGTTTGGAAATTTATCCGAACGACAAATTGCAACCGGAATACGGACAGTCTGCGGAAATCGGCATCAAGCAGGGAATTGTTCTGGGCAAATTCAAAAGTTATCTCGACGTTGCAATATTCTGGATGGAGTATACCGACATGATGGAATTCACATTCGGTCAATACGGTCGGCCGTTGATTGATCCTTTGTTCGGTCTTGGATTCAAATCGATTAATGTAGGTAGTACACGTACGCGCGGCGTTGACATCAGTGTTGTAGGACAAGGACAGATCGGCAAATGCGATTTCGCTGTGCTTGCAGGTTACACGTACATGGATCCGCAATCTTTGGTGTATAACGATTCATTGGACACACTGAAGAACACAGCGAATTACAATATTCTGAAGTATCGTTACAAGCACATTGCAAAGTTCGACGGCGAAGTGACCTACAAGAAATTTTCCTTCGGCTTGAGTATGCGCTATAACAGTTTTATGGAGAATATTGACAAGTTCTTCGAACTCGCATTGCCCGGAATTAAATCCTATCGCGACCGCTTCAACCAAGGTGATCTTGTTTTCGATACACGTATCATGTATCAGATCAATAAAGAAGTTCGGGTATCCATGATTACGAACAATGTGTTCAATCGCGAATACACATCGCGTCCGGCAGACGTCAAAGCTCCGAGGAATTTTGCCGTGCAGCTGATGGTCAAGTTCTGATCCGCACTTATCCTCAATTACTGATGCAATGTTGTGCGGAAACCGCCACTTGCAGTTTTTAACAGATTTTCAGAAGGAGAATTGATCAATTTGGCGTTATAGTTTAAACGCCATGAGTTCCTACGGTCTTACATCGGTACAGAAATACTTCCGCCTCGCAGCACTTGCGTTGTTCTGGATACCGGTTATCTCTTTGAGTTTACTTCTGGTTCGCAATACAATTCCTTATTTTTCATTTGATCTCAATCTGCCTTTTCTTGCAGAACGTGCAGTGTTAACGGAGAAACGCGTGTGGCTGATTTGTTTTTACACGCACATCATTGCAGGAGCTGTGTGCATCACAACAGCATTGATTCAATTCTCATCATGGATTCTTCGCAAACGAAAAGCAATTCATGTCATTTCCGGTAAATTATATGTTGTTGTTGTGTTGCTGATCGGTGCGCCTTCTGGATTGTATATGACATTTTTCGCCAAAGGCGGTTATGCGGAGAAAGGCGCATTTCTCGGCATGGCTGTTTTCTGGTTCTGGACAACTTATAAAGGATTTGTAACAGCCGCACGCGACAAAAATTACGTGTCGCACAAGTATTGGATGATCCGTTCGTATGCAATGGCATTAACAGCGGTTACATTCCGTGTCTATCACATTTTCTTCCACGAATTCGGATTGGATGGATTCACAAACTATTCCGTTTCACTCTGGATCAGTATAATCGGGAATGCGCTGATTGCAGAAGCCGTAATTTATTTTCAAACGAAAAACTATTTCAAAACGCTGGCGTCATGAAAGGATTCCTCATTACCTGCACACTATTGATGTGCGCTGCCGGATTTTACGGAGCCGTTGATATGTCGGATGATATCCGCAACAACCGTTTGATCGAATACGAACATGTTCGTGAGCGACATGCAAAGCACTTGCTTTCTATTATCAAGGCAACACATTTGCCCATGAACAGAAATAAAGAAATGAAAAAGCGGGAAGACTTCGTGCAGTTCAAAGCAAGCGCTGATTCATCTGTGGCAATCCGTAAACCTGAACAGTCAGAAGTTCCATACATGGAGATATTCTCCAGAGGAGAAATTGAACTTGCCGATGAAATAAGCAGCCGTGAGATTAAATAATCACGCAGTAACAGGTTCCAACTTACAAGTAAAGTGACGCAGAAACTGTGGTTCTTCTGTAATGCGGTAACCGTTTTTCCTGTCACGGTTTTTCATCAGCTCTGCAAAAACTTCAATCACATATTCAATGTGTGATTGCGTGTAGACGCGACGCGGGATTGCAAGACGAACAAGCTCCCAATTCGCAGGAACGAGATGGTGTTGCTCATCATATTTTCCGAACATCAACGACCCGATTTCCACACTGCGTATTCCGCCTTTCAGGTACAATTCTCCAACGAGAACCTGTCCGGGATATTCATCAATCGGAATGTTCGGATAAAATTGTTTCGCGTCTACGTAAACAGCGTGACCACCAACGGGCCACATGATCGGAACGCCGATCGCTTTCAGTTTTTCACCGAGATATGTTGTAGATCGAATGCGGTAATGAAGATAGTCCTCATCGAAAACTTCTTTCAAACCTATCGCAAGCGCTTCCATATCGCGACCTGAAAGTCCGCCGTATGTTGCAAATCCCTCAGTAATGATGAGCAGATTCTTGCACGCATCGGCAAGCGATTTATTTTTCAAAGCGAGAAATCCGCCCATGTTCACCAACGCATCTTTCTTTGCACTCATCACGGCTCCATCGGCAAGTGAAAACATTTCCTGTGCGATTTCACGATATGTATTCTGTGCGTATTCTTCTTCTCTATGACGGATGAAGTATGCATTTTCTGCAACGCGACAGCAATCAAGAATGAAAAGAACGTTATGCTTTTTACAGATTTCACTCACTGCTTTTGCATTCTTCATGCTAACCGGTTGTCCGCCACCGCTGTTGTTCGTAACCGTCAGAATCACCGCGCCGATATTTTCTGCTCCGTGTTTCTGAATCAGTGCGTCGAGCTGCGTAACATCCATATTTCCTTTGAACGGATGATCAAGCATAGGATTCTTTGCTTCTTCAACCGGAATATCAATCGCAACAGCACCGCTGAATTCAATATTGGCGCGAGTTGTATCAAAGTGTGTATTGCTGATAAACACTTTCCCTTTTCCTCCGAGATGGCCGTACAGAATTCGTTCGCCTGCGCGACCCTGATGCGTTGGAAGTATGTATTCATATCCGGTAAGATCCTGAACTTCCCGCTCCATGTTGTGCCAGCTGATTGCGCCCGCATAAGATTCATCACCAACCATCATACCGCCCCACTGCGCCGCACTCATCGCTGAAGTTCCACTGTCGGTAAGAAAGTCAATCATCACTTGTTCCGAATCCAGAAGGAAAGGATTGTAATGTGCTTTTTTCAGATACGCTTCGCGTTCAGTTTCTGTGCTTACGGAAATCGGTTCCACCATTTTGATGCGGAACGGTTCAAAGATTGTTTTGAATGCCATGATCGTTATTTCAGGCTTGCAAGCTCGGAAACTTGATCATCCTGCGATATGACAGCAATCAGTTCAATAGAGAACGTTCACTGAACTTTAACAGTTTATTTCTGTAACGAATCGATAATGCCGGTGTTATACTACCGGTGACTGAGGAAACTGCTATCGGTTGCCAATACGGAGCTGGCCGGGACCGCAGCCTCGCTTCGTGAAAAAGCAGATCCGCCGGGACGTCCTCCTTGTGCGGATCGCTTTTATCTATTTCAAAGTAAACTTTTACCTGTCATTTCTGCGACTGCAGGAACTTCCATTAACGTAAGCAGAGTAGGAGCAATGTCAGCAAGTCGACCGTCCGCAATTGAATTGTAACGATCGTCAATCAGAATACACGGAACCGGATTAGTGGTGTGTGCAGTGTTTGGCGTGCCATCAGAGTTGATCATGTAATCGGAGTTGCCGTGATCTGCAATGATGATGAAGGAGTAATTCTGTTTCTTTCCTGCGGCTATAACTTTGCCTAGACATTCGTCAACAGTTTCGAGCGCTTTAGTCACCGCTTTGTAGTCGCCGGTATGTCCGACCATATCCGGATTAGCGAAGTTCAGGCAAACGAAATCGGCAGTTCCATTTTCCAATTCAGGAACGATGGCTTCTGTTATTTCACGTGCACTCATTTCCGGTTGCAGGTCATATGTTGCAACTTTAGGAGAAGGAATCATGATGCGTTTCTCGCCTTCAAATTCTTTTTCTCTTCCTCCGGAAAAGAAGAATGTGACGTGCGGATACTTTTCTGTTTCTGCAATGCGAATCTGCGTGCGATGACGTGCCGCAAGAACTTCGCCGAGTGTATTAACAAGATCTTCTTTGCTGTAAACAACATGAACATTGCGATATGTGTTATCGTAATTCGTCATTGTTACATAATACAACGGCATGGTTTTCATTCCATGCTCCGGCATGTCTTTCTGCGTGAGTGCAACTGTGATTTCTCTGCAACGATCTGTGCGGAAGTTGAAACAGAATACGGCATCACCTTCTTTGATAGTTCCGTTTTTGTCGAGAACAAATGGTGTGATGAATTCATCCGTTACGTTTTCGTCGTACGACGACTGTATCGCAGCAACACCGTTCTTCGCTGATTTCCCGATTCCGTTCACCAATGCATCGTATGCAATTTTCACTCGCTCCCAACGATTGTCGCGATCCATTGCATAATACCGTCCTGTGATTGTCGCCAAACTTCCTGTTGACTTTGTAATATGTTTCTCCAGTGATGCAATGAATTGTTTCCCGCTTTTAGGATCGGTGTCGCGACCATCAGTGAACGCATGCACGAAAACATTTTTCACATCGTTCTTCGCGCAGATATCCAGAAGATGATGCAAATGTTCCTGTGACGAATGCACGCCGCCGTCGGAAACAAGACCCATCAGGTGCAGCGATTTGTTGTTCTTCTTCACATAATCAATCAGCGCTGTGATTTCCGGATGTGAATCAATTGATTTTTCTCTGCACGCAATATTGATGCGCACGAGATCCTGGTAAACAACGCGTCCTGCTCCGATGTTTAAATGTCCTACTTCGGAATTTCCCATTTGTCCGTCAGGTAAACCCACATCTTCTCCTGATGTATTCAGTTTGCTCCACGGTTGTGTTGCAATCAATTGATCGTACACAGGAGTGTTAGCGTTGAAAACTGCATCTGCTGCTGAGTGATCTCCGATTCCCCAACCGTCAAGAATTATCAGTGCTGATTTACGATGTGCCATAAACTATTGGATAATGAGATATTGATAGAGAAAATTGTTCCGCCTTCCGGATTGTCTGCAACCGTTATTTTCCATTGGTGCAATTCCGCAAGTTCACGCGTAATGTAAAGACCAAGACCTGTTCCTTTTGTGCTTCGCGTTTCTTCACTTCCTGTGCGATAGAAACGTTCGAAAATACTGTTACGCTGGTGAATAGGAATGCCTTTGCCCTGATCGGAAATGCTGCATATGACAGATGTCGCATTGCGGTTCAACGTAACTTTAACAACACTGTTCGCGGGCGAATACTTGAAAGCATTTTCAATCAGATTCGTTAAGATGGATTGTGCAGCGTTATTGTCAAATGCAAGATGAATATCGCTTTCAATCTCGCGTACCACTTTGTGATGTTGCCCTACACCAACGGAAAGTTTATTGCATAGCGTTTCGAGAAATTCAGAGAAATTTCCGGATTGCGGATTGATAGCGAACACGTGACTGTCAATTCGCGCTGCAAGAAGTATATTTCCTATCAATGAATTGAGTCGCTCTGTGTCTTCTAACACATGAGAAAGAATCATACTCTGTTTCTCTTTGGGCAGATCGCGTTTGATTAATGTTTCAGCCTGCAATCCGATTGAAGCCAACGGCGATTTCAATTCATGTGTAACAGAGAGCAAAAAGTTTTTCTGTCGTTCTGCCATCAGTGCTTCTTTACGGAAGCCGTTTCGCGTTCGAACAATGGCGATGCTAAGCAATACAATGAAAACAGCCCCTTCGCCGAAAATCATCATCCAGCGCTTGTGCAATTCATCATCCAGTTCCTGCTGTTTCTCAATGATCAAAGATGATGAAACGAGATTTCCCGAAGCACCCATTTGTTGTTGCAGAATTTCTCTTTGAAGATCCGCAACTTGATTATTGGTACGTACAAGAAGGTAGGTCCACCAGCTGAATTGCAGCAGCACATAAAACACCAGTACATAAAAAAGAACCAATGGACGCGATCCGGGGCGGGTTTTCATTCTGCAAAGGTACGAAAGAGAAAAGTCCGCCGAAGCGGACTTTCAAAGGGGAGATTTGTAGTGAACAAACCCATGAAAACTACACCCGTTCCCCTAAGCTCTTATTTTGTGGCTTTTGTATTAATTGATTCGCTGAATCCTTCTTTAATTGTTTCTGCATCTGCAGTAATTGCGGTCAGATCACTGTTCAACTCCTTCAATTGATTTTCATTTCTGGTTTGATTGGACGTGTCAGATTGAATCAATTGCAACTTGTGATATTCCAGACGCAAACGATACTTTTCGATCAACTCGCGCTGTGAATTAATTTTCTCCAATGTGTTGCTGTTGCTGGTAACACCCATCTCTTGACCGTAAGCCAGCACATTTTTTTCATGTGTAGACTTTACTTCCTGATAAAGCAAATCCAGTTTCGTGATTTCCGAGCGGATAGCTGCAACTGTTCCGGCAGGAACACTGTCCGCCTTGCTATCCTGACACGCTGAATATCCAATTCCGAGAACCGCCATTAAGCAGGCTACAAACGGAAGCACAATGTTTTTCATTACCCTTCTTTCGTGATGCGACAAAGGTAATTCGCAAGTTGAATCAGCATTCAGATATTAGACGATGCGCAGAAGTGCACGGATGGATGGGTTTTTGTCAGCGATGAGTGGAAATAAGAAAGCCCGCCTTGATAGCAAGACGGGCTTTCTTTGTTTTGAAAATGAATTACTTCTTAATGAAAGAGTAGTTCGCTTTCGCTGTATTGTTGATCATTGTAAGCGTGTAGTTTCCGGCAGGAAGTGTAGCAACGTTAAGTTCTACATTTCCGTTGTTGTTAACGCTTTCTGTCATTACAACACGACCAGTTACGTCACGAACTTCAACTGAAGTAACTTCAATTTTCTGTGCGTCCCAACGTACAGTCATGATATCCGTCGCCGGATTCGGAGTGTAAGTTACACCATAGAAACCTGCAGCTTCAGTAACACTTGCACATGCATCAATTACAGCAGTGCTTGTAGCAGTTGAATTGCATCCATTAGCATCAGTGTAGCTGTATGTAATTGTATGTGTACCGTTGCCTGCTGTTGCAGGAGTCATCATACCGGCAGCAACACCAGGGCCACTGTAAGTTCCACCTGCTGGTGATCCGCCTGTGAGAGCGAATGCAGCATCATCTAAGCAATGTGTTCCCGCTGAAGAAAGCGTAACTGAAGGAAGTGCATTTACAGTAACTGTTGTTGAAGCTGTGTCAGAACATCCGTTAGCATCTGTACCTGTTACTGAGTAAGTGGTAGTAGCCCCAGGCGATACTGAGTTTGCTGAACCTGTAAGGTTGCCCGGCATCCATACGTATGAAGAAGCTCCGCTAACAGAGATAGTAGTAGAATCTCCTGCGCAAATTGCAGCGTTAGCAGAAGTAGTCAGAACAGGAAGCTGATTGATTACCGCAGACACAGTGTCAGTGTTCACGCAACCATTAGCATCTGTACCTGTAAGTGTGTACGATGTTGTAGAAGAAGGAGAAACAGATTCAGTTGTACCTGTAAGTGCTCCCGGCTGCCAAACATATGTAGATGCACCGCTCGCAGTCAAAGTAACTGCGTTACCTACGCAAACTGCAGCAGAAGCTGTAGCGTCAACAGCAGGAAGTGCGTTAACAGTTACAGAAATACTATCTGTAGGACCGTTCAGTGAACAAGTTCCGTTAACACCATAAACATACAGCATGTAAGTTCCCGGTGTTGTTCCGGTTACAGAGATACCTGTTGTGTTCTGACCGCTGATGAAAGTAAGAGCGGACGGAACTGTCCATGTGTAGAAAGTTGAATACTGATCAGCAGGGATAGTGAAGTTAGCTGTATCGCCTGCGCAAATTGCAGACGCACCTGTGATTACATGCGCCGGTGGAACCGGAACCGTCCATGAAATAGTAGCCATACCGTTTCCAAGCCAGATGCCCGCATTGGTTGCTCCATTGAGAACTCCACCAGTGTAAGAAGAACCGCTTCCGCCACCGCCGCCTGCACCTTTGTCGTTACCTGAGCAACCTGTAGTTCCTGCAGAACCACCGCCGCCGCCGCCGCCGCCGATTTGGCCGCCACCGCCGCCGCCGCCTCCAGGGATAGAACCGAATGAGAAGCAGCAGCATGACTGACCTGCACCACCCGCAGCACCAGTACCAGTTGTAGCCGTACCGCCCGGAGAACCAAGGAATCCACCGCATCCTGTTCCTGCCGGACCAGAAGCGCCTTGTACGTTTCCGAAGTTTCCGCCTTTACCGCCACCAGCTGAACCGCCGGATGTTGGTGCATCTTGTCCGTTAGCAGCTCCAACATTGGACCCGCCAGCAGCACCAGCACCACCGCCAATCGCAACTTGTGATTCGCAACCGCCACGGCCACCACCACCACCACCACCTGCAGTAATTACACGGTTAGCTTCAGCAGTACCACCAACGCGAACGTCAGTTGCACCACCACCACCACCAGCATTCTGAGAGCCGCCGTTGGCACCGCCGTTGAATCCACCTGTCGGTGTTGCGCCTTGTCCACCAACGAAAATGTTGAGAACATCTCCAGGTGAAACGACTAGAAAGCCTTCAGCGTAACCGCCAAGACCGCCGGATCCACCTAATGTAGCCCCTGCACTGGAATTTCCGTTCGCACCGGATCCGCCTTGCGCACCCCAGGTTTGAATAAATACTGTGTCAACACCGCATGGTACGGTGAAAGTTTGAATGCCTCCTGTAAAGTTGAATGTCGACACCTGCGCATTAGCAGAAGCGAATCCGGCCAAAAGGAGACCCGATAAAAGGTAACTTTTTAGTTTCATGTGATTTGGGTTGGGTTTAATCTGCGGCGAAGGTAGCTTAATTTGGCATTTTATCTATGCCTTTAACTAAACCATTACGTAAAAATGACAGCAATCAGAAAACGAGACAACTCATGATCAACATTCTATTTCATTTCTTATGCAGAAATATAAACTCTACAACATTCCATTGATAATCTCATCTACCACCAATGGATCTAACAGAGTTGTGGTATCGCCCAAAGAACCTATTTCTCCTTCGGCAACTTTTCGCAATATGCGGCGCATGATCTTTCCGGATCTGGTTTTGGGTAAGCCGGATACAAATTGAATTTTATCGGGCTTCGCAATCCTTCCGATTTCTGCAACAACCGATTCTATGATTTCATCACGCGTCTGATTCGTTGCGAGATTCATGTCACCTAAAATCACATAAGCGTAAATGCCTTGACCTTTTATGTCATGCGGATATCCAACCACTGCACTTTCTACAACTTTTTTATTCTGGTTAATCGCATTCTCAATCTCGGCTGTTCCGAATCGATGTCCACTGACATTGATCACATCATCAACACGACCAATGATACGATACATTTCGTTGGATTCGCGACGCGCTCCATCACCGGTGAAATACATGTTCTTGTACGTTGCGAAATAATTGATCCTGCATCTTTCATGATCACCGTAAGTGGTTCTGATCATTGATGGCCATGGGAATTTAACGCATAGATATCCTTCAACATCATTGCCTGAAATTTCTTTTCCTTCCGCATCCACAAGACAAGGTTGAATTCCGGGTAGCGGCAATCCTGCATGAGCAGGTTTCAACTCGGAAATACCTGCCAGAGCTGAAATCATGATTCCTCCTGTTTCCGTTTGCCACCATGTATCCACAACAGGACATTTTCCTTTGCCTACATGTGTGTGATACCAATGCCATGCTTCTTCGTTGATTGGTTCGCCAACAGAACCGAGTACGCGCAATGAATGCAGACTGTAAGCGAGTACGTGATCAACTCCACTTGCCATTAATGAACGAATAGCAGTAGGAGCAGTGTAGAAAATATTCACGGCATGCTTGTCAATGACCTGCCAGAAACGTCCCGGATCAGGGAAAGTCGGAACTCCTTCAAACATGAGTGAAGTTGCTCCTTGCAAAAGCGGACCGTAGAGAATGTATGTGTGTCCTGTTACCCAACCGATATCTGCAGTGCACCAATAAATATCATTTTCGTTGTATTGGAAAACATTCGCAAAAGAATAACCTGCAGACACCATGTAACCACCGCAGGTATGTACAACGCCTTTCGGTTTTCCTGTACTTCCGGAAGTATACAGAATGAACAACATGTCTTCGCTGTCCATAGTTTCTGCAGGACAATCTGCATTCACTTTTACGATTTCGTCGTGATACCAAACATCGCGTCCTTCATACAGTTGTACCGGCCAATTCAATCGGTTTACAACAAGAACTTTTTTTACGGTTGTACACGATTCCAATGCTTCATCCACAACAGCTTTCACAGGAATCTGTTTTGCTCCGCGATTTAATCCGTCAGACGTAATCACGAATGCGCATTGAGAATCATTGATGCGGTCTGCAACAGAATGAGCACTGAATCCCGCGAAGACAACCGAATGTACTGCTCCGATGCGTGCACACGCCAGAACGGCAAAAGACAACTCAGGAATCATCGGAAGATAAATGCAAACGCGATCGCCTTTTTTTACGCCCAAACTCTTCAATACGTTTGCCATTTTGCACACCTGCTCGTGCAATTCTGTGTATGTATAGCGAAGTGATTTCTCTTTCGGATCGTTGGGTTCCCAGATCAACGCGGTTTTGTTCCCTCGTGTTGCAAGATGGCGGTCCAGACAATTTTCGGTGATGTTCAATTGACCATCACGGAACCATTTGATTTCCGGATCAGTGAAATTCCATTCAAGCGTTTTATTCCATTTTTTTCGCCACGAATAATGTGACGCGATTTCTTCCCAAAATAATTCTGGATTATCGACACTCGCCTTATAAACTTCGTTGTAATCTTCCTTCGACTCAATACGGAATTTCATGCTGGTTCTGCTTAGTGGTTCACGAATTACCTGAAGCTATAAAGTTAATGATTCGATTGACGTATTGAGCGAGATGTCAGGAGTGAGTGAGCTGTCAGGAGTTACCTCCTGACAGATAAGTAGGAGTTACCTCCTGACAGATAAGTAGGAGTTACCTCCTGACAGATAAGTAGGAGTTACTTCCTGACAGTTATATCATCACAGGATTATCTACGCTGATCCTTCGCGTCTCATCCCGATAGCTATCGGGGTTGCAAATGAAAAGCCGCCGGGCTGCGCCTTCTATTAGAAAGGCGCTGTCAGGAGTTAGCTCCTGACAGTTTAATCACTAAGGATTAGCCAAGCTGATCCATTAAAGGGAGAGTCAACAAAAACTAAATCCTTCGGCTTCGCCTTTCCGGCTTTTTTATAATCGCGCTGTCAGGAGTGAGTGCGCTGTCAGGAGTTACCTCCTGACAGTTATCAAGGATTATCTGCGCTGAACCT
>Ga0172367_10000619_pt1 | contig 54777 bp, 45 predicted proteins | sample Lak10m_FD_114542 | JGI IMG/M metagenome (GOLD analysis project Ga0172367, IMG submission 114542) | Freshwater microbial communities from Kabuno Bay, South-Kivu, Congo - kab_022012_10m | ecosystem: Environmental > Aquatic > Freshwater > Lake | place: Democratic Republic of the Congo: South-Kivu... | reverse complement strand
CAAAAAACCACGAGTCTGCCTCTCGATGACGTTCAAATCGAGACCAGACTGAAACACCAAATTTGACAAGTAATTCATTAACTTACGACGTTCCGATGTGACAACGTTGGGACACTACTGATTCAAATTGACTATGGTGAATTCGCCGCGATCATGTTTGCAATGTAGCGACAAAGCAACTTCTATTTCTTTCAATCTCGACTCACGTGGATTTTGGTTAGCCAAAGCGGCGCCGCAGCGCACTTCGGACCGGGTTCTCCAACCAGAGGTAGGCCCCGATGGAGGCAAGGAGCGTGACCATCATGACCGCCACTACCAGCAGCGGGTGCACCGCGATGCCGGCCGATTTCAGTGCCGTCAGCGCCGTCCACGGGATCCAGTGAAATATGTACAGGGCGTAGCTTGCATTGCCCAGCAACACGCACACGGGTTGCCGCAACAGCCTTGATAAAAAGCTTGGGCCCGCTGCCAAGGCAACAATGACGCCGGCAAACGGCAGCATGTAGCCGATGTCCAGGCGAAATTGCCGCATGAACACGAACACGCGCGGGTCGGCCGGCCAGGGCAGCAGGTTCATGAGCCAAACCGTGGCCAGGCTCGCCAGCAGCAGCGCATTGCGGTTGCCTCTGCGGTTCAACCAGCCGAGATGGTGGCCAAACAGGAGCCGTGCGGCAATGACACCGGTGAGGAACTCCGGCAGGCGCCACACGATGTGGCGCGAGGCGACCGTGTCAACCCAAAAGTCCTGGTCCCAGCCGAACCCCAGCACCAGGATCAGCATGAGGGCTTGCGCCAGGGCGCCCAAGGTGATGGCAAATAACGACAGCAGCACCAAGCCCGTGCCGTCGCGAATGTATCTGGCCATGCCTGCAAGAATCAGAGGCAGCAGCAGATAGAAGGCAAATTCGGTCGAGATGCTCCAGCCCGGTGCGTTCCAGAATTGCTGGGTGGCCAGCGTCGGCGCAAAAGTCTGCAACGCGAGCAGGTTGGCCGCCCATGAAACGAGCGGATTGGCTGGAAAATTGACAAGCTCAGCGTGCCAGGCCGCCTGGGCCAGGTACAGGCCTGTGATCAATAGCAAAGCCAGCACATACAGTGGATAAATCCGGGCAGTGCGCGCCACAAAATAACTGCGAAATTTTGCCGCGCTGAGGCCGCCACTGAAGGTGTCCCAATAGCTGTAGCACAAGATGAAGCCGGACAGCACAAAAAAGAAGCTGACGCCAATACCGCCGCTGATGAATTGCGACAGCAGCGGCGGCAGGGCCAGCAGGTCGGCAAAATGCCCCAGCAAGACCGCCATGGCGGCAACGAACCGCGCACTGGTCAGCTCGGTCAACTGGGGTTTGTTCATGGTGCTGGCCGTGGCTTAAGCCAGCGGGGTGACCCTGGGCGGCCAGGCCAAACTGAAGTCTGTGCCGATCAGGGTCAGATTGGGGTTGTAGGCCGGGTCAGTCAAAAGCAATTCGCCCCAGCGCTGCTTCATGTACTGCACTTCGCTGTTAAAACGCGCCTGTTTTTCAGGTGTGTCTTCATGACCCCGACTGGCAGACTCATGGTGGTACAGCTCGGCAAAGGGAGTCCAGACATTGCGGTACCCCGCCGCGCGCACGCGCAGGCAGAAATCAACGTCGTTGAAGGCGACGGCAAGGTCCGTCTCGTTCAAGCCATCCACCTCCTGATAGATGTCCTTGCGGATTACCAGACAGGCCGCCGTGACGGCAGCAAAACCCTGGGTCAGGCAGGCGCGCGAGAAATAGCCGTATGCGCTGCGCCCGAGCTTGTTGTGCGCGTGCCCCGCTACACCGTCCAGACCCAGCACCACCCCGGCATGCTGGAGCGTGTTGTCAGGGTACCAAAGCCTGGCGCCCACGGCACCGACGCCGTCTTGCAAGGCCAGGCCGACCATCTCGGTCAGCCAGTCTGGCGAGATCACTTCGAGGTCGTTGTTAAGCAAGCCCACCAGTTCCCCCCGGGCAAGCGCAACGGCGGCATTGTTCAGCGCCGAATAATTGAATGGACGGTCGTCGCGCAGCACGCGCACGCGCGGCTCAGCCTTGAGCACATCGAGATACGCAAGCGTTGCCGGGTCGTCAGATCCGTTGTCAACAATCAACAGTTCGTAATTGGCATAGCCGGTCTTGCTGAACAGACTGGCTACACAGGGCCGCAGCAGCGCCAGCGCGTTCCTGGTTGGCACGATCAGGCTTACCAGCGGCAAAGCTGCAGGCAGTGCGTAGCGCACCCGATAGCCGCAACCGGCAAACTCGGCCCTGGCGCTTGTGTGCTGCCGCTCGAAGTGTTCGTTCAGCGCCCTTTCACCGGCCAGCACCGCATAGGGTTTGGCACTGCCAGACAACGCCGTGCTGCCGGCATGCGCACGCCAGTGGTAAAGCACCCTGGGGATGTGATGAATCTGCCGGGGTGTCATGCGCTCGATGCAGCGCAAGACAAGATCGTAGTCCTGCGAGCCCTCCAGTCCCGTCCTGAAGCCACCGACCGCGCGCAGTGTCTGTGCGTCATAGACACCCAAGTGCGAGATCATGTTTTGGGAATAAAACAGTTCGACGTTCCAGTCGCACTTGAAGTACGGGTCAGACCGCTGACCCGATCGGTCAATTTTGTCTTCGTCCGAATAAATGAGCCGTGCCTCTGGGTGCCGGTTGATGGCATCGGCAACCCAGAACAAGGCGTGCTCAGTCAGCAGGTCGTCGTGGTCCAGCAGCGCGACCCACGCCCCTGTGGCAAGCTGCACGGCGCTGTTGGAGGCGGCGCAAATGTGCCCGTTTTGCGAACGAACAATGAGCTTGATGCGCGCATCTTCTCGGGCATAGCGCTGCAACAGGGCGCGGATACGCGGATCGGTGGAGGCGTCGTCGGCAATGCACAGCTCCCAATGCGGGTAGATTTGCCGACGCACCGATTCAATCGCCTCCGTCAGCCACTTGGGCTTGGGGTTGTACACCGGCATGATCACCGAAATCAGCGGCTGGCGGGCCAGGCCGCTGGCGCGCACGCGCAAGCTGGCGCGCATTTCATCGCTCAACGTGTCATAACGCAGTACCCATTGTGCGTAGTCATTTCTGTCAAACTCACCCGAGCCGGGTGCGGGCACCACGGGCGGCGGCGAGGTGTTGACCCGGATGCCGCGACAAACACCTGCCCAACCCTCTTGCCGAAGGACTTGGAGGGTGGTCGCCACCGAATTGGACAGCCCACCCAAGCGTGCCACGGCCAGCTGCATGCGCCTGAAGGCGCGCAATGGCGCGGTCAACGCGAGCATCAATTTATGCCTTGACACGTTTGAGGATGGCGGCGAGTTCTGCTGCCTGGTCTTCGAACATGGTGATGGCCGTGGCACCCAGCGCCACGGGTTCGCCAGGGTGAATGGACTCGTAATGCGCCAGAGTATCGAGCACTGCCTGCTTGAGGCCATCGCCGGTGTCAAGAAACGGCACAAGGTAGCCGTTGCGCCCCGGCACGATGTCTTCGGCAACGCCGCCGGCATCGGTGGCAATCACCCAGACGTTGCGGACCAGCGCCTCGCGCACGGTCAAACCAAAACTCTCCTTGCACTGGGTCGGAAAGAGCAACACATCGATGCCGGCAAAAAACGCATCAATGGTGCGCTGCGTGTAAGCAGGCACCACCTCCACGCCAGCCAGGCCAGCCAGGTCCTGCGGGCCAAAGGAGGAAAAGCCCAAGCTCAGGGTGTTGTCAACCAGCACCAGGCTGGCCTTGGCGCCAGCAAGTTCAGAAAACACTTGCCTGACCAAATGAAAACCCTTGATGGGCGTATTCCCTCCGACATAGCCAAACCTGAGATTCCCTGTGCGGCGCGAGCGCATGGCCCTCCCCGGCTTGACGATCCCGTTCTTGTTGACCTGCACATTGGCAAAGCCGTTGGCACGGTAAAAATCTGCAAAATAGCGGCTCGGCACCAGCAGTGCAGCAGCTTTGTGCAACACATCGTGCAGGCGCTTGCTCCGGTACAAATTCAAGTGATGACTGTCAACACAGGTGGCGCAGACGTTGAGATTGATGGTTTTTTGGTCGCAGTACCTGCCCTGCCTGTTGATCATGAATTGCCGACCGCACAGCCACCAGGCATCGTGCAGGGTAACGGCATACGCTATGCCCTTTTGCGCACAAACATCGAGCAGGCCGACGCCGAGACCCTGAATGCTGTGAAAGTGGACCACGTCGGGCTGCAGGACGGCCAGCACACTGGCAAAGGCACCGGAGCAATGGGGATTTTCAAACTGCTCTCTGGCATCGAGTTGATCCGGCAAAACCATGCCAAAGACATTGATTCCGTCGGCTTCGTAGCGGTGGCAGGAGTAGGCAGCCCCGGCCGCAGGCGGCAAGGCGGTAAAGACATGCACTTCAAAGCCGTCATAGGCATTGATGCGCTTGTTCAGTTCCTCGGCCACGACGGTTGCGCCACCAAATGAGCGCGGATGGTAATAGCAGTTGACGCTGAGCACCCGAAGCGTGTCGGAGTTGCGCTGGTGATGCCCGAGCAGGGGCAAGACCTGTTGCCGGGCAACACTTTGCGGCGCGTAGAGGCGCATGGCATCGAGATAGGCGGCCTCACCAACTTGGACCCGCAGTGAGCTGTCGGTCACGAGCCGTGCCAGCGCCGCCTCCCATTCAGCCTCGGTGTCGCACAAGAAACCATTCACACCATGAACCATGACTTGGGCAAAGGCGGCGCGTGGCGAACACACCGAGGGCAGCTTCAGGATGGCAGCCTCGAGGAACTTGATGTTGCTCTTGGCATCATTGAAAACTGCCTTTTCAAGCGGTGCGATGCTGATGTCGCACTCCGCCAGGCTCGCCAGGTAAGTTTCATAGTCACACAGCGGCAGACGCTCGATCCGGTTTTCAAACGGCATGAAGCTGGCTGGCAAATTCAGCGTGCCAGCCAGACGGAACCGCACCTGTGAAAAAGTGGCCAGAATCTTGACGATGGCCGGTGCGGCTTCTTCAAAATCGAGGTCGTGCGTGCTGGTGCCGGAGCCATAGACGATTCGGACAATGCCCGCTTCCGGGGCGACATTTTTGCGGCAAACCTTGGACGCGATCGACAGCGTCTGCTGATCGAGTGCGTTTTCGATCACCCGCACCTGGGCCTGGCCGGCAGTCTTCATGGCCTGTGCCAGCACGGGCGTGGAGGCAATGCTTGCGTCGCACCGCAGCATGGCCTTGCGGTACCGCCCTGCGCCGTCCAGCAACTCATCAAAGGTATGTCGGTCAAGACGGGCCAGAGTTTTGCTCTTGGCCAGCTCCGCCCGGTCGAAAATGAAATCATCGACCTCCCACAGGGTCGTGATACGCAGTCGCCGCGCCTCATCGATCAGTCTCTCCACGCCGGGGAATGAGGGCACCCGGTAGAAAATGGCCAGGGAATGTGTCTGCAACGCATCCAGACACGCCTGCGTGTCATGCCAGTTGCAGACCGTGCAATCGATCCCGAGAAACTTGAACATGTCACGCTTTTGCTCAACACGGTATTTCTTGCACTGGGGCAAGGACAACTCGGCAATGATGAGGACGCGTGGCACCAAAAGTTCTTCTGCCCGGCGGCTGACCGGCTTCAGATAAACCGCATTGACCCCTTGCGTGCCTCGGGCCTGGTAGAGCGTCCAGCCCATGCGACAGGCATTGCCAAAGCTGCCGCCGCGCAGCATGAATGGCACAAGCCATTGTGCTGCGCGAAGCAGAAATTTCATGTGCCCCAGCACATGACGCAAGGGGCTCGTGATGCGCCAGCTCAATGAGTTGTACAGCGCCGATGCCTGCGCCGCATATTCGGCCAGAGATTGTTTGAGACGGGCGATCTCGAGTTGCGACTGGGCCAGCGCCAGCCTGGTATCGGCGTTGTCCTCGTCGGGGGGCAAGTTCCGTGCGGTCCAGGGGTTGCCGGTCTGGCTAATGACGGGATGCTCGGAATAGGGACTGTCATGGTAGGGTCTGTGCCCCGAAACCACCAGTTCCTGCGAACCGGTAACGACCCGGCGGCCAAGCCCATTGGCTGCGGAGGCCGCCTTGCGCACCACGCATATGGAGTTGATGAACTCGACCGAGTGAACCTGCGACAGCACTTGCGGCTCCATGCCACAGCCGTATCTGGCAAATATGCCTTGCAGGACAGAGCTGGCGGCACGTTCTACGCCCCAATGCTCATGGTTGATGACGTCCGCCAGCCGCTTGAAAAAGGTAATTGAGGAAAAGGGGTCGAACAGACCGCCCTCGAACTCCTTCCAATAGCTACAGTGCAGGTCTTCGGCGATGAACACACCGCCCTCCACCAGCACGGGGAAGTAGCGCGCGAACGATTTGACGATGTCGCTCGACCGATGGGAACCGTCGTCGATCACGATGTCGAATTCTGGCGCGTGCTGCAACACGCGCGCAAAGACGTCAGACGCATTGGCGTCGCCAATGACGATGTGAATGCGCCGGTCGTCATAGCGCAGGCGCGCGCAATCAGGGTTGATGTCGCACCCGACCAGGGCAGACGCGTTGCTGAAGTAGGTTGACCAAATCTCCAATGAGCCGCCGTTCTGGATGCCGATCTCGAGCAGTCGCACCGGTTGGTCGCGGTACGCATCAAGCAAACGGTCGTATTCGCTCAGGTACAGAGACCACTTGTCAGAGACCTTGCCGGTGTGCGCAGCATAGATTTCGGTCAGTGACTGCTTACGCATGGACGACCTTCAACTCGACTCGTTCAAACGGTATGCCGACGAGTCCCCAGCGGATTTTTTCGGATGAAACATGAATGATCAATGCATCGTGCATGTAGTGGTGCTGCACATTGTTGTAGAGGTCGCCATCCGCCACCGAAGCCATGACCGCGTAATCGCCATTGGGCAGCATCGGCAAGCGGAATTCAAAAATGGCTTCGAATTGCTCGCCCGCACTGATGGGCGTGGGTTGCTGACTTGAGAAGGGGAGCGTGTTTTCACCAAACAAATCCTGCCCCAGGCGATCGCGAACGAGAAAGCCGAGAATCGGGTTTTGCAACGCTTCGTTGGCCTTGGCGCGCACCGTGACGCGAACACGCTCCCCACCTGAAAAAACATTGTCAGATCCGGGTAAAACAGCTTTGAAAGTGATGAAGACAATGTCGGCCTGGCCAGATTTCCAGCCTCGGGCCGCACCGCTGTTGTCACGCACCGTGGCCACCGAGCCATAGTCGAGCAATGGTGCAGCTCCAGCCTCAGGGACGGCTGACCCGGCAGCTAATTCATCGCTCACTGACTCTGGCGTCAACGGGTTCAGCTTTGATTCGTCGCCGTAGATCTCCTGGAGCGTGTACTGTAAGTACGCTTGCGAGACGCTCTTGGCGCTTCCGGTTTGCGCTACGCGGCCATTCTTGAGCCACAGACCTGACTGGCAGAGGTTTTGCACTGCAGCCGTGTCATGACTGACAAAAATCAGCGAACCGTTTTCCTGAAAGCGCCGGATGAAGCGCATGCATTTTTGGGTAAACACGGCGTCGCCCACCGCCAGCGCTTCATCGACGACCAGGATGTCGGCGTCCACATGCGCGATCACGGCAAAGGCCAGGCGAACATACATGCCGCTGGAGTAAGTTTTGACGGGCTGCTCGATGAATTGGCCAATGTCGGCAAAAGCCGCAATGTCCTCAAACCGTGCATCGATCTCGGCGTTGCTCAAACCCAGCACCGACGCATTCATGTAGATGTTCTCGCGGCCGGTGAATTCGGGGTTGAAGCCGGACCCCAACTCCAGCAGCGCCGCCACGCGGCCAGTGGTTTGAATGCTGCCGCTGGTCGGAGTCAGGGTGCCGCAGATCATTTGCAGCAGCGTCGACTTGCCACTGCCATTGCGCCCGATAATGCCGATCGCTTCGCCTTTTTTGACCTCAAAGGAAACATCCTGCAGTGCCCAGAACTCGCTGTAATAGTGTCCCGCTCGGCGACCCGCCAGACGTTGCAGCGGCGGTAACACGAACTGCTTGAGCCGGTCGCGTGGGGCGTCGTATATCTCGAAGCGCTTGCTCAAGTTGTGGACGCGGATGGCAATATCGCTAAAGGACATCTGCGAACCCTTTTCTGGTCTTTTGAAACCAGGCATAGCCAGCCCAGGCGATTGCCGTCGCGACCAGGGTGTAAATGCCCAACCCCGGCCAATCGGGACCGTGCCCCCAGATCAGCACCTCACGCGCCTGCTCGATGATGAAGGTCAGCGGGTTGACCATGATGAAGGGCCGGAACCGCTCGGGCACCGCAGTGATGGGGTAAAACACCGGGGACAGGAACATCAGTACAGTGGTCACGATGACAACCACCTGCCCCACATCGCGCAGGAACACGCCCAGCGACGCCAGCATCCAGGCCAGGCCGGAGGTGAGGATGACCAGTGGCAGCAGAACCAACGGCGTGAGCACAAAGGTCCAGTACAAAAAACCGTTAAAGAGCAAAAAAGCGGCCAGCAGCACGCCCAGACTGATCAGGCTGTGAAACATCGCCGCGGCGACGGCCACGACGGGCAATATTTCCAACGGAAAAACAACTTTCTTGACGTAATTCACGTTACCCAGTATCAGACCGGGGGCGCGGTTGAGAACATCGCTGAACAGGCTCATCACAATCATGCCGACAAACAGCAGCACCGCAAATTGGGTCTTGCTGTCGTCAGCGCCGGCGCCGCTCCAGCGCGATTTGAAGATCACCGAGAAAACGAAGGTGTAAACCACCAGCATGAACACCGGGTTGAAGAACGACCAGGTCAACCCCATGGCCGAGCCCTTGTAACGTCCGACCACATCGCGCCTGGTCAATTGCACGATGAGCTGGCGGCTGCGCCAAAGGCTCTTGCCCAGCGCCACCAGCGATGTGGGTTGGGCAGCGTGTGGATCGATCGTGGTGGGGGAATGCGTCATGCCAAAAGATAAGCGCTCAGGCTCTAAATTGGATTATCGGATATCACGCAAGCGTTTGCGCCATTCAGCAAGCACCACCCGGGCATAGCCTTCACGGTAAAAGCGCTTGCTGATTGCGCGGCCCAGAAGGCGCGGCGGCACCCGCGCTGCAAGGTGGAACCGGGCACGTTCCCTGAGCATGGAAGGCAGCTGCTTGAAGGCGTCCCGGTACAGCGCAAACACGACGCCCGGCCGCCCGGAAAGACTATGCCTCGCAACCGTCAACAGGTGTGCCAACAGCAACCAGAAGGAGTGACCAACCAGGAGCGAGGTGGGCGTGAATTTCCAGTGCATCCAGATGACGTTGCGCAGGCCGTGGTAGGCAATGAAGTTGTTGGGTGCGTTGCTGCTGCTGGCTTGCCCCTCATGCAACGCCACCAACTCATCCACATACGCAGGCCGGTAGCCCAGCAGATTGGCGCGCAGGGCCAAGTCGGTGTCTTCGCAGTAGCAGAAAAAGCGTTCATCAAAATAGTAGCCGGTGGTAGCCTTGATTTCATGTAAGAAGGCGCGCGTCATCAGACAGCAGCCGCCAGTTGGGCCCAGGTAGGGGTCTTGCGTGCTCTTGCGGTCGGCGGGCATCAGGCTGGCATAAAGGGAAATGCCCAGGGTGTCCACTTCGTCCGGCTTGTCGAGCTTGTGCATGCGCCCGCCAGACATGCCGATCAGGCTACCGTTGGACGCCAAAGCGTCGCGTAACAGACGGACCAATTGGGGCTGCGCCACGGCATCATTGTTCAGCAAGCCGAAGTAATGGCAGTTGGGGGTGGCCAGTAATCGGTCAATCAAAAAATTGCTGCCCGCAGCAAAACCCAGGTTACGGTCGCTGCGAAAGAGTTGAATGTGGCTGTGAGCGTCTTGCTGCAAACCGTGCACCAGGCTTGCAAAGTCGGCTTCAGAAGATGCGTTATCGAGCACCAGAATCCATGCCGGGGAATCAGCGCACCGGGTCAACGACTTGATGCACCTCAGCGTTTGGCTGGCCGTGTTGTAGTTGATCACGGCATAGCCCACGTCGCGAGGCCCTGTCGCCGGCCGGGCTGCCGGCAGATCGCAAACAAGCTCTGGCGGACTGGTCATGCAGGTTCTTCACCTGGGTCGCAAGGTGAACATGCGTCTTTGCCTGTCATTGGCCAGTGTGCCAGACAGATCAAGGTGGTGGTAAGCATGTAACGCGCCACGCTGAACCATGAGTCAAAAATGCGGGAGCGACCGACCCGACGCAAGCACATCCTGACTGGCACTTCGGCGATGCGCAAACCCGCCTTTCGCAGAATCATGATGACGCCGATGTCCTGATAGTCGAGCAAAGTGGCTTCGCTGGCTGCCAGTATGGCAATCGCCCTGCGGTTGTAGTAGCGAAAACCTGAGGTGAGGTCGTGCAAGTCAATGCCACCCAGCAGCCGAAACCAGCGCCAGGCCAGGCGGCGCAGGCGGCTGGCGCGCTCGGGGTGGGCGCCAATGACCACGTCGGCTTGCTCGGCACCTGCCACCAGGGTCGCTATTTCGGCCACCTCGTGCTGACCGTCTGCGTCCATCGTGATGACCGCCCGGTAGCCATGGGCGTGGGCGTAGCGTATGCCCAGCTGCATGCCACCCCAGGCGCCCAGGGGCAATAATGGGCGCGTCACGCCGGCTCCAGCCTGTCTGGCCAGAGCGCCCGTGCCGTCGCTGCTGTGGTCGTCGATCACCAGCACGTGCTTCCAGCCGGTTTGCAGCAGGCTGGCGACCACCGTGCCAATGGTGGCGGCTTCGTCACGCGCGGGCACGACGACCAGAATGGCGTCCTGACTGGTTTCAGGACGGGACTCGTTTTGCGACACAAAGTATTCGGTGGCCAGTGCATTCGAGCAGCCGGTCATGGAGAAGCGCTGGTGCAGGGCGCGCTGGCCGTCGGCGCCCCAACGGGCCAATTGCTCGGGTTGGTCAGCCAGCGCTTGCAAAGCCTGTCGCCATGCCTTGACGTCACCCACCGGCAGGTGGCATAGCCCCGCGCCGCTGGACGATACCAACCACGACATGCCGGATCCTGGCAGGTCGCTCACGATGCAGGGCTTGGCATGCGCCATGGCTTCGAGCAGCACCACACCAAAGGCTTCGGTGCGCTCGCAGGATGCCAGGCAAAACGCGTCACAACTGGCCAGCAGCTGGTGTTTGCGGGCCTCGCTGACCTCGCCGATGAGTTGCACATTGGGCTGGCCACCAGCGGGGGTGCCGGCCCGGACCACGTCCTGCAGGCTTGCCATGTTTTCACCCTGCCCGGCAATGACCAACTGCAGGCCGGGCACGCCATTGACGGCTTGGATGAGTGTGTCAAAGCCTTTGTAGTGCGCCAGTCGCCCCAGCGACAGCAGCTTGAGCTGGCCAGCTTGCCACGGTAATACTGCATCATCCGGCACAGGCAATTCAGGCCGGATGCCCAGCGGCACCACCACGCATTTGTGTTGCCAGCGCTGCAAGGGCTCACTGGCATAGAGGTAGGGCAGCGACGTCACGATGATGCGTTCGGCTCGCTCGAGAACCGCTTGTTCAAAGGGCCGGTAGAGCGTGTAGGCCAGCCGCAAAGCCAGGTGCTCGCGCGAGACCACCACGTCTGAATGCCAGTGCACCACCCACGGGATCTTGTGCGCGCCAATCAGGGTCAGCACCCAAAATGCCGACACATTGGGCAGGTGCAAGTGCAGCACTTGCGGCTTGATGCGGCGAATGGCGCGCTTGAGCGCTGTCCGAAACCCGAGCGCAATGGGCGTGTAGATCAACTTGAGCTGCACCGGCACGCGGCACAACCAGGGCGGGTCTTGCGGCAGCGGGCTGCCATGCACCAGTGCATGGCTGTCAATGCCCTGCTCGCGCTGGGTGTGCACCAAATCGGCCAGGAACGACTCCATGCCACCCCGGTAAGGTGGAAAGAATTTGCCGATATGAAGGATGCGCAGCGCCATCGGTCAATGCTAACTGAGTTTGTGGCTCGCCCGGCACAGGGGATAATCTGCCACCATGCCGCAACCCGATTCTTTGCCTCACGTTTATCAACGCGCCGTCAGCGGTGACAGCCAGGATTCCCTGACGATCATCGCCAGTCTGATCGAGCCGGGTCAGAGCCTGCTCGATCTGGGTATGGGCACTGGCGGTTTGGGGCACTACCTTAGCCAACGCCAGGCCATTGTGGCCGATGGCGTCACCCTGAACCCGGCTGAGGCGGAAATCGCCAGCACCTGGTACCGCCAGGCTCTGGTGGCTGATCTGGACCACGACAAGCTGACCGCCCTTGTTGGCGATCAGCAATACGACTGCATTGTCTGTGCGGATGTGCTGGAGCACCTCAAGACGCCTGCCAACGTGCTGGCGCAATGCAAGGCGCTGCTCAAGCCCGGGGGGCGGCTGATCACGTCGGTGCCCAATGCGGGTTATTGTGGGCTGATCGCAGAGCTCCTCCTGGGTGATTTTCGTTACCGGCCAGAAGGCTTGCTGGACAACACCCACCTGCGGTTTTTTACCCGCTTGTCTTTGCAGCGGTTCTTCGATGAGAACGGCTGGGGCACGCTGTCGGTTAAAACCACCCAGCGCAGCCTTCTGGCCTCTGAGTTCAAGGTAGCCTTTGACAGCCTGCCACCTGCTGTTGCGCGCTACTTGCTGGCCACACCCGACGCGCTGACCTACCAATTCATTTCCATTCTGCAACCCACCGACCTGCCCATGCCAACCCTGGTCGGGGCATCAGCAGGCGGGCACGCCGAGAGCGCGGCCCCAGGGCCTGCCAGCGCCCTATATTCTGCTGAAATCTATTTGGCGACCCAAGGTCAATTCAACGAGTGCACCAAATTCGTTGCGCCGGGGCGCATTGGCGACCATCGGCAAATTTTGCTCTTTGAGATACCAGCCGCGCCCGAGCCGTATACCCATGTCCGCTTTGACCCGGCAGACCGCCCCGGCTTTTTCCGCTTACACCACCTGCGACTAAGTCTGCCCGACGGCGAACGCTTGTGGCAATGGCAAGCCGGACAGGACGACCTGGCGGTACTGACCAATGCCCATCAGCAGCAGATTCTGATCTCGTCGCCCTGGGAAATGGCAGCTGGCGCACTGTTATTGCTGCACGGAGACGACCCCTGGCTGGAGCTTCCTCTTGATGAAGCGGTGTTTCAGCAAATGAGCCAAAACGGCGCCCGACTGGAGGTCTGCGCCGGTTGGCCCATGTCAGCTGATTATCTGCAGGCGAGCGCAACCATCCATACCCTGCAAACCAGTCAGCAAGAGATGATGGCCGTCCTGCAGAAAGAGCAGAATGAACTCAGGCTCCAAAAGTCCCGGATTGATGGCCTCGGGATGGTCCTTCAGGAAGTGAGAAACGAAAAGCAGCAGCTGATCGACGAGCTGCGATCGAGCCAAGGTGAGCGCAGATTTCTCCAGGAGCAGTTGACACAGCTTAGCTTGCACTTGCATGGCATTGAGCAGTCCACCCTGTTTCGCGCCACTCGACCTCTGGTCCGAATGAAAATGCAACTCGATGACCTGATGGGGCGAACCGAAAAACAAAATCTCATGCCACAAAACCACGTTGCCACCCACCCCCTTCCCCGTCCCAAACATCCGGTTGACATCATCGTGCCGGTCTACCGTGGGCTGGAAGATACCCGCTGCTGCCTCGAGTCGGTGCTTGCGGCGCCATGCCAAACCAGCTGGCGACTGATCGTCATCAACGACTGCAGCCCCGAGCCCGAAGTGACTGAATGGCTACGCGACGTTGCCCAACGCGACGAGCGCATCCTACTGCTGGAAAACACTGAAAATCTTGGCTTTGTCTCCAGCGTCAACCGCGGCATGGCACTGAGCGATGACAACGACGTGCTGCTGCTCAACAGCGACACCGAAGTGGCCAACGACTGGCTGGACCGCATTCAGCGCGCCGCTTACAGCCGCCAGCGCGTGGCAAGTGTTTCCCCGTTTTCCAACAACGCCACCATTTGCAGCTACCCCCGCTTTTGCCAGGCCAGCGAGATGCCCGGTGGCCAGGACACCGCCAGCCTGGACCGTTTGTGCGCCCAATACCTTGCCGACCAGAGTGTCGAACTGCCAACCAGCGTGGGTTTTTGCATGTACATCCGGCGCCAGTGCGTGCAGCAAGTCGGCTTTTTCGATGTAGAGAATTTTGGCAAAGGTTACGGCGAAGAAAACGACTTTTGCGTACGTGCCCGACAAGCCGGCTGGGTTCATTTGCATGCACTCGACACGTTTGTGCGCCATGCCGGGGGCATCAGCTTTGGTCAATCCAAAAGTACGCGTGAACTCCAGGCTCTGGAGACCTTGCGCCGCCTGCATCCGCACTACGAAAGTGACGTGCTCACCTATGTGCAGAGCGATCCGGCACGATCGGCCAGACTGATGATTGACCTCGCCCGCATTGTTGCGAGCAACCGCCCGGTCATCCTCAACGTCATCCACAACCGCGAAGGCGGCACGTTGCGACACATTCAGGAGCTGGCGCAAGCCTTCAGCGCTCAAGCCACGTTTCTGAGCCTCACTCCCGCCCCTGAAGGAGTGAAACTGCGGCTCGAAGGCCCGCACGAAAACTTTGCATTGCACTTTTCACTACCGGCCCAAGAGACCCTCTTCATCCAGACGCTGCGTCAGTTGCAGGTGGGCCACATCCACTTCCATCACCTGCTCGGTCAGGTGCCAGGCATCGCTGAATTGCCAAACCGGCTTGGCATCTCTCACGACTTCACCGCGCACGACTATTACAGTTACTGCCCGCAGATATCCCTGACCGACCACACTGATCGCTATTGTGGCGAGCGCGGCCTGCAACAATGCCACCAGTGCCTCAAGCGTAACCCGGCACCTGATGGGGAAAGCATTGAGAGCTGGCGCGCCCGTCACGCGCAACTGCTCAGCCAGGCGCGCTACGTTATCGCACCCAGCTCCGATGCTGCACAGCGCCTGCAACGTTTTGTTCCCACTGCCTGCATCGAGGTGGTGCCCCACGCCAAGCTCAATGAAAAGCCAGTGGTTTACCCCCAGCCCGAGCCGCGCCAACTGAGCAGCAGCGAGCCGTTGAAAATTGTCGTGCTCGGCGCACTGAGCAGGATCAAAGGAGCTGACACATTGGAAGAAGTGGCATTGCTCGCCACACGCCAAAACGTCCCGGTCGAGTTTCATCTACTGGGCTTCGCCTACCGCAACCTGCACACCCAGCCCAAGGCCAGACTCACCGTGCATGGCGGATATGATGACAAAGACTTGCCCCTGCTGTTGCAATGGCTGAAACCCGACGCGGTGTGGTTTCCGGCCGTCTGGCCCGAGACCTACAGCTACACCCTGAGCGCGGCCCTTGAGAGCGGCTTACCCGTGATTGCCCCCAACATCGGCGCGTTTGCAGAACGCCTGCAAAGCCGCGACTGGACCTGGCTGTGCGACTGGCAAATGAGCGGCAGCGAGTGGCTCGAATTCTTCAACCAAATCAGGCTACAGCACTTTTGCCATGCGGCCGGACCAGGGCCGACTCCCGCGTTGCCCCACGATGCCATCGAGGAGACATCGTTCACCTATCGCAATAGCTACCTGAAATCACTCCCCAGGCCCATGGCACCTGACACTCTGCAAATGAGCCGAATCCAACAGGACATCTTCAACTGCCTGGATAACCCAGGCAAGGCTGCCGGGCCGTCGACCTTGCTCAAGACATCCTCATTGCGCGCGCTAATGCGCTTGCGCATTCACCCGGCATTCTCGTCCCTGGCACGGCTGATTCCCATGCACCAGCAAAGGCGAATCAAGACGTGGCTTGTCAAGTAATGACAAGGCTGCGGGTCGTTCGTTACCGGGTCATCGGCCTGTGTGCGCTCGTTCTGGCTGGCAGCGCCTGGTGGCTGCTCAGCCACCAGAAGCATGCCTTGCTGCTGGCACCCATGATGGAACTTACCCCGTGTCTGTTGGCGCAGCCCAATGATGCCGCTGACAAGCAGACCGATTGGATCAAGCGCTGCACCGGCCCAAACGCCTCCGCCACTCATCTGATCGAGTCCACCCTGAGCCAACTTCAGCCCCTCAAAGGCGACACGGCAACATGGCAGGTCGGCTACACCCTGAAAGTACCCTTGCTAGCCCTGTTGCAGTCCAAAGAGAATGCCTGGCAGGTGAATCGACAAGCCATTGACAACATTGTGCGAACGGTGCGCGACACCCCGCGGCCGCTGGTGCTCTATCTTTTCTCCACGCACTTTGGCGTCAACGCGCCGATCGAGCCTGTGCTGATGCAGAACCCTGTCAACGTCGCCCACAACCGGCACGGCCCACTGCCAATCGACAGCTACTATGGTCAACCCAATTACCCGTGGAGCCTGGCCCGCACTGACAACCCCATCACGCAATACCGGGTTCAGGTGATCGAGGATTTGCTGCAAAGGCTTTGCACGCTACCGGGCAGCGCGCGCAGCCGCATCCAAGGCATCACCCTGCTGGGGGAAGTGCATCACCTTTTCCCCAACTTCGAGTCCGGCATGGGCTTTGGCACCCCGTACCAGGTCAGCGATTACAGCGCTGCATCCATCGCCGGGTTCAGGGCCTATCTGGCGGGTCGCTTTGCCAGCATCGACGCGTTGAATCAACAGTTGGGCAGCAATTACCGCTCATTTGAAGGTGTCGATCCGCCCGGCAAAGACATCCGCAATGAACCCCTGCGCCACTACCAGGAGCACGTCGATGCGTATGCTGCCGGTCAGATTCCGATCACCGGCTGGGTTCACGCACCCGACACGCCCACGACAGCACAAGCCGTCAAAATCTACCTCGATGGCAAACACATCGCTGATGCCCCGGTCCACCTCAGCCGCCAGGACGTGCGCGCTGCGCACCCCGAATTCAACACGGCAGACCTCGGCTGGCGCCATGACCTCGACTACCGCCAGCTCGCCACTGGCATTCACCGCATCGACCTTGCGCTCTCGCAGCCCGGTCTGCCACTGATCAACCTGGGCAGCCGCTCGATCTCCATCATGGATCAGCGTCAGGCCACGCCCACCACAGCCCCGGCCGTGCCACTGCCCGACATGCAAGCAATACCCGCCCACGTGGCGGCCTACACCGACGAACCACGCGACCAGACTGCCTATTACTACAACCCGCTGGCGCGCGAATGGCAGGCCTTTCGCGAAGCCCAGGTGGTGCGCTACCTGCAGTTTTTCAACACACTCGTGGCCCGATCGTGCTTGTCTGATACTCCACGCTACACGCACCAGATCGTGCCGCAATTCAACCCCGGCTGGGACAGCGGCAAGTATGCGGTCAACGCATCGCTGCAACCCATGAAAACACTGAACACCGGGATCAGCCTCTACGGCGAAACCAGTTATGGCAGATCTTTTGCCGACTGGCTCAAACAAATCCCACGCGACACCTATGGCGTGACCGAATTCCACCCATTGCAAGCAATGAGCGCCCAGCGCCTTGAAACTGTGATGGAACAGCACCGCGACAATGGCGCGCGTTTTTTATCGTTCTTTCTGGAAACCCGTTGGTTGGGGCAGCGCGTCGCACCGCCCAACTTGTTTGCGTTCGACCCGGACAACCGCCAGCACGCCTCCGACCAGCTTTATGCCAGCATGCAAACGATGCTGGCAAAATGAAACCGAATCCTCGAAGCACATCATTGATGCAGTACCCTTCGCATCAGCGGGTATTCGACGGCCTTGAACCAGCCGATGGCTACGCCAGTGATGGCAACTGGCATCAGCACCGAATGCACCAGAATCAGTGATGCATTGCCTTCAAGGTATTTAAATCGAAACAGACCGGCCAGTGAGAGCAGGAAGGGATGCAACAAGTAAAGACTGAACGAAGCATCTCCCACCAGCACCAGCCATTTTGGCGCTTTGAGGCGGCATGACTCCAGGGTCAACATCAGCAAAAACAAGCCCAGCGCAAACATGCCAAAACTGCCGACCCGCATGATTTCGACACGGTCAAAAAATCGCGAGGTGGTTCCCAAGGCCAAGCCGATAAAAATCAAGGTCAGACACAGCGGTAGCATGAAGTCCAAGCGTGGCCAGCTTGATTTGTATTTTTTGTAAATGTCGGCAATCAGCGCCCCCATCAAGAACTCAACACCGTAGCCCGTAAGGATGAATCGTAAAGACTGCCCACCGCCATAGACCGCCTCCGGCTGAATCATGAGCCACAGGGCATTCCAGATTGCCAGCACCATGATACTCAAGACGACAGACTGCAAGCGATAACGAACAGGCAGCAGGGCTATCAAGACGATCCAGCTGTAAAAATACAATTCATAGGTCAACGACCAAGCTGTCGGCAGCCAATTGTCAAAATAGGATGGATAAATCAGGAAGATACTACCCATCATGGCTCTGAGAGGAGGAAGTTCAGAATTCAAAAGCCAGGCCGAGCCAATGGCAGTCACCAGCAAGGCTGGCCAGTAGCCCAGGTAGATGCGCAAAGCCCGGCGCTTTATGAAACTCAGCATTTCAGTTGAATGCAGCAGGTTTTGTGCTGACGTGTAAACAACAAAACCACTGAGAATAAAAAACACGTCCACACCAGCAAAACCAAAATGCATGATACCCGTGAGCTTGCTCAACGGATAGGCAAGTGCCCAATGCGGCGCCATATGGAAAAAAACAACCATCAATGCGGCGATGCCGCGCAGTGCTTGAAGCCAATTGAGCTTCTTACCACTTTCAAGTAGTGCAGTATTGTTTGGCATGACGTGAGTTTTGACGGTTGTTTAGAGCAAACTCATCTGGCCCGCTTCAACTCGAGCGCGGGTTTCTCCAGCCCAAACCAGGATATGGCGGCAACCGGCAACGTGATAACGAATGTCAATAGCGCCACCAGCCAACCATTCAGAGCATCCTGATAAAAATGGATCAGGATTTGTTGAATTGGAAATGCATATAGATAAATACCGTATGAGAAATCGCCAATACGGCCCGCATCCAGATTTCGGTAATAACGATTGAAACCAAACACCAGCAAGGCATAAGATAGCCATGCTGCGCCTAACATATCAAACCAATGGTTGCCATGTTGCCAAAAAAAACCAAGCATTAAACCGGTCAGAACCATCCAGACAGGTGAAATGATTAATTTGTCAGCATAAAGGGTAGCCAAACTACCAAAGAAAAAGAAAACCCACAATCGCGGTTCTCCCCAAGGGGTTATAAAAACATAAGACTTTTCTGTCAGACAATATAAAATAATGGACGCCAGAAAAAATAGCAGAAACAGGAATCTTTTTCTCAACACACCAAGGATACCTAAAACAAAAACCCAGCCATACATTTGCAACTCGAGTGGAATCGTCCAGGTTGAGCCATTCACACTGGGACCGAAGGGATTATTCGACAGCACACCTGGCAAGGTATAAATAATGGAAAAAAGCATGTTTTTCCAGACAAATAGCCAAGTATCATGATGGTGAAAATAATCTGATAACTTTAATACACTTAACCAAGGCCCGATGACGAAAGCCAGCAGGAATGTACTTATCCAGTAGGCCGGAACAATGCGCAACACGCGCGCTTTAATAAAACCGAAAATCCTGGTCCGATGGTTAAAAAAAGATCGGGTAACCAATACGCCACTGATGAAAAAGAAAATATGCAATGCCGTGCCGGGAAGACCTTGCCCAAATGGAAGATGCGTGTAAAGCAACAAAGTGACCGGATCGTGCGGGAATCTGTTATCGGGGGTTGCCAGGATCAGTGTGAAACTGTGCCCAAACAGGACCATGCAGGCCGCCAAGAGTCGCAAAAAATCGAAATTATTTCGCTGTTTGCTGGCAAAGTGCTGTTCAAGCGTCGGGTACGTCCGACCGGTCAGACGTGCCCATGTCGCTGACCTTGTCATAAGAAAACGGGAAGACGCCATAAATGTTTCATCAGTTCGGCCCGAGAAAACTCTCTTTCCGGTGAGCTTGTGCCTTCCAGAAGTTCATCGAATTATCCCCGCGCCATCATGGACAATCTGCACCAGTGACGACAAATCCACTGATCACCAAGAACAGATCCAGCCCGAGCGCAACGGCATACCCACAGTGATTTGTCGAACACGGCCCACTGGCCCAGCGCGCCAACATGAAGCACCAGCACCAGCAACGCCACTGCCGCGCGCAGGACATCAATCAGGGGGTGGGACAAAGCGGCTTGACCTCCAAATGATCAGGTGCCAGGTCATTCTGGTAGCGCTCAACCATCTGTTCATAGGCGTCTTCAAGGTGCCGGGTGAACAATCGGGTGTCAAACAGCGGGGTGGTCAGGCGATGGCGCTGCAGCTTGTCCCTGAGGGCTTCGAGCCGTAGCGGATGCGTTGCCAACTCAATGGCCAGATCCTCGTAGTCCTGCTGGGTTGTGGTGATGAGTTCAGGTAAGCCGATGGCGTTGAGCAGACTCGCGGCGACCCGGCTGGCAAAGGTCTCTCCCGTGCAGGTCAACACCGGCACACCCGCCCACAACGCATCACTGGCCGTGGTGTGTGCGTTATAAGGCAGCGTGTCCAGAAACAGATTGGCAATGCGAAGCCGCGCCAAATGCTCGGGCAGTAGCGGCATGAATTGGGCAAACACCAGGCGCTCGACAGCAATGCCTCTATGCTGCGCTTGCTGGCGCAAGTTGTCTACCGCGACTCGATTGCCCTCGAAGAGCCAGAGCACGCTGTCATCCACCCGTTGCAGAATGCGCATCCAGCCATCGAAGGTGGCAGGCGTGATCTTGAAATTATTGTTGAAACAGCAAAATACAAAGCCCGTCTCTGGCAAACGCAGGTCCTGGCGGCTGAATACTTTGTCGGAAATCTTGCGCTTGTCGTCGTTGGCCTGGTAGCTGTGGGGCAGATAGACAATTTTTTCCGAGTAGCCGACTCGGCTGGCCGCAGGTATCAATGTAGGGTCGGCAATCAGGTAGTCCATGTAGTCGGCGCCCAGCGTACCAGGATAACCCATGTAGCTGACTTGCATCGGCGCTGCGCGGTAAGAAAAAATACCAAGCCTGTGCCCCTGCGTGAAGCCCGAGAGATCAACCGCTATATCGATCTCAAGGCGCCTGGCCAGCTGGGCGACCTCTTTGTCCGTGTGAGCGCGGACATCGATGAAATGGTCGAATGCAGCGGCAATACGTTGGCGCATTTCATCGTCTGAATTTGGCCCGAAAGAAAAGGCAAACAGCTCAAACCGGGCCTTGTCGTGCTGTTCGAACATGCCGGCCGCCAAATAGGCCACGGCATGGCTGCGAAAGTCGGCCGAAAAATAACCAAGGCGAATTTTCTTTTGTCTGTGGCGCTTCCGAATCAAACCCAGCTGCTGATTGGCGGGATGATTCTCTTTCACATACAGTGTTGCCACTTTGCGCTGCAAAGTCAACGAGGGTGAAACCGCCAAAACCTGAAATGGCGCCGTGACTGGATCGTTGCGTTGCACCCGGGTTGCCAATTCCAATACATCGCCCGATGCATTGCGCCAATCGCAAATTCTGATCTTTGAATACAGTCTTTCGCCGCTCACGTACGAGTAATCGGGGTCGATGGCGATGGCTCTGTCAAAGCTGGCAATGGCCTCGTGATAACGTTGCAAAGCATTCAGGGCCAGACCACGGTTGTAATGAAAGGCGGCATGGTCAGATCTGATGGCGATTGCTCTGTCGTAGCTGTCAATGGCAGCCTGATGCTGTTTGCAGGCATTCAAGGCCAATCCCCGGTTGTTATAGGTCGCGGCAATGTCAGGCTGCAGGACGATGGCCCTGTCAAAGCTTTCAATGGCAGCCCGATGCTGCATCAGCTGGTACAAAGCAATGCCATGGTTAAAGTGCAGTTCTGCCGAAGCCGGACTGATGGCAATGGCCTTGCGAAAACTTTCAGCGGCATCCTGGTACAGTTTCAATTGACTGAGAGCATGGCCGCGTCCGGCATGCGTTGCTGCAAAGTCTGGCTTCACCTCGATGGCCTTGCCGAACCATTCAACCGCCTGGTCAAGATCGTTTTTTTGTCCCGCCAGCACACCCAACAAGTGCAAGGTTTCAAAGTGCCTGGGCATCAGCTGGAGCACTTGTTGGTAAATGGCCTGTGCCTGCGCCAATTGTCCGTTGCGATGCAACAGCAAGCCCTCGTTGAATTTTTCATTCAGGCGGGTCATCCCGGAAGTTTCGCGTGGCATCTGTGGGCTGGGTTGCATGGCAGGATTTTATTGTCAACCCGTTTACAGGTGACGTCCAAGTTGGCGCAGGTTTGCCTTTAGACTTGACCCATCCGTAGCCAAGCATACCCACCCAACGATGCACGCCTTCTCTAACGCCGACGCCTATGTTGCCAAACTCAAGGGCATAGAGCAGCAAATCAACCAAAACCAATTGCCGCAGGCCGCCAGGCAGCTGAATCTTCTGTCTCGAACCAATCCGGGGGATCCCCGCCTTTTTTTGCTGGGTTCGCGTCTGGCCAAGGCAGCGCAAAACCCGGCGGGTATGCTAGAGGCCGCGCGCAAGGCGCATGCGCTCGCGCACGGCTGGCCCATCGCCACCATCCACCTCGCCGAGGTGCTGTCCGGACGGGGTGATGCTGATGAAGCCATGGCAATGGCCACACTGGCCGTTGAGCAAGGCGCTGCGCAGCCCCCCCTCGACCCGGAGCTGTTGATCAAGGCCGCCACCATCGCGCGCCGCGCCAATCAGCCCAAAGCCGCATTGCAGTGGCTGCAGCAGGCCCAAGAGTTCAGACCCGACGACACTCGCATTCGCTTCCAGATCGGACTCAACTTGGCCGCCAGCGGGGCACCCGAGCCTGCCATCGAAATCTTTACAGAGCTGCTGGAGCAGGAGCCCGGCAATCCGTCCCTGCTTCGCGAACGCCTGCGTGCCTGCCTGAGCGCGCAGCGGACCGATCTGGCGATTCAGGATGGCGAAGCCTTGGTCGCGATGGAACCCGGCAACGAGGTGTACCAGTTCTTGCTGGAGATCGCGCGTGGCGAGACCCCAAAAACCCAGCCAAACGCCATCATTGCAGGGCTGTTTGACGGCTATGCAGCCCAGTTTGACCGCAATGTGGTGGTTCAGTTGCAATATAGATTGCCCCGCGACGTTGCTCAGAAGATCATCGAGTGGTACCCCGACCGCAAGGTTGACGTGCTCGACCTGGGCTGTGGCACGGGTTTACTGGGCGCCTGCCTTGGCCCGGTCAATGGTGCCCTGATTGGCGTTGATCTGTCACAGCAAATGATCGATCAGGCGGCAGCGCACCAGGTCTACCACCGCTTCCACCGCGTCAACGTTCTTGACGCCCTTGCAGCCACACCGGCAGATCATTACGACGTCATCACCGCCCTCGACGTGTTCATCTACGTCGGTGAACTCGATACGGCCATCCCCAATGCCTATCGCATCCTGGCTGATGGCGGACGCTTTGTCTTTTCCTGCGAGGCCGGGGCTGGCGATCAAGCCGACTACACCTTGCAAAGCACCCTTCGTTACACGCATCAGCACAGCTACGTGCAGCGCCTGCTGCAAGAAGCCGGTTTCGCCGACGTTGACTTGAATGACCTGGTGTTGCGCCACGAGGCAGGCGAGCCGGTGCCCGGGTTTTTGGTGACCGCGCGCAAACCGCTCAAAGCGGCCGAAAAAAACGCTCGGAAATCCCCCAAAAATGCCAAGCCGGCGCGTCCTGCGCAATGAGCTGTTCCAGTTCGCCATACACTCTGGCCGCCAGCGCCTCGACGGTGATCGGCACGCCAATCGGCTCGATGTGCAAAAAGCGTTGTCCAGTGGCAGTATCCAGCCCGGTGACATAGATCACCACCGGCACCTGGCTGTCCACGGCCAGGCGTAGCAAGCCACGCGGCACGCTGGCTTTCATGCCCAGCAACTCGATCGGCATGCTGGCTATGGCCGCATCGGCGGGCACATCCACCACGCCCAGCAAGGCGTGGTCGTCGCGCAGGGCTTTGATCACCCGCTTCAAATGCAGCGCCACATCAATGTTTGGGGCGCCCAGGGTGCGCGCCACATGCGCGTTGCGCGAGCGGGCATACCAGCGCATGACGGTGCGGCCCTGATAGGCCTGTGTATCAAGCGAGGCCACCAGCGCGTGCGGGCGCAGGCCGTGGGCGGCGGCATGGCGCAAGCCCCAGTAACCGGCACCCCAATGAAACGTCAGCAACATGACACCTTGCCGCGGCGCAGGCCAGACCCCTTGCACCTTCAAGTGCCGACGCATCCAGCCATCGCCGCGCCACAGGCCAAGGTAGTGGTCGGCATGGTCCACCAGCGTCACCAGCCGGCGCACCCAGAGCCAGTGCGCCTCGTTGGCACCCGCCCAGCCCCGGCTGCGCGCTTGTGCCAACGCTGCCTCACAAGGCTCCCGGTACAGCCAGCGCCAGCGCGCCAGCCGCTTGAAAACGGCAAAGCACCAGCGCCACGGCAACACGGCCGCCAAACCGGGCAAGACCACCAGCTCAAGCAAATCGCGCCATTCGGTGCGCAAGCGGCGCATCATGCGAATCAAACCATGAGCCATGACCTAGCGCAGCTTTGGAAACTGCTCACGCGCGTGGACGACCGCCATGATGTCCACTTTTTCAGCTACACGGTAGAAGACGATGTAATTCGGGTGCACGACCAACTCGCGCCACCCCGCGCGGCGCAGACTCTTTTTGTAGAGATAGGGATGCTCTACCAAATGCTCAACTGCGTTTTCAATGCTGTCTTGAAGCTCAATGGCAGCCTGATGATTGCGTTCTTTGATGAAATCGATGATTTCCCGCAAATCCGCCAAGGCGGACTGACTCCAATCAATTTGCATCAGGCTGGGCTTGCAGCAGGGCGCGAATTTCTGTCATGGCCTGATCATGGGGAACCATGCGTTGCGTGCGCGCGTTGACTTCAGCGCGTTCAAGCTTCTCCTGCAGCCATCGCGTGTAGCTGTCGGCTTGCTCCCGGGTTTGAAATTCGGAGACGAGTGGCGATAGAACAGCATTCATGGTCGTACACTTTCCTAGTCTGTGTAGGACGCAAGTTTAAACCATCAACCGCGCGCTGACAGAGGACTTTCCGACGGCCTGCGGATCGCCAGTTTCTGTCCATTGGTGCGGCAACCGAACCAGCCCGGGCGTCAGGCTGGGGCTAATCCACTGAAACGTGATGAAGTCTTTCCATTCATCGTAAACCACCAGTCCCTGCGCGTCGAAGAGGTAAAAGCTCAGGCAATACTGCCCGGAATGGAGTGGCAATTGCGGAAAAGTCAAGTACACCTGCCACGTCGTCCAGCCCTCGTCGCTCGCAATCGCCGTCAGCGTGACGCCATCCGCGTGCGTGGCGACCGAGCAAATGCCGACCCCTTGGTATTGCTCCAGCATCACGCCGACACTGGGCGCTTCGCTGCTCATCGAGACCGCCTGAACGCTGATGACCAGATCGGGCTCGATCAGTCTGGCCGCCGAATCAGGGCTTGCGCCATCCTGCAGGCCACTCACTGTAGCCGCCAGCAGGCCAGCGCGCCGGCCTGTTGCCACGCAACTTTGCACCGCCTGAGTCGCAGACAGCGCTGACGCCTCAGGCGGATTTTCACAGCGGGCTGGCACATCAGGCTGGTCCTTCAGACGCACATGCTGCTCGTAATCGGCCAGCACGGCGTCAACGACACCCAGCCCGCGCACGCGCCCGTGGTCGAGCCACAGCACCTGGTCGCACAACTGGCGCACATGGTAGAGGCTGTGCGAGCAAAACAAAATGGTGCAGCCGCTCGAGCGGAAGGCCTCGATGCGCTGCACGCATTTTTTCTGGAAATGCTGGTCGCCCACCGACAGGGCTTCATCGATGATCAGCAATTCGGGCTGCACGGCGGTGACCAGCGCAAACGCAAGCCGCACCACCATGCCCGAAGAATAGGTTTTGACCGGCCGGTCGATCGCCTCGCCCAGCTCTGAAAAAGCGATGATGTCAGCGGTGAGGTGCTGCATTTGCTCGCGCCCAATGCCGATGAAGCTGCCACCAAAAAGCAGGTTGTCTCGCCCGGTGAAGTCAGGGTGAAAACCGGCGCCCAGCTCCAGAATGGCGGTCACGCGCCCCAGCCGCTGCAACTGGCCGTGCGACGGCTGCAACGTGCCCGCCAGCAATTTGAGCAAGGTACTTTTGCCGGCGCCGTTGTCACCCACGACGCCCATGCACTGGCCGCGTTGCAGGGCAAAGCTGACGTCTTGCAGCGCCCAATGGGGTTGCGCCCGGTCGGCCCAGCCCAGCAAGGCCAGCAGGCGCTCATGCGGCGAGGCATACAGGTGGTAACGCTTGCCCAGTCCCTGCACTTGCAACACCGGCGGGCTCATAACCAGTCCACCAGTTCATCTCGGCTGCGCCGGATCACCACGTTGAGCAGCAGCGCCAGCGCCAGCAGCCAGCCCGCGACTACCAGCCACAGTTCCCAGGGCGGCCACGCGCCCTTGAGCAACACAGCCTGATAGCCCAGCACCAACGCCGTCATGGGGTTGGCAAACAGCAGCCAGCGCCAGGCGTGCGGGAACAGGCTCAGAGGGAACAAGATCGGCGACAGGTAGATGCCCACCGACAGCATGAATCCCAGCACCTGCAAAGTGTCGCGCACGGCGGCAGCCAGAATGGCCAGCAGGTGCGCCAACAGCAAGGCCAGCAAACCCTGCAACAACAACAGCAGCGGCACGGCCAGCAGCGCCCAGCCCAGGCCACTCAGTGGCAAATAGCCCAGCGTGAGCAGCCCCATCAGCGGCACAAACACCACCCAGCCGGCCAGCACACTGCGCGCCACGAACAGCACGGGCGGCAGGGCGTTCTTTTGCAGCAGGCCGCCCGCCTCCACCAGGCTGGCGGCGCCGCGCGACAGCGACTCGCAAAACGCGAGCCAGGGCAGCGCACCCACCACCAGGTAGGTGCCCACGCGGGCAGTGGGCGCGTTGTCGCCCATGCGCATGGCAAACACCACGTCGAATACCAGAAAATACGCCGCCACCATCAACAGGGGTTGCAGGAAAGCCCACAGAACTCCGACTGCCGAGCCGGCAAAGCGGGAGGAAAGCTCGCGCCGCGTCAACACCAGCAACAGCTCTCGGTTGCGCCACAAAATGAGTGCGTCGTACCCCAAGCTCATGCGCGTTTCTGCCCGCTTGCTGGCATCACAAGGCTAACGCCCGGCCATCACAAAGCTGGCTTGGCAGCAAATGACTCGATCGTCTTGCGCTCAAATTCGATGTCCTGGGCCAGGCTTTGCGCCTTTTTCAGCCGGGCCTCGTTCAGCAGAGCCTGGCGTGCCTCGCGCATCAACTCGGCTCGCACCTCGGCATAAGGTCGCTTTCCGGCGGGTCGCCGCTCTTCGAGACGAATGATGTGGTAGCCAAACTGGCTGGCTACAGGCTCGCTCAGGTCACCGGGCTGTTGCAGCGCATTGACCGCGTCTTCAAACGGCCTGACCATCTGGCCAGGACCGAAGAAGCCGAGATCGCCGCCGCGCTCTGCGCTGGCCGAATCGGTCGAATACTGTTTGGCCAGCGCAGCAAACGAAGCGCCGGCACGCAACTCGGCCAGAATTTTTTTGGCCTTGTCGAGTGAAGTCGGCCCCTCGTTGCTGATCAGGATGTGGCTGGCCCGGGTTTGGGCCGGCGCCTCGAAGCGCTGGGGCTTGGCGTTGGCCTTGTAGGTTGACTGCGCATAGGCATCGAGCGCCGCCTCCGAGGGCTGATTCTGGACGTCCAGGCGAGCCAGTCGCGCCTCGGACAGCACGCGGTCACGTGCCACCTGCAAGGCTGCTGCCGTTTGCGGATCGTTCTGCAGACCATCACGCAGCGCCTCTTGCGCCAGGGCACGGCGCACCAGCAAATTGGCGGCAATCTGCTGCACGCTGTCTGGACTCGACAACACGGTCAGACGCTTGTCGGGTGGAATGCGCAAGCTGTCAGCCAGTACATCGTCTGCCGAAACGGCTACGGCATGGCCACGCGCCAGGACCTGCGGCTCGGCGTGGACGTAAAACCCTGTGACCAGAGAAAGCGCGGCGAAGACAGCGCGCAACCTCTTTGAAATAACAACTTTCAAAATAATCCTGCTCTTGAAGTTCGATGAATTTATACACGAAAAAAAGGCGGGGAAACCCCGCCTTTTTACATTAAGAGCCAACTATGCTTATTTGGCTTGAGCGTTCACCGGGCCCGACGCGAAACCGGCACTGATGAACCGATGATCCCAGTTGGCACCGAAGGTGCTGGCACCAGCGGTCGCACGCACGAAGGCGCCACCCAATACCGGCAAGCCATTGCCAGGGTAGGCACCGGGAGTTGTCAAATTGATCCAGCCATCGGTATAGGTCGAAGTCTGAATGTCCTTGACAGTCACCGCAGCGTTCAGCACGCCAGACTGCGCAGCACCCGGGTTGTTGATGGTCAAGATACTGGTTTCACCGCAGAACAGCACCGGATCAGGCAAGGTGTTCGGGGAAATCACCACGTCGATCGTGCTGGCGGGAGAATTTTCGCTTTGATCCCACACAGAGTACGTCACGTTCTTGACACAAATTTGATCACCATCGACGGCAGTGTTATCTGCAGTGAACCAGCGCACCAGCAAGTCGTTGAACACAGGCACCGAAGTTGTCGGTGTATAGTTCATGGCGACGTTGTAACGACGGGTCGGCATCGAGAACACCCAGTCAGTCGACGCATTGATGTCAGGATTGGTCAGGTACTCGTTGATCACGTTGTCAACCGAAATGGTCCGGGTCAACTGGCCGGCCTGTTCAGAAGGCTGAACAGTAACGCCCAAATTAAACAGACCGGCGTTAGTCAGGTACGGCGTGGACATGTCAGGCAAGTCATACAGCGCTGCAGCAATTTGGCCACCGACCAACAGCGGGTCAGCGGTGAACGTATCGACCAACGTTGGGTTCACAGCCGTTGCGACTTGCGGGAAGTAAACAATACGGCCCAGACCGTCGCTACCTTGGCTGGCAGAAGCCAAAACGGCAGGCGTGGTCGAACCCCAAGCGGCGGCGTTGTTGACGTTGATGATCGTCCAGTTGCCCATCAGACCCGTGGAAGGATTGGCCAAGCCAGCTGCAACATACTCGCCGTAGTTACGATCTGTGTCGAGATAAGTCCAAGCCGTACCATTGCAAGGTGCTACGCCGTCCACGTGCTTGATGGCCGTGAAGAGGGGAGAACCCGGGGGGACGTCAGCCATGTTGAAAATTTCAACGTAACCTTCACGGGTGTTGGCTGCCTTATTCTCGGCAGTCCAGGTGCTCTTGAGGCGAGCGGTCACAAAATTGCCATTCACGTTGGCTGGCTTGGTGCAGCTGTTGTCAACCGTGGTCAGCTTGGCCAGACCCGTGGCGGCGTCTTGGCTGACGTTGGCGTTCCACACATCGCCAGGCGACAGGAAGACCTGGAAGTCATACACGTCGTCAGAGTTGGCAGCGCCACGGAAGCGGACCTTGACAGCTTTACCGTTGACGGTGTCAGTGTTGACCAGGTTGATCAGGGTCGCATGCTCGGTTTGGGCGGTGTAGTACGGAACAATCAAACTGTGGCCGATGCCATTCTTGCTGATGTTTTGTGTATCTGCCGTTGCACCAGTCGAATCAGCTGAAGTGATAGCGTGCGCGCCACCAACCAGACCCAAGCCGCCGATGGCGGCTGCAATACTCAAGGAGAGAAGATTTTTTCTCATGGATACTCCACAGTTGTTGAAAGTTAGAAAGCGCAAAGTAAATTTGGATTACGCTGAGGATTATGTTAGCACAAGCCTTGTGATGAATTTGCCGAAATTTCGCCAGCATGAAGCACAGTGTTGATTAAATACAACGGATCAAGGCCACTCTTTAAAAAAAGCTGACAGTCAATGCGTGAAATCGATAGTCATTCCTCCTGTAAAAAAGCTGCCGCCCCATTCTAGGAGACACACTTTGCAGTCTGCAAGCAGGTCATCAAGCTGCGCGGAAATCATGAACACATGTGTCTTGCCGGCACAACAGGCTCAGAGTCGCTCCGCCAGCCACCACTGACCGTCTTCGAATACCCATGACTCATCGACGGTCGCTGTAATGGGAGCACCGAAACGTTTCCCCAGTGGCGGCTTGACGCCGACTTCGACGCGCGCCGTGCATTTGCTGGCCTCGGGGCAATTCACACTGAATACCTTGGCGGACACCCGCTGCACGGCAACACCCTGACGGCTACGGAACGCCTCTTGTGACACCAGAGCCCGATAACTGGGCATGGCGAAGGAATACACCTTGGCATAGTCATTGGCCAGCACGGCTTGCCAGCGCTCTGTGGAGCGCTGCCTGACGCGCTCTTCCGGTGGGCTGGTATTGAACGTGGCGCAAGCGGCCAGGACCATGCAGGCGCAAACTGGCAGCCACCGCAAGCCAAGGCTTGCGCTCACTCGGGGCCTGACGACCTGACGGATTGAAATTCTGGTTTCAGTAAGTTGCATGTTGTTGATTGGCAGATGAAATGGTTGACAGCCGCGCTGAGACAGGTCGATTGCTTAGTTTTGAGGCGCCTCAACCTGGGGTGGAGGCGGCACCTCAGGCGGGTAAAGTGTTTGCATGCGGTCTTTGAGGTCCTGACCCACAGTCCGTATGTCCTGCTCGTTGCGCACCACCTTGGGAGTGATGATGACCAGCAGTTCGGTGCGGTTGGTGCTGGAGGTGGTGGCGCCGAACAGACTGCCGAACAGCGGGATGTCTTGCAGCCCCGGCAGACCGTTCTTGCCTGTCGTGGAGTTGTCACGAATCAGGCCACCCAGCACCAGCGCTTCGCCCGAGCGAACCGCGACCTTGCTGGCAAACTGGCGCTGCAAAAAGCTGCGCTGGCCGGTGGCCACGTCCACTTGACCGACATCGGTAATCGATTGGTCGACCTCCATGGTGACCATGTTGCCAGCATTGACAGAAGGCGTGACCGACAGACTGAGACCAGTGTCCTTGTACTGGATGTTGCTGGTGACATTGCCCCCGGTAGTGACAGTTTCTCCCACCAGGATGGGCTGCTGGTTGCCCACGACAATGCTCGCCTTGTGGTTGTCGAGCACCATGAGCGAGGGACTGGAGATCACCCTGACCAGGGACTTTTCCGCGAGCGCGCTGAGCACTGCCCTGACATCACCCGCCACATTGCGCAGGGTATAAGAAAATCCGGCGCCGACCGGCGCCAGCGCAGCGCCGGCAATGTTGCTGAGAACGCCGGTCCCGGTCAGGTCACTGCTACCGCGCGCGGTGTCGGAAAATATCCATTGCAAGCCGTATTTGAGGTCGTCATTCAGCGACACTTCAATGATGCTGGCCTCGATAAGCACCTGGGTTGGAGGAACGTCGAGGCGATTGAGGGTTGATTCAATTCTTTCGTAATCACCTTTGGTTCCGTAAATCAACACGGCGTTGTTGATTTCATCGGCCATCACGCGCAACCCGCTGTTAAGGGTCACAGAGGTCAGGCCGGTGCCCTGAATAGCGCTGGCACCTCCACCTGTCTGATTAGCCGCCAAGCCCCCACCCATCGCCCCCTGGCCAGCGCTGCTGAAACCGGAGGTGTTAGCAGAGGATTGTTTCAGGCCGGGTGCCACACCACTGCTGGCAGCTTGCAACGACGAGGATGCGCCGCCGCCAAAGAGACCGTTGAGAACGTTTGCCAGATGCTTGGCGTTGCCGTTTTGAACGGCATACACAAAAAGCTGTGCTTCAGCGGAATTACCACCGGGTTGATCGAGCTTTTCGATCCAACGCCGTGCTTCATCGAGATAGGAGGCACGCGAAGTGACGATCATCACGCTGTTGATGCGGGCGATCGGCAGAACGCGCAGTGCCCCCACCAAGGGCAACGAGGTGGGCATGCTGTCAGGGGCCGCAGCGGCCCCTGATGTGCTGCCCGGTAGCTTTGCTGAAGTTGCACCTGGAGCTGCACCTGCACTTGCAGCCACAGCTGCACCACCGGTGGTAAAGAGGCGCAAAGCAGCTTCGACCTCACTGGTGGTCACATGCTTGAGTGGAAAAACGCCAACCGACATGCCCTTGAGCATATCGATATCAAAGGTGTTCACAATGTCAAGCCAGCCTTCGGCCTGCGTACGTGTGCCCACCAGAACCAGCAGGTTGCGTACCGTGTCTACCCGAACAATAGCCTCGGGCGAAGCCAGAGGTCGCAAAATGCTGGCCATTTCACCGGCGCCAATGTAGTTGAGTGGCACCACGACGGCGCCGTAGCCGGGCGGCAGCGGCCCCATGCCGCCGGACTGACGAATGGCGGGAACGATTCCTTTGAGAGCCTCTGGGCGGCCGATGTGGTAAACGCCCCGGGTATCACGCGCCATTTGCAATCCATTGGCCTGCAAGGCAGCTTCAAGCAGCAGTACGGCTTGATCGGAGGATATCTGAGTTTGCGTGGCCAGGGTCACAGTGCCGTTGATGGGCGGATGAATGACATAGTCCACCTTGGCAATTTCACGCAAAATCAGGCTGACGACATCGGCCAACGGTGCTTCTTCAAATTTAAGCCCGGCCGCCACACCAACGATCTGACCCTTGTTGCTGATGGGAGCTAGCACTTGATCGTTGCCACGAATAATGCGGGGCGGCGTGTTGTTGTCTTCAGCCTCTGGATCTCCTGGAAGCGCACAGGCCGGCAGCCACGCAAAAAGCGCGAGAACCAGTAGCACTGTCCGTTTTGTGGTCAAAAATAGGGTACTCAACACAATCCTTATCTGTTGATCGGGGGCAAGCCGCGCAATGCGCGCGATTCGTTCAGACGCCTTAACCTGTCACGAGTTTCGTCCTGTGAACTCTGGGATATGCCAGCGGCGCCTGATTGTGGCGCAGGCGCCTGGGCAGATGCGGCAGGCAAACCGGAAGCGGCAGCTTTCGGTGCGACCGCACCAAGCTGGGCATAGGCCAGATGCAACTTGCGGCTCTCAGCACCTTGGGTAAATGTGACATCCCGGTCATCAATACTTTTGAGGGTCCATGAACCGATGGTTTCGTTGATCTTGACACGCCGCATCTTGTTTTCAACCCGCGCGATGATACCTGCGTTCTCACCAGAAAAGATGCCATGAAGGTGAATGTTCGCCAATGGATCGGTGGGGGCTGTCGCGTCTGGACCTGAGGAAGGTGGCGGCGGTCTTCGATCAGGCGCAAAGATCGGACGCTGCAGGATCGCATCGTAGCTTGACGGATCATTGGAAGCGGCATCCGCTTTGACTGGACTCACTGGCACATTGAGGTCAGGCGGCAATGCCTTTGGCGCTACCCAGGTCACATGGCGCAACTGGGCATTCTGGTCCAACCATAGCCAGACCAAGCCGCCAACGAGAAGCAAGACCAGGATCAGCAAGAAGCGCACCGGTCGGAACCGCAGGTGACGTTTCGTCATGGCCGCACTCGCAACACAAAAAGATTGAATTGCCCACCCAGACGCTGCGTACTGGCCGGTTTGACCGCGCCAATGGTTTGCAGTGACAGGCTGTCAACCAGAACCACAGGGTGCTGGCTCGAAAGCCTTATCAGGGCGTTTTGAATGCTGGCCAAGTCACCTTCCACCCGCAGGTTGATCGGAATACGGTCGAATTTAAGTTCTTCCTTGGGGGACGGCAGCACCTGAATGCTGATGATGTCAAGCTTGCTCTCGGAAAATATGCCACGAATGCGCTGCTGCGCATCGTTACCAGCCTGTGTGATATCCTGCGAAGCCGGATAAACCAGTAAGCTGAGTTGCTCATTCGCTTTCAAGGTCATTGCGCTGAGGTCGGCCTGTCGCTCCAATAGACCAGCCAGGCGCGCGTAACGAGGTTCCAGGTCGGCCAAATGACCTTCGATTCGCTGATGATGGATCCAGACAAACAGGCCAGCGCCCATCAGTGGCATCAACAGGGCGAGAACGGTCAGGGCCTGAAGCCATGCAATTCGATTGAGGGTCATTCGACTCATGAGGCAGGCTTGAGTTGTGCCGGATCCAGCGTGAATTCAATCGTGAAAGATTCACGCGGTGCACCCAGAGGTTTTGTGGCAGGCGCCGGCGCCGTGACATCACGCAGGCCCGGCGTGCTCCCGAGCTGCTTCATGAGGGCCGCGGCATTACCGGTCTGTCCAGTCATCACGACTTTTTGGCCTTGAAGTTGCAAACTGAGCAAGGATGTATCGTCCGGTAAAGCCTCAGTGATGAGCTTGAGCGTCAGTAAAGGCGGCACCGACTTGTCGGTAAGAAGCGCAAGGCTGGTCAATTGGTCACTCAAACGCACCAACGTTTCACGTTGAGCGATGGCTGGACTAACCTTCTGCCCCAGGCTGGTCATCGCCTGATTGGCTTGCTGAGCCCGCAGATAAAGCTGAATGCTGGGGGTAAAAGCCATGGCTGCCAGCAACGCCAGTGATAGCAGAACGAGTACAACACTGGTCCAGCGCCACATTGTGCTTTGGCGTTGGCGGCGCGCTTCACCAAAACCGGGCAACATAAGAAATCCGGGGCCTTGTGCGCGAGGGACCCAAATTTCGGCATCTTGCAATTTCAACTGTGCGTGAACCGACTCTGCATGCTGCTGAATCAATTTGCGAGAGGTCAGCACAACTTGCACGCGCAAGGTGTTGCCTTGTTGCGTGGTGCTCTCATGATTCCAGATGACATCAGCGTCGGAAAATGGGCTGAGCGCCTGTATTTCGAGGGTGAGCGCAGCCTCCAGCTCGGCAATCTGGAGTTTTGGGAGTTCGAGGGTGCGACGTAGCAGCAGGTTTTCGGGCAGCAAAACGGCCTCGAAACGGGTTGACTCGACGCTGATATCCGCCTGTGTCAATGGAGCGCGCATATCGAGGCTGATGGATTCACCGCCTGAGGGCAAATGCACGCGTACTGCTTGCGTTGGCCAGGCCCAGGCAAACACAGGCCATTCCAGCATGCCTCGCCAAGCGCTAAGAAGGTCACGCCAAACCGAGGCCAAGTCAAGGCCAAAAAACTTGGGCTTGCCAGGTTGTACGAGGGGTCTCGTAGAGGCGGGCGAAGTGAGCATGGTGGTTGACTATTCAATTGCTTGGCTGCGGCACACGCTGCACAGACTGCTGCGAGCCAAGGACGCGCCACGGCAAGCCAGAACGAGGATCGGTGCTCCATGATACGCGCCACGCTTTGCTCAGGAGCCCACCATCAGGCATGCCGATGCCAACTTGAAACTGCAGGCTGTCCGATGTGGTCGTTTCAAGATGGTCTGGATTGAAAAAAGAGCTATCCATAAAATTGGGATTGGCGTCGCGATTGGCCGCAAAAATGGCAGCCCGGGACACATCGCCGCCTGATAATACTTGGAGAACGCCTAGCGGAGCGGCCATGGGATTAACGCGTCCACTTGCCGTTATGAGATCTGACGTGACCAGAGAATTGATCTTAGCATAGAGGTCGTAAGTCATGCCCGACACGCGCAACAGGTCTTCAATGCTGTGAAAACCCAGCGCTTGTCCCTTGATGTTTTTGGTCTGCCGGACGTCAATTGTGGCTTGAGCCAATGCTCGGGCCTCGTCAGGATCCATGCCAGCGGCATAGTGATATAGGTCGGCAAGGAGTAATGCGCTGGCATTATTGATGTCAATGAGCCCGTTGAGCGGACGAACCGAAACATCGCTGGTTCTGCCCTCAAATTGAACCTGAATGGTTTTGATGGTTATGGGCAACTCGGTTTTCTGTGCGTCCATGCTTTGAATGGCCAACAGGATCGCCGCATCGGCCAATGCACTGGCCACAAGGGCTTGGCGCTGCATTCCGATGGTTCGAACTTCGCTACGCACGGCCTGTACAACGCCAGTGATGATGAGCCCGAGGGCTGCCACCAGCCACAAAACTGCAATCAAAGCGACACCGCGCCGTTTGATTCCCGGGCATTTCATCGTATTGCCCCCCCACCAATGACTGTACGGCCTGAGCCACCGTCGCTCTGTGGCAAGGCGCGAAGCGTTATGTTCCATTCAGGCCATTCTCCTTGCGCGTCCACCACACCCAGTCGCACCTGCTCAGGCAAGCTGTCGGTTATCGGCCAGCCGCTTTGCCATCCGGTGGGCCAGCCTTGCTCTGGGTTGTATCCTTCGGGGAGTAATCCTTTGGCCTGGATACTGATCTGCTTGATGTCACGAAGGAGAACACGTGATTCTGAACTCGACCAATCGGGCCAGGTGATGTCGGGCTTCCATGGCGAGAACTGCAATACCAGTTCATTGACTGTATCGGCTTCTTTCATGACAAGTCGAAAGAAATGGAGCCCGCCGACGTTGGCCCTGGCGGGCAGGATACCGACCCAGATCAAGCTGTCTGACGTAGCAACAAATGGCACGATAGTTTTGCCTGTGGCGCCGGGCGCATCGATCGACGTACCGGAAACACGGGAAAGGGTCTGCTGCAAAAATGCGCGTGCAACGCGAATTTCATCCAGGCGCTCCAGCCGTTGATCGATCTTGCTTTCAGTCTGCGCCATGGTGCTCAAGGCGGATTCCAGCCCGATCATGATGATCGATAGCAATGACATGGCGACAAGCAGTTCCAGCAGCGTGAATCCCCGCTCAGAGCGGTTCGAGGGCAAACTGAATGGCCGCACTGCTGTATTTTTCAAATGCAAAGGCTTGCCAGCAAAGGAAATGCCCGAAGTGTTCACTGAGCCACCTCGTTTGCACGCGGCTTGCGCTCAGGCAACAGCGTGACCAGGTCAAGCTGGCCAGGTCGCGGCCCCGTTGTCCAGGACACCGATAGCCTGATTTCGTGAAGTGGAACAGCCAGGGGGGCGTTGACGCCACTGGCATGGGGTTGACTGCGCACTTGCCATTTGAATCCAGCAGATTCGCCATCTTCGTTCCAGCCGTTGGCCCGCACACTGTCATGGCCAGCCAGCAATGACTCTGCCAGCCAGGCAGCCTGCTGGTGCTGAACAACGTCTGCAACATGACGTGCACTGCCACCAGCCACCCGGTACAACAAACCAAGGGACATGGCCATGATGGCGAAAGCCACCAACAACTCCAGCAAGGAAAACCCGTGCTGAAATTCGCGCCGATTGCAATGCGTTGATAGGCTGACCCGTCGTTTCATGGGGTGCGCGGCTCTTGCGTCACTTGCCCAAAGAGCCAGTCAACCCGAATGCGAACGCCAGCACCAGATGGTCTGACCAGTTCGATCGTTCCACCGGATGAACCGCCTTCTGGCATAAAGACGATGGCTGCATGCTGAGTGTCTACTGGCTGTGTATTGGTGCCTACCGTAGCCTTAAGCTCAAGCGAAGAAGGCAATGTTTTCATGGGGTTGCCTTCAATACCAAACTGTCTTGCAGGCAGATCAACATTAAATGCCACCCTCTGGCCGTAAGCCAGCGCCAACTGGCGGGCCTGCTTGAGGTCAACCACAATGGCGCGCACGGTGTCACGGTATTGACTAACTTCACGCAGCCGATCAAGGGCTGGGGGCACCAACGCGACCAACAGAGTGCCAATGGTCAGCACAACCAGCAACTCTATCAGCGTAAACCCTCGCTGGTGGCGCTCGACCTGGTCTTGGTCAGGGTTTATTGCGGATATCGGCGTTTTCACCTTCGCCGCCCGGTAGTGCGTCAGCTCCCAAAGAAACAATTTCGATCCCGCCGTTAGCCGCCGGGCTGGTGAATTTGTAGGGATTCCCCCAGGGATCACTGGGCACGCCACCTTTGAGGTATGGGCCGTTCCATCCGTTGGCGGCGCTTGGCTTGCTGACCAATGAGTCCAGGCCCTCGGCCGTCGTTGGAAAGCGTCCGACGTCGAGCTTGAAAAGTTCGAGGCTCTTCTCAATATCGGCAATTTGTACAGCGGCGGTCTTGGATTTGGCGCCGCCCAGCAAACTCAGGACGCGCGGACCAACGAGGCCGGCAAGCATCGTCAAAATGGCGAGCACCACCAGCAATTCGATCAGGGTAAAGCCTTTGTTTCGCCGCATTACGGACGGCATTTGGGATAGGGTTAGTTGCATTGGCAATCACAATTGTTTGAAAAAAATTATAGGTTAGTTCCAAAACCCGGATGGTCACCGCACAGCCTGGAAGGATCAAGCCCTGATGTAGCGTCGCCGCAGTCTCAGAAATGGGCCTTCAACAAAACGCATGCTGAGATAACCGATGGGCATCATCGCAACCAGCGCCAACAAAGACACCGGCAGCGCCACATAAAAACTGGAGATATCGAGCACATTGACATGAATCCATTGAGCAACGGCAAAGACAAAGTAGAAATGCATCTGATAGATTGAGTACGAGTATCCACCGAGAAGGCCGAACATTCTTGACAGCGGTCCATTGCCATGAGAAAAAGATCCGTCGTACCAGGCGATCAGTCCGGCAAATGCGGCGCCCTCCAGGGTGGGGAGCACAATCCATAGTCTGGATGGTGATGGGTAAGATGGCTGCAGGTAAAACCCCCCCTGGTGATCGAACCACCAATACAGTGTGATGAAAGCCACAGCAATGACCGCGGCTCTGAGGTGCTGACCGATCAGAAGTGTACGGCCGTGAAAAGCAATAATTCCAAGAACAAACTGGTCAATCCTGCCAATGATGGTTCCGTAGGCAAGATGCTGAACTTCACCCGTCCAGTAATGGATACCGGTCCGAAAAACGATGGCTAATACCAACAGCATCCCGAGCCCCTGGGGCCAGCGCCGAAAGCCAGACAGCAACAACGGTAACAGCAGGTAAAAATGCAACTCAATCGTAATGGACCAGCCACCATTTGGCCAGGTCGGCCAGATGAATCCGCTCGGCAAGGCGCTCAGGTACTCGTACGCGGCCCAGATGTCGTGGCTGACTAGCGCTTCCCTGGCGGCATTGATGGCCATGACAAGCAACAGCAGGGGCATTAGCCTGAGCAATCGATTCAAGAAAAAAAGAGGGTAGCTGACGCGCTTTCCATCCAGCAGTTTTGCAAACAGATAACCGCTCAAGGTCATGAACAGGGCAACGCCGACATGCCCTTCGTCAAACAGCACCAACGGACTCCAGACCGGTACACCTTCGAACGGGACGGGTGATCCCTGGTGTCCGTGCGTGAAGTGCCAGACAAACACCAACATTGCTGCCAAGGCACGGACATGATCGAGTGCTACGTAGTGCTCGCCAGAGGTCGCTTTCATCGTGAATTTACAGGAAATCCCCTACACAGCCAAGTCGTTCACCGACAGAATGCCCAGCATGATCGACACGATGATGGCGGCAATCAGCAAGCCCAGTATCAGGATCAGCAGTGGTTCGAGCAAGGTCAGACCACGCTTGATGCCGGTTTCGACATCACGGTTGAAAATACGTGCCAATTCAAGCAACATGGGTCCCAGGCGACCCGTTTCTTCACCAACCTTGATCAGGTTAAGGGCCAGGGGCTCAAAGATGCCGCTAGTCTTGAATGCGTCAATTATTTTGCCGCCACCTTTGACTTTGGGCACGACGCCTTCAAGAGCTTGGCGAAGCTTGAAATTTCCAACGGTTTGCGTTGCAATATTCAGTGCTGAAATCAGGGGCACTCCATTGCCCAGAAGAGTGCCAAGTGAACGCGCAAACAGGGTGAGGTCGTACTTGAGCATAAGTTTGCCCACCAGTGGCACGCTCAAGGCACGCGTTTGTCGCCATTGACGGCCTGACGGTGTGCGCCACCAGCGCCGCAGCAGCCAGAAAAGAACAACCAGGCCGAGACCCATCATGGCTCCGTAATCTGTAAAGCCGTGCCCGATAGACATGATGATCCTGGTAGGAGTAGGGAGGGCGTCACCCATGCCCTTGAACAGGGTTTCAAACTGGGGCACGACAAACCCCAGCATGGCGATGATCGAGAGCACCGCCACTCCGAGCAGGATGGCGGGATAGATGGTGGCAGACACAACGCTTTCGCGAAGTGCCCGCAGGCGCTCCAGGTGCTCAACCATCCGTTCGAGCACATCACTCAGCTGACCGCTGGCTTCGCCGGAGCGGATCATATTGATGTAAAAGTCACCAAACTGCTGCGGATGGCGCTTGAGCGCGCGACTCAAGGGAACGCCGCTCTTGACATCATCAAGAATGGTCTGGCTCAAGTTGATCATGGCTGGCTTGGCGCTCATGCCAATGAGCACCCGCAATGCGCTGTCGAGCGCCAGGCCGGCCCTGAGCATGATGGAGAGTTCGCTGGTCATAACCAGAATGTCAGCCTGGGTGATCGCGTTGGATGCAAATAATCCCCCGAATCGGGCCTGTCCCGATGGCTGTTCGGTCGGCGCTTGTGCAACGCTGAGGACGGCGCCCCCAACCTCGCTGATCTGCAACGGCGTCAGGCCCTGAGCACGCAGTTGGATCATGGCCTGCGCGAGGCTCGCGGCCTGAATGTGACCTTCGACGATTTGCGCGTCAGCTCGTGCGGCTTTCCATAGAAAATTAGACATCGGCATGGTCCTGCGTCACGCGCAGCAACTCGTCCAAACTTGTGACGCCATCTGCGACCTTTCGCAGACCGTCTTCATATAAGGTGTGCATGCCCGAAGCGGTCGCTTTGGCGTTCAGGGCGGAGGCATCCAACCCATCCAAAATGCCGCGGCGCATGGAGTCGTCAAGGACGAGCAGCTCATGGATGCCGCAGCGCCCGTCGTAGCCGGTCCGTCTGCAATGCTCGCATCCGACGGCACGAAATAGCTGCGCCGGATGCAATCCGATGCGATGCAGACCACTGCTGACCACCAGGCTGGCGTCCGGTGTGTAGGCCGCTTTGCAGTGCTCGCACAAACGCCGAACCAACCTTTGGGAGATCACACCGTTCACCGACGACGTGATGAGGTATGGTTCAATGCCCATATCCTGCAACCTTACAATGGCTCCTGCGGCAGTATTCGTATGCAAAGTGGAGAGCACCAAATGACCCGTTAACGCCGACTGAACCGCAATTTGAGCAGTTTCGCCGTCGCGCATTTCGCCGATCATGATGATGTCAGGGTCTTGTCGCAGGATAGAGCGCAAAGCACTTGCAAAGGTGAGCCCGATTTGCGGGTGCACCTGGATCTGGTTGATGCCTTCGAGCTGGTACTCCACAGGCTCTTCCACCGTGATGATTTTGTGGGCGGTCGAATCAAGTTTAGACAGTGCGGTATAGAGGGTCGTGGTCTTGCCGGAACCAGTGGGGCCGGTAATGAGCAAGATGCCGTGCGGTCGCGCCAGCAACTGATTGAAATGCTCCAAGTTGTCTGGCGCAAAACCCATGGCCTCCAGGCTGTAACGCACGCTGGATCGGTCCAAGACACGCATGACCACACTCTCGCCATGCACCGTGGGTACGGTGGAAACACGCAGGTCAAGTTCGCGGCCTTTGACTCTGGTTTTGATGCGGCCGTCTTGTGGCAAGCGCCGCTCGGCGATGTCCAGGTGCGCCATCAGTTTGACGCGGGAGTTGACTGCGGCACTGAGCTGGGTCGACACGATTTCAGCAACATAGATGACACCGTCAACCCGGTAACGCACATGCAGTCCATCGTCGAATGGCTCCAGGTGGATATCGGAAGCGCGAAGATCTATCACACGGCCAATGATCTGGTTGACCAGGCGGATCACCGGGGCCTCGCTTGCAAGGTCTTTAAGATGCTCAACAAAATCGCCAGCATCGGCTTCAAAACCTGGCTCTTCTTCAGCATCAACGGCTTCGTCGCCTGAGACAAGTGCCCGTTCGATATCCGAGGCAACCGCCGCACAGGGATGAATCTCCAAGCCAGTGGCCAGTTCAAGGGCCTTGAGAATGAACGCATCGTCGGGTGCCACCATGGCTACAGTCAGGCCGGATTCATCGAGTCGCAACGGATAAACATGGTTGCTTCGCAAAAAATCAGGCTGAAGACCCTCGACCTCAGGCGAAAGAGACGGAAATTCTTCTGCAGAGACAAATGGCAGCCCAAGCAAACGCGCCTGGGCCTCTGCCACATCAAGCTCGGACACCAAGCCCAAATTGATCAAAACGGCGGGCAACAGACCACCCGCTTCAGCCTGCGCGGAGACAGCACGCTCGAGATCCCTAGCCGAGAGCTTGCCCATGCTGACAAGCAATTCACCCAGGCGGTGCTGTTTTTCTTCAGGTCGGGTCTGACTCGTCAAGTTATCAGTGGCTGCGGTCATACGGTGTAAGCAGGGGTTTATCTCGATAGCCCGCTATGGTAATGGCAAACACACGCCGCTTATCGATGGGTTTCTTCCAAAGAAGTCTCAAGCACCTTTGAGATGCATGACAAATCGGAGTCAGACAGGAAGTTGTGCCAGGGCAATCCCAAGTTACCAGAGGCCAGCCTCTGGGTCACTGGCAGAGTTTCATTGGCACGTGAATATTTAGCGAAGGCCGGATGCCGGTGAAGTGGTGGGTAGTACCAGCGTCTTGTCTCGATGCCGGCCCGCCCAAGCAGTCGCATCACCGCCTCCGGTGATTTTGAAAGGGAAATGACCACGTTTGTGGGTATGACCGTTTTCTCAAAGCCAGCCTGTAGTCTGATGCCGCGCACGACCGCCAGGTGTTCACAGTAGTGTTTCCATTGGCGCCCCCGGCGCGCCTGCAGTTCGGGCCAGCGCGCCCATTGCGCCAGGCCTACGGCCGCCGCATACTCGGACAACTTGGCGTTGGTTCCGACCGCCGTGACCAGACCGTTCTCGAATCCGAAGTTGGAAAGGTGTCGCACGCGATGGGCCAACTCTGCGTTGCGCGTGACCAGTAGCCCGCCTTCACCGATGCCATAGGGCTTGGTAGCGTGCAGGCTGAACGACACGTGCGTCAATCTGCCGATGTCCTGACTGCCGAAAGCGCCCGCCGCATCCATCAACACCGCAATCCCCGTGTCCTGTGCAAAGGCGTCCCAAGCGTGCACATCCAGCGGGCAACCAAAGGTAGCGACCGGCATCACCAGGCGAAAGGCTTGTTTCAATGCTGTCTCTCGCGCGATGGCAGGCGTCAGCTGCCAATGGTCTGGCGATAGGTCGCCAAATATCGGGCACAAGCCGTTGCGAAGAACAGCAGATGCGGTTGCTGGAAAGGTATAGGCCGGCATGAGCACATGACTGTCCCTGGGCAGTGCCAACGCAGCAATGCAAAGCTCCAGCGGTGCAGTGCCCGAGTTGAGAGTGACAACTTGCAAGGCCGGCAGGTCAGCCCTGCTGTCAGACTGTGTCCCCGGCCAGTTTTGGCACAGGGCGGCTTCCAGTTCCCGGACCAGTGGACCAAAGTTGGTGTAGTACCGCGCGTTATCGATTCTGCGCATCAAGGGCAACAAGCTGTCTGCAGACGGCAGGTCAGGGACAAGAAGTTTGATTTGTGCCATGCCGAAAGCCACCATCAGGTTTCGCCAGCTTGGGAGAATTTGATCTCGAAATGGTCTGCAGGAGACCCTGCACACCAGCGCTGCCACATGGTTCTGAAGGCCTGGGTCATTCCTTTAGCCACCGTTGCAGGCTGCCGGAGAGGGGAAGTTAGCATGCGCTCACGCAAGCCCATCCGCACACGAGACAACTCTTGCGGTGAATTTGCCCAGCGTACTGCAATCTGGACGAACTGCGCAATGTCCCCAGCCACCCAACCTTCAAGCCCGCAACGGCCGATCATCGCGGCGGAAATGCAATGTGAGCGCATCGGTCCGGTCAAGGTGACGACAGGCACACCCATCCAGAGCGCAAAGCTGGTGGTGGTGCCACCACTGTAAGGCCAAGTGTCCAGGATGATGTCCACCTTGTGGTGGAGTTTCAAATAGTCATAGAGTGGTACCCGGGGTTGAAACAGCAAACGCTCGGCGGCAACACCATGTACGCCAAAAGCATCCCTCAAGCGCTGCGCCAGAAGAGCCTCCGAAACATTCCCCAGCATCAAGACAGAACTGGGAACGGCGTGCATCACCTGTGCCCACGCACTGATGACTTGCGGCTGCAACTTGTCTGGTCGATTAAAGCTGCCAAAAGTAATATGCCCGCTGCCCAGCGCCGGCAAAGCGTTGACATCAGGCGCCTCGAATTGAGGAAAAAAAGTGCCCGACGCCGGCATGCGGGCAAACTTCTCCACGTAATAGGGTTCGTGCAGACCCACTGGCGAGTTAAAACGATCGCCCAGGACATAGTCCATGGCTTGTAGCCCGGTGGTATTGGGATAGCCTATCCAGCTGATTTGAACGGGGGCGGGTTTTCGCGCAAAGCTGAGCAGCCGGTTGTGAGCCGTGTGCCCACTCAGATCAATCAAAATATCAATACCATCCTTGGTGATCGTCTCAGCCAGCGCTGCGTCTGTCATTCGTGAAACCGAGTGCCAATGGGCAAAACAGGCCTGGAGTCGTCGAGTGATGTCGTCCTCTACCGTACAGGTGTAATAGGCATGAAGAACCAATCCTGATTGCTGGCACAACTCGGTTAGCACAGGCTCGATGAAATGGGAGACTGCATGGTCGCGAAAGTCGCCCGAGACAAATCCAATCTGCAAAACCCGATCAGGGTCGCGCACATTCGCATGCTGGGGCCAGGTCCTGACAAGGGGCGCCTCGAACTTCTCGGCAAAGCGACAGTGCTCGACAAAGAGCGTTTGTGGAGTCATTGCCTCGCTGTGGCTCAGGCAAAACAAATAGCCGCTAAAGGCTTGAGCAAAGTCCGGATTGATGGCCAAGGCCTGACGATAACTCGCCAAGGCCTCATCGAGTTGCCCAAGATGACTCAGCACCGAACCAAGGTTGCCGTGCACATCGGCCAATTCAGGGTTGATCGTTAGCGCCCGGCGGTAGCTGTCCTCCGCAGCCTTGAGTTGCATCAGGTCAAGCAAGGCGTTCCCCAAATTGTTGTAAGCTTCGGCAAAATCAGGCGCAATTTCAATGGCCTGGCGACAGCTTGCCACAGCTTCATCAAGATACCCAAGATCACGCAACACCTTGCCCAAATTGTTATGGGCTAGAGCATTTCCGGGCTTGATCGCCAGGGCTTTCCGAAAGTGATTTGCAGCGGCTTCATTTTCCCCACGCTCGCAGAGAACGTTGCCCAGATTGAGATACGCTTCGGCGAAGTGGGGATTGGCTACCAGTGCCTGGCGGTAGCTTGCCTCGGATTCGGCGGTCAAACCGCGTTCGCGCAGGGCCAGCCACAGGTTGCCGTAGGCATTGATGTCGCCTGGAAATAACTCCACTATCCGCCGTAATACCGCCAGTGTGTCCTTGCCCTGCGCCTGAAGCGATGCGCCAAGCAACTTCCAGGCAACACCAGAATTTGGGCGACGCGCAATCAATTCGCGGGACCGGTTTTCCACTTCCACAACACGACCGGCGTTGAATAAACCAATGAGCAGTCTGATCTCATCAGCTTCAGATGTATTTGCTTGCTGCAATGTCCCCGCTCCCTGGCGATTCAAGCAGCACTTCTTGAATTTCTTTCCACTGCCACAATGGCAAGGATCGTTCCGACCCAGAGGCATCTGGTATCTCCTATGCGTGTCAACTGATGTATGCAACAGAACGACCAATGATTTTTTTCATTCTATGGTAAGCCAGACCAATGCATCATTGACCTCTGTGTCAATACAATCCCGGCCAGGCGGCAACACCTCATTTTTGTCAACAAGTGCCATTCAAAGCTTGAAAGGTCTGGTCAATGATTCGGTTTGTACTTGTATTCCTGGCTCTTTTGATTGCACTTTTTACTGCGGAACTCACGCACCCGGTTCAAGAGGCCATCGTACTGCCGTGGACCAGCCTGTTGGCAAAGATCAGTGCATCGGTGCTGGTTTTCTTTGACAGCAACGTCCTATCGTATGGCAAGGTGTTACAGAACTCGGTCACTGGCCAGGGCGTGTCGATTGAGGCAGGTTGCAACGGCATCGAAGCCAGCCTGATCCTGTTCGCTGCAGTGCTGGCTTACCCGGCTTCTTGGCAGATGCGCCTGGCTGGTCTGGTCGTTGGTTTCGTGGCCGTGCAGGCGGTCAACGTCCTGCGTGTGATCGCACTGTTTTATTTGGCTGGACAAAGTGAGGCCATCTTCAAGTTTGCGCACCTCTACCTTTGGCAGGCACTGATCATGCTCGATGTGCTGGTGGTGTGGCTGCTGTGGGTGCGTCAGGTGGCGCGACATGAAGCACGCATGGAGGTGGCCAATGCGCCAGCCCAGTAGCGTCATCGCCCTTTTTTTCATGCGCGCCCTGGTGTTCCTGGTGCCCGCATTGGCCCTGTGGTACTGGGCGCGCGACTATGTGGTGATGCCCGTGGCCTGGCTTGCCGGCTGGCTGATGCGCTACTTCTTTCCCGGCTGGGTATCTGGCAGCGAGCTCGACGGCATCAATCTGACGCTGTTGACCCGCTTGACCGTACCGCATGTGTCGGGGCAGATCGCCGAGCTCACGCCGGAAGTCAGCGTATTGACCTATTGTTACGGCCTGCCGCTGCTGGTGGCGCTATTGCTGGCCGCCCGCGCGAAAGGGCTGTGGTGGAAGTTGCCGGTGTGTGCGGTTGGTTTGTTGCCGTTTCAGGCCTGGGGCGTGTGCTTTGCCTGGCTATTGCAAGTGGCGGTTCAGTCTGGCCCGCAAACACGCGCCGTCACTTACTTCAATGCCTGGGATGTCAATCTGATCGGATTGGGCAATCAAATTGGCTTTTTGTTGTTGCCAACGCTGGTGCCCATGCTGATGTGGCTGTACCTCGAGCGCAGCTTTGTCATCACCGTAGCGGTCGAGGGGGCGATGGAGGGAACGGTATCGCGTCATTCGTAATGTGTAATGCGAATCCCCTCAAAATCATCGTCCCGCGCCTTTGCCTTTAAAAGCACGCTTGATTCCTTCAAATCAATATGAGGCAATATCCTCTGATATTGGTGTATTATTTCAACGCTGATTGATGAGATTGAAGAGATCACATCAGTCAAGCGATCGATTTGCCACTGAATTGTTTACAAGGACTTCTTTATGCGCAAGCTTTTGAAATCATCACTGCCGAGGTTTTTTGCAGTTGTATTCCTCATTTCTTCATTTGCGGCCGCAGCGCAAGCGCAGATATTTTTCGTGCCACCAAACGACCCAACTGGCCATGTATGGTCGACCAATGACAATAACGGTTGGGGCATAAGTCGTGGAGTCGTCTTCCAGGCCACAGCGACACAAACCATCACGGGCATCGGGCTCTATCAGGACCTGACTGGCGTGCTGGTCAACTATGAAGTCGCTCAGACAACCGGTGCCAGCGGCGATATCGGCGCAGGAAAGAATGTGCTGCGCTCGGGCAGTAACACCTTCACCACAACCGGTCTGCAATACATCACTTTTCCGATCACACCACTACAACTGACGGCCGGTAATTTTTACCATGTACGATTTGACTTCGCTGGCAATTCGAACCAGAACTTTTTTTATGATAATAACAACGTTGCCTTCAGTCAGTCTGGCTTCGCACAAATTGACGGGACAGCAAGTGACAATACAGGCAATACAGTGATGCCACGCATCCAACTTTTGCAGGCATCGGCAGCGCCAACGCCGATCCCGACCTTGTCCGAATCGATGCTGGTGGCACTGGCCTTGCTACTTGCCGGCGGCAGTTTCGTTGCTATGCGCCGACGTCATTCTTGATCAGAGTCACTGACCTCGACTGCCTTCGATTTGATGGCGCGTTTGAGGTTGGCGACGTTTAAAGTGGACGATCCCGCCAGGATTTCCAATGACGACGGCATCATCGGGAACATCTTTGTCAACAACAGCGTTGGCGCCAACAGAAACATTACGGCCGATCGTCATGTTTGGATAAACCACTGCGCCCGGCCCAAAAAAACAAAGATCGCCAATCGTTACTCTTCCCCCAATGTGGGTGCCTGGGCAAAATTGGACGCAGTCGCCAATTCGTCCTTCATGTCCAAGTGATGTAAACGGCTGCACAATGGCATTCGACCCGACTTGGCATTCCGCTCCGATCAAGCTCTGGGCGTGTAGAAAGGAGCCTTTCCCGACGACGCAGTCGATCATCAAAAACGACGTCGGGTGGATGATGCTAACCAGCTCAAAACCACGGGCAATCAAAAGGTCTGACAAGCGCCCACGCGCTTGATTGCTTCCAATACACACCATGGCCTTCGTAACCCCTTTTTGCCTAAGAAGATCAAGCTCGTCCAGGTCGCCCAACACCGGGTAACCCAGCACCCGTTTTTCATTTTCTATGTCACCTTCTTCCAGTAAACCTGCCAACTGCCATTGGGCTTGGGCTTGCAGGACGCTGATGACTGATTTGGCATGCCCCCCGCGCCAATCAAAATGATGGTTCGATCTGAAATCTCAAACATACTCGCTAGGGTTTTGGTAAAGGCGTATTTACAGTTTACTATCACAGTCACAGATCAAAGGTCTGCCACGATTGAAGCTTCAGGCACCCAAGGCACTTTGACACTTTCATCCCACGCCATACTTCGCCTCATGCGATTGATTTTCCAATCCTTCAGACTTTCATGCCATCCGATGCGCAACAGGGCAGGCACTTTTTCTCTCTGGTTAGGGATGTGCACGGTTGCACTGATGACTGCGTTGCCAGCGACAGCCAAGGACCGGGCCGATGCCTATCCCGCCAGGCCGATCCGCATCGTCGTCGGCTTTGCACCCGGCGGCCCGACCGATCAGATCGCGCGTGAGATCGGCCACCATTTGCAGCAGACTTGGGGCCAGCCGGTTCTGGTCGATAACAGGCCTGGTGCCGGTTCACGCATCGCCTTCGAGCACGTTGCGCGCGCAGAGCCTGACGGCTATACCCTGTTGCTCGGTGCTGTGCAGACGGCCACCAATATGGCGGTGTACCGTCGACTCAACTATGACACGCTGCGCGACTTCGCCCCGGTGACCCAACTGACATCTACCGTGCTGGCGCTGACGGTGTCGCCGTCCCTGAAGGTGGATTCGATCGCGGATTTGGTGGCGTTGGCCAGGTCCAGGCCGGGAGAACTCACCTATGCAACCTTCGGTGTCGCTTCATCGGCGCACTTCGCCGGTGCGCTGCTTGAGCAGAGTGCCGGCATCCGCCTGACTCACGTGCCCTACAACGGCGCGGCTCCGGCACAGACGGCCATCGCCGGCGGCCAGGTCGACCTTGGTTTCATGTCGGCGCTTTCGGCTATGCCGCTGATGCAGTCCGGCAGGCTTAGGGCAATCGCGGTCACCGCCAACAAACGGCTGGCGCAGCTGCCCGACGTGCCGACGATGGCCGAGGCCGGACTGCCGGCGTTCGAAGTGAGTTCGTGGCAAGGCCTGCTGGCCCCGGCCGGCACGCCACCGGCCATTGTCTTGAAGCTTCATCAGGAGATCGCCCGCATTCTCGCCTTGCCGGAAGTTCGTGAGCACTTTGCGGCTGTGGCCGCGGAGCCGGTGGCCAGTACACCCGCGCAGTTTCGCGCCCACATCGTGTCGGAAATCGCCCGCTGGACGGAAGTGGCCAAGCGCGCCGGCCTGGTGCTTGAGTGAGCGTCACGCGCCAATGAACACGCCACACCCTCGTCGCTTCCGGCTGTTGTTGATGAGCGTTGGCAGCCTGGTCGGCACCGCACTGCTGGAATGCATCGATGCGCTCGGACGAGAGCACTTCGAGTTGATCGGCATGAACTCGGAGGCGGGCGCGGTCAACAACTTTCGGATGGACGTCTGCTACCTTTCATACCCTGCTTTCCAGCGGCGGGAGCTGCTCGACCAGCTGGATCGTCTGGTCCACCTGCACGCGCCAGACCTCATCGTGCCGTTGCGCGATGACGATGTTGTCGCGCTGGCTCAATGGGCGAATGGCCGCGACGATGCCCGGGCGCTGGTGGGCAGCCTGCGCATGGCCGAGGTGATCCGCGACAAGTGGACCAGCTACTTGTGGGCGTGTGAAAACCGATTGCCCTTCGCCCGCAGCGCCATCGATGTGGCCGGCGTCGCGAAATTGCGCAATATGGTCGGTTTTCCGCTGGTGGCCAAGCCCAGGAAGGGGTTTGGCTCGAACGACGTGCGCATGCTGCTTTCAGATGAGCACATCGAGGTGGCGCTCGCTACGGGCGACACAATCGTGCAGGAGGCGATCGACCCGTCGCCGATGCTCACTGCAGAGTCGCTGAAAGGGGGCATGCCACTGTGGTTCGCTCCGGTTCAGCCGGGCAGTCCGCTAGCGCTTGTCCTTCTCGACAACAGCGGTTGTCGCTTCCTTGCCTCGTGGTGGTCGCGGCATGTGCGCGGCGCGGCGCTCGACACGGTGCTGCTGCACGATGCAGCTCTGGAGCAACTGGCAATGAATTATGCGCAGGCGGCCTGGCGCGACGGCTGGCGGGGACTGTTCAACATCCAGGCCCGGCGCAATGCCAGCGGCGAGTACATCCCGATAGAACTTGCTGGCCGCTTCATGGGAGGCATCAACGCTCTGCACAAGCTCGGCATACCGGTCGCGGCGATCGTGTTCGGGCGCTTTCTTGCTTCGTTTGATATGCAGCAGGCCCCGGCGCCAAACTACCAGGCCCGCGCCGTAAAGCAGGTGGTTACCCATGTGATCCCGCGCGAGCAGGAGTTCACACTGCTCAACCGCGGTGTATGGCGCCGCCCATAGTCCCGATTTCCGTCCGGAGCCTTCCTGAAGTTTCTGTCAGGGCCCGCCGTTCATTGGCTCACCGTTTATGCTCCACGCTTCCTTCTCACCCTAAGTATCGCCCATGCAGTTTCGATTTGCTTCGTTCACTGTGATCAAACCTGTACCACCAAGAAAAGCATGGCACAACGGACAACCGGTTTCTCAGAACGTTGACATGTGCCGCGTCCTACTTGCGGCGACGACGCAAGTTCAGCGCCGCAATGCCGCTGGTGAGCAGCGCCAAAAGCATCACACCCCACTCGGTCAAGGTTGGAATGGCGACCGGACCCGTTGCCACCGGCGGTGGCGGCGGTCCCGGTGGCGCTGATCCGGCAGGCAGGTCGAAGATCACGCCGATGAGCGACAGGCAGTCGTTGCTACCTCCGACGTCGGTGAGCGCGAGGTCGTTGTTACCGACGCTGAGCAGTGACGTGATGTCGTTCACTGAATGGTCCCACAATCCACCGCTCGTGTCGAGTTCAGTACCTCCGTTGAAAACGCCATTCAGTCCGCCGCCGACTCCCTCCCAGTTGCTGCCCGCTGGCAGCACTGTAGACGCGTTGATGGCAAAGCCGTTGTCAGGAGAAATTTGGCCATCGGCGACGATCAGCCGCATGGCCGCGTTGCCGGATGCATAGGTGACGCCGTTCAGCGTCGCGTTCCAGCCGGCTGCATCGTACGAGTTCGACTGGTTGGAGTCGTTGCCAAGGAATATCGCGTAATCGCGATTGTTCGCCGCATTACCGTCGTTGTAGAACACCAGCAGGCTGACACCGTTGATGTCGGCCACCGGCGGACCGGCCTTGAGGAAATTGGACAGCGAATAACTGCCGTTGCCGGTGACGAGCGAGGTCACGTTGGCTTGATAGGCGCGGGAGTTAGCGAACCCCCAGCAGTTATCAGACGAATTACCGATGTTGGTGCCGGTGACAGCGGTGCCGTTGAACGTGACGGCGGCGTTCGCCGCGTCGTTGGCCGCATCGTTAGTTGGGCCCTGCCAGATCAGCACTGCGTAGGTGACGGTGCCGGTGACCCCGGTCACGCTAACACTGCCCGTGCCGTTGCCGCGAATGCCGCCGTAGCCAGACCAGGCAAAATCCGTGTTCGGTACGGTAACGAATGCGGCCAGGTTGCTGGCCTGCGTGGGCAACGAGACCGCTGCGATCGAGCCGCACACGGCAACCGCAAGTAATCTTTTCGCTATTGCGCTCTGTTTCATGTGTTCTCCGTTTGGAAGTGACGAAGCGCAATCATAAACATTGCTTTGCCAGATGCACAAGATTTTCGTCAGAGAAATTCGCGCGAACACCGCTCGCGTCAAGCACTGTTGCGTGAGGAGCACACGCCCGGTTTCATGTTGACGTGATGGCGACAGTCCGTTTTGTGCGCTGATGGGCAGCGCGCCCATGGCCGAGGTGATCCGCGACAAGTGAACCAGTGACCTGTGGGCGCGTGACAACCGATTGCCCTTCGCCCGCAGCGCCATCGATGTGGCCGGCGTCGCGAAATTGCGCAATATGGTCGGTTTTCCGCTCGTGGCCAAGTCCAGGAAGGGGTTTGGCTCGAACGGTGTGCGCATGTTGCTTTCGGATGAGCACGTCGACCTGGCGCACGCTACGGGCGACACAATCGTGCAGGAGGCGATCGACTGGTCAGTCCGCCAAATGATGGACTACAGTCCGAAAGACAGCAGCTCAACAACATGCCAGAAGGTCTGCATCATGGGTGACCGTAGGAGTTCGGAAAACAAGGTCAAAATAATCATGCTCCGGCATCGACTTTTTGAAAAGCGTGCTTTCAGTTCTCTGTGAAAATCGAATACCGATAGCCGGAAGATTTCAACAAAATGAAAAATCCATTTCAACGAAGAGTCCTTATTTCACGGTCGGCAGCTTTGTCATTGGCCACTTGGTTGCCCTCAGCATTTGCCCAATCCGGCAAGAACATTCGCTTGTTGGCGCTGGAGCCGGCTGCGCAGTCTGATATGGTGGCACGTTCATTGCAGGACGGTTTGGCCGCCGCACTTGACGCGCGTGTCATAGTAGAGAACTACGGCGGCGCAGGTGGGCGAATTGCTGCACAGATGGCTTTACGTAGCGAGCCCGACGGTTACACCCTTCTGGTCGGCGGTGCCAACAATATGGTGATGTCACCTTTGCTCAGCCGCCAGGCCGGGTATGAGCCACTACGTGACTTTGTGGCCATTGCGCCTCTTGCGACTGTGCCTTTCGCACTTGCGGCCTCCAAGCATCTTGGCGTTTCAGATCTGGCTGGACTCATTTCCGCTGCACGGTCTGCCCCGCAGTCGCTTTCCGGCGGTTCTGCTGGCTTGGGTGGGTCGGCACACATTGCGCTTGAAGTGCTATTTCAACAGCTTTCACTGCCGCTTTTACATGTGCCATTTCGTGGCACCGCATCAGCGACCCAGGAGGTATTGGCAGGGCGCCTTGATCTTGTGGTCACTGACTTGCCGCGTCTGCTACCACTTGCACGCGATGGGCAATTACGCATTGTGGGTGTGACAGGTTTGAACCGCTCGCCATTGGCGCCGGAGATCCCTACGCTGGCTGAACAAGGTGCATCAGGTTTCCGGGTAGAGCCATGGTACGCACTCTTTTGCCGCTCTGGAGTTGCGCAGTCCCGCATCGAGACGATTACACGTGCCATCAATCGCGTGACAACAGAACCTGCCTTCTTCGGACACCTGAAACGCATGGGTTTTGAGCCCTGGCGTGATTCAGTTGAAAGTGTGTATGTGCGAATGAAACAGGATCATGACCGGGTACTTGCCCTTCTCGCAAGTGGTTTGTTGCACCGTGAATGACAGGTCAGCAGCCCTACTGACAAATGCTGATCATCACCAACATCTACAACCTGACTTGACAGACCTATTTTTATGAGCAAGAAAAATGTCACTTTGCTGTTCCTCTCTGGCGGAAGTCAGGTCACGCAATTTTTGATGACCACGCTTGTCGGGAGACGGACTGACATGCGCTTGATCGCCACATCGTCCATCGCGGATGATGCGGGGCTTTTTGGTTTCGATGCCGTCTATCTGGCTCCGCAAACAGCAAAGGATCCTGTCGGGTTTGAGCGCCTCATGGAAGAAATCATTTCCAATGAAGGCGTTGACCTCATCGTTCCGGCGCGCGATGATGATGTTGAATTTTTAGGCGCATGGCGTGATCGAAATCCGGATCGCTCGCAGATGGCCGCCGTGGGGCCCGGTCACATTGCACGAATGGCCTGCGACAAGTGGTTGAGCCATCAGTACGCAGTGGCGCATGGTTTGCCATTTGCCCGTTCGCTGCATGAAGCCAACCCCTCGAGCATTCGGGCGTTCATTGACGAAGTTGGGTTTCCGGTATTGGCCAAACCCCGAGATGGGTTCAGTTCGAAGGGCATATTCCTGCTCGATTCCATGGCGCAGATCGAACGCTGGCTCGCCGTTGGTAATTATGTGATTGAGGAGTACCTCGGTCCGGCAAATGATGTGCAAAGGTTTCGAGAGGGGCTGCAGCATGACGGTGTTCCGCTTTTTTACATGTTTCACGGACGCCCACGCTTTTCAGCGGAGTTGATCATTGGGCCATCAGGCGATTTGGTGGGGGAATTCTGCAGCGACAACGAACCCCAATGGCGGTCCCGCTATGTTGAGCATTGCAAGGGTGAGGATGGTGCTGAGTTGATGCGGCAGTGTGCTCAAGTGTTTATCCGGGACGGCTGGCGCGGGCCGTTCAACATTCAAGCCCAACGGGATCGAACGGGTGTTCTGCGCATTCATGAATTCAATGGGCGTTTGACTGCACCAACCGCCGAGCGTTATTTCATGGGGCATGACGGGTTTGCGAAACTTGTCAAGGCGTTTACCGGTTTTGAGCTACCCCCGAGTCCGTGGAACACGCATCCCGCACCTCGCGCCAATTCACAACTCTGCTCGCGGGCAGCCGATCCGCGTCATGTGGAGCAACTGCTGTCTGAAGGGTGCTGGAAAGCCGACGCTTGATCTAAAACCTGCGCGATGAGCCTACCTTGACCAAAACGTAATGACCGTCGTTGGGTATCGAAGACTCGGAAATTCGATGCCATCAGTTCATGATGACATCATGGCCCTTGCTGATGCCCGTTTCCTTCTTGCCGACCGATTAGCCTGAAGTTCCTCCCCGTTTTCCCCTGATTTCCCGCCTGTTTTTGCCATTTCCCCAATGAAGGCTGTCCATTGACGGCCTTTTTCAAGTTCATTTATGTAGTCACTAAATATATTTGCAATTTT
>Ga0172367_10000618_pt1 | contig 54782 bp, 49 predicted proteins | sample Lak10m_FD_114542 | JGI IMG/M metagenome (GOLD analysis project Ga0172367, IMG submission 114542) | Freshwater microbial communities from Kabuno Bay, South-Kivu, Congo - kab_022012_10m | ecosystem: Environmental > Aquatic > Freshwater > Lake | place: Democratic Republic of the Congo: South-Kivu... | reverse complement strand
ATCCATTGGCTACTTGACGCCGGTTGAGTTTGAGTGGCAGATTATGAAAAACAAAAAAGAGAGCGGTGACCCCTTAAGCAAGAATTAGGCACTGTTTGTCCAAGGTTCGGGGCGCGGTCCAAAATTTAATGATAATCTAAAAACCTTACGACAAGACGCATCGTTTCTCCTAGAAAAATCAAAACTATTTCTTAGTGCTGCCATGGCTAGAGCAAGTATTATTGAAATTAAAGACCCCTCGGCTTTGCGTGAAATCGACACCAAACTTAAAACCCTTGTTAAATTACGCGATACTCTCTTAAAGGATTCTGATGATTTTTTTAGAACTTGTCCTTGTCAACGAATGAATAAATATAAAAAAGGTTACGGAAGAACCTTTGATGCTCTCAGCGATAACGATTGCAAAACGCACTGTAAATCAAAAAACGGAAACCCTTCGAGCGATGACACCTGTCAATTCGGAACAGAGACTATTGATACTTACAAAGTAAATCCAAGTCCAAGTCCAAGTCCATCAGTACGAAAATAAGAACTACTGATCATCCGAGTTCTCTCATCAGAGAGAACTCGGATACCAAAAAATCTAACTCTCGATTTATCCACAAAACTTCATGTATTTTTTGCCATTTCCACAAGTACATGAATCATTATGACCACCTTTGGACTCTTCTCTTCGCATCTACGGCGTTGATCAACTCCAGACAACATGTGGCATTCCCAAACGTCATACTCCTCTCGCCACTCAATCTTTCATGAAACTCAAATCATTTCTTGGCCTTCATTTTGCGTATTTTTCATCTCATTTAAGGCTAAAATGCCCAATTATGAGGGTATTTCAAAAAATGAGGTCCGATTTCGAAATTTTCTTAGAATCAAGATCTTATCGCGCTGATTAACTTTTGACATCAGTAGTGACCGGATTAAACTGCAAGCAGAAACGGGATATTTTCTCTCTTTTGGCAAAACTGGAAAAATTGATAATGAACCTTTTGCTCGTGGAGCAGGCGTTGCTATCGGTTTTGCAATAGCTCTTTAACTTAATTTAAAAAAATATCTGGACTGTAGCTCTTTTCTTCTTTGCATCTCTTTAAAAGGAAGCGTGAAGCAACAGGAACTACACCCAGATTTTTAGTATTTATTTAATTTTGATCAGTTGGTCGGGGTGGCGGGATTCGAACCCACGACCTCTTCGTCCCGAACGAAGCGCGCTAGCCAAGCTGCGCTACACCCCGAAAAAAAGCCTAACTATAAAAAATTAGGTTACTTTTTAACAGAAGTCAATCGGGCGTTTTTTCCTAATTCTCGATTCAAGCGCAACACTTCTTGTATTTTTTGCCGCTTCCGCAAGTGCATGGATCATTACGACCAATCTTAGGCTCTTCTCTTCGATAGGGGCCAAAGTGAACACCTTTTGCGTCAAGAAACTTCCACTGACCGTTTTCTTTCTCAAAGAAGCTTTGCTCCCAATGCTCTTCTGTTTCACCATCCGCAGAATAGCTTGCACAAAAAACAATGATGCCTTGTTGGTCGTTAGCTTCGCCCGCTTTCTTTTCAACAATTTTTAATCCAAGCCACTGCGAATTTTTAGACCATTCTTCGATCTCTTCACGTTTCACTTCATTGCGAGTTTTCGAATGATGAGTATCAAGAATATAATCAATATGACCTTGTGTAAAAGCCGTATAACGAGCACGAAGAAGCTCTTCAGCTGTTGCGGCAGTTTTTTTCCCTTCGATCAAAGACAGACAGCATCCGTTTAAAGAACTTCCAGAACCACAGGGGCAAAGATCTCTATCCATTGTATTTTGAGTTTTCATCGATACATCCTCGATTTTAAATTTTTCTCGAACTATCACTGATACACGATCGAGTCACCCATTCATTTACAGATGTCAAGTTCTTGAACACCCCAAAATTGCTAACCTTTTGAAATCTCAAGTGCGTCATCTGATTTGATGCAGTGGTCCGATCTTTGCTCATGGCTGAGGATCGATCCGCCATTGTTTGAGTCGATGGTTGAATGTTGTGGAGTAATAAATGATGTTGAAACACCGCTATCTCACATTAGGATTGATCACCGCATTAGGGATCACTAGTCAGAACTCGCACCAAAAAAATTCTGCGCGAAGTCCTGCTAACTCAGTTTCACCAGTAAGGGTTCAAAACTCCTCAAAAACGAGCTCCGTCAGAGAGAATAAAGAACAAATCATCACAAAAATAGGAAGCGACCACCCATCTATTCAAGGAAAACCACTCTGGGTTTCTGCCGTAGCCAAAGACACAGAGTTATCTTCGATTAAATACTCTAAAGGAGATATCCCTATTCAAAAAATCAATGAACAGGGTGTGAGTCTTTTCAAATACAATCTCCTCGGAAGCAACATCAATATCGTCAAACTTCGCAGAGGGTGGCCTACCGACGCAAACTCTAAAGATGAAAATCCTGCTATTGCCCCAAAGACTACCCAACTCAATTCAAAAGGCGGAAAAATCACTCTGAGTTATCTTAGTGAATTAAATTTACTCAGCAAAAATAAATATAAGCACCTTACATTAGAAATTATTCAAGAGGGTAATGGTTTCAAATTAATTACCGCAAATAGCAGTACTGCAAATTTCTTATTTGCTACGTCACAGGACAACAAGCAAGGGCTGCGATCGATTGAGCCAGTGAGCCCTTCTCGATTTGCAGTTCTTACCGGCCAGCATGTCATTGAGGATTCTCCTCGCGTAGCATCTCGTCAATCCTCTTCAAAAAACGAGTCAAAAGAAGCTTCAAATCCTTCGAATCAAAGCGAATCTGTTACTGCTAAGGACGCTGGAGAATCCATGAGTAGATCAGCTGAGTAACTTAACTTTCTAGCTCTGACCAACGCTGGTAAAGTCGATCAATCTCAGCCTGAGTTTCGGCCATTTGCTTGGTCAAATCAGCAAGTAGAACAGCATTACTGACATGACTGGGAAGTAAACTCTCGGCGGTCAATCGCGCGAGCTTCTCCTCCGCTACATGAATATTGGACTCCATCGAATCCAGTTCACGCTGCTCTTTAAAACCGAGCTTTTTTTTCTTTTTAACCTGTTCGCTCTTCTCATTCTCTACTTTAGATTGTTTCTCAATTTGAGAAGCTTTGAGAAGTTGAGATTCATGCCATTCTTCCCACTGAAATAGATCAGCAAACGAAAGAATTTTCCCATGAGCCCGTTCCGGAGTGCCTTCTGGCGAAAATGCTAAAATCTGTGTTGCTACCTGATCCAAAAAATACCGATCATGCGAAACTAAAACCACCGCCCCCTTGAATTCCTTGAGGCAATTCTCAAGAACATCCAAAGTAGCCATGTCTAAATCATTGGTAGGTTCGTCAAGAACCAAAAGATTTGCCTCATTCAACATCAATCGCGCCAAAAGAAGACGACTTTGCTCTCCGCCCGAAAGCTTCCCTACCGCCATTTCCATCTGTCCGGGACTAAACAAGAATCGATCCAGATAGCTGCGGATATGAATCCGACCGCCCCCATCGCCAGGATAGGAAACAAAATCCCCCTGCGGACATATCGTTTTCATCACAGTAACATTTGGATCTAAAGTCTCGCGCGTTTGATCAAAATAAGCACAAGTAAGATTTTCAGAACGAGTTACAATCCCAGTATCAGGAGATTCAATCCCCAAAAGAAGCCGAATCAATGTTGATTTTCCACAACCATTTGGACCTAAAATCCCAAGTCTAGATCCTGGTGTGAGTATCAAACTGAGGTCTTTCAAAATCGACGTTCCATGAATTCCATGAATATTATGATAAGATTTTGAAATTTCCTTGGCTTCAATCAACTTTTTAGGATTCCGATCTGAACCCTGAAAATCTAAACGTACTTTTCGAGATTGATTGCGCTGAACGAGATCCTGGACTTCATCTCCCAGACCCTCAGCACGTTGAATGCGTGCCTGCTGCTTGGTCGTTCTCGCTTTAGCTCCTCGACGAAGCCATTCGGTTTCGCGCCTCAACGTATTTTTTAAAACAACTTCACGTCGTTCTTGAGCCGCTATCAGCTGTTCCTTAGATTCCAAAAAAGCAGCATAATCTCCCTGAATGCTCAAAAGACCACCCGGGTGCCTAGGATCGAGTTCGATGATTCGATTGGCCACTTTTTGCAAAAAGAGCCGATCATGGGTGATAGTCATTGTCGCAAAGGGCGAACGAGCGAGCAGATCTTCGAGCCACAAAATACTCTCAACATCGAGGTGATTGGTCGGCTCATCTAAAAGTAATAAATCCGGCTGACGTGCCAACTCCCGAGCGAGCGCAACTCGTTTTTTCCATCCCCCTGAAAGTTGCTCAACAGGAGTCTCTGGCAAGATGGCATGCCCTGAAAGCCCATTGAGCGAAAGTCGCGACATGATTTCGTGCGCCAAGGCGATCGACTGCCAATCATGAGGATCGTCGGTTCCTTCTAAAACAGTCGATAGAATCGTAACACCAGCGCTAAATGAAGGAACTTGCTCCAGAAACCCTACTTTTAGCCCTCGTTGAAAGGCCAGAGTGCCTGCATCTGGAGTAGCACGTGAAGCTAAAATTTTAAGCAAAGTCGACTTCCCGGCGCCATTAGGTCCAATGAGGCCGATCCTTTCTCCGCTATCAATAGAAAAAGTCAAACCACTAAAAAGAGGCCTGGCCGCAAAAGCTTTCTTAATTTCATGGGCGCTGACGAGATTTGGCATGTCAGACCCTATACCCTAACTCACCCTGATTTTTCGAGGCAGAACCCACAAAACTCGTGTATAAAACTCGGACAATGATCCACCTGACCAATATTACCAAGAACTACGGCCAGAAAATTTTGTACAAAGACGGCAATCTTCAAATCCGTCCCGGAGATCGAATTGGGCTTGTAGGCCCTAATGGCGCAGGAAAATCCACAATTTTTCGGATTATCATGCGCGAAGAAGGGGTAGAATCTGGAACTATTAATATCGCCGACAAGTTGGTCATCGGGTACTTCTCCCAAGACGTAGGTGAAATGCATGGCCGAAGCGCTCTCGAAGAAGTTAAGTCAGGGGCCGGTAGAGTCTCCCTCTTAGCTGAGAAAATTTCACAAATGGAAAAAAGGCTCGAACAATCCGCCATCAAGCCCCTTTCAGACGATGAAATGACCCAACTTCTAGAAGAATATGGCGAAGCACAGCTCGAATTTGAGCAGCGCAGTGGATACGATCTCGACTCTCGCGCAAAAGCCATCCTCACTGGTTTAGGAATTGGGCCAGATGCTTATGATCGTCCTGTCGAGACATTTAGCGGCGGTTGGAAGATGCGCATTGCACTGGCTCAAATCCTGGTACTCAATCCCGATGTTCTGTTAATGGACGAGCCAACTAACCACTTAGATCTCGAATCTATTGTTTGGCTCGAAGAATGGCTGATGAACTATAAAGGTTCATTAGTAATGACCAGCCATGACCGCGATTTTATGAATCGACTGGTCACACGCATCGTCGAAATCGCCAATAAATCCATAACTACCTATAGCGGTAACTATGATTTTTATGAGCGTGAACGAGAAATTCGCCGTGAACAACTCCTTGCCGCTCATCAAAAACAGCAAGACATGTTGGCCAAAGAAGAAGAATTTATTGCGCGCTTCGCTGCACGAGCATCTCATGCAGCACAAGTTCAATCTCGCGTTAAAAAATTAGAAAAAATTGAACGCATTGAAATTCCAGCCGAAGAAAAAACCATCAATTTTGAATTCCCGGAACCTCCTCGAAGCGGGAATGACGTAGTCAAACTAGAAAACGCAGCAAAATCCTGGCCTCTAGATAATGGGGGCGTCAAGCCGGTATTTTCGGGAGTCAGCGGAGTGATCAAACGACTCGACCACGCCGCGGTCATCGGTGTAAACGGCGCGGGAAAATCGACTTTTTTAAAAATCATTGCCGGTCAAACAGAACCCACACAAGGAGTCGTCACGCTCGGATCCAATGTAAAGGTGGGTTATTTTAGCCAACACTCTCTTGAAGTTTTGGATCCAAACAAAACGGTCATGGACGAGGTTCATGATCGAGTTCCTCAATCTACGATCGGATTCGTACGAAATCTCTTGGGCGCTTTTTTATTTAGTGGTGATGATGTTTACAAAAAAGTCTCCGTGCTTTCTGGAGGAGAAAAAAGCCGTTTAGTGCTCGCAACGATCCTCGCAAATCCTGTGAATTTCCTCATCCTCGACGAACCAACCAACCACTTAGATATTAAGTCCCGAGAAGTTTTACTCAATTCAATTAAAAACTTTGATGGAACCGTTCTCATCGTCAGCCACGACCGCCACTTCTTGCGTTCCGTAGCTAATCGCGTTTTTGAAATCGGTCATGGCGAAATGAGAACTTACGAAGGAACTTATGAGTCTTATCTGACCAGTGGATTAAGTAGGCTTTAAATGAATTCTCACGATACGCCTCGATGGCTTCAGATTCTCGAACGCAAGATGCAATGGTTAGCAATTCCAAACATCGCTATTCTCTTAGTCACGCTTCAAGCTCTGGGGTTTTTGATGATCACATCAAATCCAACTTGGCTAAATCTCCTGGCCTTATTTCCTGAGGCAGTCAAAGACGGCGAATACTGGCGACTCATTACTTTTCTTGCGTTACCACTTTCTACTAGCCCAATCTGGGTACTTTTTACTCTTTGGTTTCTTTATTACATCGTTAACACAATCGAAAACGTGTGGGGTGCATTCAAAACAACCCTCTACGTTTTGGTTTCCGTATTGTTGACGATTGCTTTATCACTCTCTCTTCATTTTCCAGTCACTCAAGCTAGTGATTTTGAATCTACCTTATTTTTAGCCGCAGCTATGCTTTTTCCTGAAATGGAAGTACGCTTATTTTTTGCGATTCCGGTCAAAATGAAGTGGCTTGCCTGGATTACGTTAGGTTTTCTTAGTTATCGTTTTTTACAATCTGCCTGGATCGAGCGATTTTATCTCATTGCCATTTACTCTAATTTTGTAATTTTCTTTGGCCCTGCCGCTATCTCAAGAGTCCGACATTTCATTCGAAGGCAGAAATTTAAAAACCAAATTCGTCGCGACTAAATTACATTCAATTGAGTCGCACCATAATGTAACCACGATAATTCTTAGCACCTTTATCCAAGGTAGCCATCCCTGAAATAAAAGTATCCACAGATACCCAATACGGTTCGTAATATTCACGATCTGGGTCCATAACTAGCACTTTCTGACGTTGCTCATCAAATGCTGCCACAGGCGAGATATGTCCAACATCAGTATCATCCGTAAAAAGTCTCTGATTAAAATTGGCGAGGATAAAATCTCGATTTGTTCTTTCGTTATTTCGTAAATCCCGAATCACATCCCGTCGTACTCGAGGCGAAGCATCAGTTACGTGAACAACTTTTACGGAAACCTTTTTGAACCCATATTCCTTAAAAACAGCCTCTGTCACTTGACCTAATAAATCTAAGGTGAGCCCATGCTCGCCTTCGAATCCCTCTGCACTCAGGCGCTCTTTCCAATGATGGATGTTCACCTTTTCAATCAGATCAGTCTGAGTAACCCGCTTGTCATCTGCTGACTGGAATAAATGAGCTCGAGCTGCATTCAGCACCATCGTTACACTCGCCACCGAACACGCGGCTCCATTAAATTGAGGCACGTAATACCCGATTAAATCCCAAAAATCCGGGGCAGGATGTCCCCGGAACTGAAAAAACTGATGTAATTGCGAAAGTGGAACAGCACGCGGGCCCCCTGCTGGACCGTATTTTAGCTTTACCTCAACAGCATCCACTGAGATTGCCTGTATCCAGTATGAAACAAATAAAAAAACTACGAAGGCTACTCGAGTCAAACGCCTCATTTTTTCTCTCCTCACTTCCTCTTCCTGACATCGCCTGGCACAAAACATGCTGCTTTCTTTTTTTAGAAAAAAAGATATTTTTCTCTTAAACACGAGAGACATTTTGTCTGAAAATTAGCAAATTGTCCCGACAAATTGCCCCATTTATTGACCTACTCGAGGAAGTGCCACATGACTAGCCAAGAATCTTATCCGATCAAGAACTTCATGACCACTGACCCGATCACCATTGATGCAAACGCCTCAATTGAAGAGGCAATTCAAACCATGGAAACTTCTGGAGTTCGACATCTCCCAGTACTTAAAGACAAGTACCTTGTGAGAGTAATCTCTGACAGGGACTTAGCAAAGGTAATTCAAGATTCTTCTTCAGAAAAACTTTTTGAAGTCAACGAAGTCATGAGCCCTTCTCCTTACACCGCATTTCCAGAAGAAGAAATGAAGAATGTCCTTCAAGTTATCTGGCAAAGCTATTCCCCTAGGAAAACTTTGCCTAATTCAATACAAATCCACAGGGAATATTATTCCTAGTGAATTAGTATAGATTAGTTATTTGACAAGACAAATAGGCCCCTTCAAAATAGTAAAGAAGTCTTAGCCCAAGGAGGGGCGGGCCCCTATGTCAAACAATTTTTCTCTTCCTCCCATTTTGCAGGAGTTTGATCAATTTATTTCACTGTGCAAAAAACTGAGTGCAGATCTCAGCAAGGTTAGTGCCCGGGCTTCTGAGCTTGAAACCGACCTAGCCAAAGAGAAAGCCGAACGACGTAACCTCCAAAACACTTCACAGAAAAAACTTCAAGAATTGACCGAACAATGCGAAAAATTCAGAGCAGAAATCGACAAAAACTCTAAGATTCATCGTGATGACGCTCAACAACTCCGAAGCATGCTTGCAACTGCTCAAAATGAACACAAAGCAGTTCTTAAGATCGTTCAAGAAGAACTCGAAAGAACTAAATCTGCGCTTAAAGCAGAAACTCAAGCAAAAGAAGAAATGATAGACGAACTCAGACAACTGCAAGCCGAGTACGAAAGATTCTTAAATGGCCATACAATTGACCAAGAGGTTGTTAAAAAACTCACTATCCAACTCAAGACTTCTCGAGATGAACTTGAAACCACAAGAACCCATCTCAAACAGACACAAGAAGATTACGCTCGAGTCATCGAAAACTCTGGACGAACCGAAGAGTCTCTCATCTCTCGTGAAAACGAACTCCGACTCAAACTGCAATCTGTGACTCAACAAGTTCAGATTGAAATCGATTCAAAAAACAGGATCAACACAGCATACACAACTCTCAAAAAAGAGTATGACAAATTGGCCCAACACCTTAAAAGCAGACCCGAACCAACTACCGATATCGTCCCTCACATCCGTGACGAAGAAATGAATCGACTTCAAGACCAAATCCTCAAACTTAAGGAAAACCAAAAACAAATTGATGAGGCTCGCCAATCCGCAAACGCATTGGCTGTCCAAATGAAAAGAGATTTGGACTCAGCAAAATCAGAGGTTGAACGCTTAAAGACTGTCAATCCAATCAAAGCTCTTGTCTCAAACAAAGAGCAAAAAATTCAAGAAATCAATCACTATCTCAAACAGCTACCTCAGGAGCATCCTGAGCGAAAAGAATTGACGTCCGCTCTAAACACCGCTGTGTCGCAGAAACATTATTTTGAGCAACTTTTAAAAGAGACTTGATCCCTCTCAAAGACTGATACAATCAGCTGCTTGCTATTCTTTCTCTACTATTTATTAAATAGCTTTTAAAAATTGTCGCCTGCGTTTTATAGTTTTAGTCTATGAGCCATTCTGATGATTTCATCAAAATCAAGGAGGACTTATCCAGCCTTAGTTTTGAAGGAATATACAGAAAATTCAGAAAACCTATCCTCAATTACGTGTCTAGGACGGTAAAAAACGAAGACCTAGCGGAAGAATTGACACAGGAAATCTTTCTTAAAGCTTTCAAATACCAAGAAACTTACAGAGATCAATTCAGCATCTCCACTTGGCTCTGGTCCATTGCTAGAAATACCATCATTGATTGGAAAAGAAAAAGCCGACCGGCTTATGAAGCTTCTGCATTTGTTATTAGAAATCATGAACACTTTGACATCGAACAGGCGCCTGATCAAACTATCAACTGCGAGGATAGAATTATTAAAACTGAAATCCGGGATGCTATTTTTGAAATCACAAAAAATTTGACAGAAATGCAAAAACAAGTAATTTTATTAAGAATCATTGACCAGCTTTCATACCAAGAAATCGCTCAGAAGCTGAATTTGAGTTTATCCGCAGTCAAATGTCTATTTCATCGAGCAAAGACTTCACTTAGCACTCAAGCCAACGCCAATCAATGCTCAGAGATTTTTTAAAAGAAATTGGAAAATATTGCCGATTGATTAATACCCCATTTGACCTCAAAATAAGATGATAATAAGGGGCATTCTATGAAGAGAATGAATCATGCGTGGACATATCCACTACTCTTGTGCAGCAGCATCACTATCCTTCTATCAATTTTATCTGGATGCCTGGAAAAAACTCAGGTCATTACTCCGATCGAATTACCAACAACCAATCCAGCTCCAGAGATAGGTAAAATTGATGAAAAGAATTTCTTTGTCTTACCCATTTTTGAATTTCCAGAGACACCCCACTACATGCATGAACAAACAGATTTCGATACCAAATGTCAGGTTTCAAAATCTGAGAGTGATCTCACAAAAAAAGACTTATATTGCATTCTTGATGTTCAAGAACTCGATCTTTACCATTCAAAACTTAAGTTGAACTTTAATGCCCCTCAGAATGTTTGTTCTTGGATAAGAATTCGTCCTTATTGGTTCTACGACTTTGAGCCATCTCCTGGAAAAATCAAACGCTATATGACGGTAACAAAAACCGCAGCAGGATCGACGGCATCTGATGTAACTGATGAAACCGGAACAGCGGTCACCGATGCTACAGTAAATTTTGAAAAAACAGGAGTAAATTGCAAATACGATTATTCCAAAGATAATCAACATCCTAACTGCTGCGAAGGAACACTCTACCTTACGACTATAGATGAAGTAACAAGCCCTGCGCCACCTCCAGTCACTACAGAAATTGACTTAGGGGGTAAGGTCAAAAATTGTGCCGCTGGTCCCGGCGTAGACTACAAAGTAAACACCGCAGGATTCCCAATAGTAAAAGACTTTTACGCAGAGAACGGAATCAACTCAACTGTGGATTTACAAACTCCAGATGACAGCGGAAAAAATAGATCTGGCATCCTTTATTTAGCGAACTTCTTCAGACCCGATGACTATGAAAATGCTGATCCTATTTTCTCTACGAGCACCACACTTACCTATCCTCGAGGAATCACGGGCCCAGACGCATTACTTCCGAACTTTCCACAAGGTTTTCCATATTATGAATTTAATTGCCGAGACCGCGCCGACGATGTGATCGCACGAATTCGACTCCTCATCCGCGCGTGGGATACTTTAGCTGATTTCGAGAACAAAAATCCTTATGTTCCAGCGACCTCTGGTACAGAACCCCAATTTGGAGAAACATGGCATGATCGGACCAATTGGACTGATGTTAATCCAGATAAAACATCTGATTCATATCCAAATGGTCAATAACTTGACTCATAACTGAGATATCACGATGCAATGCCTCTGCTGAGCAAGTGAGTTAACAAACAGAATCAAGCAGCCGAGTGGAATACGGAATGCAAACGACTTGAATTCGGCGGATCTGATTGTTCAATAACAGGAGTCAAAAAATGAAATTTAAAGGCGCATTGCTCACGCTCAGTATCTCTGCAGCTTTAATGACATCTCAGGCATTTGCTTGGGGCCCAGCAGGATGGGTAAATCCTGGTCTCGCTGGCTGGGGCTTGGCAGGTCAGAAATCAGGGTTGGCTGGGCAGAAATTTTCTGGAACACCATGGGGTCTTGGCTTTGGTGGACTTCCAGGTGCTGCAGTGTTTCCAGGTATGGGCTTGGCTGGGCAGAAGTTCGGTGGCGGCTTCGGAGGCATCGCTGGGCAGAAATTCGGTGGCGGCTTCGGAGGCATCGCTGGGCAGAAATTCTAAGTCTGCGTGAGCGGTCGCATCGGGGACAGTTCGATCCACTCACCCACACACAGAGACGACCTCTAACGAGGTCGTCTCTTTTTATTTTGCAATGATCATTTAAATTTTCACAATTGAATGCTCTGCCCAACTTTGCGACTCAAATAGTCACTCAAGAAAGAAAGCAATTCAATTCCACGCCCCTTGTCGTCCATCCATTTCATCGGCAATTTCATTGGGTCTTCCTTCGAAGATTCCCACTCTTTAGGCGATGCACCATCTGCCATCATTAAATTAAAATGGTAAGCAACTCCCTCTGCTGCTAATGCCAGCCAAATCTGCTGAATCGCTGGCTGGGAACTCAGAATGCAACGCGAGCGATCATTAAAAGTGACTGTCAGAGTTCCAAATGCTTGTTCACATTCTGCAATATCTGGATCTACAGAGATAAACGCCTTCTCAATTTTTTCGAGAATGATCTCAACATTTTTTCTAAATTCAGCTTCCTGATTAATCATACTGTTTCTTATAGCATAAATAAGACTGCCAGCTTCAATTTCAGGCACCAGAGATGCAGCTCTATCGGTATGGAAAAATCCCGTAAAAAGCTGATTTACTTTCCGTCTCTATTTCTCCTGACCGCTTTATCTTTACTAACAGCCCCCACATCTCCACTCTCAGCAAATCTATCAGTGAATCAATCACTTCTCCCCCCACAGTCCACATTTAACCAAGTAGCCCAGCAAGCCACACCTGCTGTCGTCAGCATCCAGGTAATCAAAAGAGGTGATTCTGAACGAAACGGACGATTCTTTCCTTTCTCGTCTGAAGGCTCCGACCATTCGAGATCCGTAGGGATTGGTTCAGGAGTGATCATCCAAAAAGATGGATTTATTCTGACCAATAACCATGTCATTGAAAATGCTGAGAAGATTACGGTCAAATTCGACGAAAAACATAAGATATCTGCGAAAATTATAGGAACAGATTCAAAGACAGACCTAGCCATCATTAAAATTGATAAAAGAGGAAAAGACTATCCCACTCTCTCTTTTGGTGATTCGAAACAGGTAAAAGTGGGAGATCTAGCGATCGCCATAGGAAGTCCATTTGGACTCACACGAACCATGACTCAAGGGGTAATCAGTGCTGTCGGCAGAGCTCAAATGGGTATCGTTGAAATGGAGAACTTTATCCAAACAGATACAGCAATCAACCCAGGTAGCTCAGGAGGGCCTCTCCTGAATGTGAATGGTGAAATGATTGGCATCAACACCGCAATTTTTTCTCAAGGAATGGGATTTGTCGGGATAGGCTTTGCTATTCCTGCAGAAATAGCCAACGAAGTTTCGATCCAACTCATGACTCATGGCCAGGTTCTTCGAGGATGGACCGGCTTATCAGTTCAAGACATGAATGATGATTTTGCTCGTTACTTTCATCTACCTGGCACCGGAGGAGTTCTTGTCAGCAATGTGACGCCAAGAAGCCCAGCAGATCAAGCGACACTTCAACCCGGAGATGTCATTCTTCGATATAATGACAAATCCATCCCCAATTCTTTTGAGTTCAAGAAAGCATCCGCCAAAAGCCCTATTGGTTCAATCGCATATATCGAAATTTCTCGAAATGGCTCCAATCAAATGATTAAACTCAAAATAGGTGAGCAACCTCAACATTTCCAACTCGCAGGTAAAATTTCGCCTAGACCAAAGTCCTTGGGATTAGTGATCGAAGATCTCCCCGATGATATTGCAAAGGTCCTTAGTATCAGCAAAAGTTCCGGGGTTCTCATCACAGGAATAGAACCTGGAAGCCCTGCTTCTGAGGCAGGACTTTCGATCGGAGATATAATTCTCGAGGCAGAACATAAAACTATTCACACAGCTAAAGAATTTAGCCATATGGCCAAAAAGTTCATGAATCAAGATATCTCGATGCTCTATGTACAAAGAGGCCCAGAAGAGCGGCTCTTTATCCCACTCAGAACTAAAACTTAAGCACGCTCTAGCCCCAAGCTATCTTAATGAGCTTGAGCAGTACTCACGGGTCTTGCATTCCACAAGAGAGCCATCAAGATAGCTCCGGCAAGAGAGAAGCTAATCATGCTCGGTCCCCAAACCGTCCAGCCAAACTTTTCAAGCAACCAACCTAAACCCATTCCTACCACTGAACCACCGATGTATTGCATTCCATCGAAAAGTCCTGCGGCAGTAGCGGCTGCTTTCTTTCCGCCAAAATCCATTGACGCTGTTCCAGAAAGCATCGAATGCACTACGCTAATCGCAAACGAATTGACGATAAATGCACCAATAATCCACTGAATGTCCGTCACTTTCCAAATAATCGCCAAACATGCGATTTGTGTAGCGTATCCTAAAAAAGCAACAGGAGTGCGCCGCCCTTTAAAAACCCAGTCTGAAATCGTACCCGCAAAAAATGCACCTGCAATTCCAGCAATGACTACTCCTAATGCACCTTTTTGAAAAATCGGAGAATCAAGACTCAGCTTCTGCGCTTCTAACATGTAGCGAGGGAACCACTGTTCAAAACCGTGGCGGACAAAACCTGTACAAAACTCAGCTAACGCAATCGTCAAAGTAACTGGGTTGGTCAAAATTTTTCGAAGAACGTAACGAACGCTCACCGCTTCGCGATCTCCACTCGAAGCATCCTGCACATCGAGAACTGGTAAACCGCAATCTTCAGGAGAATTTTGAACATTCCGATAGGTCAAGATCGCCATGATCGAAACAAGAATTGATGGAACAAAGAAAATCCATTGCCATGGCAACATCACCACTAACGCAGGACCAATGGCATAAATCAAAGTGCGTCCCATTTGGATCATCGAGCCAAAAATTGCAGAAAACACTCCACGCTCACTAATATGAAACCAGCTCGCATTGACCTTGATCAAAGACAGTGCGCTAAAAGATTGAAAATAGGAATTCATTGACCAAACTGTTGCAAAATAAGCAAGAAGCAACGCGCCTTTTCCCAGAAAGCCAAAATAAGCACCTAGACCAAATAAAAAGTTAAAAACAACGGTGCCAGTAGCACCGATTAACATTGAACGACGCCCCCCAATTTTATCGGAAATCGGCCCGTTAAATATGGCAGATAATCCATAAATCAAAAGTGCAGAACTAATAATCGCACCGATCTGTGTCTTATCCCAACCATAGGTATTCGACAGCGATTTATTAACAAAGGAAAGATTATACCGCCCCATGTACATAGCGGAATAAGTAAACCCAAGAGTCAGCCAGTTAATTGCTCGACGCCTTCTAAAGCCAGCAACATATTCAGGGGCTGGAGCGTAACCTGCAGACCGAGCGGTTCCAGAAGTTGAAATCGTACTACTCATAAAATCATTCCTTCTTTTACTGATTTCCTAAGTCAATCACTTTCACGCTACCTTCTGAAATAGAAAGTGCGCGTTTACCTCTTAGAAATGAGATTAACTCATCTCCGATTAAGTTGGCGGCAAACTCTGTAAGAAATCCTTGCTGAACCCATTCCTCAGAAGTTGAAATATTTGCCCTGAGAAAATCTGGACTCAAACTAGATGCCATGAGGTTTCTTGCTGAAATACGATGCCGATCTGCCAAAATGCCTAAATAACATCGCACAAGATCCATCGCTTGCGATTCTTCAATTGTTAGAACTTCAGTCCGCTGGGATTTAGGTGGTTGAGAATCAATCTCATCGGGCAGTGATCTCAGTGCCTCAAGGATCGCTTCACCACTATTTTTTATCTCACCTTTATTTAAACCGCGAAAAGTAGCAAGATGTTTCAAGTCTGCAGGTCGAACCCGGACCAGATCCACCAATACAGCATCATCCGCAACCCAGCGCCGAGGTAAATTGAGCTGGCGTACTCGGGTTTCTCTCCATTGAACCAAACGATAAAGTGGGGCGTAAGCTCGACGCTCTAATCGAGCTCCCCGATAAAGTTTCTGAGCAAAACTTTCTATATCGGCTTCATAAAGAGCTTTATTTTCCCACTTTGCAGAAGCATCTAACGCCCATTGCTTACGATTGAACTGTTCGAGCTTCGTCAAAAGGCTTTTTCCTAATTTGACTAAATGTTCAACATCAGCTCGGGCGTACTCCAAAAGTTGCGGAGGAAGAGGGCGTTCGGACCAATGACTTCGGGCATGTCCCTTCACGAGATTTACATTCAACTCAGCTTTGAGCAATTTACTCAAACCGATACTTTCGCCATAACCACAAAAAGATGCTGCGACAGCTGTATCTAAAGTGGGTGAAGCAACAACTCCAAAGCTAGCATAAAGGCACTCTTGGTCGCCTTGTGCTGCATGAACAATCTTAAGAATCGAAGAATCCTGAAAAATATCTAAGAGCGGCTGAATTCCGGGATGAAAGCCAGGTCCTTGAGATTTTTCTGCAGGCAAACTTCCGTAGCCAAAGCCTTTCTTAAAAGCTTGGGCATCAACTAACCAACATTCGTTCTCAGTGGCGACCTGAATGATCTCGACAATAGGATAAAAAGTCGTTTCTCGAATAAACTCGGTATCAAAGGCAATGACATGAGATCGTTTGAGCGCTCGAGCTAATTCGAAGATCTGTTCAGGGGTATTGAGAATAGAAGTATCGTTCAGTTTGCTCATCAAATAAAAACCTTCTGAGAGACCGTTCAGGAGTCTCCTGACCATAAATTGCGCCATTGATCACTAGAAATCCGGAATCATGTCCCTTTCTAGACGGATTCCTATGAACCCAATGGATGATCGCTCCCGAAGGAGACGGGGGATAAGGCCCCGACTGGTGGGTTGCGGTAATATAATCGCCGCAAGCCATAACATTCATCCCATTTTCAATATGAGGTAATCGACCGAAGTTCATATTGTACACAACTTCGAGAACTTCTCCAGGAAGCTTTCCGATCTGGATTTCAAAATGATTGTGATCGTTTTTATCAGAGAAAATACGGGAAACAACTCCCGAAACATGCCCGCGATCGCGGTACTGATTGGGGGTGTTCTTTTTCCATTCTAGGACTTGAATATTATTGATAGGAATCGAAATCCCATTAGCCATGCAAGGAGTTGCTGTCTGGCCTTGCGACTCGACGCCCCCCTCATCGGCAAAAAGCGGTGTTAGAAAAAGAGTCGAGATTGCTCCAAAACTCAGCATTCTCCATCCCATTTTTTTGCTCGATCGACCCAATGCACCCATCCCGAACAGCCAGCCCAGTTTCATGTTAGCCCCCCGGTTCATAACGATACCAAGCACGTTTATCCTGGGCCAAGCGGGTTAGGCAAGTGAAGAAATGGTCAAGAGCAGGCTATTTTTTATGCACCCTTTGAAACAAAACTCTTCTCTGAGATATCCTCATCCAAAACAAAAATTCGAACTCGGACTTCGGCGGCCCCTCCTTTTAGATAAAAATCCGTTTTATCAGGGTCCTGGCAAAAGATCTGGAAGGCAAAATTCGCAATGATTTTAGCAGCTTCACCTTCATTCCGTTGAAACTCCTGAATCCGTAGCCTCGACTTTAACCATTGAGCACCATGGTCTTTAATTTCCTGCCGCTGAAAAGGTTGCGAAAGCAGATCTTCGACATAGTCAGCAAAAGCGTGTTCTTCCTTGGATAATCGCATCCGATGCTGATAAACGCGATCCAAAGGGTAGGGCTCATGAAGGGCGGAGGCCATCTCAAATAAAGAGACCTCAGTTTCATCTGAAATCACTTCGATTAATTTGGGCAATTTTGAAAATTCAGAAAGATCCCTATCATTTTCAATCACTAAAACAACATTTGCTGCTTTCATAAGTTTTGCCTGCCTTAAAAATACATTCGGAAAATCAACTCATAAGACTGAGAACCTTAACAGTGTGCACCTATCCTCACTTCCTCATCCCCGACTTGGGACTGGAAATATTCGATAATTTAGGGCAAGTTAGGCCATTCTCATGAGTACAGGTATTTTAAATCCAGTTTTAACCAATGAAGTCGGTCGGAGGAGAACCTTCGCAATCATCTCCCACCCCGACGCAGGCAAAACCACACTCACCGAAAAACTTCTCCTCTACGGCGGAGCCATCCACCTAGCAGGAGCAGTCCGAGCTAAAGCCAATCAACGCCATACAACTTCTGACTGGATGGAAATTGAAAAGCAACGCGGCATTTCGATCAGCTCAAGCGTTCTTCAATTTGAATACAACGGCGTTCAGATCAATTTGCTCGATACACCTGGTCACAAAGACTTCTCTGAAGATACCTATCGAACTCTCACAGCTGCAGATGCTGCTGTTATGCTGATTGACGCTGCAAAAGGCGTTGAGCCACAGACCCGTAAACTTTTTGAGGTTTGCCGAATGCGCGGCATTCCTATTTTCACTTTCATGAACAAATTGGATCGCCCAAGCCGCGACCCGCTCGATCTCCTCGACGAATTAGAGAAAGTTCTCGGCATTCGATCTTGTCCCATGACATGGCCGATCGGCTCTGGAGATCGATTTCGAGGCGTTTTTGATCGTCAGTCCAATGAAGTCCTAGTGTTTCAAACCGAAGGCGAAGCCAACGTGAAAGGGCGATTAGCGCCTAAAAAACTCACTGGCGTAGATGACCCAGAATTTCTTTCATTGCTGGGCGGTGCAAGCGGTGATGAATACGAAGCGAAAGCGATCTATGATCAGTTTAAAGCCGAAATTGATCTTCTAGAATACGCCGGGGATCCATTTGATCTTGACCGTGTTCTTGCTGGGCAGCTCACGCCTGTCTTTGCGGGTAGCGCCATGAATAACTTTGGCGTACAGCGCTTCTTAGAGCGGTTCATTGAAATTGCTTCCTCACCTACATCGCGAAAAGGCATAGAATTTAAGGACACTAAAGGTTCTGTGACCGAGCCCATTTCGGTTGACCCTACTGAGTCTCGATTTTCAGGATTTATTTTCAAAATCCAAGCAAATATGGATCCTCAACATCGGGATCGCGTGGCTTTTATGCGAGTGTGCTCCGGAAAATTCATTCGTAACATGGAAGTCAAACATGCTCGCCTCAACAAAACCGTAAAACTTTCAAAGCCACTTCAGTTTTTTGCTCAAGAGCGTGTCGTCATCGAAGAAGCATGGCCAGGCGATATCGTTGGCTTGCTCGATACAAGCGGCGAACTTCGCATTGGGGATACCCTTTGCGAAGGAACTCGATTTGAATATGAGGGGGTTCCACGGTTTTCTCCCGAACATTTTGCGATGGCAATGATCCTTGATCCGATGAAGCGCAAACAATTGAAAAAAGGCCTCGACCAACTCTCCGAAGAAGGCGTGGTTCAAGTGTATCGCCAACGCGGCATGGGAGACAAAGACCCGATCTTAGCTGCGGTAGGGGCTCTGCAGTTTGAAGTTCTGCAAGCCAGGCTTAAATCTGAATACACTGTAGACGTTCGGATCGAAAAGCTCCCCTACATCCACGCACGTTGGGTCGAAGGGCCGGGCTTAGATGCTGATTATTTTGAACGAAGAGAAGATAGTCGATGCCTCGAAGATCGAGACGGCCAACCTGTAATTTTATTTAAATCAGATTGGGGCCTCCGCTGGGCTGAGGACAATTACAAATCACTGAAGTTCCTCAAGACTGCGCCAATGACTCGAGGTAATTAAAAGGCATCAACCAATAACGATCCAAATTTTTTTCCTGATACCAAAAGGTGCCTATAAAAGGTTTTTCCTTAAGGACCCACGGAATAAAGTGACGATCACCTTCCCAAAGATTGAGAGATAACAAAGACTGCTGATCAACCCAATGCAAGGTTCCTTCAGCAGTCTTTGTCATCAACATCGACAACTGACCGTCTAAAACTTTTCCACTAAAAACAAAGACGATCCAGTCTTCGCTTTTGTGTGCCTTGAAATTAGGAAACTGGAGAACTCCCAAAGGTTGGAATTGTTCGAACTGAAGATCAAGCCCCGACTCTTCTTTCACTTCTCGACGAGCAGCTTCTAAGGGAGATTCATTCAGTTCACATTTACCTCCCAATCCATTCCACTTTCCCTGATGGATATCAGAGAGACGATCATCTCCTCGATGAATCATCAAAATCTGATCTTCTTTACGCAAGTAGACCAAAACAGATGGAATCACTTTTCGAGAACCTGATTCAAATGGATTCATTTGCACCTTACTGAATCGATTCTCTGCTTGGCTGATTATACATTCTATCGATAATGGAGCCGAATCGATTTTCAATTACATTTCGCTTCATCTTTAATGTAGGAGTCATCTCACCATCTGCAATCGAAAATTCGCGAGAAAGAATCGCAAAATTTTTGATTTTTTCATAACTCGCCAAAACACGATTCACTTCATCCACCTTGGCTCTCACTTTTTTATTGATTTCAGGATCTCGAATCACCAACTCATCTAAAACGCCCGGACGTTCCTTCAATTCCTTAAGCATATCTTCACTTAATGTAATCAATGCCGACAGATAATTTCGACCATCGCCAACGATGCAAACCTGGCTAATAATCTCTGACGTCTTGAGCGTCTCTTCGATGGGCAGAGGTGCGATCATCTTTCCACCCGAAGTTTTGAGAATTTCTTTTTTGCGACCTCTCACCTTGACCAAACCTTGTGAAGTAAACTCAGCAAGATCTCCCGTATACAACCAACCACCCTGAGAAGGAGGAAGAGTCTGTGCGGTAGCAGTTGGATCTTTAAAATATCCTTTAAAAACATTTCGTCCCTGACAAAGGACTTCGCCGTCTTCGGCAATTTTAAATTCAATTCCAGCAATCGGCTTTCCTACAGTTCCAGCACAATCCAACCCTGGCTCAGTAAGACAAATCACGCCTGTCGATTCGGTCTGTCCAAAACATTCAAGAATTTCTAAACCGATTGACCGAAACCAACGAGAAACATGCGCAGGAAGAGCTGCAGCTCCTGAGGCAATTTTTTCAGCATTCCCAAGCCCCATCGCGTGTCGAATTTTTGAAAGAACAAGCCGATCTGCTACTTTACGCTGCGCTAAATCAAAAAGACTCGGAAATTTGCCATTGTATTTGGATTCGGCTACGCGAGTCCCTACGTCCAATGCCCATTGAATGAGACGGCGACGTGGCATTGGGCTATTTTTAACGCGATTCAAAACTCCTTCCATCATTTTTTCCCAAAGCCGAGGAACTGAGAGCAAAAGAGTCGGCTGAATTTCAACTAACTCCGAGGTCAGATTCTCAAATTTCGTTGCAAAGTTTACAGTGTAACGTTGAGAAATTCCCACTCCAACATTTTGAAGCCGCTCTGCAATATGACAAAGAGGAAGAAATGAGAATAAAGACCCGTTCTCATACGGAAGGTCCCACGACTGAGAAATCACATCAGCTGTAAAAATTAAATTATCGTGCGAAAGAATGGCACCTTTTGGATTTCCTGTGGTGCCAGAAGTGTAAACTAAAAACGCAGGCGCTTGTGGATCAATTGCCTTAAGATAGCTCTCAACTTTTTTTCGGGATTTCTTAGCTAATTTCGCCCCTTCACTCACTGTTTCTTCATAAGAGACTGCAAGAGGAGAAAGAGATATATCGCCATCGATAACAATAATTTTACGAATACTGGCAGGCAATTCTCCACCTGCAATTATTTTGTCAAAAAACTCTTTATTTTGAACTATCAAAATCGAAGCTTCTGTATGGGCCACAACATAATGGATATCTCTAGGAGTAGAGTTTGGATAAATTCCTGCTGACTGCCCCCCCAGCAACTGCGCAGCTAAATCACAATGAACCCATTCAGGACTATTGGTGGCATAAATACAAGCAATACTCTGCGAATGAAAGCCGTTTGCCTCAAAATAGAGCGCAAGATGAAAAACTCGATTCATGAATTCACAAGTCGTAATCCCAACCCACGAACCACTACTCTTATACGTTTGCGCTATATCTCTCGGATTCTCACTAGCCCACTTGGAGAGTCGATGCAGTATTGTTGGCATATGCGGAAAGCATATTCTTAGCTTAAAAACTTCGCAAGTATTTCATGACTATTGATCTTAACCTTCAACACAGCAAGAAAGATAAAAATCCCACCCATCTTTCGATCAAGAAACACAATTTCTCGAGGTGGAAGTCTCAACCGAAAATTTAAAATGATACGAGATCCTTTTCGAGCAACTCGTTTTGGTAAGTCACTTGCTCCCCAATCATAAAAGTCGCTAAAAAACGGCTCCATAATTAATTCACAAAGTTCAACGAACTCTTCTTGCAAATCAAGCGGATCTTGTGGCTCGAGAAATCCAAGTTCAAGACCAGCCTTCTTGACCATTTCTGCATCTCGAAGAAATGCGCCCCGCACCATAGCTTGATAAGAATCAAGAAACGATCGAGAAAGTTTTCGAATGGCGCCAAAGTCCAAAAGAACAATAGAAGGAGAAGCGCACTGAGCGATCTTGATTCGATAATTTCCAAAATGAGGATCTGTTTGTACGACGCCGAATTCAAATAGCTCACGAAAATACAGCTCAAGAATAGCAACACCTAACTGATTTCTATCCTCTTGAGAAAGTGCTGCAACCTCGGCTCCATCTACAGCACAACCTTCTTGAAAAGTAGTCGTCATCACTCGGGAAGTTGAAAACTCTGAAATCACCTCGGGCACAATATAACGACAGTCTTGAGCCAAAACTTCTCGGAAAAATTCTGTGCTTTTCTGCTCACGTAAGTAATCGACTTCTCGATGTAACATTTCGCGAATTTCTTTAAATATTTCATCATAGCGATCGCCACTACCTGGAAGTAACTGAGCTACACTCAGCACTGACCTCAGGGCTTTGAGATCTAAATCAATGGCACGGTCTACCCCAGGATACTGAATCTTCATCGCCAAAAGAGGGCTACCCGATTTTTTACGCGCTTGATGCACCTGCCCTAAGGAAGCCGATGCGATCGGATCATGATCAATCTCAAGAAGTGCAAGTTTTTCTTTTCCGAGCTGCCGCACCAAAACTCGCTCAATCTCTTTCCATTCAAGTGCAGGTGATCGATTTTGCAAGGACTTCAAGAACTCGTTGGCTTCAGAAGGTAAAAAATGCTCTCCATAAGTTGAAAGAAGCTGCCCGACTTTCATCAGACTCCCTTTCAACTGGCCAAACTCTTTTGCCAATACATTTGCTTGGGCACTCAAGAGTTTTTTAAGCCGATCAGCCTTTGCCTCCTCATTTGCAAAAATATTTCCGATAGCATGCGTCGCTGCTCGTGCACCTGCAGAGAATGAAACCTTAGCAAGAGCAAAGCTTCGTGAAAGTGGACTAGACTTGATCGAGCGAATTCGCTTCATAATATTTTAAAATACAATCATCTCACTCAAATTACTAGCAGTTAGGAAATTAAGCTGCCTTAGGCTGCTCCGAAGAAGATGAAACTTCTGCGGTGACAGGATGCATCTGTTTAGGAGAGAGATCGAGTGCATGAATCAAAACATCTTCGACCGTGTTCACTAAAACTACTTTGAGCTGGTTTCGAATTTCTTCGGGAACCTCTTGGAGATCCTGTTCATTTTTCTTAGGAAGAATCAAAGTATCCAGCTGAGCTCGGTGGGCGGCCAATACCTTTTCTTTAATTCCCCCTACAGGAAGCACCGCACCCCGTAACGTAAGCTCTCCGGTCATCGCAAGCTTGGGTTTAATGGGCTTTCCAATCAGCAAGGAAGTGAGTGCTACCAAAATTGTCACCCCTGCCGAGGGGCCATCTTTTGGAATTGCTCCTGATGGGACGTGAATATGAATATCGAATCGATTCAAATCAAAGCTTTTGTATCCGTACACTTGGGCCCCCACTCGCGCCTGACTCAGTGCAATCTGTGCCGATTCTTTCATCACTTCTCCCAGCTGGCCTGTCAGCGTCAACTGCCCCTTTCCATCCGGAAGAGCTGTCGCTTCGACAAAAAGCAAATCTCCCCCATGAGGAGTCCATGCCAAAGCTAAAGCAACCCCGCTTTTCAGAGGATGTTCAGCAGACTCAGGAAAATATCGCTCAGGCCCTAAAAGCTGATGAAGCATTTGCGGCGTTAAATCAATATGTGAGAACACATCTAAAGAGCTAGCCTGATGCTTGACCACTTGTTCAGCGACAGCGCGAAAAAGAGTTGCGATTTTTCTCTTGAGTTCTCGAACCCCTGCTTCTCGCGTATAATGAACAATAATAGATTGAATTGTGACATCTGAAATATTGACCCATTCAGGCTTAAGTCCATGCTCTTCGATCAAACCAGGGATCAGGTGTTGCTGTGCAATATGGAGCTTTTCGAGAAGAGTATAACCATTGACTTCAATGATCTCCATTCGATCCCGGAGCGCCGGAGGAATGGTATCTATTACATTTGCCGTACATATAAAAAAAATCTCTGAAAGATCAAAAGGTACATCTAAGTAATGATCCGTAAAAGCTTTATTCTGCTCAGGATCAAGTACTTCCAGCATAGCAGCTGATGGATCTCCATGAAAATCAGATTTAAGTTTGTCGATTTCATCCAAAACCATGACAGGATTTTTACTTCCACATCGTCGAATACTTTGAATCATTCTACCAGGCATCGCTCCGACGTAGGTTCTTCTATGCCCACGGATTTCTGCCTCATCTCTCACGCCCCCCAGAGACGTTCGAATAAACTTTCGCCCCAAGGCCCTTGCGATCGACTGCCCTAGCGAGGTCTTTCCAACACCTGGTGGCCCAACTAAACAAAGAATCGGGCCCCGCAGATCATTCTTGAGCTGTGCAACCGCTAAAAATTGAAGAATTCTGCGCTTCACACTTTCTAACCCAAAGTGATCCTCGTCCAACGTTTGTCGAGCTCGATCGAGATCAATTTCAGAGGAGCTGCGTTTATTCCAAGGCAGTGCGAACAAACATTCTAAATAGGTCCGAATTACATGGTATTCAGCAGAGTTTGCGGGAAGATTTCTTAATCGACGTATTTCCTCTCTTGCTTGTCGAGCGGCATCTTCAGGTAATTGAGCCTGACGAATCTTATCCTCAAACTGATCAGCGGTATCTTCCAATGATTCCTCCCCGAGCTCCGATCGAATCGTTCGAAGCTGCTCACGTAATAAGGCGTCTCGCTGAGCTTTGCCTAAATACTCGAGAAGTTTTTCAATCCGTCGGTCTATTTCCAGAGTTTCTAAAAGCTCCTGCTTATCAAACAACGATAGATTTAAATAAGCCGCGCAAAGATGAGTCAAATAAGATGGATCATCGACCTTTTCCACCAACCACATTAAATGCTCTATGGGTCCAGGTAAGAGTTCGAGAATTTTGCGTGATGCCTCCTTGAGATGATTTAAGAGGGCTTCGTTTCTTACCAAGTCAGACCCTTCGATATCCGCCACCGTCTCCCCTCTCGCCGAGAGATAGCCTTCAGGCAAAAGCGTATATTCAGCGACGTGATAACGCGCAAGCCCGGTCACGACGATCTGTCGGCTGCCATTTTCGATAGTCGCAATACTTTCGACCTTACACAGTGTCCCCACCTTAAATAGATCATTAGGCAAAGGATCGCCTGGAGTTGTGGAGCGCTGAGCAACGACCAGGATCAAGCCCATCTCTCTCTCGGCATGATAAAGCGCACGAATACTATTTTCTCGTCCAACAACTAAAGGAATGGAAATAGATGGAAAAACAACGGCTGTCCGAATCGGCAGAACAGGTAAATAGGAAGGTATTTGATCCATAAAAGGCTCGTATTCCATTTTTAAAAAACAGAGCAATTCATGAGCCGGTGCAAAAGCGACCAGGAACAAAAAGCTCGATATTGTCGAGTTCCATTCGAGAAATCCTCATGCTAAAGGAGGTAAAAAAAGGCGGCAATAGAAATGACTCCTACCGATCTAAAAAAAAGGATTGAAACGCTTGCTCCAGACACTCAGGCTGAGGTGATCGACCTGACTGGAACCATGGACCATTATCAGGCAATCGTGGTTTCGCCTCTATTTGAAGGCAAGATGATGATTGACCAACACCGGATGGTCCTTGCTCTTGTTCAGAATGAAGTAGATTCAGGCGAGGTTCATGCCTTAACTTTAAAAACTTATACCCCTCAGCAATATAAAAACGCTTTTTAAAACATTGATTCACTGCATTTTGAAAGGATCCAGATCATGGCCCATCCATTAGTCTCAAAAGTCGAAGAAATCGTAAAAACTAATCCAGTTGTGATTTTTATGAAGGGTACGCCCGATTTTCCGCAGTGTGGTTTTTCTGCCCGTGCTTGCCAAGTACTAAAAGCTGCCGGCGTAGCAAAACCCTACGGAATCGATGTTCTCGCTGATGACCCTCTCTGGGAAGCACTTGAAGAGTACACTCAGTGGCCAACCGTACCTCAGATTTTTATCCACGGTAAATTCATTGGTGGCTGCGATATCGTGACTGAAATGTATGACAGAGGCGAATTAGAAAAAGCTTTAAAAGGTGAAGTTCAGTGATCTAAAAATAAAAAAGGGGGTCACAGCTCATCGAGTTGTGACCCCCTTTTTTTTGTTTAAAACTTAGCCGCGGTAGGCGTTTTTAGCTTTTGCTTTTTTACTGCGTTCAACAGCAATCTTGTGAGGTTTTGGACTGTTGCCAGCAGCAAAAGCGGTCGCCTTATCTTTACGTTGTTTCTTGTGTTTTGCGCTCAAACGCTTTGCCATAATCTTTAATCTCCTTAGACAATCGAGTTAAGATCAAGCCTCTAACACAAGCTGACCACTCTTGCCAACGCCTACAGCCGAGAAAGCCTTAAAACGGATTTCCAAAACTTGCTCCGATGCTCCATCGAGAGCGAGGACCACCCTCTGCTGAAGTCGTTGCACTGCCCGCATCTCGTTCAGTATATTTTTCAATGATTGCAGGCGAACGATCGACGGACTTATCTTGGGATTGCGAAACTTGAGAGAATGGAACTCCATTTTTAGCCGCATATTGTCTCTTTAAAGTTTTAACTTCGTTCAAGCAGGTATCCCATTCATCCCAAACCTTACAGAGCTGATCTTTCGTTTGAGTATCCATCTGATCAATGACTTTCTGATTTGAAGGACGAACCGCCATGTAATCAGCTCCATCGGCTTTTAACCTCTCTTCATGTCCAGGAACTGGGCTATTAGCCGTATTTTTACAATCCAAAAGATGCTTACGTGTCGCACGAATCAAATCATTCTCAGTATTGGCTACACTATTGGCAAACTTCATCTTACCTTCCTGAGTATTTAAATCTGGACGGTTATCTTTGCTAACACCACCAAAAACCCAACTTTGTTCGTACCAATTATCTTCCCAATTTTCTTTTTCTTTCTCACACGAGTACAGATGCTCTCGCGCATCTTGAATGTATTTCACCTTTGAATAATCCGTTTGAGAAGTAGTTAAGTCTTCCCATGCATTACGAAGCTCATGCCGATAGGAGTAAGCTAGTGCGCCTAATCCAATCAAAATCAGAGGCGCAACAAATGCGTGAGCATCAGGAACCAGGAAATCAGCAAATGCCGAAAGAACTCCTTTTTCATTTTTCTTTCGAAGGTTTTTAACAACATCCGAGAGAAGAGTCCGCTCAGAAGCCGTAATAATGGAATCACCATCAACTCTGATGACTAGTTTTCCATCAGAGCTTCGACTCAATTCAACGACTCCCCCTCCTTCAAAACGAAGGGATTTTTCGACGACCTCTGCTCTCGGGAATCGAGTCGTCTTATTTTTCTTTAAATAAGCCAATAAGAAATCGTTATCTGATCGAGAAAGGTTTGCTTTTGCAAAGCTATAAAAACTAGGCTTAATCTCAAGACGGGAATTGTAATATTCAACCACTTTCTTGAGCGTAGACGGATCTGCAAGTGAAGGAATCGTAGGAGTTATGCCAGCAGAAAACGCCAGTGACGGAACAACCGCGCTAAGAACCACCCATGAGGTCAATGTTTTCCAAGAATCACTTCGAAAACCAAACCAGCGCGTAATCAATTGATAATTACCCATAAAAATTTACTCTCTCCCTTGAACTCAAATGACCAACACTTATAAGAGAAAGCAAATCCTGTTCCTACTCAGCAGATTAAAAATAATGTTTAATATCAATTATTTAATCAATACAGTTCAAAACCAGCAATATTGATTACTGTTCAAGTTCTTTTCAACGCAAAAAAAAATGACGTGTTTTTAATTAACAGGAGCAACCCCAACTTTAGGACAAAGCCGAGCAACAGGACATCGTTCACAATAAGCTTTTCTAGCAGTACAAATGGCTCGACCATGATCAATCATCAAATGAGAATAAATCGTCCAATCTTTTCGAGGAACAACCGCCATCAAATCCTGCTCAACGTTTACCGGATCCAGATTTCGAGTAAATCCCATGCGCCTTGCCAGCCGCCCTACATGAGTATCGACCACCATCGAAGGAATTCCAAAAGCATTCCCTAAAACTACATTCGCAGTTTTTCTACCGACTCCTCTTAAATGAGTAAGTTTTTCAAGATCTGCCGGAACCTTTCCATCATAAAGTTCGACAATAGTTTGTGAGGATTCTTTTAGTCCTCTTGCTTTGTTTTTATAAAAGCCAGTGGATTGAATGATTTTTTCAATTTCAAAAATGGGCGCCCGAGCCATTTCGAGCGGACTTTTATACTTTTTGAAAAGACCAGGCGTCACTTGATTCACACGCTCATCAGTGCATTGTGCCGAAAGAATCGTCGCCACCAATAATTGCCACGGACCTTCATGAATCAAACTACATTTTGTATCAGGATAGGTTTTTTTTAAAATCTTTAAAATCTCGATCATTCTCGGGTCAGCCATTTCTCAATCTCTTTGACAGACCTTGCATTTACAATGAGGCTTCGCGGCAATAAAGCTTTTCTAGCCATACTTACACCGTAATGCGTGTCGGAGATCCCTTCTGGATCATGTGCATCTGGATTGATTGAAACCAATGCTCCATATTTCCTGAGCTCAGGTCCCCATCTCCAATCAATATCTAAACGTGCGGGATGCGCATTCATTTCTATTGCGACATCTTTTTGAGCCGCCTCGGCAATGATCTTTTCGATATCAATGTCATACCCTTTTCGTCCCAAAAGGAGCCGACCCGTTAAATGTCCAAGAAATCTCGTATAAGGATTATGAATCGCCCTAAGAATGCGAGAAGTCATCGCTTCGCGATCCATTTGAAATCGAGAATGAATGGATGCAATCACAAAATCGAACTTTTTAAGCCATTTTGCTTCATAGTCTAGCGAACCGTCCGCTAAAATATCACTCTCCACTCCCCAAAAAATTCGAATCTCAGGATGCTCGTCTTGAAGTTTACGAATTTCTTTTTCTTGTTTGAGAAGATCTTCGGGCTTGAGTCCATGCGCATAAAAAGCAGACTGGCTATGATCAGAGATCCCAATGTATTGATAACCCTGTCGCTTAGCTTCAAGGACCATCTCTTTTATTGTGGCAGCGCCATCAGAAAAAACGGTATGCGTATGAAAAATTCCTTGAACTCCATCCGACGGAAGGACCTGCTCTAAAAGGCCCTCGCGGGCTAAGCGGACTTCTTCGCCTGTTTCTCTCATTTCTGGAGCTATCCACGGGAGCCCTAATTTTGAATAAAAATCCTCTTCAGTCGAGGCTTCTACTCTACTCGGCGCCCCCACTGCTTTCCAGTGATCGAAAGATCCTGTGGTCTTCGCCCATTCAAAACCAAAAACATTCGTAGAAGCATAATGAAATCTAATCTTAAAATGACTTCCTTCCATTTCCGATTCATGAAAGGACGCAGCTGCTTTTTCTACCGCGGTTCGAATTTCGACTGAACTCAGACCTTCAATTTCTTCTACGATAAAGTCTAATTCACTCAAAATCTCCGCGCGACGACGTAACGCACCTGTTTCACAAATGCGAATAGGTTTTTTACTACCAAAAAAATCTTCCTTCTCTAGAAATTGAAGGAACCGTTGAGAGATCGGGAGCGCATCTCCGAGACGTTGGTATCCTCGCGTCGATTGTTGAAAGGAAACTCCATCTAAAATTTTTTTCTGAATCTTAGCTCCAAAACCTTTCAAACCTAATAACCGATTCTCGCGACATGCATATTCAAGTTCAGCAAGTGAATGGACCCCTAGTTCAGCGATCAACTGCCGAGCTTTTTTAGGGCCCAAGCCGGGAACCTCAGTGAGCTCAAGCAAGCCTGGCGGCAAAGATCGTCGTAGCTCGTCTAATACTGGAGCCTCCCTTTTTAAGACAAAATCAGTAATGATCTCTGAAATCGCTTTCCCAATCCCTGGAATCTCACTCAGAGTCCCTGCCTGAGCACGACTCACTAAATCAGCCTGTCCAGCAACTGCAGTCGCCGCTTTTTCAAATGCCCTGATTTTGAAAGGATTCTCCCCTTTCAACTCCATCAGCCTGCCAATTTCCTCTAATAGCCCTTGAACTTCATTCATAGATGCAAAGAATACATCTTTTTGTTTCATAATGGCTGATTCACGATGGAACTGATCGCTTTTTTTTAAGGGAAAACCGGGTTGAAAGGCAAAGGGCAGAGGAGTATATTTAGCCCCATGCAAAAGACAAAAATCGGTATCAATGGGTTTGGAAGAATTGGTAGAAAAGTAGCTCGACTTGCTCTCGAGCGCGATGACATCGAAATCGTTGGCATTAACGATCTTTCGAAGCCAGAACAGATGGCGCATCTCCTCAAATACGACTCGGTCCATGGCACACTGAAAGAAGAAGTGCGAATCGAAGAGAATACACTTTTCCTCGGCAAAATGAAAATTCGCCTCACTGCCGAAAAAGATCCGACCGCTCTCGCATGGGGTGATGTAGGAGCTTCCTACGTTCATGAGTGCACTGGCGTATTTACAGATCGCGAAAAAGCAGCCCTTCATCTCAAGGCTGGCACGCAAAAAATCATCATCTCAGCTCCTTCGAAAGATCCAGATATCACTCTTTGCATGGGCGTGAATGAATCCGCTTATGATCCAGCGGTCCATCATGTTGTTTCTAACGCATCCTGCACCACGAACTGCCTTGCTCCTTTAGCAAAGGTCCTCGATGATAGCTTTGGAATCGTTCGTGGCACCATGCTCACCGTCCACAGCTATACCAACGACCAACAAGTCCTCGACCTTCCTCACAAGGACTTAAGACGCGCAAGAGCTGCAGCAATGTCCATGATCCCAACCACTACTGGCGCAGCTAAGGCTGTAGGCCTTGTTATCCCAAGCCTCAAAGGCAAATTGGATGGCTTAGCTATCCGCGTTCCAACTCCAAATGTTTCGATGGTTGATTTTACTGGAGAACTCAAAACCTCCACAACCAAAGAAGAAGTGAACGCAGCTCTCAAAAAAGCTTCTGAAGGCGCAATGAAAGGCGTCCTCGGCTACTCTGTAGCTCCTCTAGTTTCTGTCGATTATAACGGCTGCATCAATAGCTCGACAATCGATTCTGAACTCACTCACGTTGTCGGTGGTAACTTTGTGAAAGTCATTTCCTGGTACGATAATGAATCTGGTTTCTCAGCCAGAATGCTTGATCTGACCCAGTACATGATTAAGAAAGGATCCTAATCATGAGCAGCACTGCCGGATCAATTCTAAGTATTAGGGATCTGGATATCGCCAATAAGACGGTATTCATGCGTCTGGATTTCAATGTTCCTCTTTCGACGGATGAAAGTGGCGAACGAACCGTCGACGACGACACACGAATCCAGGAGTCTCTCCCAACCATCCGGTATGCGATCGAAAAGGGGGCCAAGCTGGTCTTGACCTCCCATTTAGGACGCCCCGACGGAAAACGTAAACCAGAATACTCCATGGAGCCCGTAGCAAAGCGACTTGCAGAACTCCTTGGACAAGAAGTGACATTGGCCGACGATTGCGTAGGCGATGGTATCGAACTCATGGCTCAAGGCCTTAAAAACGGCCAAGTCATGTTGCTCGAAAACCTTCGCTATTATCCAGGCGAGGAAAGTAATGACCCTGAGTTTGCTAAAAAATTAGCTAAACTCGGTCAAGTCTACATCACCGATGCCTTTGGAACGGCTCACCGAAAGCACGCTTCTACATACGGAGTTCCATCTCTGATGCAGGTTCGTGGAATGGGATTTTTGATCGAGAAAGAACTCAAATTCCTAGATCCTCTCCTCCATAACCCGCAGAAGCCTTTCTACGCATTGCTTGGTGGTTCTAAAGTCACCGATAAGATCAAAACCATCGAATCACTCATGCAACGAGTGAATGGTCTTTTGATTGGCGGTGCGATGGCACATGCTTTCTGGATGGCTCAAGGAGATACGCTTCCAGCTGGTTCTAAACAACCCAAGCCTGAAGATATTGAAGCAGCTCGCGCAATCATGCGCGAAGCAAAACGACGCGAGATGCCTCTGCTCATTCCTGCAGACACTAACGCAGGTTTTGATATCGGGCCTAAAACCATTCAAAAATTCACGGAAATGCTTTCTCAAGCAAAAACGGTTTTCTGGAATGGTCCGCTCGGGTGGTTTGAAAAACCTGAGTATGCAACTGGAACCTTTGAGGTTGCACGTGCATTGGCTCAACAATCATCGACCATCAAGGTCATTGGCGGCGGAGACACTGTTTCGGCAATTAAAGCTTCTGGAGTGGCAGATAAGTACGATCACTTGTCTACTGGTGGTGGAGCGGTTCTCGAATACTTAGAAGGTAATGGCCTTCCTGGCATTGAGATCCTCAAATTGAGCAAACAGCAACTTGCTCAATTAACCGCACAACACTCTCAATAATCTATCCGTCATCACTCATGACCCCGGTTGAAGCTTCAAATCTGAATCTTCAACTGGGGTTTTAAATTCACTTTTCAACTCATAAAAAGGCAGGCGAACACACCCATGGCCACTCTTAAGTCCAGAGGAATCCTCATTGCAGGCAATTGGAAAATGAACCATTCTCTGAAAGAAACTGAAGGCTTCTTTTCTGAGATCAAAGCATTGACAACTCAAGGTTCACCGATCCTCGATGCAGAGGCCATCCAAACGATCGAATCAGGAAAAGTGCAGGCCTGCCTCATTCCTCCGATGCTCTCTCTTCAATATACCCAAACCTTAACTCAAGGTGTAAGTTTTCCTCTCTCAATCGCATGTCAAAATGCTCACTGGGAAAAAAAGGGTGCTTTCACGGGCGAAGTCTCTGGTCCTATGCTGCAAGAAATTGGGATTTCTACCGTTCTCGTTGGCCACTCAGAACGTCGACAGTATTTCGGAGAAACCGATGAATCAGTGAGAAAACGAACTGAAAGCCTTCTTGCTCAAGGATTCAAAGTCATTCTCTGTATTGGCGAAACACGTGCTGAACGCGAACAAAATCAAACTCAAGAAGTTTTGAAACGTCAACTTCAAGGAGCACTTCCAGAAGCAAATAAAGGCGCTGCTAGCTATTTGAATGGGCAATTGGTTTTTGCCTATGAACCTGTTTGGGCGATTGGTACAGGCCTCACTGCAACCCCAGCACAAGCAGAAGAAGCTCACCAATTCATTCGCGAACTCATGATTCAACGCTTTGGCACTGAAGCTGCGCAAAAAACTCCAATACTTTATGGCGGAAGTGTAACTCCAGAAAATATCGATTCCCTTTTAGCCTGCGCTAACGTCGATGGAGCACTGGTCGGCGGCGCGAGTCTCAAGCCAGAGGGCTTCTTGCGATTGTTAGCATCAGGATGCACTGCGGTTTAAAAACCTATTTTACTGTTAAAACTCGAGCTGGACCTCGTCGCTTTAAAATCTCAACAACGGTTTCATTGTTACGAGTGCGCCGAAACAGCAGATCGACTTCAAAATCAGGTCCTCGCAAACCTTGAATTTGAAGATGATTCATTTTGAATGTGAGAAGGGGAGAATTCAAAACGAGGTATTTTTGCTCCAGATCAATCGAGATTCCCAACATCGATCTCAACATCAGATAAACTGAAGCCGCAGCCCAAGCTTGTGGCTTACACGCAACTTCATAAGGAACGGGAGGCTCGTTCTCCCGTTTCCTAAAACCACAATACAGCTCCGGAAGACGAAAATCGTCACTCGTTTCAAGAACCTCGATTAAAGCAACCGCAAGTCGATCAAGTTCACGGGTGAGTCCGTAATTCCTAAATCCATCGATAATCAATGAATTATCATGCGGCCAAACAGAACCATTATGATAACTGAGCGGATTATAGGCGACCTCACTATCTGCAAGAGTTCGAACGCCATAGCCACTAAACATCGAATCAGACATTAAATGCTCTGCTACTTTTGCAGCCTGATCCGGATTCAAAATCTGAGTCCATAGACAATGCCCCATATTTGAAGACTTTACTTTGCAGGGGTTATAATTGCCGTCGATGGCTAAGTAGATGAAATTTCCCTGAACATCCCAAAATCGCTCCATAAACCGTGATTTCAACTGTAAAGCCTCTAGCCTTAAACGCGTCGACAACTCGTACTTACCCATGAGTTTAGCCAAACCCGACATCGCCATTCGTGCACGAAAAGCATAACCTTGAACTTCACATAATCGAATCGGAGCTTGAGCTAAAACTCCATCTGCATGCATGACTGAGTCATGCGAATCTTTCCATCCCTGATTAATCAATCCAGAAGGAGACATTTTGGCATATTCTAAAAAACCATCCTCGTCAGAATCCCCCCATCTTTCAATCCAAGCTAAAGCACGAAGCGCGCAAGGCCACCATTCTTTGAGCTTAGGGAGGTCCATCGTCCAACGAATATAGTCATGCAGAAGAATCAATGAAAGAGGAGTTGAATCCACCGAACCATAGTACGGAATAAATGGCACTTCACGAGTCTTAGCCATCTCTCCTTTTCTCATTTCATGAAAAACTTTTCCTGGTTGCTCATCCGTAAATGGATCTACCTTGCTTCCTAAAATTCCAAACGCATAATCAAGCACGCCTCGTGCAAGATTCGGATACCAAGGCAACATCTGATATGCACTAATCAGTCCGTCGCGTCCAAATGGTGCCGAAAACCAGGGAATTCCAGCATACGGATAAAGAACCTGAGAGGACTCCTCCGTGAGCAACATAAAAATATCAGTTTGAGAATTCCTGATCGCACGATTCACAATCGCATTATCAGATTCAATAACTAAAGAGGCGAATGGATCTGATCCTTGCCTCTCCAAGAGAAGCCTCATTTTTTCACCAATCGAGAGATCGTAATACGCCTTACCGAGAAAAACGCAATCCGAAGGATGATCAAAAGAAACAACGCTCCTCAGAGCCACTGTTTGCTTTGGTGGAACTTGAATCCTCGTCACATACCCCACCAAATTAGGAGAAACTAAAACTTTTTCCCACTTAAATAATCTCTGAATAAATGTCCGACGAATTAATCCATCAAGGCCCTCATATTGAAGAGTAGTAGCTGGAAACCCCCACACTTCTGATTCAACAGGAGTCAAGACACGTCCTCGTTTAGATCGAGCAAAACCTCTCACTTCAAAGACATCATCAAAACGTCCTCCTGCCCATTGCTGAACCTCGAGAGCGTAAGTTTGAAATCCAAAATTTTTAATTTCAATTGTTTCAAAAAGAGTGTCTTCACTCAAACTTAAAATCCGACGAATCAATAACGTCTCTCTCGGTATACGTCCGGTTCCATCTAAAATCGAAATATCGGGGTTAGTCATAGAAAAGACAACCGTTTCGCCTCCGAAACGTAATTCATGAGTCAACGCAACAGGACGTGCTCCGTTAAAAGTCGTTTCCCAAATGCCAAGATAGCGGGTGTCATGATAATAAAAGCCCAACTCAGAACCTGGCGAATAAAGACGTGGTGACTCCCCTTGAGTATCAACCACTCCAAATGCAGAATTATCCTTAAAACTGATCTTTGGTATCCCCGTCAGAAGTACACTCGACGGAATGTAAGAGATTCCGTCGATGATAATGGGTCCTCTCGAGCCGTCGGTAGACATCCACGTAATCCTCCGTCATCCGCGTAAGCGAAAATTTCTCTTCAGCCCACCGACGACACTGCTTTCGGTCAATGACCGGAAGATCTTTCACCTTTCGAGCCAATTCTCGGATGTCTAAGTCGCAAAATCCGGTAACTTCATTTTTTAGGATTTCATTTACAGAACCGCAAGGTCGCGCCAATACAGGAGTCCCACAAGCAAGTGACTCCACCATGACCAACCCAAAAGGCTCGGGCCAATCAATCGGAAACGTCAATGCTAACGCATTACCCAGAAAGTCTGATTTTTCCTTCTCTGAAATTTCGCCGATGTATTGAATAAACTTTCCGTCTACATGAGACTTTACGTAATGATCATAATAATCTTGCCCTGGTCTTCCATCGATTTTAGCTGCAATGATTAATGGCACACCCGATTGATGCGCAATTTCAATGGCCCACTCGGGGCGCTTTTCTGGGCTAATTCTACCGAGAAAAGCGAGATATTTTCCGGGTTTTTCACGAAAAACATACGAATTTACATCGATACTATTGTAAACGTTTGCAACCCAACGAATCAAGGAAAGATGCCTCACCGCATGACGCTGCGAATGACTAATTGAAACATAATTAGCCTCTGGATAACCCCTAAAGACTTCCTCAAGATCGAGAGAATCTAACCGGCCATGCAAAGTGTGGACGATCGGAACATCCGTCATTCGCAAAAGAGGAAGCATCCAATAATCATGATGATTATGAATGATATCAAATTCTTTTGCACGATCGGCTACGATCGACAACATCTTGAGATGATAAGGGATGGAATCTTGAACTGGTGGCTGTTTGAGACGAAGTGCTTCATCGAGCACGGCTACCTTTTTACCTTCAACACTTGAATCTCCGGAGGCAAAAAGTGTGACGTCGATTTGATTTTGAAGTAACCCGCGATAAAGTTGATGAACGACTCGCTCGGTGCCACCATAGAGACGCGGGGGAACGCTTTCAAAGAGGGGAGCTAGTAAAGCGACTCTCATTCCATATGGAATACGCCTTGGCTAGGTGCCCATTCAAGTAGAAATTAAAAAGCCCAAGAGAGTCAAACTCTCTTGGGCCCTTCAATAGATCAAGTTCAAAGCAAGTGCTTTATTGAGATGCTGTGGGCTTTGCCGGAGCAGCCACTGGTGCAGCAGTCTCGGCAGGTGCCGTATTTTGCTGCACAGGAGCTGTCCCCTGAGCCGCAGGAGCAGTTGCTGAAACTGCTGCCACAGGCGAAACAGACGCTTGCGGAGCAGGAGGAACAACTGGCTGAGCCTCAAATAAGCTCTTTTGACTTTGACCGGCTAATACAGTCAGGAGCAACGAAGTTGCCATGAACACGGCAGCCGCACCCTGAGTGAACTTCACCAGGAAATTTGCACCACCCGAAGTCCCAAAGACGGTTTGACTCGACCCGCCAAAAGAAGCACTGATTTCAGCACCCTTTCCGGATTGAATCAACACTGCCGCCACTAAAAAAACACAGGTCAGGACGTGAACTACCGTGATCAAGGTTTGCATCGGATTATTTGCCCTCTTTAGCCTTCTTTTCTTGGTACTTCTTCACCATTTCTTCTTGGACGTTACGAGGTACGGCTGCGTACTTCGCAAATTCCATAGTGAACTCACCTTTACCTTGGGTGGCTGAGCGAAGGTCGGTTGAATAACCGAACATCTCATTCAGTGGCACCTCGGCTTCGATCACAGCATACCCTTCGTTTGTGGTCGAGTTCAAAATAACGCCGCGGCGCTGATTGATCTGACCCATAACGGAGCCCTGGAATTCTTCCGGAGCCTGGGATTCAAGCTTCATGATCGGCTCAAGAACCACCGCTCCAGCTCTTTCGTAGCCTTCACGGAAGCCCATGAGAGCAGCCGTCTTAAATGCTTGTTCGGACGAATCCACATCATGGTATGCGCCGTCATTAATCACAATGCGAACACCCACGATTGGGAAGCCGATGAGACGACCTTCCTTAACTGCCTCTTGGAAGCCCTTGTCACAAGCTGGGATAAATTCACGAGGAATAGATCCACCTGTGATTTCATCGACAAACTCATAGCTCATCGCAGCATCTGCTGGCAGAGGCTCAATGTAACCCACGACCTTACCGAACTGACCAGAACCACCGGTCTGCTTCTTGTGAGTATAGTTGAACTCACCGCGTTTGGTAATAGTTTCACGGAAAGCAACCTGAGGCTTACCGACGACGACTTCGCAGTTGAACTCACGCTTAATACGTTCACAGTAAATTTCCAGGTGCAACTCACCCATCCCGCTGATGATCGTCTGAGCAGACTCTTCATCACGATGGACGCGGAAGGTAGGATCTTCCTTGGTAAACTTATTGAGTGCCTTGGAGAAGTTTGCCTGACCCGCTTTGTCCTTAGGAGCAATTGCGAGCGAAATCACGGCATTCGGAACGAACATCGAGGTCATGGTGACCTTATGAGTTCCATCCGTGAAAGTGTCACCCGAAGCGCAATCCACGCCAAAGAATGCCACGATATCGCCGGCTTGAGCATCTTCAATATCGGTCATTTCATCGGCATGCATTTGAACCAAGCGAGGCACTTTGACCTTCTTGTCGTTAGCAGAATTGTAAATCAAGTCGCCTTTTTTCACGGAGCCTTGATAAATACGCATGTAGGTCAACTGACCATAACGACCTTCATCCAATTTGAATGCAAGAGCAACAAACGGCTTCTTGAAATCAGATTCCAATATAACCTTGGCTTCGTTATTGTTCTGGTCAAGAGCAATGTTTTCACGCTCAGATGGATTTGGCAGATAATAGGTCACTGCATCCAGGAGCAATTGAACGCCTTTGTTCTTATACGCAGAACCAGTCATAACAGGGGTGAAATTCAACGACAGGGTTGCCTTACGGATCGCTGTGCGAAGTTCATCCACAGTGATGTCCTGACCCTCGAGGTACTTCATACCCACGACTTCATCAAATTCACCGACCGCAGCAATCAGCTCTTCGCGGTGCTTCTTACATTCGTCCAGAACATCAGCTGGAATGTCTTCTTCACGAATATGCTCGCCATTGTCGCCGTCAAAGTAGAAAGCGCGCATCTGAACGAGATCGACCATGCCTTTGAACTGGTCTTCAGCACCGATAGGATATGTAATTAAGTGTGCGTTATGATTAAGCTTTTCACGCAGCATTTTGACGCCGCGGAAAGGGTTCGCGCCAGCACGGTCCATCTTATTGATGAAGCAAATGCGGGGAACTTTGTAGCGCTTCATTTGGCGGTCGACGGTGATCGACTGAGATTGAACGCCAGCAACGGAGCAAAGAACGAGAACGGCTCCGTCAAGAACACGGAGAGAGCGCTCAACTTCGATGGTGAAGTCAACGTGGCCCGGAGTGTCAATCAAGTTAACGTTGTAGCCTTTCCACATACAATACGTGGCGGCAGATTGGATCGTGATGCCTTTTTCGCGCTCAAGATCCATAAAGTCCATGGTCGCACCGACCTGGTCTTTACCCTTCACTTCATGAATTGCGTGAATTCTCTTTGTATAGAACAAAACGCGTTCAGAAAGAGTGGTCTTTCCAGAGTCAATGTGGGCAGAAATACCGATGTTACGAACTTTCTCAATAGGTACCTTGGTGGCCATGAAGCCGTCTCCTCGTCTATTATAGGGTAAAGCGGATGCGTAAAGCAGATGCGCTAAAAATATTTATCTCGCGGATGTAATCAAAAATGACGGTTTCAATCAAGCACTTTCTAGTTTGACCTCGACAAAACAATCTTCTATTTTTCTTTACATCATGAAAAAACCTTTCTTTTGGATCGATCTGGAAATGACAGGCTTAGACGATACCGTCGATAGCATCCTTGAGGTGGCGGTCATCGTCACCGACAGCCAACTCAACCCTTTGGAGACCCTCCATCGGGTTGTTTTCCAACCCCCCGCAGTCCTTGAGAAAATGAATGATTGGTGCAAAAAAACTCATGGCGAGAGTGGGTTAACTGCCGCAGTCCCTTTAGGAACACCCCTTCAGCAAGTAGAAGAGGAACTTCTCCAGCTCATCAACCGCCATTATTCACCGCAGGATCGAGTTGTTTTGGTTGGTAATTCTGTCAGCAACGATAAGCGGTTCATCGACCGGTATATGCCCAATGTCGCAAATCGACTTCATTACCGAGTCATTGATGTCAGCTCTTTCAAAGAGGTTTTCCGGGAACGTTATGACATTCATTTCCAGAAAAAAAACACTCATCGCGCCACCGATGATATTGAGGAATCCATTCGGGAGCTAGGGTTCTATCTTTCTTTTTTTAAAGTGAACCCAAAAACTGCCGGCCAAACCCCATAACTTACGTCATGAATACCTCAAAAAGCTCAGTCAGCCCCGAACGCGAGCGTCCTAGTTTTGAACAGATCTACCTTCAGCTCGCCAAAACCCTTGCTCGCCGCTCGACTTGCAACCGGCTTCAGGTCGGAACAGTCATCACAAGCACAGATTTTCGCAAAGTACTGGCTATTGGATACAATGGAAACGCAACAGGGCTTCCTAACTGCTGCGATAGAGATGAACCAGGAAACTGCGGATGCCTTCATTCAGAAGAAAACGCCGTCATCAATTGTGACTCACCGCGGTCTGTAGAGAAATTTGTTTTTGTCACACACTTACCTTGCGTTGCTTGTGCAAAGAGGCTCATTAATTTAGGTAATGTAAAAAAAATTTATTACAGTGAGGAATACCGCGTTCGCGATTCTGTACGGCTCTTGGAGTACATAGGAATTGAGACTGAACGATTACCCGGAGAACCCTAAACGTGAACTTCAAAACCGAGTCTGAATTACTGGTGTGGGGCCTGTATCGTAGAATGAGGTTTAAAATTGGATCGCTCATCTGCTTAGGATTTCTAGCGGCTTGCGCCACTGAGCCTAAACGAGATCACTCAGAAGTAAAAACGACTGCTTCACTTTCTCAAGAAGAAGCTACTCTCCGTGCTAAGCAGGTTGCTCGCCCTAACTACCACCTTTGGTTTGGCTTGAATGCCGAGAGTACCGCTTATGAAGGTCGGGCTGTCTTAAACTTTGAACTCCTCCCTAAAGCAAAAGATCTATCTGACACTCTTTTTATCGACTTCCAGAATGGCTCAATTCACTCTCTAAACATCAATGGAGTTATCCAACCCACCCCTCAGTACGATGGCGAACGCATCTTTTTAAATAAAAACGACCTTTTGACCGGAACGAATCGAGTAGAAATTGCATTTAGCCACTCATTTAGTCGTGACGGGACAGGGCTGCATCGTTTTGAAGATCCAGTCGATCATCGTGTCTATCTCTATTCAAATTTTGAACCCTTTGATGCACACAGAATGTTTCCGTGCTTTGATCAACCTGACCTTAAAGCTTCATTTGAACTCACAGTAAATACACCGACAGATTGGGTGGTTATTTCAAATACCCAAGAACGCGAAGTTACTCAAATCGATGAAAAACACAGCTGGGTATTTCCTCCTACACCTTTATTGAGTCCTTACGTCTTTGCTCTCCACGCAGGTCCTTACCAACTCTGGAAATCCAATGCCAACGGCATCCCTGTGCGTCTTTTTGCGCGCAAATCCATTGCCACCTGGGTGGATGCGCCCAAATGGTTTGAAATCACTCAAAAAGGGCTGGATTTTTATAGCACTTACTTTGGCTACCCGTTTCCTTATTCTAAATACGACCAAGTCATTATCCCTGAATTCAATAAAGGCGGAATGGAAAATGCCGCAGCAGTCACCGTTTCTGAAGAAAACGTTTTTCGAACTAAGGTAACTCAAGACCTTCTTCGGAGCCGAGCCAATCTCATTCTCCACGAAATGGCCCATATGTGGTTTGGAGATCTCGTCACCATGCGCTGGTGGAATGGATTATGGCTCAACGAAAGTTTTGCCAGCTATATGGCTTCAAAGGCAGTGGGAGAAATCACTTGGTTTGGCAGCTCTAATCAAAGTTTTTTTAACGGAATGAAACGACGTGCCTATCAGGATGACCAACTGGTCACTACACACCCAGTTGAAGTAACTGTTTCAGACACGGACATGGCCTCTGCTCAATTTGACGCAATCACCTACGGAAAAGGAGCCTCTGTACTAAAGCAACTCAACCATTATCTCGGAGAAGATGATTTTAAAGAAGGCATTCAGCGTTATTTTCAAAAATATGCACTTAGAAATACATCCATCCACGATTTTATAAAAACTCTCACAGAAGCATCGGCAAAAAATCTCAACTCATGGCAAAAGTTATGGCTTCAAACAGATAGCCTCAACACTGTTCAAGCCAAGTGGAACTGTACAGACTCTGACAAAGGGAGCATCATCAATCAATTTTCACTGATTCAGGGCGACAAGACTCATGAACAACCCATCATGCGCCCTCACCGCACTCGAGTCGCTCTTTACGGATTTCTAAAAAATAAGAATAAACAATTTTTAAAACCGTATGCATTGACAGACATAACTTATCATCACGAAGAAACCCAAGTTGAAGAACTCATAGGAAAACCCTGCCCAACTTTTGTTTTCCCCAACCATGAAGATTATGACTATACTCAAGTCATTCTAGACTCGACCAGTCTTGCCAATATCAAAAACAATTTAATGAAGATTGAGGATGCATTTGCTCGGCAAATGATTTGGGAAGCGCTTTGGCAAATGGTCCTCGACGGGGAGTTTGGAGCGCAAGATTTTGGAAACTTGATTTTAACCTATGGCTCTCAAGAAAAGGACACTTTAGTCTTGAGCACACTTTTAAGGACCCTTATCAATCCCTACATGGGCTATCCCTCAGTTTATAAATTTCTATCGTTCGAAAGCCGAAAAGAATTCCTCCCTAAGATCGAAACTTTTTTTGAAAATCATTTAAAAAAAGCTCCCGGAGGCTCTGACATTCAATTAATTTGGTACCGCGCCTTTTTAAGTGCAGCATCATCTCCTTCTGCACTTCAATTTCTTTCTAAACTTTTAAACGGAAAAGTACTACTCTCTGGGCTCAAAATTGACCAAGAACGTCGCTGGGAAATCATCGAAACTCTGGCACGTGGGGGCTATCCTCAGGCTGAAGAAGTCATTGCATCAGAAGAGAAAAAGGACCCAACTGACTTTGGAAAAGAGTCGGCAATTGCGAGTGAAGTTTCGATTCCAACTACGGCCATGAAAAAAGCGTGGCTAGAAAAAATCCTAAAGCCTGTCAATAACAGTGCTGATACTTCACTTTCGGTCTCTAAACTGCGGGAAGCGATGTGGCGGTATCACCTGATTAATCAAGAATCACTCTCGAAACTTTCGATGGATACTTACTTCGAAACGATTCCAAAACTCACGAGTCCATCCCTGCGCGAATTTGCGCAAAGTTTTGTAGCAGCAATGTACCCTGGCGTTTGTGATTCAGAAATCGTCACTCGGACCACCACTTTGCTTGAGAAATACCCAGATCTCCCTACAACTTTTGTCAAAACATTAAAGATGCGTCAACAGCGCGAAGAACAATGTGTTCGAGCTCGGGCTCGAATGCAAAAACACTAAGACTGATTAAAACTATGCAAGGTCCACAGTCTTTATCAATACCCCCGGTGCATTTCCTGATCACCCCATTGCAGGTCAATTTGTGATCCATGGGGACACTCTGATTCGCGGAGTCTACAACGATACTTTTCTCTCAATTATAATTATCAATTTATAGTTATCAATTTAATGACTCTCAATTCGTCAAAGTACAGCCATTTGGTCAGCCATCTTAAACGAAGGGTCTGAACCGATGATTTCGGAATTTGTCCTACCTGCAGAACAAGTGAAACAACTCTTTGACCAAGGATTACTTGAGATCATTCAGTCAAATCAATGATTCTAAGGAAGTCTTGAACTCCAACACCACGGGGCAATGGTCCGACCCCATTACCTGAGGCTGATGCGACACGCTCTTGACGCAATCTCGGAACTCTTTGTTCACCACATGATAGTCAAGGCGCCACCCAATATTTTTAGCTCGAACCCCTGGACGATAACTCCACCAAGTATAATGCCCAGGCTCCCGGTTTTTCTCACGAAAGATATCCGCATACCCTGCTGCCAAAAACCGAGACATCCAGGCCCGCTCTTCTGGGAGAAAACCCGCATTATTTTCGTTAGTTTTTGGGTTCTTTAAGTCAATTTCTTGATGCGCGATATTAAAGTCGCCGCAAAGCACGAGATTTTTTCCGTTTGAGCGAAGTTTTTCGCAATGTTTAAAAATCGCATCGCAGAATTCGAGCTTATAGCCCAAACGTGCATGATCTCGCTGACTATTTGGAAAGTAACAATTGAGAACCACTGTATTCGCAAACTCCAACTGAAGCACTCGGCCTTCGCGGTCAATCTCAGGAATTCCAATACCTAAACGAACATTCAGGGGTTCAGATTTTGAATAGACTGCTACACCGCTATATCCCGGCTTTTCAGCTGAATGCCAAAAAGAATGATAACCTAATGGATGATGCAAAGTCTGATCGAGTTGCTCAATATTGGCTTTAATTTCCTGAAGACAGACCACGTCCGCCGCTTCTTTTTCAAACCAATCTAAAAAACCTGACTTTTGCGCTGCGCGGATCCCATTCACATTCCAGCTGACGAGTTTCATTCTCAGAAACTTATGAGGGCCTGAGAAAAATTGCAAACACCTTGACGCGCCTGACAGAGCGTCCTAAAAAAGAAAGATCTTTCCTGTTGTCTAAAAGAGGGCGATTCTTCTTGGAAAAGTTCAGTTATCTTAAAAGCACGAACATCGATTACATTGACGAGCTCTTTGCTCGATACGTCCAGGATCCGATGTCCATCGATCCTTCCTGGCGTTATTTTTTTGAAGGCTTGGAAGTAGGGACTGAAGCCCCTCCTGCACCCGTCAGTGAGGAACTTCTTCCGACCCCTAGCGCGGTTGATTTGCTCACAGAAGCCAAGGTGGCAGAGCTGATTCAAACCTACCGCACATTGGGACACGTCATTGCGGATGTGAATCCACTTGCACCCCAACCTTCATCCCATCCGAGCCTTGAGCTTTCGCGGTTTGGACTGAGTGATGCAGATCTCAATCGGACCTTTCACGCCGGTAAGCTTATTGGTCTCGGCGTAGCCAAATTGAGTGAAATCATCACCAGACTACGCCAAACTTATTGTCGTACAATTGGTGTTGAATTCACCCACATCCAGAATCAGACTGAGCGCGAATGGATTCAAAACCAGATGGAGTCAGCTCAAAACCTCCCTCAACTGGATATCGAAACACGTAAATTTATTTTGAAGCGTTTGGTGGAGAGTGAAAACTTCGAACGTTTTCTACATACCCGCTATGTTGCCCAGAAGCGATTTTCTATCGAAGGGGGCGAATCCGTCATTCCTGCCCTCGATTGCTTGATTGAGACTGCTGCTGACTTGGGTGCTCGCTCATTCGTCATGGGCATGGCTCACCGTGGACGCCTCAACGTGCTGGTCAATATTTTAAGAAAAAAACCAGAATACATCCTCACACAATTTGAAGGAAATTATCGCGTCGATCTCGAAGAGGGTGAGGGCGACGTAAAGTATCACATGGGTTATTCGGCCGATTTTAAAACTCGGTCTGGAAAAGAAACCCACCTTTCGATGGCTTATAATCCCAGTCATCTTGAATTCGTTAATCCAGTGGTCGAAGGCATTGCAAGGGCCAAGCAGACTCACTTGAATGACGCGGATCGAACTCAGGTTATACCGATTCTCATTCACGGAGATGCCGCCTTTGCTGGACAAGGCGTTTGCTATGAGACGCTCAACCTGTCTCAGCTCACGGGTTACAAAACGGGCGGAACCCTTCATATTGTGATCAACAACCAGGTGGGATTCACGACTTCGCCCAAAGACTCTCGATCGACCACTTACTCGACCGATGGAGCTCGAATGCTGGAAGTACCCATCTTCCACGTAAACGGAGATGATCCAGAGGCCGTTTGGTACGTTTCAAAAATTTGTGCTGAATATCGGCAGAAATTCAAAAAAGACGTTTTCATCGATCTTGTCTGTTACCGCCGACATGGACACAACGAAGGCGATGAACCTACCTTCACTCAACCCATTCTTTATAAAAAGATCAAAGCTCAACCCACGACTCGTGAGGTCTATGCTCAAAAATTGATCACTCAAGGAATTGTTACAGAGAAAGAATCTCAAGCACTCCTCGATGAGAATATGAATTTCCTCACGGGAGTTCAAACCCAGGTCAAAGCAGAAGAACCTCAGCCGATCACCCGCATGATTTCAACTCTCCAAGGCAACTGGAAGGGACTGAAACGTGTAGGTCCGATGGCTCACGAGGAACTTTTCAAGCCAGTAGAAACCGCCGTATCTACTGAACAACTCAAAAAACTAGCTGAAAAACTCAACCACATCCCACAGAGTTTCCATCTCCATCCAAAATTGACGCGTTTCTTTGAATCCCGCTTCAAAGCAATTCAAGAGGAGAAGGGTATTGACTGGGGGAATGGCGAAGCCCTTGCTTTTGGAACACTTCTTCAAGAAGGTCATAGTGTCCGCCTTTCCGGTCAAGATGCCGAGCGTGGCACATTTACTCACCGTCATTCTGTTTTGAATGATTTCGAAACAGGCGCCACTTATGCACCGCTCAATCATATTGCGCCAGGTCAAGCTCCCTACCAAGTCTACAATAGTGAATTGTCAGAAACTGGTGTTCTTGGTTTCGAGTACGGATACTCGCTAGCAGATCCTGCTACGCTCGTCATTTGGGAAGCTCAATTTGGCGATTTTGCTAACGGCGCTCAAGTCATTATCGATCAATTCATCTCATCGTCCGAGTCTAAGTGGCTGAGAATGAGTGGATTAACGCTTCTGCTTCCTCATGGTTTTGAAGGCCAAGGCCCTGAACATTCAAGTGCAAGACTGGAGCGATTCCTCCAGCTTTGCGGCAAAAACAATATTCAGGTCTGCAACCTCACAACCCCTGCTCAACTCTTTCATGGTTTGAGACGGCAAATGAAGCGCGATTTCCGCAAACCTCTGGTCATCATGTCACCAAAGAGCTTACTCCGTCATCCATTAGCGGTTTCGACTCTCGATGAGTTCAGCCGCGGCACATTCCAAGAAGTCATGGACGATGTCGAGCAAAGTCGTAACGCTAAGGTTTCAGTCAAAACTGTCCTGCTCTGCAGTGGCAAAGTTTACTATGACCTCGTTGCAGAACGTACTTTGCGCAAACGCAGCGATGTCGCCATTATTCGGGTCGAACAACTCTATCCTTGGCCAGAAGCTCGTTTGAACACCATCCTCTCGCAATATAAAAATGCTAAGAAATTTATTTGGGTTCAAGAGGAACCACGTAACATGGGTGCATGGACCTATGTGTTCAACCAATGGTGCGGGGGCTATGGCGATTTCCAAGAAAAAGTAGGCGGTCGCTCAATTGGTTATGCAGGTCGAGACATTGCTGCCGCTCCTGCTGTTGGATCAATGAAGGTACATGAAAGCGAGCAGAAAGCATTGCTCGAGAAAGCTTTCGGATAAATTTATGAAGCACAGTATCAAGGCTCCCAGCGTTGGGGAAAGTGTCACCGAAGTCAGTATTTTGAAATGGGCCAAACAAAATGGCCAACAGGTCAAAACAGGTGATCTTCTTTTAGAAATTGAATCCGATAAAGCAACGGTTGAGATTATTGCAGAAGCCACCGGTGCTCTTTCAGTCATGAAGCCTGCTGGCGAAAGAATCGCTGTCGGCACTGTGATCGGAATGATTGATGACGCAGTTCAAGGAACTGCGGGAACCACCCCTTCTGCAACCGCTTCAGCTCCTGCTGCTTTTGCACCGACCGCTGCAAAAGCTTCTCAAGCAGAACAGCCAATGAGCCCAGCCGTACGCAAAGCGGTAGCCGAAAGTAATGTGGATGTTTCTCAAATTGCGGGTACAGGTAAAGATGGGCGCGTCACCAAAGGCGATGTCATTGGATACCTGGCTGGAGGCACCGTTCGTGCGGCAACTCCAGTTGCAGAAGTTCCTGCTCGCACAGGAGAGCGTCGAGTACAGATGTCCATGCTCCGAAGCAGAATCGCTGAACGTCTCGTTCAAGCTCAACACACTGCTGCCATTCTAACCACGTTTAATGAAGCCGATATGACTGCAGTCATGGCACTCAGAAATAAACACAAAGATTCCTTTAAAGCGAAAAACGGAGTCCCTCTGAGCTTCATGTCGTTTTTCACTTATGCTGCGATCGAAGCATTAAAAGCTGTGCCTGAAGTCAACGCCTACATCGAAGGCCGAAACATCGTTTATCACGATTACTACGACATCGGGATTGCCGTTGGCACCGAACGCGGACTCGTAGTCCCTGTCGTACGCAATGCAGAAAAACTGAGTGTGGTTGATCTCGAGAAAAAATTGGCTGAGCTTGCAGTCAAAGCACGCGACGGAAAGCTTTCGATCGCAGATATGTCAGGCGGAACCTTCACTATTTCAAACGGTGGAGTGTATGGGTCACTCCTCTCCACCCCGATTCTCAATATGCCTCAAAGCGGTATCCTGGGAATGCACAAGATTCAGGAACGTCCTATCGCAGTAAACGGTAAAGTAGAGATCCGACCGATGATGTACCTAGCTCTCTCTTATGATCATCGCATTGTAGATGGTAAGGGAGCGGTGACCTTCCTCGTCACTCTCAAAGATTTCATCGAGCATCCTGAAAAACTCAACTTGGGGCTATAAACCATGAGTACAGAAAAATTTGATCTGATTGTTGTCGGCGGCGGACCTGCTGGCTACGTGGCATCCATCCGTGCAGCACAACTCGGATTTAAGACTGCTTGCGTTGAAATGCGAAAAACCTATGGCGGGACTTGTCTGAACGTAGGCTGCATCCCATCCAAGGCTCTTTTAGAATCAAGTGAGCATTATTACTACGCAAAGACCAAGCTCTCAAAACACGGGGTAAAAGTCGGCAATGTTGAGCTGGACCTCGGTCAAATGCTCAAGCGAAAAGAGGCTGTAGTCCGCCAGCTCACCACTGGAATCGCAGGCCTTCTTAAAAAGAACAAAATCGAATCCTTCATCGGCAAGGGCAAGCTCTTAGCAAGCGAAGACGGCGAACACCGAGTTGAAGTCGAAGGAGAAGCCGGTAAACGTATCCTATCTGCTCCACGCGTTTTATTAGCAACAGGAAGCCAACCTTCTGGTCTCCCATTCCTTCCATTTGACGGCAAAAACGTGGTGAGTTCCACTGAGGCTCTCGAATTTTCTGAAGTTCCTCAGCACTTGGTTGTCATTGGTGGCGGCGTCATTGGCCTCGAACTGGGCTCTGTTTGGTTACGCCTTGGGGCTAAAGTAACTGTGATTGAATTCAACAATCGCATTTGCCCCGCAGTTGATCAGCAAGCAGGTAACGAACTTTATAAAGCTCTCATCAAACAGGGAATGGAGTTCCGCCTTGCTCATAAATGCTTGGGCGCAAAGATCAATGGTCAATCGATTTCAGTCGAAATCGAAGATACCCAGAGCGGTACACGCTCGATGATCGAATGTAATAAAATTCTTGTTGCAACAGGCCGTCGTCCTTACACCACAGGCCTGGGCCTTGAAACTCTCGACGTCCAAACGGATTCTGCGGGCCGTGTGATCACCAACACTCACTTCCAAACATCAGTCAAAGGCATTTATGCCGTGGGTGATATCATCGCTGGCCCAATGCTTGCTCACAAAGCTGAAGAAGAAGGAGTTGCCGCAGTTGAAATCATGGCCGGTCAAGCAGGTCACGTGAATTATGAGGCCATCCCCAATGTCATCTACACTTGGCCTGAACTCGCAAGTGTTGGCTCGACCGAAGAAGAAGTCAAAGCGAAAGGCATTGATTATAAAGTAGGGACATTCCCTTTTATGGCCAATGGTCGAGCAAAAACCATGGACGAAACCGAAGGTTTAGTCAAAGTCATTGCTCATGCAAAGACAGATCGAGTCTTAGGTGTTCACATTATTGGACCTCGCGCCAGTGACTTGATCCCCGAATCTGTGTCTGTCATGGAATTTGGCGGAAGCGCTGAAGACATTGCTCGTACCTGCCATGCTCACCCAACCCTTTCAGAAACGGTGAAAGAAGCGGCACTCGCTGTAGATCGGCGAGCGATTCACATGTGATGCAAAAAAACATCTCTGAACTCATCGTCAGAGACCCTTACTCTGGTGCAGAAATCGAGAGACTTTCAGAAGCAACTTCTGAGACTCTTGCCGATGCTCTGACGCGAGCAAAAAATGTCTTTCAAAAATGGCGACACTCTACAGCCTGGAGCCGTTCACAACTTCTCACGTCGGTTGCAGTCAAACTCGAAGCACGCAAAGAAGAGTTTGCCAACCTGATCTGCCAAGAGGCCGGAAAACCGATCCGCCTTGCTCGCGTAGAAGTGGATCGTGCGATCGGCGTACTTCATTGGGCTGCTGCAGAAGCACCACGCTACGCGGGAGAACTCCTACGATTAGATACGTCTGCCTCTGGACGAACAGGTTTCGGAATCCACACGCGATTTCCTCGCGGTCCAGTGCTGGGCATCACGCCATTTAATTTTCCTTTGAATTTGGCGATTCACAAAATTGCTCCTGCTATTGCATCTGGCTGCTCCATTTTGATTAAACCTTCGCCTTTTACTCCTCGCATTACCTTGCGATGTGCAGAACTTTTTTCGGATGAGCCAGGATTAGTTCAAGTCCTGATCGCCAATGACAAGCAAACTATTGATCTCACCCAAGCTGAAGAAATCAAAACCATCTCCTTCACTGGATCAGCTCGAGTAGGTTGGCTCATTCGTCAACAAGCTCCTCACCGTCCGACACTTTTAGAATTAGGTGGCAATGCCTGGGTAGTCATCTGTGAGGATACTCCTCAAGAGATGTTCTCAGCGATTGCACAAAGAATTTGCAAAGCTGCTTATGGATACGCTGGGCAGAGTTGTATTTCAGTTCAAAATGTAGCAGTCGCTGCTCCAATTTATGATGAATTTCAAAAACTCCTCTCGGAACTCACCCTAAATACATCCTATGGAAATCCCCAGCTCGAATCTGTGATTTCAGGTCCCGTGATTCATACTCAAGCGGCTCAGAGGATACGAACATCACTCACCCGAGCCCCCTCACAGTTTCAACAAATTCATTCTACTCATTTTGAGGAAGGTGGACGCACTCACTGTCTCAAAGAAGCTTTGATTTCACCTACACTCATCATCGCTTCCTCCTTGGATCCTCAAGTAGTACTTCCAGAAATTATTCGAGAAGAAATTTTTGCACCCGTCATGACCTTGACTCCATTTAAAAATATGGAGGATATCGTCAGACTGGTCAACGCGGGTCCTTATGGCCTTCAAACCGGAGTTTACACTCCCTCCTGGCCTAAAATCGATTATCTCTATCGTCATCTTGAAGTAGGTGGTTTAGTTGTAAATGACGTACCCACCACCCGTTATGATCAGCAACCTTATGGGGGTGTTCGTGAAAGTGGTCTTGGGCGCGAGGGCATTCGTTACGCTATGGACGAAATGACTGAATCTAAATTCCTAGCCCTTTCTTCAGAAATTCCTATCAGCTGATCACTTACTTGCATTGCGCTTCAAATCAAAATATCCTTGCAACGAAAGGATATTTTCATGCAAAATTTCAAAGATATCGTAAAAAGCTTTTATACGGATTGTTTGACGGTAAACACTCACGCAGATCCTGCAGCAGTCATGACTCGCATCCTCGCTGACAACTTTCAGTCGATCAATGCCGCAGAGACTAAAGGCAAAGCCCAACTCATGGGGCAAATTCAGTTTTTCTGGAAGTTGGTTCCCGATCTTAAATGGGAAATTCAAGAAGTACTCCAAGATGGAAACAAAGTCGTCGTGCGTTGTTTCGCATCAGGAACCCCCAAAGGTGAGTTCATGGGAATGCCTGTCGATGGCTCAAAGTCTTTTAGAATTATGAGCATTGACATTCACACCGTTGAAAATAATCAAATTCAATCAGTTTATCACCTTGAAGAATGGATGACTGCGATCAAGCAGCTTAAAACCTAGTTTTTAATACAATTTTAGCGATCGAGTGAGAGGAATGTATGACTAACCTCTTTCTCGATCGCCTCCTCTCGCATCTCTCTCAAAAATGCTGTAAAAGAAGAGTCGTGAAAGCAAAAGAAGGAATCGTACTCGATCGAGACGGCACCCCCCTGACTCAACCCTCATTAAAAACTGGCGCTCGCTCGTTTTTAATGCATTTTTCTACCGGTCCTTGGCTCGGTACTCTGATTGTTATTTTTTTTATTTTTGCAGGATTAACACTGGTCAGCACTTTTGGAACTATTCTCTTCAGTATCTGGATCAGTACCTGGGTAATTCGTTCGCTACTGTCTCTTTTTGGAATTCGCAGATCTTAATTACGATAAAGAGACAACGCGATAAACTCGTGCAGGACGCCCAGGCATTTGAACCTCGACCACCTGGCCTACTTTTTTTCCGAGCAACGCCTCTCCTAATGGCGAATAAGGTGTCACCACTTGAACCGGCTTACCATCCACCTGCATCACCAGCCCCCCACCTTGGGGCACAATAAAACAAAATGTCCGACTCTGAGCGAGCTCAAGCTCGACTAAAGCGGCTGGGCAAATCACATCTTCGTCGTTGTATTCTCGAACGGGCAAAAATTGATACTGAACTAAAAGACGTTGGATCTCTGCGATCCTTTGGGCTGATTCAGTTTGATCAGCGCTGTGCGCTAATTCAGAAAGTTCCTGAATCAAAAAATTCTTAATTTCAACGATCACTTTTTTTTTCACTTCAATCCTACTTACCACAGATTGATCCGAGGTGGGACAGTTCTCTCCCCTCTTCACAAAATGAATCTAACATTCCACCTGGAAGCAATTTGAGTCGACTGCCTCTCCACATCACAGTATTGCCACAAGCTGTATGAACCCAGAGCGGAAACGCCAGTAGCTCCCTGAGAAACCAAACAAACGGCGTATTAAAATCCAAAGAGGATGCCAATTTCCAATAAATCAAAGCATCACAAAGCCACCAAAATAAAAGGTGGAGAAATACAAAAACTGAAATAGGCATTCCTAAAAAATAATTCACGGCTATACTTCCTAGAATACCTGAAAAAAATGAACTAAAAAGTGGCTCAACGCAAAAAGCTAAGAATGCTTGCGATTTTCTGAGCCTTCCCCAGCGAAGATGGCGTAACCAAAAATCTCTCATCGAATGATTTCCGAGATACTGCTCAATTGGGTCAGTCATAATGAGCGTCTTTAGATTGAGTCTTCGCATTGCTTGACCAGCCACATAATCTTCTGCCAAATAGCGCGCAAGTGTACGCACTCCTCCAAAACGTTCTGCAACCGAGCGTTGAAAAAGCATGGATTTTCCAACAACAGGAGCTTGTCCAATCCACTGCAGTAGAATCATCCCTCTTGCATAAAAAGTGTTGAGATAAGTTGCCTCAAGCAATCCCCCTAAGCCACGAGCACTTCGACCTGCCACCACAGCCGTCAACACTCCTACACCGGGTTCTAGATTTGCAATGAGACGCTTGAGATAGTCCCGAGGGACTCGAACATTACTATCACTGATGAGAATCCAATCATATTTGGCCTCTGTGTAACTTCTTAGTAGATTATTGACTTTCGGATTTGGCCCTACATCAACATCTCCTAAAAAAACTTGGGCATTGACGTGCGGATACTGCCGCATCATTCGCTCCAAGACTTCACAAGCAGGGTCATTCACATCAGCAATCGAAAACAAAAGTTCAAAAACTGGGTAATCAAGCTCAAAAAAAGTACGTAAATTTTCTTCAAGTCCCTGATCGGCGCCCTTGAGAGGCTTGAGGATTGAAACTGGAAAAAGTCGAAACGGTGCATCTAAATGTGGAGGGCTTTTCCTAAAATGATTTAACGCCAGCCATGTACCCAGACTGTTCAACCCTACCGCTACCCCCCAGATACAGAGAGCTAGGAATATTGCCAATGACATCGCTCATGACCCCTTCGAAAAACCGAAAGCTTAACTCCTGATTTCGAATCGCATCAAAAATAGCTTCTGAATGCCGTTCACAGTCAAAGACCGTTTTCCATGACCTCACCTGTCTTGGCAAATGCAGGTCACTACTGGCAATCATCGGAAGTCCACTTTGTTTGACTTCATCGAAAATAAATGGCCCACTTGCCACTTCCCATGCATCAAACTCTGTAGAGAGTTCCTCACGACGATTCCAAAGATGAAATGTCTGTTTCTCGACAAAGCGAGTTGATACGGGATGAGCTGCGATGGCAACGCCACCTTGGCCCTTAATGATGCGAATGAGCTCTAAAACATCAGGATCTGCATAGACGAACTCAGAAATCCCCAATCCAATAATATGCGCCGATCGATGATTTGAAATTGTATTTTTAGTGAGTTCAAATCCTGGAATCAGAACCATCTTGTACTGCTCCCATGCACGCACTGCTTCTGATTTTAAGATTTCAACATACAGAGGAAATGTGGCAGGGGTCAGAGTTTTCCCAATATAGTGAGCAGCTTTGCCTAACCAAGTTTCTGACTCACACAAATGATCGGTAATCGCAATAGCACCAAAATCCAGACCACCATACAGATCAACCAACTCAGGAATTGTGAGTTTTCCATCACTAAATGTTGAATGCATGTGGAAATCCGCGAGAAACATAGAATCTAGTATGGCGGACTTCATTCTCTTAAATCATTAAAATATGATTAGGATTCACTCCTGTCCGGTTCGGAGCGGAGCGTAAAAATAGGTAAAGCCTGATTTCTCGATATGGTATGAGAGTTTTGGACAAAAAATTCATTCCTATCAGGAGACCAGGCTTTGGGCTTTTCT
>Ga0172367_10000617_pt1 | contig 54802 bp, 49 predicted proteins | sample Lak10m_FD_114542 | JGI IMG/M metagenome (GOLD analysis project Ga0172367, IMG submission 114542) | Freshwater microbial communities from Kabuno Bay, South-Kivu, Congo - kab_022012_10m | ecosystem: Environmental > Aquatic > Freshwater > Lake | place: Democratic Republic of the Congo: South-Kivu... | reverse complement strand
CTTCTTCAAGAAAAGAAAAGGTCAGTATACAGGATGGATCGGTTATACGTTGTCATGGACAACACGTACTTTCCCCGACATTGAAGACGGAAGAGTTTTCTATGCACGCTATGATCGCCGTCACGATTTAAGTTTCGTGAATGTATACGAACTCAATGATCGCTGGACATTCAGTTTTGTGTTTGTTTACGGCACAGGCAATGCAATCACATTGCCTGAATCGCGTTACATCATCGAAGGACAAATTGTTCCGGAGTATGGCGACAGAAACAGTTTCCGCATGCCTGCGTATCATCGTGCAGATATATCCGTAAGATACACCTGCAAACCGAAAAAATTATTCCGTCGTGTTCCATACAACAGTAGTTGGAATTTCTCGGTGTATAATATCTACAACCGCATGAATCCGTATTTCATTTACTTCGATAACGAAGGAAGCATTCAGGAAGGAAATCTCCGCGTGACTGCGAACCAGGTTTCTCTCTTCCCTATTCTGCCTTCAGTAACGTGGAACTTTTCATTCTGAGCATCATGAAAAAAACATTTGCATTTTTCCTTCTGAGCATTGCTTTCATTTCATGTGAAAAAGAAATTTCCGTTGATCTTCCGCAGCCCGAACAACTCGTTGTTGTTGACGGTGGAATAACAACAGGTCAGCCTGCTGAAGTGACGCTCACTTGGAGTGCAGGATATTTTGATCCGCTCGATTCTGCGTCGTTAGCCAACTATGTAATCACAAACGCAACAGTTACAGTTACTGACGGAATCACAACCGATACATTGAATCTCACTGTAGATTTTTCAAGACCGATTCCGTTTGTATATCGCGGCAGTACTATCACCGGTCAAGTCGGAAGAACCTATACACTCAATGTTGTAACAGGCGATCACTATGCAACTGCCACAACAACTATTCCGCAACCTGTTGCGCTCGACAGCGTTTGGTTTAAGCCTGAAATTCCCGGAGACAGTTTGGGATTTGTATGGGCTCATATGACTGATCCGACAGGACTCGGAAACGGTTATCGATGGTATACCAAACGAATCGGAGAAGATCCGACGTTTCTGGCTCCGTTCGGATCAACATTCGACGATAACTTCATTGAAGGAAAGAGTTTTGATTTCGCTTACAATCGTCCCGCAGCAACCGGATCTAATTTACCCGAAGACAACGATTTCAGAAGAGGATATTTTATTTCCGGAGATGTTGTTGTTGTGAAGTTCTGCGCAATCGGTCAGGCGGAAGCTGATTTTTTCCGCACCTATGAAATCGAAGTAAGCAACAACGGAAACCCGTTTGCAGCGCCCGGAGTAATTGAGCACAATGTTACCGGCGGACTTGGAATTTTCTGCGGATATTCTCCAACTTACGACACACTGATTTGTCAATAGAAATAACGTGTATCAGTCCTGATAGACAAAAACAATGGGGTTATCAGTCGAATTGAATGTGCAGGGTTGCAGATAGTTGTTATTTTTGTCCGCACTCAACACAATTTACAACACACATTATGAGCCAATCACCTGAAAAAGTTAGTTGCCTGATCGTTGGATCAGGTCCTGCCGGATACACTGCTGCTATTTATGCTGCTCGTGCAGATCTGAAACCTATGATGTACATGGGTCCGGAGCCCGGCGGTCAGTTGACAACGACTACTGAAGTTGAAAATTATCCCGGTTTCCCGCATGGAGTTCAAGGTCCTGAAATGATGGAACTTTTCAAAGCTCAGGCCGAACGTTTCAAAACCGATATCCGTTTCGGATGGGCAACGAAAGTTGACTTCTCCGGTCCCGTTCATAAAGTTTGGATCGATGACAAAATCGAGATTCATGCCGACACGGTAATTGTAGCTACAGGAGCTTCAGCGAAATGGCTTGGTCTTCCATCCGAACAGAAGTATCGTTCGATTGGTGGTGTGTCCGCATGTGCAGTATGCGATGGATTCTTCTACCGTGGTAAAGATGTTGCAATTGTCGGTGCCGGAGATACAGCAGCTGAAGAAGCTACTTACCTCGCGAAACTTTGCAATAAAGTTTACATGATCGTTCGTAAGGGAGAAATGCGTGCATCAAAAGCGATGCAAAACAGAGTTCTGTCAACTGCGAACATCGAAGTTCTTTTCGATTCAGAGACCAAGGAAGTTCTCGGAAATGATACAGGCGTTACAGGAGCAATCATCCATAATTCTAAAACAGGAGCCGACAGAACAATTGACATTTACGGCTTCTTCGTTGCTATCGGACACAAACCGAACACCGACATCTTCAAAGGTTGGTTGGACATGGATGAATCAGGATACATCAAGACAACTCCGGGCACAAGCAAAACCAACATCGAAGGTGTATTTGCAGTTGGCGATGCGCAGGATAAAATCTATCGTCAGGCGGTAACTGCCGCAGGCAGCGGATGTATGGGTGCTCTCGATGCTGAACGTTATTTAGCGTCAAAAGGTCACTAAGCCGTTCATCACGATTTTGTATCTTCGCAGAACACCATGACACTGCGAATTACTGTTTTCATTCTTGCGTTGTTTATTTCATTTCCTTCTTTTGCTCAATTCGGTAAACAGAAGGATACACGGAAGTATTATGAATTCGCCGCGATATATGATTCCGCTACGGGGATTGATATCTACGAAAAACTGAACCGCTTGATGGGTGGCGATTCCGTTCGGTATAATCCGAAAGGCTACGCATCTCAAGGCTGGTGGGAAGATTACTACAAAGGCGGCACGGTTATGCATTCCGGATATTATCAGGATGGAATGCTGACGACCTACAAGAATTTTTATGAGAACGGACAAATGGAACGGGAATTCAAGTCCATCGATTACTTCCGTTACCAAATGATTCTTTATTACGACAACGGTCAGGTGCGTTCGAACATCACGTATTACCAAGGTGCGGAGATGACCACAATGGAATACTATTCCAACGGAAAACCGGAATTCATGGAAGAGTACGCTGAAAAATGTGATTTTCTGAAATTCCGTCAGTTCTATTATGAGAACGGTAACTTACAATCCGACATGCAGTTGTTGGATAAGAAGAAAAAGAAATATTCCCACAAAGAATATTTCGAAAACGGCAAGATGCAGACGGAAGGCACAATGCAGTATTACGATGAGCTCGATAATTTTTTAAAAGAAGGCAAGTGGAATGCGTACGATGAAACGGGCAAACTGATTTCAGTTCAGGAATACGTACGCGGGCAGATGGTGGAAGAGAAAAAAATGTAGCGTTACTTCTTGTGGCGCGCTCGCAACACTTCCTCCACATCTTTAATTGCAAATCCTTTAGCAGAAAGTAAAACAGTGTAATGGAACAGCAGATCCGCTGCTTCTCCAAGAAATTTTTCTCTGTCGTCGTCTTTCGCTTCAATTACCAACTCAACTGCTTCCTCTCCTACTTTCTGTGCAATTTTATTGATTCCCTTAGAATACAATTCTGCCGTATAAGATGTTTTCGGGTCTACACCTTTACGTGATTGAATCACACGTTCCATCTGACGAATAAAATCCCCGGTATTCATTTCATTCCAGCATGTATCTGCACCGGTGTGACAAACAGGTCCAACAGGGTTTGCTTTGATGAGCAACGTATCATTATCGCAATCAATACGAACTTCAATAACTCTTAGAAAATTTCCGCTCTCTTCTCCTTTTGTCCATAGGCGATTTTTACTTCGTGACCAGAACGTAACGTTGCCTGAAGAATGAGTTAATTGCAACGCTTCTTCATTCATGAAGCCCAGCATCAATACAACACCTGTCGCTGAATCCTGAATAACAGCCGGCACAAGTCCGTCAGAATACTTTGAAAAATCCGGTTTCATTAGTGTTGTTTTATAAAGTTGCTGATGTTGTTGCAATACGCAGTGAATCCGGTTTTCGCCGGCACTTCACCGTGATCTGCATTCTCAACAGGATGTGATTCTTTGTACACGCCGCGATAATTGTCGTAGACAACCTGACCATGCGTATTGTATCCGAGAAACATATCCGCGAGGCCGTGTGTCCAGAACAAAGGTTGATTGCAACGTTTGATTTCTTCCGCACAATCTATTTCAAGATTGGTGAAATAAGAAGCTGGCATCGCGAGTTGTGTTCCGTCTTCAACCATCACTGCTGCTGACGCAAAAGGCGCTTCCAACAGCAACCATCCGGGCGTTAATGTTCTTGGCTTTGAACACAGTTCCGTTGCAGGAGCGCTTCCCATACTGAAGCCGTATATCGCCAACCTATCGTTGTTCATTCCGTTCTGTTGCAACCATTTCATTGCAGCGTCAACATCAGCGTATAAACCTTCTTCAGATGGATCTCCATCAGACATCCCATATCCGCGATAATCAATCATCAACACACCAAAACGATTCTTTCCTCCGCAATGCGCCAGTAACTTCGCTCGCTGCCAGTAAAAATCCATGTGCCACTTGTTTCCGTGACAATACAAAATCACGGTATCAGTTGCGATTTGAGATATTTCACCAATGTAAATTGCGTAGATAGTTGTTGAACTGTTTTCATCTGCAGCCTGACTCTGCAAAGAAAAAACATGAACCAGTGAATCAGGAATATCATACGAAGCGTCCAGTTTAAAATCCTGTTCGCCCGTATAATCATCCAGTTCATACTGCGTCAACTTATCCGTTCTGTTGTACAGATTGGTATCAAGACGCTGACAAGCGGTAAACAGCAAAGCTGCGCTGAAGATGGCTATGATATAATTTCTCATCAGAATGTTCTGTATAGTCCGAAATAAATTCCTGTTGCTCCGTAGTGATTCATGCCAATATAATCCACTGCATTAGGTTGATTCTTCACGTACGGCAAAATGTACTTTGCTTCCACTTGAAAACGCCACTTTTCTTTTACAAACATGTGACCGATTTGCGGAGAAAAAATCAATTGTCGCTCCTGATTTACGCCATGCGAGCGCAGTTTCGTAAACTCTATCCAGTTGTTACAGCCAACATAACAATAGCCGCCTTGCTTTCTGTCGAATGTTGCATTCAAATCCACAACAGGCCATGCTCTGAAATTTTTCTGCCACTTGTCAATTGTCATATTCGCAGATACAGCAGCATTGAGCCCGAAGCGTTTTACTGTTACAACATTCCAGCACACACCTGCATCTACCTGTCCTGTGCCAAACAACAATGATGTTGTGTGAAGATTTCCGAACAACGTAAGATTTGTATCCACTCCGTATCCGTAACCGACAGATGTCAGCGGAATCGGAATCACCGCGCCACTGAACTTAATTAACGGTCCGCCAAAAGATGCCGTAACCGCATGTTGTCCGCGATCCAGCGGCTTAACAAATCGAGATGCTGAACATCCTGCCAGTATCGCAACTAAAAAAACTATTATCACTGCTGCTCTCATAATCGAATCTGAATTCCTTGTTTGTAAAGATACTCCTTCAGCGCTCTGATCTTGATTTCTCCGAAGTGAAAAATACTTGCGGCCAAAGCGGCATCAACCCCCGAACGCAGAAATGCATCAGCGAAATGATCCATTGTCCCCGCTCCGCCCGATGCAATTACAGGTATCCGGATTGAAGATGAGACTTCCTTCAGAAAATCAACATCAAAACCATTCTTGGTTCCGTCGTGATCCATGGATGTCAGAAGAATTTCACCTGCACCACGTTGTTCTGTTTCCTTTATCCAATCAATCGTTTCCAGTTCAGTTGCAACTTTCCCTCCATTCAGATAAACACGATTCCCTTGTGCTGTTCTTCGCGTATCAACAGCCACAACAACGCATTGACTTCCGAATTCACGAGCCAACGCGTCTATCAATTTATGATCACGCACCGCTGCAGAGTTCACCGAAACTTTATCTGCGCCGTTTTCAAGAATCATTCTGACATCATCAATACCGGATATACCTCCGCCCACTGTGAAAGGAATATTAATTGCAGCGGCTACCTTCCTCACCAAATCGCCAAGCGTCTTCCGCTTTTCATCAGTAGCAGTGATATCCAGAAGCACAAGTTCATCTGCACCTTCCTCTGCATATCGCGAAGCAAGTTCAACGGCATCACCTGCATCACGCAATTGAACAAAATTCACACCCTTCACGGTGCGACCGTCCTTTACATCAAGACAAGGAATAATTCGCTTCGTTAACATTTCAACTTGTTCTCAAAATAAATTTTTCAATTTCCTTCAGTGTGATTCTGTTCTCATAGAATGCCTTCCCGATAATCACACCTTCACAGCCTAACTTTTCCATGCAATAAATATCGTCCCAATTGCTGATACCGCCACTTGCAACCAATCGAATTCCGGGACAACGCGCTATTATCATTCTGTACAATTCTTCCGCAGGACCTTCAAGTTTACCGTCTTTCGAAATATCCGTGCAGAAAAAATAATGCACCCTTTTATTCATCAGATCACGAATAAACTCAACAACATCTATGTCCGTTTGCTCCAGCCAGCCGCTAACTGCAATCTTTCCGTTTCGTACGTCAGCACCAATGAAATAATTATCCGCCCCGTTATTCGTGAGCCAGGTTTCAAACACTTCCGGTGATTTTGCTGCAAGACTTCCGACAGTTACAAATGAAGCACCTGCAGAAATAACGGAATTCATTTCGCTTTCTGTCTTCACACCTCCACCGAAGTCAATAACTAGTTTGGTAGCTGCAGCGATCTGCTCCAGTACTTTGAGATTCTTCACCGATCCCGCTTTTGCCCCGTCCAAATCAACCAAATGCAGTCGCTTTACTCCTGCTTGCTCAAAAGACTTTGCAACTGCCACAGGGTCGTCGCTGTAAACCGTTTTCTTCGCGTAGTCACCTTCCGTTAAGCGTACGCACTTACCGTCAATGATATCTATGGCAGGAATAATTTCAATCATAATACGAGAAAATTTTTAAGAATACGCTCTCCGGCTGTCCCGCTTTTCTCCGGGTGAAATTGCACTCCGAAAAAATTATTTCTGTTCAATGCTGCTGAATAAGGTTGCACATAATCAGTAACAGCAATGGTATCCGAACATAACTCTGCATAATAACTGTGCACGTAATATAAATATGCATCATCATTAACGTCACGAAAAATTGCAGACTTCAAGTTTTCAACGGTATTCCATCCCATATGCGGAACCTTTTCGCTGACAGCATTAAACCTCTTAACGCGAACCGGGAAAATGCCTAAACCGGGAGTATCACCTTCTTCACTGTGTTCACACATCAATTGCATGCCCAAACAAATTCCTAAAACAGGTTGCTTGAGTTTCAGCACGACTTCGTTCAATCCTGATTGCTTCAGAAACTTCATGGCTGAAGACGCTTCTCCGACACCGGGAAATATAACTTTATCTGAAGACATAATTTCTTCATGATTATTCGTCACCACAGATTCTACGCCCAGTCTCTCCAATGCAAATTGCACTGAAGTTGTATTTCCTGCATTATATTTCAATATTGAAACCTTCATATCAATTCTAGAAAATTATTGAGGATGTGCTTCCCATAGGGCGTCATTATTGATTCGGGGTGAAATTGAACACCGAATATTTTTCGCTTCCGATTTTCAATAGCCATAATACTTCCTTCTTCATCCCGCGCGGTGATACTGAACGAATCATCCATTGTACTTTCATCTATCACCCATGAATGATAACGTCCCGCCATGAAAGATTCACTCATACCGGAAAACAACGCAGATTCATTCGGAGTTACAATGATCTGACTGCTTACACCATGATAGACTTTTTGCAGATTACGAAGCTTTCCACCGGTAGCCACATTCAACGCCTGCAGTCCTAAACACACACCCAAAATCGGAACCTTTCCTGCCGCGAAACGAATCACATCCAGTAACTTTCCGGATTCTTCAGGAACTCCCGGACCCGGAGAGAGTATCACGCAGTTATAATTTACCGAATGCACAGGTTCAACAATGTCATTCTGCACAACATCAATCAATGCATCCGGACGCACTCTTCCGATCTCGTGTACCAAATTGTAGGTAAACGAGTCGTAGTTGTCAACCAGAAGAATTCTGAACTCAGACATTATTTCAATTTAATAAAAAACCCGCTCTTTGAAGCGGGTTCTGATATACTACTGCAGAAAAACCATCGCTTCTTCAGATTGAAGTGCAATGATGATTCCATTTGTTGATTTGCATGAACATGGAACAAATATAGCAGTAGAACAAATGCAAAAGCAACAAGGAAGCAAGTTTTTCAGCGTGGTTGTAATGTCTCTTTTCACTGGAATAATGTAATTTCACGGTATGAGCAGAATTCTCTGTGCCACGCTATTCATTTTCCTTCAGTTTTCAATTACTGCTGATGCACGTCGACTGCAACCAGGCTTTGATGGAGGCGAATTCCGAAAGATGTTTCAAATCAGTGCACATCAAATAGACACACCGTGGACTAAAATGCGCGTGCCGTATCCTGTGGGCTACAAAATGATCCATCGCTCTACGGTAGGCGGACTCGACAATAGGTGGGATATGTGGCTGAGTGATGATTCCGTTGCAGTGATCAGTGTACGTGGAACAACGTCAACAGATGAATCATGGCTGGAAAATTTTTACGCGGGAATGATTCCGGCCACAGGAAAACTGAACTTGGGAAATGGAATTCTGTTCGATTACAAACTGGCGGAGGATTCGTTAGCGTATGTGCATATCGGATGGACGATCGCGCTCGCGAGTATATCGAAAAATGTAACAGACAAAATCAATGAACAATACAAAAACGGTATTCGTGATTTTGTAATTGTAGGTCATTCGCAAGGCGCAGCAATCTCGTTCCTGCTTTATTCCTATTTGCATTACAACAAAGGAAAAACGATTCCTGCAGATATAAGAATGAAAGTGTATGGCAGCGCTGCGCCTAAACCGGGAAATCTGAAATACTCATACGATTTCGATTTTATCTCACGTGGTGGTTGGGCATTTCGGATAATCAATACCGCCGATTGGATTCCGGAAGTTCCGTTCACCATTCAAACCATCAATGATCTGAGTCCCGGAAATCCTTTTTCAGAATTTGATAAACGAGTGCAGCTTGGATTTCCTGCCAAACTCATCGGCAATCACGTCATCAAAAAAATGAATCGCGGAGCAAAACGCGCTGAGAGAAGATTCAGAAAATATCTCGCTTACAAAACAGGAAAACTGGTCCGCAAGCGAATACCGGGAATGCCGAAACAGGAATACGTAAAAAGCATGGCGTATTATCCTTGCGGTGTACCGATCATTCTTCAGCCCGACGAAAATTACCACAAACTATTTCCGGACAACGGGAAAAGCATCTTTACGCATCACTACTTCGGACCGTATTACAATTTGCTGAATACGTATTATCCTGTTAAGTCGCCTGACTTGAAATAAGCGTAAATCAAATTACACCTTTTGTAGTCGGAATAGAATTGTCGTCTGGATTACGCTTTACCGCCATGCGAATCGCCTTAGCGAATGCTTTGAAAATACTTTCGATTTTGTGATGTTCATTTTCTCCTTCCGCTTTGATATTCAAGTTGCATCGTGCCGCATCACTGAACGATTTAAAGAAGTGAAAGAACATTTCAGTTGGCATATCTCCGACTTTCTCACGTTTGAATTCCGCGCTCCATTCAATCCACGGTCTTCCTCCGAAATCCACCGCAACTTGCGCCAAACAGTCATCCATCGGTAAGAGAAATCCGTATCGATTGATTCCGCGCTTTTCTTTCAATGCAGCAGTGAAAGCTTCACCCAATGCAATGCCTGTATCTTCAATTGTATGATGTTCATCAATATGAAGATCTCCTTCTGCCACCAAATCTAGATCAATGTTACCATGTCGCACCAATTGCTCCAGCATATGATCAAAAAATGAAAGTCCTGTACGGATCTTTCCTTTTCCGCTACCATCCAGATTCAAGTCAATACTGATCTTGGTTTCATTTGTATTGCGCGTATGAGAGACTCTTCGCGGCGGAAGTTTCAGAAACTGATAAATTTCTGCCCAATCGTTTGCGATAAGATCAATAGATGGTGCAAGCTCACCGACATCATCGTAATTACGAATGAAAATTGATTTCGCTCCCAGATTCTTTGCGAGTTTCACATCAGTTAAACGATCTCCGATTACAAATGAGTTCTGCAGATCATATTCAGGTGCGAAATATTTGGTGAGCATTCCGGTTCCCGGTTTACGCGTCGAAAGATTTTCGTGAGGATAACTTCTGTCAATACAGACTTCCGAAAAATGAATGTTCTCATTCTTCATGGTCTGCACTGCGAAATTCTGTACCGGCCAGAAAGTATCTTCCGGGAATGAAGCAGTACCAAGACCATCCTGATTCGTTACCATCACTAATTCATAATCCAGTTCTTCAGCGATCTTCCTCAACCAGTAAAAAACACCAGGCAGAAATTTCAACTTATTGAACGAATCAATCTGAAATGTATCAGGCGGCTCCCAAATCAGCGTTCCGTCTCTGTCGATAAAAAGCAACTTCTGTTTCATTGTACGTTATTGGTTAAATGAAAACTGACTCGAATAATTACTCAACTCCGTTAACAACATCTCGTTCTCCTCGGGAGTTCCAATCGTAATTCTCAAACATCCTTCGCAAAGCGTAACACCCGAACGGTCGCGAACAATAATTCCTTTGCCCACCAAATAACTATACACCTTCTTTGGTTCATTAACTTTCACCAGCAGAAAATTGGCATCAGAAGGAAATATTTTGCGGATTAAAAGATTGCGACCCAACTCGCGAGTCAGTCTGTCGCGTTCGTTAACGGTAGTTCGAATCCATTCATTCACTTCATGAATACGATTCAGTGCATTCAACGCGAGCTCCTGCGCCGGTGTACCGATGTTGTATGGAGGTTTAACTTTATTCATCACTGCAATTATTTCATCAGAAGCAAACAGCATTCCAATGCGCACACCCGCAAGTCCCCAAGCTTTAGATAATGTTTGCATCACCACCAGATTCGGATATTCCGTAAGTTCCGCAATGAATGATTTCTGACGTGAATAATTGATATACGCTTCATCAACTGCAACAATTCCATTGCAGTTATTGAGAATGAATTCCACATCTTCATGATCTATACTGTTACCGGTCGGATTATTCGGAGAACAAATAAAAATCAACTTCGTATTTTCATCGACAACTTCGGAAATTCCTTCAACGTTCAACTGAAACTCTGCTGTCAAAGGAACTTTGCGAACTTCTACCGCGTTGATATTGGCACTTACTTCATACATTCCGTATGTCGGAGGAACCAACACAACATTATCGCGACCGGGTTCACAGAATACGCGAAACAGAATATCAATTACTTCATCGCTGCCATTGCCGAGAAATATATTTCCTGCAGGAACACCTTTAATTGCAGATAGACGGTCCTTCAGATTTTTCTGCATCGGATCCGGATATCGATTGTGTAATGCACCAGCCGGAGAACCGAAACTGTTTTCATTCGCATCAAGAAATACTTTTGCATCACCCTTGAATTCATCGCGTGCCGACGAGTAAGGTGTCAATGCAAGAACATTCGCTCTGAATAATTTTTCTAAACTGAACATACTGACCTGTTTATTTTCCTAATCGTATTGTAACTGCATTCCTGTGTGCGTGTAATCCTTCTGCTTCAGCCATCACTTCTACTGTTTTGCCGATACGCTGTAAACCTTCTTTGCTGAGTTGCTGAAAAGTAATCTTCCTCACAAATGTATCAACGGAAACACCACTCCATCCTCTAGCATTTCCATTTGTCGGCAATGTATGATTCGTGCCCGAAGCATAATCACCAGCACTTTCCGGCGACCAAGCGCCTATGAAAACACTTCCCGCATTCACAACTTTCAATGCAAGCAGTTCCGCGTTCGCGCATGCAAGAATCAAATGTTCCGGTGCGTACGTGTTGAAGATTGCCATTGCTGCATCAGCATCTTTAACAAGAACTGCAGCACTGTTCTCCAAAGCTTGCAACGCAATTTGTTTACGTGGCAATTGATCAACCTGAACTTTGATTGCTTCAATTACTTCCTGAAGAATTCCTTTGTCTTCCGAAATAACAAGAACCTGACTGTCGGCTCCGTGTTCTGCCTGAGATAATAAATCTGCAGCAACAAATTCTGCAGGAATAGTATCATCGCAATACACTGCAAGTTCAGAAGGCCCGGCAGGAATATCAATAGGAAATCCGTTCTTAGCGATGAGTTGCTTTGCCATAGTCACCCAACTGTTTCCGGGTCCGCATATTTTGGAAACCTGCGGAACCGTTTCTGTTCCGTTATACATAGCAGCAATCGCCTGCACACCTCCGACTTTGTAAATTTCAGAAACACCGCATGTACTGGCGGCGTACAGAATCGCAGGATTTATATTCCCATTCTTATCAGGCGGCGTACACAACACAATTCTTCCGCAACCCGCAATCAAAGCAGGAACAGCCAGCATCAAGACTGTAGAAAACAATGGTGCCGATCCTCCGGGAATATAAAGACCAACGGTTTCAATCGGAACAGATTTTCGCCAGCACCGAACACCGGGCATTGTTTCAATTGCTGCAGTTCCTATGTGCTGCGTTCTGTGAAATCGTTCAATGTTAGCTTTGGCTGTTTCAATTGCTTCCTTCAATTCCATTGAAACAGTTTGATATGCGTTGAATATTTCCTGCTCGCCGACAAGCATTTCATTTAATGTGCAGCCGTCAAACTTTTCAGTGTATTTGCGTAGCGCAGCATCTCCGTTCTCCTTGACATCAGCAAGAATTGACGCAACGACAGTCTCATCTGCCGAATTGTTATTCTGCGGACGCTGCAGCAACAACTTAAGCATTTCAGCATCCGGATTTTCAATATACTTTATCATCACACCACCATTTTTTCTATTGGTACTACAAGTATTCCTTCTGCGCCGGCATCACGCAGTTGCTCAATGATGTCCCAGAACTTTTCCTCATCAATTACTGAATGAACAGAACTCCAACCTTTCTGTTGCAAAGGTAAAACCGTTGGACTTTTCATCCCGGGTATCAACTTGCAAATAATATCCAACTTATTGTCCGGCGCATTCAGAAGCAGGTACTTGTTGCGTTTCGCTGTTCTCGATGCGCGGATTCTGAAAAGCAGTCTCTCCACAATTCGTAGTTGGGCTGCATTTAATTTGCTATTGCCAATCAGAACCGCCTCAGACTTCATAACAGTCTCCACTTCCTTCAGTCCATTTGTAAACAGCGTACTTCCTGAACTTACGATATCACAAATTGCTTCAGCCAACCCTATTCCGGTTGCAATCTCAACTGATCCGCTGATCTCATGTATCTCCGCCTTGACTTTATTCTTCGTGAGGTACTTCTGAAGGACTTTACTGTAAGTTGTTGCGATGCGCTTGCCCTGCAACGATTTGATTCCCGAATATTTCACGTCCTTCGGAACTGCAATGCTCAAGCGGCATTTGCCATATCCGAGCTTTTCTATCCGTTTAACCTTTGCCCCGGTTTCTACCAGAACGTTTTCTCCTACAATCCCGATATCGGCCACGCCTTGTTCTACGTATTCCGGAATATCGTCATCACGCAGAAAAAGTACTTCCAGCGGAAAATTAAATGCGGATGCTTTCAGCTTGTTCAGTCCATTATCAAATTCAATTCCGCACTCCTTTAACATACGGATGGAATCGTCGTTCAGCCGACCGGATTTCTGAATTGCAATTCTGAGTTTCATTTCTGTTTTCATACAACTATTAAAATAAAAAAAGGCTTGCCTTTATAGCAAGCCTCGTGGAATATTTCTACAACGAAAAATCACAGCTTGCGCCCTGCAAACTGATGATGATGATTCATTGTGTTGTTCATTTTCATGTCACAAATATATAAAAAACAGAATTCCCGCAACCTGTTTATTTCAGTTTGTCGATTTCCACCTGAATACGCTCCCATTCCTCCATCTTGGCCTCCAATTCCTTCTTCATATTCTCATATTCATCGAATTTCTTGCGGTCATTCACCAATTCCTGATAACGGTTCGCATCATTGAGAATCGCATCGAAATCGGCGATCTTCTTCTCCAATTCAGCAATTTTCTTCTCAACGGTATTGAGCTGGGATTTCAATGTGCGCGATTCTTTATCACGCGTATCTCCCGATTCCTGCTTCTTCTCCTGATTGGTATTGTTTGAGGCTGATGACGCTGCTTGTTCAATCGCTCGGAAATCTTCCGCCTTCTTGGCGATAAGAAATTCATTCACATCTCCGATGTATTGCTTCACACGTTTGTCCTTGAACTCAAATGTTTTGTTGGTGAGACCGGAAAGAAAATCACGGTCGTGTGATACAACAATCAGCGTTCCGTCAAAATTCGATAAAGCCTGCTTCAACACGTCCTTCGAACGCAAATCCAAATGGTTTGTCGGCTCATCGAGAATCAAAAGATTATGCGGTTTCAAAAGCAAACGGCACAACGCAAGTCGCGTACGTTCTCCTCCCGATAATACTTTTACTTTTTTGTCGATCGAGTCTCCGGAGAAAAGAAATGATCCGAGAATTCCGCGAACCTGTTTTCGTACATCTCCGATTGCCAATTCATCAATCGTTTCGAAAACGGTTTTGTTTCCGTCAAGATTGTCCGCGTCGTCCTGAGCGAAATATCCGACTTCAACACTGAAGCCCGGCCCGACTTTTCCGCTGGTGCTCGTTTCACCCATGATCATACGTACCATGGTTGATTTTCCTTCTCCGTTCTTCCCTACAAATGCAACTTTATCTTCACGCTCAATGTGAAAATCAACACGACTCAAAATCGTCTTGTCGTCATATACTTTCGTTACATCGTTCGCCTCAACAACAACTTTTCCTGAGCGTGGCGCAGGTGGAAATTTGAAACGCAATGTTGAATTATCTTCATCATCAATCTCAATGATTTCCATTCGATCCAGCTTCTTGATCAACGATTGTGCAAACGAAGCTTTACTCGCCTTCGCACGAAACTGATCAATCAGCTTCTCTGTCTTTTCAATCTCACGTTGCTGATTTTTCGCTGCCGCTAATTGTGTTTCACGACGCTCTTTGCGCAGAACGAGATACTTTGAATAATTCGCTTTGTAATCGTGAATCTTGCCCATGGAAATTTCCACTGTACGATTCGTTACGTTATCCAGAAACGATTTATCGTGCGACACAAGAACCACGGATCCTTCGTAGGTGGTCAGAAATTCTTCCAACCAAACGATTGACTCAATATCCAGGTGATTCGTAGGTTCGTCAAGCAACAAAACATCCGGACGACGCAACAACAGTTTTGCAAGTTCAACACGCATTCTCCAACCGCCGCTGAATTCATCCATCAGGCGATGCATGTCTTCATGCTTGAATCCGAGTCCTTTCAGCGTTTGCTCAATCTGCCCTTCCAACGAACTTCCGCCCAATACGTGCGAACGCTCACTTGCTTCAGTCAGTTCAGTAATCAACTGCATGTAAGCATCCGTTTCATAATCGGTACGCGTTTCAAGTTCTTTGGTAATGCGCGCAACTTTCTCTTCCATCTCACGCAATTCTTTGAACGCAGATGCGGCTTCATCATACACGGTTTTACCCATGTTGTGCTGCATATCCTGCGCCAAATAACCAATGGTGCATCCGCTGGGCATTCCGATATCGCCGGTATCGCATTTCTGCAATCCGGCAATGATCTTCAGAAGCGTGGATTTTCCGGCTCCGTTCTTACCTGCAAGACCAATTCGATCCCGCGCATTGATCATGAACGAGATATTATCATACAGCGTAAAACCGCCGAATGCAACTGTTAAATTACTGACTGAAATCATGGGGTGCAAAGGTAAGTATTTCAACCCTCAATAGATGCGGTGTGCATGGAATACGCAGTCTGATTTCACTATCTTTATACCTATGAAATCGAATCGTTGGTTGTGGATCGCCGGAATTGCCGTTTTTCTTATTGTGGCGTGGTTCATCCGATCCATTCTGCTTTACATTACTGTAGCAGCGATTCTCACTATGATTCTTCGGCCTCTGGATAAACGGCTCGAGAAAGTCCGCATTAAAAAATGGAAAATTCCAAGAGCGCTCAGAGCGGTTTCCCTGCTGCTGATGTTATATGTTCTCATTTTTGCTTTCATCTCAATTTTCATTCCGCTTATTGCAAATGAAATTAAGATCATCAGCAATGTAGATCAGAAACAGGTAACACAGGCTTTACATGAACCGATTTCACAGCTGGAAGCACTCTTTGCTCAATTCCAACAGAATCAACCGAATCAGTTAACACTCGAACAATACACACAACTACATCTTGCATCATTCATGAATGCTGCACAGGTTTCTTCCGTGGCCAATGGAATTGTATCGATATTAAGCGGAACTCTGGTTGCATTTTTCTGCATTTCATTCTTCACTTTCTTTTTCATAAAAGACGGTGATGTTATTCTGCACATGTTGCTCTTGCTCATTCCTTCCCGACAGGTTAAACGAATCCGTAATGTAATTCGGGATACACAACTCATGCTCTCGAAATATTTCACGGGTGTTTTAATTGACGTACTCTTTGTTTCTGCTTTTATTACAATCGGCATGATGATTCTCGGAGTGAAAAATGCACTCATCATAGGAATCTTTGCGGGAATCATGAATATCATTCCTTACGTTGGTCCTTTGATTGGCGGTTCGTTTGCAATTGTTGTTGCGATTTCCACCAACCTCACGCTCGATTTTTATGATGGAATGTTACCTCTTGCACTGAAAATATTTTTAGTCTTTGTGGCAATGAACCTGACGGATGCTTTTCTGGTGCAACCATTTATTTTCAGCAGCCGGGTAAAAGCACATCCATTGGAAATTTTCACTGTAATTCTGGTCGCAGGATCACTCGCAGGAATCGGTGGAATGGTTGCTGCTGTTCCGGTTTACACTGTGTTTCGTATTATCCTCAGAGAATTTGTAACACAATCACGTTTCGTAAAAAAACTCACCAACGAACTGGATGAAGCCACGCCCGATGATTGATAATTCCCCACGTTATGATCAGCAAAGCCACTCTTGAATTTCTCACAAAACTGAGCAAGAATAATAACCGCGAATGGTTCGAAAAAAATCGCGCGCTCTATGAAAATGCAAAATCTGATGTTGAAGCAAGCGTAGAGAAAGTGCTTGCAGGAATCAAGAAATTCGACAAGCGCGTAAGCGATGATATCACTGCAAAGAAAAGCTTGTTCCGCATTTATCGCGATGTGCGTTTCTCAAGCGACAAACGACCGTACAAAACAAACATGGGTGCGTACGTAAGCCCTGGTGGAAAGAAAATTGTTTCTCCCGGATATTACATTCACATTGAACCGGGGAAAGCGTTTCTCGCCGGCGGAATGTGGATGCCTCCGGCTCCTGAATTAGCAAAGATCCGTCAGGAAATCGATTACAATCTGGATGAATTCAAAAAGATCCTGAAAGCAAAATCTTTCAAAGATTGCTTCGGCGATTTAGATCAGGAAGACAAACTGGCAACTGCTCCGAAAGGTTATCCGAAAGATCATAATGGAATTGAATTTCTGAAACTGAAAAGCTTCGTTGCTGTAGCTTCACTTTCAGATAAAGAAATCATGTCGAAAGACTTCGCAAAAACAGCAGAGAAAATCTTCAAAGCGATGAAACCTTTGAATGATTTTCTCCAACGTGCTGTTGATTAGAAGGCTGCTAATAATGCCACAAATCACTTTCGAAATCCATAATTCCTTCTTTAACACTTTCGGATTCGAGCAACGCATCCAATCCGTTCAGATAAGATGGAATTGAGCGATCGTAAACGCTCGACTCCTTGTGAATGTAACTTCCGAAGAAACGTTTCTGAAAAATATCATCGTACGTTAATCGTTGTCCGTTGTTCTGTCCGAGGTAAATTTCATGCTTCACCAATATCGGACGCAACTGAGGAAAGTAACACCAGAACAAAGGTTTCATTCCTATTACATCACCGCTGTTCGGATCTTTCTTTTGCATAAGCGGACAAACTCCAACGATGCGCACATCCATCACGGAACGTTGCTTATCGAAGAACCAATCTTCCTTCACCCACCACGCTATAACATCCGTACTCATCACTTCGTTTACAATTGTATCCAGAATGTAAGTTCCCGGATTGTATGGATCTTCCACTTCAACAAGCTCCTTACTCTGTAACAACGCCGCAACAGCTTCTGCATTCATCTTCACTTTGAATTCATCATCCATCGCCGGATTATCAAATGCAGTTGCCTGCCCAGTTAACACGGCTTCTTTCACGATATCAAACAAACTCATTATACCGTTATGCGGCGTTTCCGGATAATAATACGGGTGATTCATTTTCTCTCGAAGATCAATCGTTCTCCAGATGCGTTTCGCCCACATCACATCTGCTTCACGCACGTACGGATACGGAACAGCTTTTCGCTGCAGCGTTGCTCCGTGTGCTTCAGGTGAAATCATCACATGCGATTCGGGATAACGTGTGGCGGTGGGTGTCTGTGCGCAAGCTTGCGTAAACAGAAACAGTAAACCGAAGAAAACAAAAATGCGGATGAAAGTAATCAGTTCGCGATAAACAACCTTTGCTGCTCCCGGCCGTTCGCGCTTCTCATGCAATGAAGAATACATAGGCTCCTCCTTTCTAAGTGAAAACAATACGCTCGTGTATTTGTTTGCATGAGTTGATGCTTTGTTCTATTAATAACGAAACTCCGTGCCGCTTAGTGTGAATGAATGCTAAAAAATCGGCGGCATCCTCTCCGAAGAGTGAATGCCGCCCCGCAAAAAGCACCCGTGACTAAAAATGCCACACATCGTGCTCAGTCTTCGATATATCATCCTTCACGCGGTCTGCTTCCAGCAATGCATCCAATCCGCTTGCATAACTGTTGATGGCTCTGTCGTACACATTACTTTCCTTATGCACATAACTGGAGAACATTCGCTTGTAGAATACATCATCAACCGAAAGTCGCTGTGCATCGTTATGTGTGTTGAACACTTCATTGCGTGCAAATACTTCGCGACACTGCGGAAAATAAACCCAGAACAATGGTTTGTATCCGATGATTTCACCATTCGCATCCGTCTTTTCCTGCAGCGGACACAATCCGAGAATACGTACATCCATTACCGAACGTTGACGATCAAAGAACCAATCTTCTTTCACCCAATACTGTTTCACGCTGCGTGATTCAAGAGAACCGGGAATTGCAACCATTATGTACGTTCCGGGATTAAACGGATCTTCCACTTCCTGCGAATCTACCCATGCAACCATCGAGTCAATCTGGTTCTTGCTCAGTTTCACTTTGAACTCATCATCAAAAACAGGATTGTCATAACCCCAGATTTCACCGTCAAGCATGCCTTGTTTGATCACATCAAACAAACTCTTTCTGTCGTTGATGGGATTCTCAGGATAATACAACGGGTGATTGAATTTCTCACGCAAATCAAGTGTGCGCCAAACACGTTTCGACCACATGATATCCGTTTCGCGTTCGTGATTGTAGCTAACCGGCTTGCGGTTCCGTGTATTTTCCTTCACGTAGAAAGTAGATGGTATCTGTGCAACGAGAACTGCAGGTAATGTCATTAAGATTACCATCAGCAGAATAAAAACAGGATTGCCGGGAAGTGAGATTACGGTGATTTGCTTTTTCATGATTATGCTCCTTTCTTGTTTGTGGATTCAGAAGCATAAAGCGGCCGGCGAAACAAAGTCACTAAACATTTAAAAAAATCTCTGCGAGCCCATTACGAGACACAGGATCAAAAAAAATCCCCCGGGGTTACCGAGGGATCTTTTTATTGAATTCGTGTCTTAGAAATGCCACAAATCGTGTTCGTACACAAAAATGTCGTTCTTAATACGATCTGACTCCAGAAGTGCATCGAGACCTGTGTAATACGACTGGATGTTACGGTCGTAAACGTTGGTTTCCTTGTGAGCATAGCTCTGGAACATACGCTTCCAGAAGATATCGTCCAAAGAACGACGCTCAGCATCTGTTTTCAGATTGTAGACTTCAGCAGTTGCAAATACCGGACGGCACTGCGGGAAATAAACCCAGAAAAGTGGCAGATAACCAACAACCTCTCCGGTTGACGGATCCTGCTTTTCTTTCATCGGGCACAGTCCCAGAATGCGCACGTCCATTACCGAACGCTGCTTGTCAAAGAACCAGTCTTCTTTCATCCAATACGCTTTCACGTTATTGGTTGTCAATTCCAATTTGATCGGCGCAAGAATGAAAGTTCCAGGGTTATTCGGGTCTTCCACCTGGTTGGTAGAATCCCACTGTACGAAAAGCCCTTCAATAGCAGCTTTCGACATTTTCACCTTGAACTCGTCATCCATTGCAGGATTGTCAAATGCCGTGATAGAACCAGCCATCAAAGCATCTTTCAAAACGTCGAACAGACTGCGACGATCCTGAATTCTGGTTTCCGGATAATACAACGGATGGTTGAATTTCTCGCGGAGGTCAATAGTTCTCCAAACTCGCTTTGACCACATAACATCTGCTTCACGCAGGTAAGTATATGGGATCGGGCGACGCGTTCTCGTATTCTCCTTCAGGTAAACCTGATCAGGAAAATTCGGATCGAGTACCTGTGCATCAGTAGTTCCGATGGACAGAATGGTAATGACCGCTACCAGTAAGAATCTGAACATTTTCATTTTTGTTTCCTCCCTTATAGTTGGTGATTACTTCACCTTGATATTTACGCCAGGTATTTTACGCAATGATCCGTCAGGACCTTTAACCGTTACTTGCTCGAAGAATACTTTGTTTCCAGGCTTAGCTCCTGCGAGTAGTGATTTCATTTCTGGAGTGATCGCCGGACCGTTTCCTTTTTTCTCGACGAATACACCGTTTACGTTCATTGACATTACGAATGACACAACTGAGAACGAAAGGTCAAAGTCGAAGTTTTCCATACGTGCGAAAACACCGCTTGCTCCATTCAATTCACCTTTTGTCATCTGTCCGTCACCTTTGATAGATCCTACATAAGCAACCGGATCCGGTACACGCTTAATACGGAACTCGAACGATCCCATTGACTTCTGAACACCGTTGAGCTTCGCGCCTACGTTGATCGTTGCTTTTGTACCCTGCGACACAGTCACAATGTATGATCCGGGCTTTCCGGAAGGGCGCATTGAACCGCCGCTGATAGAAGGCTGAAGATCTCCAGGTGCAACACCTGCAGCGGAAATTGTGATAGGATTGTCAACTCCGATGTAGAACACGTTCATCTTCTCAAGGAATACCGCTGCAGACGGAGCCGCAACAATGTACTCAGACTTGAAAGGATACGCTTCCCAAGTATTGTCAGGTTTTTTCACCCGGATCAAACCTTTCCAGGTCTGAAGACCAACAGATCCTGCAGCTACTTCGTAAGTACCGATACCACGGCTTACTTTCACTGTAGTTGAGTCGATAGGTCCTTTAGGCTGCTTTGTAACTGAATCGTAGTCGCACAACCAGATCGAAGGATCCTGGGTAGTGCTGAACGCCGCAACGAAAAGGTTCGCCTGATACTTATCGCCTGAAAGAACGTAGCTTGTTGGAGCTACAACTTTCGCAGCAAGAGTATCGAACTTAAAGTCGTTCTTAGAAACTGATCCGAGCAATTCGTTTACAACATCACCTTCTGCGTTCTTTACATCAACCTGCATACGGGTAAGGTTTGCAAGCATAGCCGTAACAGGCATATGGTAGAAGTTATACCACTCCCAGCTCACCATTTTCTCTTCAGATTGGTTCCACTGTTCTTCGGTTTTCAGTGTCTTAAGGTTATTTTCAAGATCTTTTTGCTGATCAGGAGCCATCTGAGCCATCAGGAATTTGTGATGGTCATTCAGCTTCTTCTTCAACTCTGCAGCTTTCCCTGTTACGTTTGCCGGGTCTTCACCAATCATGTAGTGAGTCGGAGTATCGTAATCGTCCGGTTTGTCAATGAGACGTGAGCTCAAAGTATCACCGATCTTTTTCTGTTCAGGAGTGTAACCTACACCAAACTGAGTTTCAGTTTTGATTTCAGACTTCAATTCCTGTATAAACTTAACGAGTTCATCCGATTTTTTTCGAATATCCATCGCCTTGTCGTAGAAAGGTTTTGCTTTCTTCTCATCATTTAGCAATGCTAACTCGAACTGGCTGTATAGAATACCGTTCTTGTTGTCAATGCCCTTATTTGTGCTTATCAGACCCGTTTCAATTACCATGAACGAGTTGATAATTTCTTTAGATACGTTAAGCGCGAGAAGAGCGGTAAGTACTAGGTACATCATACCAATCATCTTCTGACGCGGAGACTGTTTTCCACCTGCCATTTTCGAGTATCCTCCTTTTATTTTTTGTTAGGCAATACTTGAATTATTAGCGACGAACGTTCATAGCGGTCAGCATGTTGCCGTAAACCGTGTTGAGCTGCTCGAGGTTAGACGCAAGATTAGAAATCTCAGAGCGATAGCGACGAGTATCGTCCATAGATTCGTTGAGGTTTCCAAGAATCTGCTGAATTCCTTCGTACAGCGTATTTGTTGCTTTGACATGTTCGTTTGAACCCTGAAGTTGAAGTTCGTAAGCAGCATTAAGTGCAGCAAGATTTTTCGAAACTTTGCCAAGCTGTTCGCCGTAATTCGAAGCTTCATCATTTGAAGCTGTGAATGACTCAAGTGTACGTGACGCTCGAGTGTAAGCAGATGCAAGTTGCTCAACAGAAGAACTCACGCTTTCATTTGCACGATCGTAAGCCTGTGCAAGGTTATCTACTTTAGATGTTGCCTTGTTCAGGTTATCTGAGAATTCTTTTGAAGCAACGCTAGCATCCGTTATTTCGCCCATTTTAGAAACGCTGTCCGAAAGATTTCGCATACCCTGCCCTAAACTTTCGAGCAAATCCGGACCGATTTTCGCTTCTTCAAGCATCTTGTCAAGTTGGTTTGTGAGCGGATCTCCAGCTCCACCAAGTTCACGACCACGCTTTCCTTCTTCATCACTCATACCCGCAAGTTCAGGATATACCAATGTCCAATCGAGATCTTCGTGAATCGGTTCGAAAGCCGAGAAGATAAAGATTACGGCCTCAGTACCCAGACCTACGATAAGCATAAGACTAGCCCCTGGCCAGTGCTGAATTTTGAAGAGTGCACCGACGATTACAACCGCCGCTCCGAAGCCGTAAAGCTTCGCCATAAACATCTTCCACTTCTTGGTTTCAAATAAACTTTTACCGCTCATTGTTTGTGCTTGTTTGTTGGTTAAGAAACAGGAATTAAATTATGTTTGGTTTTGGGATTACGACTATAGATCATCATCCTTCGCGCGACCCAAGAAGGTCATTACGCAACGGAATCCGACATAACATTTCGCAGTATCCTGGTACTCGTAAGTACGTGAGGAGTTCTGCAGGTAGAAACCTACGTCTTTCCATGATCCACCGCGGATAACTTTGCGGCAAAGAACCGGAACAGCTTCATCAGCAACTGTAGTTTCATATTGGTAATCAGGGTTCAAATCGTGCATGAAATCGTAAGCTGATTCATCGAACGCGTTATTCGTCCACTCAGCAGCGTTACCGGCCATGCAAAAGAAGCCCCAATCGTTAGGGTTATACGAGAAGATTTTCACTGTGTGGAAACCACCATCGTCGATGTATGATCCGCGCATCGGTTTGAAGTTTCCTAAGAAACATCCACGTGCGTTACGGATATAAGGACCGCCCCACGGGAACGGTGACAATTGTAGACCACCACGTGCAGCATATTCCCATTCAGACTCCGTTGGGAGACGGAAATCCTGAACAGTTGCTTCATCGTTCGAACGCAGGAAATTGTTCAGCAACATTGTGCGCCATACACAAAATGCACGAGCCTGCTTCCAGGTTACTCCAACTACCGGATAATCATCATAAGCCGGATGCCAGAAATACATGTTGGTCATTGGCTCGTTGAAAGCGTATGTGAAGTCGTGAATCCAAGCCAAAGTATCAGGGTAAACATTGATTACATCTTTCACAATGAAGATGCTTCTGTTTACACCATTACGCTGACCTTCACGCTTTGTAACGTCGTAAGTACCCTGTTCACGAGTCGGGAATTGACGTCCTTCAGGACCAGGTGTAGTTTTCGGCTTGTAGCGGTTTGACTTTGATGCAGCAAGACGAAGATCGATACGGTAGTATTCGAAAATAAGCTTGCGGGTATCAACGTCTTTACGACTGTAGAAGCGTTCTTCGATAGGAAGATAAAGATCGTTCAAAGCCGCTTTGTAGTCAGGATCTGTTTCATCCCAACGGATTTTTTCAAGACGGTTCAACGGACGATACGGATCCTGAGGATAATCAACATCGATATATAAAGGGCCATTGTCCTCGTAACCGACCCATTCTTCTTCAGGAATCAGGTATTCTTCTTCATACTCCTCAGACAGAAGACGACGTGCGATAGAGTCACGTACATCATACACGAACTGACGGTACTCATTATTCGAGATCTCCGTTTGATCCATGTAAAACGCCTGAACCGAAACGGTTTTAGCTTTCGTTGTGTGAGCATAAGGAATATCCTCATCTGACGGTCCCATGTTGTAGCTGCCCATAGGACAGTACAGCATTCCGTACGGATCGAACGGATACCATGCCGGTCGGTTTTGAACGCCAATTAATTGTCCATTTTCCTGAGAGCAGGAACTGAACAATAAAGTGGCAACAACGCCTGCGAACAACAATCTTTTCATTTTAGCCTCCTTTGGTTTCCCTTGGTTGTAGTAGTTGTTTTTGTATGCCAGGTTCTATTAAATAACGGAACAATCTTTCCCGAAATTGTCCCCTCCTGAAGATATTTATCGCGTTTCCGAGCGATTCGTCAAATCAGGACTGTATTTAACGTCAACTGGACTTGTAAAGTTTCAATTGATATCGATGGTTAAGAATTAGTCGAACAAACGTACGTCTCCGTGACGCTCAGTTTTAGGTGTAAACTTGATCGGAACGCAGTAGTTGAGGAACAACTCGAATGAACCGTTGTTATAATCACCAAGGTTCGAAGTTGTATAATCATATGCGAAACCAACTTTAAGACCGCCATTTTCACCTGTTACAGCGTGAGGAATCTGGAAGCCCAGCATTGGAATAACCGCATCCTGATAACGGTAAGAAGCACCGAACCAGAAACGCTGATTAAACATTGCAATTACGTTTAGATCAAAAGATGTTACGGTAGCGTCTGACTTAACGAGGAATGAAGGGCGGATTTCCCAAGTATTTCCTTGCATCAAAGTAACACCACCTGTTACCCAATAATGGCGCGCCATCTGGTAAACGAGGTTGTGGTTGATAAGGTTAACGCTTGTTGAGCCGTCGTCAAATTTGTTAGCAGCAAGGTGAGTTGAAGAAATACCGAACCACATGTTCTGACGCTGATACCACAAACCGAAACCTACGTCGAAAGTAGTTTTCTTAATTTGCGGCGGAACAGAAGGATCATTCTGCCAGTTGGTCGTTGCGATCCAAGACTGAGAACCGGTTGGTCCGAGTGTCTTAGAAGCAGCACCGCCTTCTACGCCGATACCTAATGTACCACCTGCGAGCGGCAAGTGGAATGAATACGCAAGACGATAGGCCATGGTTTGTTCGAAACCGAGTTTATCATACATCACATTCAGACCAACACCACCATGAAGTTGCGGGGTGAACATGTCAACTGAAAGAACACCACTTTGAGGTGCGCCTTCGAATCCTGACCATTGTTGACGAGCGATCAATGTTCCGCACAGTGCTTGACGCATGCCGGCGTAAGCAGGGTTCATGAACATTTTGTTGTGCATGTATTGTGAGAATTGCGGATCCTGCTGAGCAAAAACCGCAGAGCTGCCCAATACAAAAGCAAGAATTGTAAAGCTTTTCTTCATAGTTAATAGGTGTTTACACGGCCGTCTTCCTCTTTACGGTCGGAACACTAGGTCGCTAAGATATGTAAACATTTTTTAATGCCAAATCTTTTTTAACCCCAATCTGTTCAAAACCTCGACACCTGGCTTTAGCCGAATTTCGTTCAGATTGGGGCTTTTTAACCTGTTTCTGAGAGATATAACTACGGAAACTGGAAAAGATACAGACCTATTGAATAAAAGCTAATACACTGATTATCAGGCATTATAATTTAGCGTGGAACATGAAAAAAACATGTATTTCAGGCAGAAAAAGCAGGTCTTTCTGTCCTATTGGAACAGTCTGGAGCAACCTTGACGCTGAATCCACGGTGTAACAGGTAGACAATAATTCAGAAAAACTTCGAACGTTCCGTTATTGTAATCGTTAAGTTTTGATGTTGTGTAGTCGTATGCGAATCCGATTTTCCAGGTTGCTACTTCTTTTTTTTCTGAATCGAGGATCTTTCAACGTTGTTTCTTCATTACCCGGTTTTACTTTATCACCGCCGGTTTTCCAAGTGAAACCGATCTGTGGACAAACAGCGTCCTGAAATCTGTATGATGCGCCGAACCAGAATGCGTTGTTGTATGTAGCAATACAATTCAAATCGAAAGAAGTAATCTTTGCATCGGACTTAACAAGAAATGAAGGTTGAATTAACCAATTGCGTTTCTGCACGTTCACACCGCCCGTTAACCAATAGTGCCGCGCAACCTGATAAATACGGCTGTGGACAATCGGCGGAATGGAATTGATCACTGTATTTCCCTGATTCATTGTTGGAGTACCAATGTGAGAAGCAGAAGCACCCGCCCAGAATTTCGAATGTTGATACCAGATTCCAGCGCCGAAATCAGGAGAGGTTTTTTTGATCTGCGGGGGAATTGAAGGATCGTTCTGCCATGAAGAGGTTGAAACCCACGATTGCGATCCTGTCGGTCCGAGAATTTTAGAAGTGAATCCTGCGTCGATACCGAAGGATAAATTTCCTTTAGCGACATCTGTGATTTGAAACGCGTAGTTCAATCTGTAACTCATATTCTTCTCGAAACCCAGTTCATCAATCATCACTGAACCGCCGATTCCGCTTGAAATATTTTCCATCCAGTATTCGCCGGTGAGCGTTGCAGTCTTCGGTGCGCCATCGAATCCGCTCCATTGATTTCGCGCAAGAGCCGTGAAACATAATGCGCGCTTTACTCCTGTGTGAGCAGGATTGAAAAACGTTCTGTTGAAGTTGAAGTTTGTGAATTGAGGATCCTGCTGAGAAAATCCATTCGTAACAAGGCATAGCAATGCCATGCAAGTAAACATGCGTTTCATACCGTCGGAGTTTGAGCCCTGAGTTTGCCGTACAGGGGAGTTTGAAAGTATAACCTGCGACAGAAAAAAATACGACTGCAACTGAAGATTTCGAATTGCAGATTAATAAATCATGCTAAGAAAGTTTCTGAAACGTCTGCCACCAACGATCGGGCATTTCTTCAGCGCAAGCGAGTTCATAATCGGAATACGTGCAAGGCACGAGAGCGTGACGTTCGAAACGGATTTTCTGGTTCGGAGGATAAGGAACTTCCATCCACCATCTGTCACTGCGATTGCTCTTGAAGAAAATAATTTCGTGATTCTGATCTTTGAGAAATACGCGATAACGTGTGTAATCGTCTTTTGTTCCGAACGGAAAATCTTTTTTTCGGTTGTAGAATCCGTCAATGAAACACCAGATCATTTGCGCTGCGAGATGTGATGTATGCCCTTCCGGATCTTTCAATGGATTCACTTCAAAGATTCCGAATGAAGTGCATTTGTCGCTGATGCCGGCGTAACGAGCAAGCTGGCATGCTTCATCACCTGAAAATCCGTTTGGTGAAGCGAAACCGCAACCCGGAGCATCAGCACGACGCACACAGGAAATATCGAAACTCACGAGATCCGCATTACGAATTACAGGTTCAATGTCTGCTATTTTATCGCGACAGGCGCCTAATCGGTGAATGTCGAAATTCAATTTGCTCATCAATTCCACGGCAGATTGCTCCACGAAATAGGTTTGGTATCCCACATTGGAAAAATTGAAAAGGAAATTCGGTTGATGCAGAATTATTTTGCTCACCCATGATTGACTTGTGTATTCATCAGAACCAACTCCGATATCAAAACGCGGATCGATTGCTACAAGATTCACTGTTTGTTCGATTGCTTCATAAGCGAGATACTGTGCGTATGTGAGATGATGACTTCCGCCAATGACAATCGGAATAATATTTTTGCGCAGCAATCCGCCCATTACAGTTTTGATCGCGAAATCAGTGTCTTGCGGAGTGGCTCCAGGAGCGATGTTTCCGAGATCAGCGAGTTTCACGCTCCAATGTCCCTGGAATAATCTGTAGAGATATTTTCTCACTTCATCCGGAGCATCCGCTGTTCCGTTATTGCTGACAGCAGGGCGATCTTCGTTTACTCCGATAATTGCAAAATGGCAATCAGAAATATCAGGCCAACCGGAAGCGGAAGTATGTATCGAAGATAAATTTCCGAGTTGTGTTGCAAGGAATTGGTTGCCGCCTGCGATTGAATTCAATTCAAGCGGTTTGAAGAAATCAGAAAAATCGAGATTGGTGTTCGCCATGATTCAATATTACCAACACCGCTTCAATAGCACGTGTGCAGATCGGAAAAGTTGTCAAAAGCGCGATGTGAGTATTGTAAAGCAAGAAAGTCTCATCGAGTGATGAGACTTTCTCTTGATATTACTTGCGTTTCTTCGCTGCCTTCTTCGCCACCTTCTTGGCCGGAGCACCTTTTTTCGCAGGTGCTTTTTTCACGACAGGCGCTTTAGTTTTCTTCGCAGGCGCCTTTGTTTCTTTGGACGGAGCTTTGGATTTCTTAGCCGGAGCTTTGGATTTCTTAGCCGGAGCTTTAGACCCTTTCTTGTCGAATGCACCTGGAACCTGCGCTTCGATCATCGCTTTCACTTTTTCAAGCGTGAGTTCTGCAACTTCTTCCGGAGTAAGTTTCTCCTGTTTATCGCCAAGAGTGATCTTCAACATCGCTTTTCCGAAGCGGATGAAAGGACCCCAACGACCGTTCTCCAATGAGATTTTTTCTTCCGACCACTGTTTGATATAACGATTTGCTTCTTTTTCGAGTTTCTTATCGACCAATTCGGCAATATCGTTCTGAGAAAGATTATCGAAATCGTAAGCACGCGGAACGTTGATGAAAATATCACCGTACTTAATGAACGGACCGAAACGACCTTTGCCTTTAGTAACCGGAATATTTTTGTAATGTGTAATCGGTGCATCAGCAGCTTCTTTCTGTTTCACGAGTTCCACAGCACGCTCCTCTTCCACTTTCATCGGATCTTCTCCACGTGGAATTGAAACATATTGTTCGCCCCATTTCACATAAGGACCAAAGCGACCGATTCCGATCACGAGCTCTTTGCCTTTATAGCTTCCCACCGTTTTCGGAAGCTTGAACAATTCCATTGCATCTTCGAAAGTCACTGTTTCGAGACGCATGTCTTTGCGCAGACTTGCAAATTTCTTTTCGGGATCATCACTTTCTCCGATCTGCACCAAAGGACCAAATCGACCGATACGAACGTAAACGTTCTTCTTGGTAAGCGGATCTTTCCCGAGCAAACGTTCACCACTTGCACGCTCAGAAGTTTCTTCGGTCTTCTCAACGTCTTTGTGAAACGGACGGTAGAATTGCTCGAGCATTTTTCTCCAATCAATTTTTCCCTCTGCAATTTCATCAAACTCCTCTTCCACGTTAGCGGTGAAACCGTAGTCCATGATTTTAGGGAAATACTGACTAAGGAAATCTGTTACAACAGTTCCGATATCCGTAGGGAATAATTTATTTTTTTCAGCGCCGGTATTCTCGCTGCGTTGCTCTTCATTGATTTTTCCATTAGAAAGCGTGAGCAAATCGTACGATCTCTGCTTTCCTTCGCGTTCTTCTTTTACAACGTAACCGCGTTCCTGCACAGTTGAAATTGTCGGTGCGTACGTTGAAGGACGACCGATGCCGAGTTCTTCCAACTTCTTCACCAATGCAGCTTCCGTGTAACGCGGAGGATGATGTGTGAATCGTTGAGTGGCTGTAATTACATGAGCATTCAATGCTTGACCGGTTTTCAACGGAGGAAGCATAGCGTCTGAATTTTCGTTGTCGTCATCTTCGCTGTCGTCATCTGATGACTCCATATACACAGCGAGAAAACCGTCGAACTTGATTACTTCACCTTGAGCAACGAAAGTTTCTGAAGCATTGGAAACTGTAATTACCGCAGTTGTTTTTTCGAGTTCTGCTTCTGCCATCTGCGAAGCTATTGTACGCTTCCAGATCAGGTCGTACAGGCGTTGCTCGTCACGCTCACCTTCCACCATATTGCGCTCGAGGTACGTCGGACGAATTGCTTCGTGAGCTTCCTGTGCGCCTTTGTTTTTTGTTTTGTATTGACGCGTGTGAACGTATTTCTCTCCGAAATTTTTCGTTACAACTTCTCGTGCTTTACCGAGTGCAAGTTCAGAAAGGTTCACGGAGTCGGTACGCATGTAAGTGATCTTACCGCTTTCGTACAAACGTTGCGCAACCACCATTGTTCTCTTCGGAGAAAAACCGAGTTTTCGTGAAGCTTCCTGTTGCAATGTTGACGTTGTAAACGGAGCAGAAGGAGATTTGCGGGATGGTTTTGTCTCGAGAGAAGAAACAGTAAATGATGATTTCGAACACGACTGAAGGAAATTGCGAGCCTCATCGATTGTCTTGAAGTTGGAACGCAATTCGGCTTTGAATTTCTGTCCGTTGCTAATGAAAACGGCAGAAACTTTATACGAAGATGTGGATTTGAAAGCGCCGATTTCACGTTCACGTTCCACGATAAGACGTACAGTAACACTTTGTACTCGTCCTGCGGAGAGAGAAGGTTTTACTTTCTTCCACAAGATCGGGGACAATTCAAAACCAACGAGACGATCAAGAATGCGTCGCGCTTGCTGCGCATCAACTAAGTGACGATCAATTTTCCTTGGCGATTCAATCGCTTTCAGAATAGCGGGTTTCGTGATTTCGTGAAAAACGATGCGGCGTGTTTTCTTGTCATCCAGTTTCAACGCTTCCGACAAGTGCCATGAAATTGCTTCTCCTTCACGGTCCTCATCCGTTGCCAACCACACAATATCTGCGTCTTTAGCTAACTTTTTCAGTTCTGCAATTACGCGTTCCTTGTCCGGAGAAATTTCATAATTCGGGGTGAATCCTTTTTCTGTCTCTACAGCGAGTCCTTTTTTCACAAGGTCCCGCACATGACCAAAACTTGACTTCACGGTAAAGTCTTTACCGAGAAAATTTTCGATTGTTTTTGCTTTAGCAGGCGATTCCACGATAACTAAATTCTTTGCCATCAGCTCTTTACTTTTTATTACAACACTTGAATTTTACCGGATTTTTCAGTTCCGGAGGCTGCAAAGAAAAAGAAGAGAACTTCAATTTTCCAAATCCGGGACCCCGAGAACCGGGCTTACCTATATATATATAGGTAGATTTTTTAATGTTTTTTGATTTACAAATCTGTCATTTTGTCAGTGGGTGTAAATTTTGGTAACTTTGTGTCCCCGAAAAACCGGGGAAGCCGAAAAAAGGAACCGATGGAAGAAAAAGTGATCGATGAAAGCAGACAAGGTGAAGCGTTGATATTGCAGGGCAGTAATCAAGGAAAACGCAAGCTTTTTCTGGAGAGTTACGGATGTCAGATGAATTTCTCGGATAGTGAAATTGTTGCGTCCATTTTGAAGAATGACGGATTTGCCACTACCCAGGATTTCACTGAGGCGGACGTGATATTCGTTAACACATGTGCGATTCGTGAAGGTGCTGAACAGCGTGTTCGCAATCGCTTGGTTGAGTTCAAACGTGCGAAGAAAAAGAAGCCGGAGTTGATTGTTGGTGTATTGGGTTGTATGGCTGAACGATTGAAAGAAAAATTTCTGGACGAAGAAAAAATCGTTGACATCGTAGTTGGTCCAGATTCGTATCGTGATTTACCGAATCTCATTGGTAAAGTTGAAGGCGGACAGAAAGCGGTCAATGTGATTCTTTCCAAAGAAGAAACGTATGCAGACATTACACCTGTACGATTGGATACGAACGGTGTGAGCGCATATATCAGCATTATGCGCGGATGTGATAACATGTGTTCGTTCTGTGTTGTACCATTTACACGAGGACGCGAACGTTCACGCGATCCGGAGAGTATTGTTAAAGAAGCAAAAGAACTGTTTGAGCAGGGATACCGGGAAGTAACTTTACTCGGACAGAATGTGGATTCTTACATTTTTGCAGGTGGAGGATTGAAAAAAGACATTCTCACTGAAGAGCAAAAAGCAAACGCAACCACATTCGCACAACTGTTGGAAATGGTAGCACAAATTCATCCTGACCTGCGCATACGTTACAGTACGTCGAATCCGCGCGATATGACAGATGATGTGTTGCATGTAATGGCGAAGTACGATAACATTTGTAAATATGTTCACCTTCCGGTTCAAAGCGGAAGTACGCGCGTGCTTGAAATAATGAATCGCGGATACACGAGAGAACAATACATGGATCGTATTAATGCAATCAAGCGTATCATGCCTGACTGTGCAATTTCATCTGATATAATTACAGGATTCTGCACTGAAACCGAAGAAGAGCACAAGGAAACGATGTCGCTGATGGAGTGGGCGGAATATGATTTCTCTTATATGTTTGCGTATTCGGAACGTCCGAAAACACTGGCTGAACGCCAGTTTAAAGATGATATTCCGGAAGAAGTTAAGAAGCGTCGCCTGGCAGAGGTGATTGCTTTTCAGCAAAAACTTTCGGAGAAAAAAATCAAAGCGCAGGTTGGAAAAGTACATCGTGTTTTGATTGAACACGAGTCGAAAAAATCGGCGGACATGTGGGCAGGAAGAAATACATACAATGCGGTTGTTGTTTTTCCGAAAGGGAATTACAAGAAAGGTGAGTATGTGAATGTAATGGTGGATAGTTGTTCGAAGACGACGTTGATCGGGAAAGTGATTATTTAACGACTGATTTTTTAATGACAATACAAGATTTAAAACAACGCTTCGGCATTATCGGTACTACACCACAACTGGATCGTGCGATAGATATTGCCGTGCAGGTAGCGCCAACGGATCTGGCTGTGCTGATTAACGGAGAAAGCGGAACCGGTAAAGAAGTATTTCCGCAGATCATTCATCAGATGTCGGCGCGAAAACATGGCGCATACATTGCGGTGAACTGCGGAGCGATTCCGGAAGGAACAATTGACTCCGAACTTTTCGGTCACGAGAAAGGATCATTTACCGGCGCAACAGAAGCACGTAAAGGATATTTTGAAGTTGCAGACGGCGGGACAATTTTCCTTGATGAAGTTGCGGAAATGCCAATGGCTACACAAGCGCGTTTGCTTCGCGTGTTGGAGACCGGCGAATTCATTCGCGTAGGATCATCAAAAGTTCAGAAAACCAATGTGCGTGTAGTTGCAGCTACGAATGTCCATATTCCTGAAGCGATAGGCAGAGGAAAATTCAGAGAAGATTTGTATTACCGATTGAATACAGTTCCTATTCTGTTGCCACCGTTGCGCGAGCGTCGTCAGGATATTCATTTACTGTTCCGGAAATTTGCAGCTGACTTTGCTACGAAGTACAGAATGCCGGTGATCAAGCTGATGTCCGATGCAGAGAAGTTGCTTGTGAATTATTACTGGCACGGAAACATCCGCCAGTTGAAAAATGTCACGGAACAACTTTCCATCATTGAAAAAGCGAGAGAGATTGATGCGGAAACATTGAAGAAATATTTACCGAATCATCAATCGGCAATGTCGGGAGTTCCTGTACTCGCACGCGCGCAGCAAACCGTTACCGAAGCGCAGGAAAGAGATTTTCTTTTTCAATTGTTACAACAAATGCGCACAGAGCTGAATGATCTCAAAGCACTGACGATGCAATTGATTCAGAACGGAGGTCGTATTACTCCTGAAGTGCTTCAGCAAAGCGGTTCTGTAATTCAGAAACATTTTTCAGATTATCAAAGTCAGCCTGCCGCAGTTCATAACGGCGATGAAGCGGTTGTAATACATCAGCCTTCATGGAATAATTCTCATGAAGAAATTCTCGCAACGGAAGAAGTTGTTGAAGACTCTTTAAGTTTGCAGGATAAAGAAATTGAGTTGATAACAAAAGCTTTGGACAAACATCGTGGCAAAAGAAAAAATGCGGCGAAAGAACTTGGCATTTCAGAGCGTACATTGTACAGAAAGATCAACGAATACAACATCAAAGGATGAGCAGCAAACTAACATATTTGGCTGTTGTGCTTTCTCTGTTTGTGTTGAGTCTGTTTTCGTGCAAGCATATTCAGTACAATCAAACAGGAGCCGGTGGCCGAACACTAGATGATTCCGTAACGGTTTCAGTATTGCTGTTTTCAAATTCTGCGCCTTTGGCTAAACCGTCATTGGCACAAACAATGACAGAATCGTTGCGTGATTTTGTTCAGCGTCAAACACGTTTTACGTTGCTTCCTTCAGGTGGAGATTTGAATTACGAAGGAGAAATAACAGGATATTCAGTAGCACCGGTTGCAATTACGGGTGGCGCAACCGATCAGGCGTCGTTGAATCGTTTGACCATAACTGTAAAAGTGAAATACACGGACGACATTGAAGATCGTTACAGTTTCGATGGAAACTTCAGTCGATTTGCGGATTTCCCGAGTACAACCGATATTTCGAGTGTGGAAGATGCCTTGATCAAAGAAATTACGGACCAGATCACTCAGGACATTATCAACCGATCAATTTACGCGTGGTGATGAACTCGAAGCAGATTTTTGAATGGGTAAAAAAACCGGGATTGTCCGGGAGAGAAGAAGGTGCGCAACTGGACTCTCTTCTGCAATCGTACCCGTATTTTCAGACTGCGCAGCTGTTGTACATCAAGAACCTTCACAATCAAGGAAGTTTTCTTTACAACAATCAGCTTAAGACAACAGCAATTTATGTTGCCGATCGTAAAGTATTATATGATCTGATCAAACGTAAAGACGCAGTTGAGCCGATTGAAGAACAAACAAATTCGAAGATCGAAACTGTTGCATCAATTGAAGAACAAAAACCGGGAATAAAATCTGCTCCGCCTAAATTTCCTGAAAAGAGATTTGTAGCCAATCCTGATGAATGGGAAGCCGGAATGTTGCGACAACTGCAATTGCTGCATCATTGGAGAGGAAAAGAAAAAGAAGAAGTTAAGCAGAAGGAAGAAATACAGCCGATTGTAAATTTCATCCCGGTTCCTGAGCAGAAAGCAGTTCCAACTGAAATTCCGCAGAAGGAAATTCCTGATGCAAAAGATGAATTGAATACGTTGCTTTATGTGCTGGTGGAGCCCGGACAATCTGAAGATATAGGTGATGAACTTCAGGAAGAAAAGATTAAGGAAGCTGAAATTGTAAATGATGTAACGAAATGGGAAATCAATCCTGTTGCATCAAACGATAAACAGGAAGAAACCGCGATTCCGAGTGAATTGACGCAAGACCCGATTCAACAGGAGATTCTGGCAGAAGCAATTCATTCGGTAATTGAACTTGAAGCCGAAGACACCATTCCTGATATCAGCGGATTCAAAACAGTTTCAGAAAGTATTTTAAATACTAAATATGAAAGTTCAACTCCGGTTTCGGATAAAAGTAATGGAACCGATATTGAAGAAATGTCTTTCGCAACTTGGGTTGCTTCTTTGAAGCAGAATGAAATCAGCAAGCAAACAACTGAAGTAAATAGCGTAGAAGCTAAGGAAGCCGATGTGAAGGGCGAGGAATTGATTGATCGATTTATTAAAAAAGAGCCTCGAATTCAGGTTAATAAATCCGGATTCTTCAACCCTGTGAACATGGCAAAGAAGAGCGTTCAGGAGTCGGACGAGTTCATAACTGAAACATTAGCAAGGATTTACGCCAAACAGGGCAATATTCCGAAGGCAATTCGGGCTTACCAGAAACTCAGTTTGAAATTTCCGGAAAAAACCGCTTACTTTGCAGCCCTTATTGAAGAACTGAAACGAACACCGAATAAATAAATATTACAATGATTACTGCACTTTCAATTATCATTTTCCTTGCATGCATTCTGCTTATTGTGGCTGTATTGATCCAGAACCCTAAAGGTGGCGGACTTGCATCCGGCTTTCAATCAGGAGCTCAGGTAATGGGCGTACGTCGTACAGCTGACTTTCTTGAGAAAGCAACATGGTTTCTTGCGATTCTGATTCTGGTATTGAGTATCCTCGCTACTAGTTTCGCAAACGGAACCGGAAGTTCAGAAGGCAGTTCATCAGCAACAAAGGACAAAGCGACCGAAATGGGAACAGAGCAAGCAGCTCCGGGACCACAGGCAATGCCGGGCGGAGGAGCTCCAACGCCACCGGCAGGACAGTAATTGTCATTGTAAAAACTATAAAAATGTCAGGTTGTCTTGAGGCCTGACATTTTTTATTTGAGAAAGCGAAAAAATGGCGGATTTCCGCTGATGGCAAAGCGTTTGATGACGTAAAGCGCAATTATGCGGAAACATTAAAAATTGTATAACCGATTAAATCAATTCTGAAATGAGCAAAGTAAAAATCAATCCACTCGCTGATCGTGTTGTGATTCAGGCTGCAGCTGCGGAAGAAAAAACCGCAGGGGGAATTATTATTCCTGATACTGCGAAAGAAAAGCCGCAGCGCGGAACGGTAATCGCAGTTGGCGGAGGCAAGAAAGACGAACCGATGACCGTGAAAGTTGGCGATACCGTTCTTTATGGCAAGTATGCCGGAACAGAAATTCAGATCGACGGTAAAGATTACCTGATCATGAGAGAATCTGACATTTTCGCTATTGTTTAATCTGTAAATAATCTACTTAAAAGATGGCTAAGAATATAAATTTCAATGTTGAAGCACGTGACGCTCTGAAGCGCGGTGTTGATGCTTTGTCAAACGCTGTAAAAGTTACACTTGGACCAAAAGGTCGTAACGTAGTAATTGATAAAAAATTCGGCGCTCCGCAAATCACAAAAGACGGTGTAACTGTGGCAAAAGAAATCGAGCTGAAAGATCCTATTGAAAATATGGGAGCGCAGATGGTGAAAGAAGTTGCGTCGAAAACTGCAGATGTTGCAGGAGACGGAACAACTACTGCAACAGTATTGGCACAGGCCATTGTGACTGCAGGATTGAAAAACGTTGCTGCAGGAGCGAATCCAATGGATTTGAAGCGCGGTATTGATAAAGCAGTTGCTGCGGTAATCGAGAATCTGAAAAAACTTTCCAAGAAAGTTGGTGATGATAATGAGAAGATCGAGCAAGTTGCTACCATTTCTGCGAACAACGATCACGCCATCGGGAAACTGATTGCGGAAGCGATGGCGAAAGTGAAGAAAGAAGGAGTTATCACTGTTGAAGAAGCAAAAGGAACAGAAACAACTGTTGAAGTTGTAGAAGGAATGCAATTCGATCGTGGTTACATTTCTGCTTACTTCGTAACAGACGTTGACAAAATGGAAGCGGTACTTGAGAATCCGTTGGTGTTGATTTACGACAAGAAGATCAGCAACATGAAAGAACTTCTTCCTGTGCTGGAGAAAGCTGTACAAACCGGAAAACCTATTCTGATTATTGCAGAAGATGTGGACGGAGAAGCGCTTTCTACATTGGTGGTAAACAAGATCCGCGGTTCACTGCGCATCGCAGCTGTAAAAGCTCCGGGATTCGGTGATCGTCGTAAAGCTATGTTGGAAGACATCGCAATTCTTACAGGCGGTCAATTGATCAGCGAAGAGCGCGGCTTCAAATTGGAGAATGCAGATCTTTCTTTCCTTGGCAAAGCGGAGAAGATCACAATTGATAAAGACAACACAACCATTGTTGGCGGTGCCGGCAAGAAAGCAGACATCACTGCGCGTGTGAATCAGATTAAAGCGCAGATGGAGTCAACCACTTCAGATTACGATCGAGAGAAACTTCAGGAGCGTTTGGCTAAACTCGCAGGAGGAGTAGCTGTTCTTTACGTTGGAGCAGCAACAGAAGTTGAAATGAAAGAGAAGAAAGACCGTGTTGATGATGCATTGCATGCTACTCGCGCTGCAGTTGAAGAAGGAATTGTACCCGGAGGCGGAGTTGCTTACATCCGTGCACAGGAAGCGCTTGAGAAAATGAAAGGCGACAATGAAGACGAAACAACCGGTATCGGAATTGTACGTCGTGCAATTGAAGAGCCTCTTCGTCAGATCTGTGTTAACGCAGGAGTTGAAGGTTCAATTGTTGTGCAGAAAGTTCGCGAAGGAAAAGCGGATTTCGGTTACAACGCACGCACAGAAACTTACGAGAAACTGTACGATGCAGGTGTAATTGATCCGACAAAAGTGGCACGTGTTGCTTTGGAGAACGCAGCATCAATTGCAGGAATGCTTTTGACAACAGAGTGTGTTCTTTCTGAAATTAAAGAAGAAAAACCGGCAATGCCTTCAATGGGCGGAGGCGGAATGGACGGCATGATGTAAATCATCCCTTCTTGAAAATAAAACCCGGATTTCGACTAATGATTTCCGGGTTTTTTATTTGGCATCCATCGTATCTTTGCTCGCATGAGTAAGATGAGAAAAATCGCAATTGGCGGATTGATTGCAGTAGCGATTGTTGCGACCATTCTGGTCCTCAACGGATACTTTGCAGGAATTGCAGCCGTACATGCATTACCGTTCGCCATGTTGCTGCTCATTGACATTTCAAGAAAGAAGAAGCAATAAAATGATGTTCAGATTCTACTTTATAGTATTTCACTTTCTGTTAATCACGTTGAATGTTTCAGCGCAGCAGGATTCTGTAAGTCGTGATTTTTTTAAACCAAAAGCGAAATGCGTTCTCAAGGACGAGCGAGGGAAATTCTATTTCGCCTGGGGTTACAATAAAAACTGGTATTCAAAAAGCAACATTAAAGTATTCGATGAATCGGGAGATTACAACTTCACGTTGTACGGAATGAAAGCATATGACCGGACACACTTGGGCGAGTTGTTTAAAGTGGCTTTGTCGATTCCTCAATATGGTTACAGAATCGGCTACTGGCTTCCGAAAAGTAAGCTGGGCGTTGAATTGAAATTCGATCATGCCAAATACATAGTATATAATGATCAAACGGTGCGTGTAAAAGGAACCATCAACGGAGAATACCTTGACAAAGACACACTGGTTAATGAAGACTTTCTGCTGATCGAACACACCGATGGCGCAAATTTTCTAATGTTGAATATAATGTACCGTCATGATTTCATATCGAAGCGATTTATCACTGTTGCGGGAGTAGGAAAATTCGGAGCCGGAATTGTTGTGCCGAGATCGGATGTTACATTGTTCGGTCAAAGATGGAATCATTGTTTTCATGTTGCCGGACAAATTGCAGGATTTGAAGCGGGAGTGAGAACAGAATTATTCCGATTCTTTTTCATTGAAGCGAGTGTAAAAGGAGTTTACGCTAACTTCAACAGAGTCTTGGCTATTGATGATTTTCTGATCAGCCACAGATTCTGGGACGGAATGGTATTAATGGATGCCGGCTTTCAATTCCCGATCGGAAAAGGCGGGTCCAAAAACGTAACGACGCCGAATTGATGAATAATACCAGAGCCAATCCGGCGTTTAGAAATAAATAGTTACTTTTAAGAAACTGCTTCAAATGAAAATTCTCGCGATAGACAGAATATTACCAACTGCAACAGAAGAAAATCTTCGCGGTGTTGTAGTACGGGATGCACTTTATACTTGGATTCTTTACACGAAAGATGTTGTACGTGAAGCTTACTTCCGTAAAGACAGACCGGGCTCCGTTTTAGTGTTAGAATGTCCGAATGTAGAAGAAGCCAAAGCGCTGCTCGCAACTTTTCCAATGGTTAAAGCCGGAGTTGTGGAATTCGATGTGATTCCGCTGGGGCATTTCGTTCCATTCGGTACGCTGTTGGATCAATCCATGTTGAAACCGGCAGATTAGTTCCTGAACGGGTAAGAAAAATGTTAAGCGGGTTTGATATCAATCAAATCCGCTTTATTTTTACATGAACCAAAACTCACCTAAATAAACTACTATGAAAAAAATCTACGCAATGATTCTTGGTGTATTTGCTGTTGCAGCTGTATCAGCGCAATGTACTGTTACATTCACTTACACTGTTACCGGACTAACCATTAACGCCACCGCTACTGGAGCTGGAGCTCAATTGCTTCCAGCATACGGTTGGGAATGGGGCGACACACAGTTTACACTTGCACAGCAGACAGCCTCTCATACTTATACGAATGCAGGCACTTACAATGTATGTGCGAGATATATTGATGCTCTTGATACTGTAAGTTGTAATGCAATTAGTTGTCAAAACGTAACTGTAGGCCCAACCGGCATTCAAACAGCAACAGCAGGTGTGAATAGCATCAGTGCATCGCCATCACCTTTTGGAGAGTCAACTACGTTCCTCGTGAATACAACTACAAACTCTGATGTTAAGATCAATGTTTATGATGTAACAGGAAAGAAAGTTGAAACTGTTAAAGATGAAATGATGACAGCAGGTCAACACGAAATTGTGTGGACTCCGGAAAATCTTTCTGAAGGTGTTTACTTTGTTCAGATGGAAATCGAAGGACAGGTTTACACAAAGAAAATCGTTCACACTGCAAATCAGTAATGCGTTACTCCATTAAAAGAAAAGGGATCACGATGTGATCCCTTTTCTTTTTGCATGCCATATAAAACAACGCGTCCGGCCACACACTGACCGGACGCAACACACAAACACAATTTACAACACACTTAACCCTTGCTTAGCAAGTCTTTCACAATAGCGGAGATCATCTTGCCATCAGCCTTACCAGCGAACTTCTTTGTAGCTGCGCCCATTACTTTACCCATATCGGCGGCAGAAGATGCGCCAACTTCAATAATGAGATTCTGCAATTCCGTTCTCAATTCATTTTCATCCATCTGCCTCGGCAGATATGCTTCAATAATTCCTGCCTGAAATATTTCAACGTCCGCAAGATCTTTGCGACCTTGTCCGTTATATATTTCAGCTGATTCTTTTCTCTTCTTTACTTCTTTCTGTAATGCTTTGATTGCAGAATCTTCAGTCAGTCCTTCAGGTGAAGTCTTAAGCAATAGCAACGCAGCTTTGACAGCACGGATCGCTTCAAGTTTTGGTTGATCCTTTGCGAGCATGGCCGCTTTCATATCGGCCTGAACTTTCTCTTCGATTCCCATTGCCTCTGCCTAGTCAACGTTATCGTGAAGGAAAGAATTGTTCGGGCGGATTTCGATTTTTTTCTCGTCGGTTTCAGTCAATGTAAAACGAGAAACCTGCGACTCAGAAGAATGCGGAACATTATCCAATGAAACGTTACGACGTTTGTAAGCAGGTTCGTTTTCCATTTCATTCAATACTCCGGGAGACTTCAGTTTAAGACTGATCTCACGAAGTTTTTGAATACGTTCGTTTGCGCGACGCTGAATCTCATCCTGCTCTGCTTTTTTAGCAGCTTCAACAGGATCGATTTCAGCAACCACTTTCTTGATGATCAACTCAGGCTCTACAGTTTCTTCCGCTGCGATCTCCGGTACTTCGTTTACGATTTCAGAAGATGAATTGCTGATATCAGAAACCTGATTCACCGGCTCGAGAATTTCTTCAGAAGTGTTTACTACTTCGAGTTCGATTGAATTTACGTTAGTCCAACCCGGAGTTTCGAATTTCTGTTCCGGTTCAACAACATTCTCTGCAGCGGGCTCTACTGTTTTGGAAACCAAAAACGGTTCAAGAGGATTCACATCCTTCTCTTCCACTTTGATCTCAGCCACAGGTAAAACTTCCGCTTTTACTTCATCCAATTGAAGAACAACTTTGGAAGGTTGTGCTTTGGGAGCGTATTCGTAATTCACCGGGCTTGATTGCTGAAAACCTGTTGCTATGATAGTTACGCTTACAGAATCACCAAGTGAAGGATCAACGCCATAACCTTTGATGATCTCTGCGGTCTGACCTGCTGCTTCCTGGATGTAATCAGTGATTTCACCGAGTTCATCCATTGTGATTTCATCAGAACCGGAAATGATATTCAGCAACACATAACGTGCACCGATGATGTTGTTATCATTCAGAAGCGGAGAGTTCAATGCCATTTCCACAGAGCGGACAGCACGATTTTCTCCCGCAGCCTGAGCAGAGCCCATGATTGCAACGCCGCTGTTGCGCATTACTGTACAGATGTCAGCGAAGTCAACGTTGATTTGCTGAGTGAGAGAAATAATTTCGGCGATGCTCTTAGCAGCTGTCGTGAGTACGTCATCCGCATGAGCAAACGCATCACTCAACTTCAGATTACCATACATCTCGCGAAGCTTATCGTTGCGGATCACGAGAAGCGTATCAACATTCTGTTTCAGTTGTTCGATACCTTCTTCAGCATACTGACGACGTTTCTTTCCTTCGTGTGAGAAAGGAACCGTAACGATACCTACAGTAAGAATTCCGAGTTCACGTGCAACACCTGCGATTACAGGAGCTGCACCTGTTCCTGTACCACCGCCCATTCCGGCAGTGATAAATACCATTTTCGTATTCTTCGAAAGAACCTGGCGAAGATCTTCAATGTTTTCGATTGCGGCATTTCTTCCTACTTCCGGAATTGAACCGGCGCCACGACCTTCCGTCAATGTTGCACCAAGAACAATTTTGTGAGGAACGGGGCTCATATCGAGAGCCTGTTTATCAGTGTTGCAAACCAGGAAATCAACGCCTTTGATTCCGAATTTGTACATATGATTTACTGCGTTGCTGCCGCCGCCGCCAACACCAATCACCTTGATGATTGATGAGTATTCCGGAAGTTCGAATTTCATAGCTTCTTCGGATTGATTATTGTTTGTGTGTGTGTTTGTAATATCTGCGTTCACTTCAGCGTTCACTTCAGCGTTCACTTCAGCACAGAAAAGCGGAAGTTCACCTGGAAGTGAAGTATTGAAAATGTCTTGTGTTTCAGTCACAGCTTCTGCTTTGATTTCATCAGCTTCAGCGTACATCCATGAATGCTCAACATTTACGAAAACAGGAGCGACCGAAATTTCAGCTTCAATCTGTGTTTCTTCTGCAAGTTGAATAGGCGTAAACTCTGCCATGATATCTTCGGCAACATTTGCTTCGGCAACAACTTCATTATCTACTGAAGAAACAATTTCCGCAGCAACTTCTTCATTGTTGAATACCGTAGCGATTTCAAATTCTGAAACCGGATTTACCTCCGCAACTATTTCTTCTGATGAACTCAATGCTGAAACGATAGTGTCACTTGATTCTGAGCTAACTTCGGAAGTGAATTCATTCACAAATATTTCTTCTTCGAAAACAGGATCAGCCACTTCTGATTCAGTAAAGACAACAGATTCGGATTCGAATGAAACATTATCCAACTCAGAAACGATGGACTCATCATTGATTGCAGCAGTAAACCCGCTCACAGATTCCTCCTGATTAACAACCTCTGCACTGTTCTCCTTCGCAATCATTTCAGCCCATTGACGATCAAATTCCGGATCACCGGAAGTTTCTTCATTCTGTGCATATGATTTTTCAGGCTCCGCGTTCATTGACACTTCATCAGTATTTGAATTTGATTGCGGCTCTGTTATCGACTCTTCTTCCTGACGCAACACAGATTTAAAATCCCAGCGAAACGGTACACCCTGCTGTGCAGATGAAGATGCATCCGAAGAAGAAGAGTTGTTGCTCACAGAATTATTTTCTGAAGCATTGCTCTTGTTGTTCTCCTTGTTATCGTCGAATATGCTGTAGAAGTCCATGTACGGGATTGTCTAAAAATCGTTGAAAATTACTTTAAGACTCCTTAGCGAAATCAATACAGCAGAACAACTTGTTAACTCTTAAATGTTGATTACTGTCAGTTACCCGGATCTTCTTCAAACCACTGTTTTCCTTTGCTGAAAATCTGATCAAACCATCCGCCGCGTTTCTTGGTGTCACTATGGCCGGTCACCACATTTACCTTTTCATCTGCCGGTCTCGACTTCTGCACAGAAGTAATTCCACGCATCACAAGTCCCACACCGGTTGCGTACATCGGGCTTGTTACTTCTTCTGAACTTGCGGCTAAGTGTTCATTTGGATAACCGACACGTGTATCCATCCCGGTAACGTATTCGAAAAGCTGAGTGATGTGTTTCAATTGAGCTCCGCCACCTGTCACGACGATTCCTGCTATGAGTTTCTTCTCGAATCCGGAATTACGAATCTCGTAGTAGACGTGTTCAAGAATTTCTTCCATTCTTGCCTGAATGATATGCGCAAGGTTCTTAACGGAAATCTCTTTGTGCGGACGACCGCGTAAGCCTGGAATTGAAACGATCTCGTTCTCCTGATTTTCGGAAGCCAATGCTGAACCGAATTTCACTTTCAACAATTCAGCTTGTGTTTTAATAATGCTGCAGCCTTCTTTGATATCTTCTGTAATGATATTTCCACCAAATGGAATTACTGCTGTGTGACGGATGATTCCATCATGAAATATGGCTACATCCGTAGTTCCGCCACCGATATCAACCAGAACAACACCGGCCTCTTTCTCTTCGTCACTCAGTACCGCATCCGCAGATGCAAGCGGTTCAAGCGTTAAATCTGCGACGTCCAGTCCTGCCTTATTCACACACTTATAGATATTGCGTGCTGCCGCAACCTGACCGGTGATGATGTGAAAGTTCGCCTCGAGTCTTGTTCCCGACATTCCGATCGGATGTTTAATGCCGATTTCGTTATCAACAATATATTCCTGCGGAATCACATGAATGATTTCTTCACCGGGTGACATCACTAATCGGTACATGTCTTCAATGAGCTCGTCAATATCCTTTTGACTGATCTCTTCGTCAATGCTGCGACGGGTTTTCATTCCGCGGTGCTGTAAACTTTTGATATGTTGACCCGCGATACCAACGTTTACAACTTTGATGTCAACACCTGATTTATTGCTGGCATCTTCAATCGCCATCTTTATGGCTTTCACCGTCTCGTCGATGTTGAGCACAACACCACGAGCAACACCAAGTGATTCGGCTTTACCCATTCCGAGAATTTCGATTTTTCCGTGTTCAGTACGACGACCAACCAATGCAGCAATTTTGGTTGTTCCGATGTCCAGACCTACAACGATTTCAGATTCCATATTACTTCGGCTTTTTAGTACAAACTATTTGATTTTTAAATCTCAGATCAATGGAAGAATAATCAGTCCATTTACCTGTTTTATTTAAACCATATTGGTAGAACAATTCCAGTTTCCGGAATTTTCCCGGCACGCCTTCTGCTTTTCCGAGCACAATTTTGTGATCACCAATGCGCGGTATGAGTTCGAATTCTTTATCAGGGTTGTAATATACTTGCGCAATCTGCTGTTTCATCAATGAGTCCGTTTCAATTGCGTTAACGATTTGCCAGATATCATCAAGAACAGTCAGCGTATTCCCGACTGAATCCGCATGTATAGACGGAAAATCAACATTACTGAAAGCAGCGTACGAGTCGGCAAAATTCCCATTCACAAGAACAACAGGTGCAGTATAAATATCTGACCATGGCATAAGATGTCCGCGATCATCAAAATAAAATGATTCGCCGGTCATATTGATAATACGTGCAACAGGACGACGCTGGCGTATATCAATCGTAAGTTTACCATCTACAGTAACAGACGCTTCACAATTCTGAACAGCGGTATGAGCGAGTAAAAGTTTTTCAATTGCTGAAACATTTACACTGCCCAGATTCTGTCCGGTAATTCCATAACCGTTACGGATGAGTTGGGTTTTGATATCCTGTTCCTTAATAAAGAAATGATCAGCAGATCTTTCAATAGACACTTCGACAGATTGCAATTCACGATCCTGATTTCTGCTTATTGCAAATCCGGTCAGGAAGATGATTCCGATACCGCAAAGGATCCATGCGGCTATAGTGAGCATTCGCTTAACCATTGGAACCTCCTTTCCCCGTAACAGCTTCAGCAACGGGTTTAACAAGTCTGTCAATATCGCCCGCTCCCATCATCAGCAGAACTTCGAATTTATGTTTCGCTGATTCAGCAACCACGTCGGAATAATTCCACTTTGCTTTCCAACTTGCGGTAATTTTAGCAAGCAGATTTTCAGAAGTAACACCCGGAATCGGCAACTCACGTGCAGGATAAATATCAAGCAACACCACTTCATCAAGAAGTGAAAGGCTCTGTGCGAATTCGTTTTCGAAATCGCGAGTACGAGAGAACAAATGCGGCTGAAAGATTCCGGATATCTTTCTTTTCGGGAACAACTCACGTGCTGCACCAATCGTTGCACTTAATTCAGCCGGGTGATGCGCATAATCATCAATCACAACGGTATTCGCATTTTTACCGGCGTATTCGAACCGGCGGTGAACACCTTTAAACGACTCAATCCCTTTGATTATTCCCTGTTCCGTTGCACCGAATTCCAACGCCAACGTGATTGCCGCAACAGCATTTTCCACATTGTGTCTTCCGGGCACACTCAGACGAAGTTTCTTAATCAAAATACGTTTACCAGTATAATCGAAACAAAATGCACCGTTATCTACTGAAATATTACTTGCAAAATTCTCACCGCAGTCGATACCGTATGTTGTAACGTACGCTGCTGATCCCGAAGATCCGGCATATGTTAACGGCAGACCGTGCTTCGCTACAGCACAACCGTTCAAGGCAACACTGTTCAGAAACTCATTGAACGAAGAATGCACCTGATCACCACTTCCGTATATATCCAAATGGTCAGGATCGCAAGACGTTATAATTAATCCTTGCGGAGAAAGCTGAAGAAATGAACGATCGTATTCATCCGCTTCTGCGACCATTACATCTGAACTGCCGATCAAATAATTTGTATTGTAGTTTGCTGATATTCCCCCCACAAATGCTGTTACATCAATTTCAGATTGACGCAAGAGGTGCGTGAGCAACGTTGAAGTCGTGGTTTTTCCGTGTGTTCCGGCAACAGCTAAACATTTAGTTGTTCTGCTGATATCACCTAAAACCTGAGCGCGTTTCCTGATCGTTAATCCGCGACGTTTAATTTCCTGTAGTTCTTTCTGATCTGCAGGAATCGCAGGAGTGTAAACAACATAATCAATATCTGCAGGAATGAGTTCCGGAGAATCTGTAAAATGAATATTCATTCCTTCCGCTTGCAATTCCGCTGTAAGATCAGTTGGTGTTTTGTCGTAACCGGAAATGCGAACTCCTCTGTTTGAAAAATAACGTGCGAGAGCACTCATACCGATGCCGCCGATACCTAGAAAGTAGATATGTTGTGTATGCGTACTCACTTTTTATTCTTTTCCACTAATTGTAAAATTTCACCCGCGATTAACTCTGCTGCGTTGGGAGTCGCGAGATTACTGATATTGATCTGAAGTTCCTGAACACGATCTGCATCGTTAAACACCTCAAGTACAGTTCTAATCAGTTTATCAGCGGCCTCAACATCCTTAACCAAAACAGCAGCGTTCACATCAACAAGCGCCATAGCATTTTTGGTTTGATGATCTTCAGCCACATTCGGCGAAGGGACCAGTATTGAAGCTTTTCCGGTCAGGCATAATTCAGAAACAGAACTCGCACCTGCACGTGAAACAACAAGATCCGCTGCCGCATATGCCAGATCCATTTTTGTAATGAAGTCACTGACGAAAACATTCTTTAATTCTTCAGCAGTTTTTTTTGCTTCCGGCAAAAATGTTTTTCCTGTCTGCCAGACAACTTGATATCCCGCTGCAACGATTTTATGTAAACCGGCAGCGATACTTTGATTGATTGTGCGTGCCCCCAAACTGCCTCCGATAATCAGCAATGTCTTGCGCTCTTCCGCCAAACCAAAGAACTCCATTGCTCGTGCACGTTTGCCTTGCAAGTTCTTAATATCCTGGCGCACCGGATTTCCCGTAAAGACAATTTTTTCTTTCGGAAAAAATCTTTCCATGCCATTGTAAGCAACACAAATGCGGTTAACTTTTCCTGCAAGAATTTTATTTGTTATTCCCGGGAAAGAGTTCTGCTCCTGAATAACAGTTACAATTCCTGCATTGGAAGCTACTCGTAACATAGGTCCGCTTGCATAACCTCCGGTTCCAATCACCGCATCAGGCTTGAAGTTGCGAAGTATCTTTTTCGCTTTCATCAGACTGCTGATTACTTTGAAAGGAAAAGAGAGATTGGCAAGAGTGAGTTTCCGTTGCAGACCACTAATCCACAAGCCTTCAATTTTATACCCTGAAGCTGGAACTTTTTCCATTTCCATTCTGCCTTCTGCCCCAATGAAAAGAAACTCAGCATCAGGAACACGAGCCTTCAATGCATTCGCAATCGCAATTGCAGGGAAGATGTGTCCACCCGTTCCCCCTCCACTGACGATAAACTTAAGCGGTCGCAACTTCACCTCCTTCCGACTCAGTTGATTCTGCAGATTCTTTACTTACACTTAGAATTATTCCGATAGCGATACTGGAGAACAACAATGAAGTTCCACCCATACTAAGGAAAGGCAGCGGCTGACCGGTAACCGGAAAAAGGTTGACCGCAACAGCCATGTTTATCATTCCCTGAAAGATCAAACTGAAACTCAACCCGAATGCCAGTAAGGTCCCGAAAGTTTTTTCGGACTTCGTTGAGACACTAACGCCTCGAAAGAGTAACATAAGATATAGCAGAACAATTATGATTCCGCCGAGCAAACCGTATTCTTCCACCACAATTGCATAAATGAAATCGGAATACGGATGCGGAAGAAAATTACGTTGCGTGCTGTTGCCGGCTCCTTTGCCAACAATTCCACCGGTTGCAATTGCAATCTTCGCTTGATTCGCCTGATAATTTTTATCCGGATCAACTTCTTCATCACCACTGATATAATTGACAATACGTTGCTTCCATGTTGCAGCGCGCGGTAACGCATTCGGGGCAATCGTAGCTACTCCAAGCAGCAACACAAATCCCAGAATCCCGATTCCTAAAACTCCCCCGATATATTTCAGTTTCACTCGTCCGATAAACATCAGGATCAGGCAAGTTGTAAAAAGCAAAGCGGCCGTAGAGAAGTTTGCAGGAAGAATCAATCCGCAAATTATTGCAACCGGAATCATAATATGAATCAACACTGTTCTAAACTCCGTGATCTCATTTTGCTTTTGTGTGAGTACACGTGCCATATACATGATCAGTGACAACTTTGCAAAATCGGAAGTCTGAAAAGTCAGACCTGTTCCGGGAATTGAAATCCAGCGACTCGCTTCATTCAGATTCGCTCCTCGCAATAACGTATACAAAAGCAAAGGAACTGAGAGAATAAGCATGATCTGAGATATACGGGAGAAGTAGGTGTACTTCACCCGATGTGTAATGTACATCAGAACAAAACCTAAAACAATCAGTCGAAGGTGCTTGAAGAGATAATACTCTGTATCTCCTTCATGATGCTTGTATGCAAGAGTAACAATAGACGAGTAAACGGCAGCTAAAGACAGCAGCGACAAGCTCAGGACAATAATCCAGATTGCGCGATCTCCTTTGAAGTACCGTAACAAATTCATCTTACTTAATTCCGAATTCTGTTTTTACTGCTTCGCGGAAACTGTTTCCACGATTTTTATAATTGTCGAATGCGTCATAGCTCGGACATCCAGGAGCGAACAACACCGTTTTTGTTTCTGAGTTACACAGAAGTTTTGCAGTCGCAACAGCTTCATGAATGTAGGTTGCCCGAACAATCAAGTGTGCACACCCGCTGAAAGCCTGCACATATTTCCAGGGCGTTGTACCCATACAAACAATTGCTGTTACTTTTTCGCGGATTAAATCCGCGAGTTTCGAATGATCATCCGCGCGATCCGTACCACCGATTATCAATACAATCGGACCTCTAACATCACGCAAAGCATGCCAGGTCAAATCAACAGAAGTTGCCATTGAATGATTGATCCAATCAATTCCGTTGTGGATATGAACTGTCTCAAAACAATGAGCATCGTCACCCTGCATTTTTCGGCGGGCGTTGATCAATGCTGCATGTTGATCAATGATATGTTGTGCTGTTGCAGACATGCCTTTACTTTTACAGTGAACGAACTGCATTTTTAAATTGACGGCCACGATCCTCATAATTTTCGAAAAGGTCGAAGCTTGCGCAAGCAGGTGAAAGCAAAACTGTATCACCTTTCTTAGCGAGACGATACGAAAGATTTACAGCTTCCTGAGCAGAGCCTGCTTCAACAATGTTCTCTACTTTATCGCCGAATGCCTCAATAATCTTCTGATTATCTGTTCCGAGACAAACAATAGAATGTACTTTCGACTGAACAAGTTCGAACAACTGCGTGTAATCGTTTCCTTTGTCAACACCTCCGACAATCCATACTACAGGAGTGTTCACGCTTTCCAATGCATACCATGTTGAGTTTACATTGGTTGCTTTTGAATCGTTAACGAAGTCGATGTTGTTGATTCGACCAACAGGTTCCAGGCGATGTTCAACGCTCTGGAAATCCGAAAGGCTTTCACGGATTGCCTCTTTGCGTACCTCAACAAGACGTGCAGCAATTCCTGCAGCCATAGAGTTGTAAGCGTTGTGCTTACCTTGTAATGCGAGTTCTTCAATATTCATATTCAGCGGGTTTTTATTTATTGTTATTGTTAATTCATTTTCTATTAAGCATGCGCCTTCGTCAATCTTTTCATGAATGGAGAATGGAAACTGACGAGCTGTAATTTTTCGGCTTCCGATTTCACGTGCTGAAATCTCATCGTCCTTACACCAGATGAGTGCGTCTTCTGCAGTTTGATTCTGAATGATCCGCATTTTCGCTGCAGCGTATTTGTTCACATCATATTCATACCTGTCCAGATGATCAGGAGTGATATTTGTGATAATCGCTACATGCGCACGAAACGCGTACATGTCGTCAAGTTGAAAGCTGCTGAGTTCGAGAACGAAATATTCGTAGTTGCCATCCGCCACCAGCTTTGCTAAACTGTGTCCCACATTTCCTCCGAGAGCTACATTGTAGTTTGCTTCCTTCAGAATGTGATAGATGAGAGAAGCCGTAGTGGTTTTGCCGTTGCTTCCTGTCACACAAATCATTTTTGCGTTTGTATAACGTGAAGCAAATTCGATTTCAGAAATCACAGAGATTCCTTTCTCTCTGAGTTTCACAATTAATGAAACTTTAGAAGGAATACCGGGACTCTTCACTACCTCATCCGCATTCAGGATTTTTTCTTCTGTATGCGTGAGTTCTTCCCATTCAATTCCAAGATTTAAAAGAACGTCTTTGTACTTCTGTTTTATTGCGCTTTTGTCCGTGACAAAAACTTCATAGCCCATCTTCTTTGCCAGCACTGCGGTTCCCGTTCCGCTCTCTCCTGCTCCGATTATTACCAGTCGCTTCATGTTTAGCGCAGCTTAAGCGTCACAATAGCTAATACACCCAGCATGATTCCTACAATCCAGAATCGCGATACAATCTTCGACTCATGCAATCCTTTCTTCTGATAATGATGGTGCAGCGGCGACATCAGGAACAAACGGTTCGCTTTCGCGTAATCGACTCCGTATTTACGCTTGCGATATTTAAATACCATAACCTGAAGTACAACTGACAGATTTTCCACCAGGAACACTCCGCAGATAATCGGAATCAGTAATTCCTTTCGGATGGCAATTGCGAATACGGCTATGATGCCTCCTAAAGCAAGACTTCCTGTATCGCCCATAAACACCTGCGCCGGGAAAGAGTTGTACCAGAGAAATCCGACACATGCACCAATGAATGCGGCAATGAAAATTACCAGCTCGCCGGTATCAGGGATATACATGATATTGAGATAGTCGGCGAAAATTGTGTTACCCGAAACGTAAGCGAGAACACCTAGAATTACTCCAATGATCGCTGATGTTCCTGCAGCAAGTCCATCGATACCATCAGTAACGTTCGCGCCGTTGGAAACCGCTGTGATAATGAAAATGACAATCGGAATAAAAATCAACCATGACCATTCGCAAGCTTTGTTTCCGAGGAAACAAACGAGATTCGAATAATCAAACTCATTATTCTTTACGAATGGAATTGTTGTTACTAGCGAGTGTTTCTCCTCGGTGTATTGCGCAGGCGTAATTGTAGTCACACCGGAGTTTCCAATATCCTGAGTAAGATTAAACTGATCGGCAGTTGCCGGCGCAATTTTCTCTTTCACAACAACGGCATCACTGAAATAGAGTGTGCAACCGACAATCAAACCGAGACCAACTTGTCCCATTACTTTAAACTTGCCGTGCAGTCCCTGCTTATCTTTTTTGAAGACTTTGATATAATCATCAAGAAAACCGATAATGCCTAACCACACTGTAGTGATCAGCATGAGTATGATGTAAACATTCTCGAGACGGGCGAAAAGGAGCGTAGGAATAATAATTGCAGAAAGAATAATCAGCCCTCCCATTGTTGGAGTTCCTTCTTTTTCTTTTTGTCCGGCAAGCCCTAACTCACGTACGGTTTCACCAACTTGTTTGCGGCGAAGCAGGTTGATAATTCTTTTACCGAACAACAATGAAATGATGAGCGAAAAAATAATCGCCATTGCCGCGCGGAAAGAGATGTAACGGAATACTCCCGCGCCCGGAAAGTCGAAATCATTATCAAGCCATGTAAACAAATAGTACAACATCAGGCATTGGCGTTTTTAAGTGATTCACGTAGAACTTGAATATCATCGAACGGATGTTTAACCCCGGCGATCTCCTGGTACTTCTCATGTCCTTTTCCTGCAACCAGAATGATATCTCCCGGTTGAGCAAGAGCGATTGCAGTACGAATTGCTTCGCGACGATCAGAAACACTGAGAACGGAGCGCTCGTACTGAGGAGTGACACCAGCCCGCATTTCATTAAGAATTGTTTCCGGATTCTCGCTGCGCGGATTATCAGAAGTAAGAACCACGCGGTCGCTGTATGTGCATGCAATGGAAGCCATCACAGGACGTTTTGCTTTATCGCGATCGCCACCACAACCAACAACAGTAATTACGGATTCATTTCCTCCACGGATATCACCGATTGTCTTTAACACATTCTCAAGCGCATCCGGTGTATGTGCGTAGTCAACTATTGCAGTAATTCCGTTTTCACCGCGCAGATACTGGAAACGTCCTTCTACTGAATCAAGTGTGCTCAGAGTTGTCAGGACATTAATTTTATCCTGACCAAGCAACGTAGCGCAAGCATAAACAGCAAGCATGTTACTTGCATTGAAACTTCCGATCAACTTACTCCACATTTCCGTGCCATCAATATTGAGATGAAGCCCGGCAAACTGATTCTCGAGAATGCGGCAATGAAAATCTGCTGCGCTGCGTACCGAATAACTTCTCTTCAGCGCGCGTGTGTTCTGCACCATTACACCGGCGTGAGAATCATCTTTGTTGATCAGTGCGAATGCATCACTACCCAGTTGATCAAAGAATCCTTTTTTTGCTTTGATATATGCATCAAAAGTTTTGTGGTAATCAAGATGATCGTGAGTAATGTTTGTGAACACTGCACCCGCGAAACGCAGACCGGTTATGCGATGTTGAACCACAGCATGAGAACTCACTTCCATGAACGCATACTTGCATCCTTCATCCACCATTTGACGAAGCAAACGATTCAACTCAATTGCATCGGGTGTAGTATGTGTCGACGCAATTTCGTCGCGGTTGATCATATTTCGAACCGTCGTGAACATTCCGGCTTTGAAGCCCATCGAACGAAACAACTTGAACAATAATGTTACCGTTGTTGTCTTTCCATTCGTACCTGTAACGCCCACCAACTTCAGAGATTCAGAAGGATGATCGTAGTAATTCGCGGCCATCATTCCCAACGAAGCTGCACTGTCTGCAACACGAACGTAAGTCACTTTCTCATTCAGTTCCTGCGGAAGCTCTTCGCATACAATCGCTATTGCACCGGAATCAATCGCTTTGCTTATGAATGCATGACCATCGGCTGCTGTACCTCGAACCGCAACGAACAAAGAATCCTTCGCTACTTTTCGTGAATCGAAAGCGATAGAAGTGATGGCAATATTTGTCGAGCCATTCACTTCGAGCAGCGTCGTTTTATAAAGTATGTCTCTCAGCAGCTTCATACAGTCAGATCAAGAATTACTTCACGTGTTGCAGGTATTTTTGTACCCGGCGTTATCGATTGACGAATTACAGAACCGGCTCCGCGTATACGAACACGCACGTTATTGTTTTCAAGAATGAAGAGCGCATCTGCACCTGTCATACCGCGCAGATCAGGCATTATTCCGGACTTGATTACATTCTCCGGATTTTCTGCATGTGCCTGCAGTTTATTGTCCGTATTATCAACTTTTACATACGAAGCATTTGCAGTAGTTCCTTTTCCGCCAATATTCTGATGCAACAAATCAGCGGCCGCAAGAGTCGGGCGAAGTAATCCGTATTTCACATACGGAGCTTCATTCGCAGAAACCGTTGAGTTATTTACAGGATCATGTATATCAAGTTCAGTTGCAAATACACGATCAGCAATCTGCTTGAAGATCGGTCCTGCTACAAGTCCGCCATAGTACACATCATTTGAAGGAGCATTCACTACAACGATGCACGAATAGCGCGG
>Ga0172367_10000614_pt1 | contig 54862 bp, 42 predicted proteins | sample Lak10m_FD_114542 | JGI IMG/M metagenome (GOLD analysis project Ga0172367, IMG submission 114542) | Freshwater microbial communities from Kabuno Bay, South-Kivu, Congo - kab_022012_10m | ecosystem: Environmental > Aquatic > Freshwater > Lake | place: Democratic Republic of the Congo: South-Kivu... | reverse complement strand
GCATTGAAATTACCACTGAATAAATTGACATCAACGACAAAACGCCCATCCACAAAACTTGCAGGCTGGAGATCTGTCCCCATAACACCACTATAATTACTGTTGATGACTCCAAGGTAATTTTGTGCTTGTAATTGCATGGAGCAAAACATCACAAATGCGAGTATAATTTTTTTCATAAGTCAGGTTAAATAGTTATTTTTTTATTCTATACTGAACAAGGTATTTGTCAACCACCGTTGTCAGTAGTAATTCGTCTTTGTTTCGAGACAACATACATTTTTTACTTCCTTCGAAAGATCGGTCAGCAATTTTGCCTCCATCAAGTTCGTAAACGTAGGCATTGTTTTCCAAACCATCCACTACCGATACGTAAGAGACACCATCAATTGTTTGAATGGTCCAATGATCCGGATCTTTAACGTCTGTATTCACTTTTCCCAAGAACGCGCCCTGCGCACCAAAAAACTGGATCTGGCCCCTGTTAAAATTGGAGAGATAAGATTCACGTCGGCCTTTTTCGGAAGAAAGCAGCTTGCCTTTTGATGCGGAACGGATATCGTTTTTAATGCCTTTTTGATTCACACAGGATAATTTACTGCCTTCCGAAGTGAGTAAGAAAAGTTCATTGTCAGTTATGGTGGAAATGCTTTCGCCGGGCAGAGGGAAAGAACGATACTCTTGTTTTTTCTCGGCCTCCAGCATAACAAAAGTTGATTCATTCAGAATGCCAAAGAAGAGCTTGTCCTGACTCACCCAAATTTCTACTGAACTCGTTACTTCACTTAAGCCATGAGGGAATGCTGAAATCTTTTTTCTTTTCGAATCATAGACGACGACGTTTCCATTGATATCAGGATACGCGATGTACATTTTTCCTTTGTAGTTAAATTGAGTTGCTTGCTGCGCAGGAGTTTTGTTGCCGATTGAAACCGGTCCTCCGGTAACGTATTTTCCTGTTTTATCAAGTAAATGAATGGCATTCTTGGCTGTTACGAGAATGAATTGATATTCTTCGATGTAATTAATTCCACCAATCGTTTTGGAATTGAGGTTTTTAACCCAGTTCATTCTGCCGTTTGCATAGGACATTAATTCTCCGGTTACAGTCAGCGCAATAAAGTTTCCTTTCCCGTTAAAGGATACAAAATCTTTAATGTTTGCGTCAATATTGTAAGTAAAGGAATCGTCATCCTCTTCGGGTTCCTCTTCAACCTGTTTGGTTGAAGTTTTAGCTACCGTCATGTTTTCGAAAAGTTTATTTCCGATATGTGTCTCGAGCAGTTTAAATTTATACACCGTTTTTGTGAAACGTGTATCCCCTTCTGAATAACGTTCCGAAACCCTCGCTGGCAAGTCTCCATAGATCTCATTCAACGCATGTTCTTCAGAGGAAAGCGTATTTTCTAATTTTAATTGACCTACAATGTCTCTTCCTATCCATTCCTCTTCGGAAAGAATAACAAAATCACCTTCTATAAAAACATGGAAGCCGGATTGCAGTGAGGACGGGAATTCAGAGGTTAATTCTATGCCCTGATAAAAGCCATGCTGTTCGTCCGTCGCATCTGTTTTAAGCGCATCATTTAAAATGGCAATAGGCGATCTGCCTTCAATGTAATCTGTAACAAAGGCTTTTTTTCCTTTGAAATCGAAAGAAACAAATCCTGTTTCTATCCATTCGTTCATAGGTCCTTTGGCAAAGATATCGTCTTGATATGCTGCAAAATCCTTTTGAATGAAATGGTATTTTTTAATATTTCTCGGTATGCCGGCAGAAAAGATAGTCTGGTCATTGATGTGCTTGCCCTTTAGGCCCTTTAAATTTTTGGTAATGAATTCCACCTTTCCATCATCCCGGAAATACACCTCGAGGACGGAAGGGGTTTCAACCGAAAAGTCGACAATAACGGCGCTTGATTTCCTATCGAAATTACCCCAGGAATCTGATGTTGTAGACTCTATTTCCGGCGCGTGAAAATACAGCGTGTTTTTATGATACTCAATCTCATAGCCCCCTGCTTCAAATGATTTTAAGCCGGTTGATTTAAATTTTAGACCTGTTTTTTTGAGTAAATCATTTACGGCATTCTTGTCCCAAGTGGTAGATGTTTCTATGAGTAATACTCTCCTTGCAGCACTGATAAAGAGACTATTGATTTTCTTTATATGAGGTTTGAATATGGAAATAATCTCTGTGTTCTTTGCGACGGTCTTGAAAGGAAGCACAGAAATATCGGCTTCATCCATCCTGTTAACAATGAGTACTTTGCCGTCCTCTTTACCGAAAACAGAGGTAGGAGCAAATGCATTGCGCTGATCAATAAGGTCAGCGGCTACGTAGCCTACCCACAGTAAGCTGGCGATCCCGAGTGCAATGAAGAAGTATCTTGCGAACATAGTGTTCCGGTTATGCCAAAAGTATTTGAATCAAGCTATGAAATTAGTCACTTTTCAGAATGTAATGAACATTCAAGTGTTTAATCAAACAGACTTAGCTGTTCTGCTGCCAAAAGGGTGAAGGATTGTCTGTGGTGTTCGCAGTCGCCAAACTTACTGATCGCAAGTCGATGTTCTTCGGTAGGATACCCCTTATTTGTATTCCATTTGTATTGTGGGAAATCGTTGTGGAGCTTTTCCATTAGTTCGTCCCTGTATGTTTTGGCCAGAATTGAGGCTGCCGCTATGTGTAGAAATTTTGAATCCCCTTTAATGACACACGAGTGTGATATTCCCGGAAACGGTCGAAACCGATTACCGTCGATCATAAGTTGATCTGGCAGTACAGTAAGTTTTTCTATGGCTCGATGCATGGCAAGAAAGCTGGCATTCAGAATATTAATTTGATCAATTTCTTGAGGGGAAACAAATCCAACGCCGAATGAAATGGCTTCTTGTTCAATAATTGGTCTGAGTTCAGAGCGTTTTTTCTCACTCAGTTGTTTTGAATCATTGAGAAAAGGATGCCTGAAATCTTTAGGAAGAATAACCGCAGCTGCAACAACTGGTCCTGCTAAACAGCCTCTGCCAGCTTCGTCACAACCTGCTTCGGTGATTGAAGGATCGTAAAAGGGCTCGAGCTTATTTTTCATCGGCTAAATTTGGCAAATTAATTGTAAATTAGCGTTGAAAATTTCAAACGAACTATTGTATAACGTTCTAATCATGAAAAAGAATTTAGCCTTATTTGTTATCCTGTTGTTTTCATTCAGCACTTTGCAAGCTCAGGAAAAGTCGAACATAGCCTCCGTATCCTCCAAAGCGATTTGGAGCGAAGGAAAAACGTCGGGTAAATTTAGAATAATACTTCCTGAAGGCTCCGTGAAGGAAGACGTTGAAAAAAGTGCTTCCTACTACGTGCACAATTTCACTGTGAATTACGATTCAGCGACGCGCATTGCGGAAATCTCAATGGTGACCAATGATGAACGAAGCAGACAAATTATCGTTCGATTTTTGTCAGCTTGCGGCGTTCAAAAAATTAATTTGGAGGGCACATTGATTGATCTATATCCCTTTTACGACACTTATTTGAAATAAAGAAGTACACCGCAGATGAAACTAAAAACTCTTGTATTAAGTCTGTTTCTTACAGCTGGAATAAATGCCCAGAAATTGGGAAAAAGTTATGGCCCAGAAAAAGTAGACGTGACAAAATCGGTTGAAGTCAAAGATGTCGTTAAGGGCATTGAATCAAAAAATGATCGAGTTGAGTTTACTTTTGAGGCGCCTTTGGTTGAGATTTGTCAGGCTGCCGGATGTTGGGTTAGTGTTGATAAGGGTAACGGAGAAACATTTCGTGTTCGTTTCAAGGATCACTTTACCATTCCAGTAAAAACAAAACCAGGAACCAAAGCCTATTTTCACGGTTATGCCTATTGGGATGAGATCTCTGTGGAAATGCAAAAGCATTTTGCAGAGGACGCAGGAAGAAGTAAAGTGGAGATTGAGAAGATCACTATGCCCAAGAAGGAAATGTGTTTTGAAGCAGACGGAATTGTGCTTGTAAAGTAACGCCCGTAAATCAATGATAATAAAAAAGCGACGGGAAATACCCGTCGCTTTTAGTTTCAGGTTATCAGAAACAATACCTGTTGTTTTCAATAACTTTTGTTGCGATCAATTGTCTGGCTGTTTTAGGATTAAATGGTTCAGTTTTGGTGAATCGTTTCAACCCCATTAACATCATACGTAGTTCATCTCCCTCAACAAAGGAGTTCAATGCATCTTTACCTGCTTTCTCAATTCTGTCGGCCGAGTCGTAAAAATAAGCTTTCACCATGGCGACCTGTGCTTCACAGGCAGCCTCACCTTTTATTGCGATCATTTTCTCCACGCGTAACAATGCAGATTCGGCCTGGTAGATCCAAATGGCGATGTCAGCAATATTCATGAGTATCTCCTGTTCTTTGGAAAGTGTCTGCATCAGTTTCTGAACGGCACCTCCCGCGATCATCAGAATGGTCTTCTTGAAGTTTTCAAGGTATTTATATTCATTTCCGAAAACACCTTCGGGAGCATCACCCATTTCCGGTATACTCATGAGTTCACCGGCAACTTTCATCGCTGGTCCCATCAAGTCAAGTTCTCCCTTCATGGCACGTCGGAGGATCATATCTACCGTTAACATTCTGTTGATTTCATTAGTTCCTTCAAAAATACGGTTGATACGTGCATCTCGATACGCTCTTTCTACAGGTGATTCAGCTGAATATCCCATACCGCCATACATCTGAACGGCTTCATCTACGACGTAATCCAGGCATTCCGAACCTGCAACCTTCAACATTGCGCATTCAGCAGCAAACTGTTCGATTCCTTTTAAGGTAGCCTGACCTTTAGGCATTCCTCCGGCAATTAATCCTTCGATGGCATCGTCAATGTTTTGTCCGGCGCGGTATGTGGCTGATTCAAGCACGAACGTTCGAATAGCCTGTTCAGCAATTTTGTAACGAATGGCGCCATATTTCGAGATAGATCTTCCGAATTGCTCGCGCTCGTTGGTGTATTTTACACTGTCAGAAATCGCAGCTTTCGATCCGCCAAGAACTCCGGCTGCCAATTTTATACGACCGATATTCAGAATGTTAATGGCGATCTTGAATCCATTTCCTCTTTCAGAAAGCATATTCTCAACCGGAACTTTTACGCTGTTGAAGAACACTTGGCGTGTCGAGGAACCTTTGATTCCCATTTTCTTTTCTTCCGGATTCAGGCTGATTCCTTCCCAGGCGGTTTCCACCAAAAAAGCAGAAAGGTTGGCATCGTCATCGATCTTTGCAAAAACGGTCATGAAGTTGGCAAATCCACCATTGGTGATCCACATTTTCTGTCCATTGAGAACATAGTGTTTACCATCCTCTGTCAAAACTGCTTTTGTTTTTCCAGAATTCGCATCAGATCCGGATCCTGGCTCAGTTAAACAATACGCCGCTTTCCATTCACCTGTAGCCAGTTTTGGAATGTACTTCGCTTTCTGTTCTTCAGTTCCGTAATAGAGTAGGGGTAATGTTCCAATTCCTGTGTGTGCACCATAAGCCACTGAAAAAGAATATCCTTTTCCAAGATGCTCAGTTGCCAGCAGGGAAGTTTTAAAATCTACACCCATACCACCTAATTCTTCTGGAACTGTCATGCCAAGCATCCCCAGTTCTCCGGCTTTATCAAGGAGGGAAGGCATGAAGCCTTCTTCCATTTTATCGATGCGGTCGAGGTGGGGAACAACTTCCTGTTCAATGAAGTCATCACACATCTGACCGATCATTCGTTGTTCATCATTCCATTCCTCAGGAATGAAAACCTCCGACGGATTTGTTTTTCGAATTAGAAATTCACCTCCTTTGATTGGATTCGTACTTACTGATTCCATGTTTATGCTGTTTTTAATGTTGTCCGGTACTAAAATAATAATTCTATTTAATATTATGCATGCATATTAAAGAAAAATATTTTCTGCTAGGTTATTTGATAATTCGAAGATTTGATCGCTGCGCTATTTGAAGCTAGTGAATGATTTTCAAATCTTCAAATCTTCAAATAGTCAAATCTCTAACGCGCTATGGCTATTCGAAGTTTTTTGCCCTTCACTTTTTCTGTGTTCAGACGCTTAAGCAACGGGTGAATATTTTTGCGTTTGAGGGCAACGAAAGAAGAGAAATCCAATACCGTGATCAGACCGATATCTTCTTTTTTCAAGCCGCCTTTTTGACCCAGAAAGCCGACGAGGTCGATCTTGTTGATCTTGTCTTTTTTACCGCCGCTGAAGTAGACCGTGATCCACGGACTTTCAACAGGAGCAATTGGGTGATTTGGGATTTTGTATTCGGAATTCGGGATTTCGATATAGTCTGGTGTTTCCTCGTCGCTGTTGAGTAAAAGATAAGCCGAACCGTTTGCTTTCATTCGCGCTGTGCGTCCATTGCGGTGAATGAATGCTTCCTTCGAATGTGGATACTGAAAATGAACGACATGCTGTATTTCAGGAATGTCTAGTCCGCGGGAACCGAGATCAGTACACACGAGCGTATGACAACTTCCATTTCGAAATTTGATCAAGGCGCGCTCACGGTCCTCTTGTTCCATACCGCCGTGATAGGCAATAGATTCAAAACCTGCATCTTTCAAAAAAGTCGTGATGGATTCTGTGGCTTCCCGAAAATTGCAAAAAACTATGGTCGGTTCGCCTTCAAAACTACAGAGCAATTCGAAAAGGCGTTCAAATTTGTTGGAAGTCCTCACAGGCACCTTGAAAAAGGTGATCTCAGGCGCCTCCTGATTTGACAAAAAGTTGATGACCTTAGGATCTTTGAGTCGAAGGTATTCCGGATAGTGTTCCATTTCCGTTGCAGAAACGAGGGTGGTTTTTTTAAGCCCCCTCAATTGCTCGCGAATGAAGCGCATTTGCTCCTCGAAACCAAATTCAAGGCATTTATCGTATTCGTCAATGACCAACTGTTTTGTATTCGCCAGATCAAGATGTTCGCGCATGATATGATCACAAATTCTTCCGGGTGTACCAATTAACAGGGCAGGAGCTTCTGATAAACTGTTGCGTTCAACTTGCATGGAATGGCCTCCGTAACATGCAAGCACCTTGAAGTTTGTTTTGAACGATCTGAATACCGTTTCGATCTGTATGGCCAATTCTCTTGAAGGCGCTAGGATCAATGCCTGAATGCCGTTCTTATCAGCATCCAAATGCATCAGTAGGGGCAACAGAAAAGCAAGTGTTTTCCCGGAACCAGTTTGAGAAAGTATGAATAGATTGTCGTTTCGTTCAGCTTGTTTCAACGCCTCTTCCTGTAAAGGGTTGAGTGATTTGAATCCTGTATTTGTTAATACGTGCTGAATGATCTGGTGTTGCTTGCTCATGGAGTAAAGGTAGGTGAATAAAAATAGGCGCGGATTTAAATCCGCGCCTATTTGAGAATTAATAAACGAATTTTGTTAAATCATCTCGATCACTCCTGCCGCACCTTGTCCTGTACCTACACACATGGTTACTATACCGTATTTCTGTTGACGCTTTTTCAATTCATTCATGATTTGAACAGAAAGTTTGGCTCCGGTACATCCAAGTGGGTGTCCTAAGGCAATGGCACCTCCGTTGACATTCACCAGGTCAGGGTTAATTCCGGTTTCTCGGATAACCGCCAATCCCTGGGAGGCGAAAGCTTCATTCAATTCGAACAAGTTGATATCATTCAAAGAAAGTCCGGCCATTTTGATCGCTTTTGGAATGGCATCCACCGGTCCGATTCCCATAATACGCGGTTCTACACCTACCACAGCGTAAGAAGCAAGTCTGGCCACCGGTTCCAGATTCAATTCTTTCACCATACTTTCTGACATGACAAGTACAAATGCAGCACCGTCAGATGTTTGCGAAGAATTACCCGCAGTCACTGAACCACCATTGGCAAATACAGGTTTCAAAGCCCCTAATGCCTCCAGCGTACTTGCTCTCGGACCTTCATCCGTATCAACCGTGTATTTTTCAACTTGTCGTTTCTCTTTGGCATCCAGGAAAATGCGTTCTACTTCGATGGGTACAATGTCATCTTTGAATCTGCCAGACTTGATAGCAGCAATAGCTTTTTCATGCGAGTGCAATGCAAATTCATCTTGTTCCTCACGACTCACGTTGTATTGCTTTGCAACCGCTTCCGCCGTAAGTCCCATTCCCCAGTACCATGTCGGATTGTCCTTTCCGACTTTAGCATTTGGAACGATGCGCCAGCCCCCCATTGCCATTACCGACATTGATTCAGCTCCACCGGCAATAATGCAGTTGGCCATTCCAGCTTCGATTTTTGCTGTAGCAATCGCAATGGTTTCCAATCCTGAAGAACAGTAACGATTGATTGTCATTCCCGGAACTTTATCCGTATTCAATCCCATCAAGGAGATCATTCGACCGACATTTAGTCCTTGTTCTGCCTCAGGTGTAGCATTCCCAACGATAACGTCGTCCACACGTTCTTTGTCTAATTGAGGAACGCTTGCCATCAAATGTTTGATCACATCTGCAGCAAGGTCGTCCGGTCTGTAAAAACGAAATCCTCCTTTTCCTGCTTTTCCAACTGCCGAGCGATAGCCGGCTACAATATATGCTCTTTGTCCCATTTTTTTAGATATTAGATTGCAAGACAAAAGACGAAAGACTCATTTAGATGAATCAAGCGACTTTTTGAATCCCACAATCATTTTTTGAACCTCATTAATTTTAGTTATCAAATTTTCAACTTCTTGACCAAATATTTCTCCGGCAAGCATTAGTTCTGTTTCAAGTTCAAATGAAGAAGAAATGGCAATGTTCAGAAAATGTTGAAATTCTTTATTAGTCGTTCTTCCCGATCCTTCTGCGATATTGGCAGCAACGGAAACAGCCGCTCGGTTTATCTGACTTTTCAAACCGAATTTTTCTTCAGATGGAAGTCGCTCAGTGAAAAAATAGACATCTTTGGCTACATCCATAGAACTTCTCCAAATTTTTAGCTCCCTGAAATTGTGTTTTAATGCCATCCGTCTTTTGTCTTGAGTCTTTTGTCTTGAAGTCTTGAGTCTATAAGTTTAATTCCTCAATATCTTCCCATACTTAATAATGCTTTCCAAGCGTTCCATTGTCTTTCGTTGACTGCATAATTCTACAAAAGCTCTTCTTTCAATATCCAGTAGGTATTGCTCTGATACCACGGTGTTCTCGCTCAAATCTCCTCCGCAAAGCACGAAACCTAACTTCTCAGAGATCACACGATCATGATCAGACATGTAATTGCCTGAAAGCATAGAGTTTGCGCCAACGTAAACGATGCCAAGTCCTTCCTGCCCCATCACAGTAATGTTCTTCTCCCGTTTAGGAGCTACGTAGCCTTTTTCTGCTAACTCGAGGGCTGCCGCTTTGGCTCGTGCCAGTTGATGATCGCGACTGACAACAACTTCATCAATACCAGGACGCAGATAACCCAGATCGAAGGCTTCATAGGCTGAGGTCGAAACTTTTGCTTGTCCAATCGTCAGGAAGCGCTCACGCATACGGTTGATTTTAATGTCTCCGTCTTTCAATTCTTCTGAGAGACGTTTAGCGAATTCTTTGGTTCCTCCTCCTCCGGGAATAACGCCAACACCAAATTCAACCAATCCCATATATAATTCCGCATGTGCTACCACCTTATCGGCATGCATCGACATTTCGCAACTGCCTCCTAAAGCGAGATTGTGGGGTGCCACCACTACAGGAATATTAGAATAGCGCACCCGCATCATTGCATCCTGGAACGCTTTGACGGCGAAATTCAATTCATCGTAATCCTGTTCAATGGCCATCATGAAAATCATTCCTACGTTAGCGCCAGCAGAGAAATTCTGACCGGTGTTGTAGATAACCAGACCTTTGTATTCTTTTTCCGCAAGATCGATCGCTCGATTCATCCCTTCAATCACACCCCCTCCAATGGTATTCATTTTCGTGTGGAATTCCAGGTTAAGAATGCCGTCTCCAAGGTCGACTAATGTGACATCAGAATTTCCCCAAACCTTATTTTCGCTGCGAAGCGCATCAAGTATGATCAAGTCCTCAGTTCCAGGAATTGTTTTGTAGGATTTTGAAGCTACGTCGAAATATAGTTTTTGCCCTTTTTCCAATTTATAAAAGGAAGTACAACCGGCATTTTTCATTTCTGTGATCCAGTCAGCAGCCTTTTTGTTGACATCACCTATCAGCTTCAATCCTTGGTCCAGGCCAATGATGTCCCACGTCTCAAAAGGACCGAGTTCCCAGCCAAAACCTGCCTTGAGCGCATCATCGATCTTGTACAGATCATCCGTGATCTCGGGTAAACGGTTCGATACATATGCGAACAATCCACCGAATAATTTTCTGTAAAAATCACCTGCTTTGTCCATGCCTGAGAACAACATTTTTGTGCGTTGTTTCAGATCGTCGACAGGTTTCGTCATTTCTAATGTGGCAAATTTTACTTTTTGCGAAGGACGGTATTCCATTGATTGAAGATCCAAGGAATGGATTTCGCTTTTTCCATCAGCCGTTTTTACTTTTTTATAAAATCCTTGTCCTGATTTAGATCCGAGCCATTTGTTTTCCACCATTTTGGAAATGTAGCCGGGAAGTTCAAACAAGGCTTTTTCTTCGTCATTCGGGCAATTTGCTTTTAGTCCGTTGGCAACATGCACAAGTGTATCCAGTCCTACTACATCACATGTTCGAAAAGTGGCAGACTTTGGTCGACCGAGCACGGGACCTGTAAGTTTGTCTACTTCTTCTACTGTTAAGCCAAGATCACTTACCGCGTGGAATAGTGCCATGATAGAATAAACGCCAACGCGATTCGCAATGAAAGCAGGTGTATCTTTACAAAGTACTGTTTTCTTTCCAAGGATCTTTGAGCCATAATCCATCAAGAAATAGACAATATTCAGATCAGTTGAAGGAGTTGGGATGATCTCCAATAATTGCAGGTAACGTGGTGGATTAAAGAAGTGTGTTCCACAGAAATGTTTCTTGAAATCATCACTTCTACCCTCGAGCATCATGTGGATTGGAATCCCGGAAGTATTTGACGTAATCAGCGACCCTTGCTTGCGGTATTTTTCGACTTTCTCAAATACGTGTTGTTTGATGTCCAATCGCTCTACGACTACCTCAATGACCCAGTCACATGAAGCGATCTTTTCCATGTCATCATCGAAATTCCCTGTTGTAATTCGTTTGGCAAAGGACTTTCTGTAAATAGCAGAAGGATTCGATTTTAGCGTACTGTCCAATGACTGATTGACGATTCTGTTTCGGACTATTTTGTCCTCACGTGTAAGTCCTTTTTTTGATTCTTCTTCTGTTAATTCAAAAGGAACGATATCCAGCAGAATTACTTCACACCCAACATTGGCAAAATGGCAAGCGATACGGGAACCCATAACCCCTGAGCCAAGAACCGCAACTTTTTTAATGTGTCTGTTCATGCAGTTTTATTTTTTAGAATTGTTTTTAAGTTCTTCTTCCACAAGTTGATCCATTTGGTTGATCACTTCTTGGAAAATATCTAACTTTTCTTTCGAGATGTTTGAAAGAATCTTTTCGTTGAATTCAATGATCGTTTCTCGAACCAGTCTTCGAAATCCAACCCCCTCCTCGGTGAGAAAGATCAGGACTTTTCTTTTGTCAATGGCATCTTCTTCTCTTCGAATCAGACCTCGTTCTTCCATTGTTTTGATGGTTCTGGAAAGGGAAGTGGGTTCCATTCCCATTCGAGGACCCAGCTGGGTGCTTGGCGTACCTTCTTTATCTACGATCATGAGAATAAATCCGATGGACATGGTCATCTGGTGTTCACTCGCCTTTTGATTGTACATGCGTGAAATACGATGCCAGGCATGACGTATGAGAATGTCGTAAAGTATATCCTGTTTCTTACTCATTAGAAAAGACTAATGGCTAAAAATAACAAAATATTCTATGCGTACATATAAAAATGAATTTTTCTACCAGATTTCTTTTGAGATATGCACTGTGCCTTTAAACAAGGCAACTTTCTCATTGAATTGATTCGAAACAGAAACCTCATACACTCCAATAGATCTGCCACGATGAAGTTCAGAAGCAATGGCGTGAAGCGAATCATCGGGTCCGACAGGCTTCAAATGTGAGATTGAAGTTTCAATGCTGACACATTTATAACCATACGAATTGGAGGCAAATGCGAGTGCTGAATCACTCAAAGAGTAGGAGATTCCGCCGTGAAGTATACCGAATCCATTCAGCATCGAAGAATTGATATTTATACGCAGCTCACAAGTTCCTTTTGAAATATGAACAACATCAATCTTCATCCACTGACTGAATGCATCATTTTCCATCATCAATTGAACGATCTCTTCGGGTGATTTCATGAATTAAGCACGAATCGCTTTTGACATGAGCGTGATCATAGCGATGGATACAATGAAGAGTTGCGTTGCTGTTTCGTCATCGAAAGAAGAGCCGTCAGCATCTTCCGTTGAGATTTCCATGGCCATGAATTGAGTCAATTCTGGTTGATCTACGAAATCGTCCAATAATTCCTGATCATCGTTGTCAAAATAGGAATCGAGTAATTCAAAGTAAGGTTCTTCAAAAGCATCGATCTCCTCTTCAGAAATGGTTTCCAGGGAAATGCCTTCTTGCGCGAAACACTCGGAAATCAGGCAAAAATAGTAGATCAGTAATCCTGAAAGATCCTCGTTCTCGTATTCGGCGGGTGCCGTCATGACGTATGCCAATAAAGTAGGTTGTGCTTTGGCGCATTTCTCCGAAAGTGCTTCAAGTCCTGCATCATCCAGATTGTCAACGATCGCAATCGCTTTTTCGATACTTTGAATAGTCACATGCTTCATGTCGAACTAATTTTTTTTAAAAATACAAATATTCAGTTACGCCTGTCGGAGATCAAAGAATAGTATCGAAGTTCTCAAGATTAGTTTTAAACCTTCCGAAGAAGTATTTTTGACAAAACATTGGAATGAGTGAACAGCTTTTTTTTACGGAGGATTATTGTCAGTTCTTTATTGAATTAGCAGCGAATAATCACAAAGATTGGTTTGATTTGAATCGCAAGAGATATGAAAAATCAGTAAAAGAACCTTTCAAGGAGTTTGTTCAGCATTTGATCGCAGAATTTGCTAAAATGGATTCTGCTTTTTCTGATTTGGAAGCGAAAGACTGTATTTTTCGGATCAATCGTGATATTCGTTTTTCTAAAGATAAAACGCCCTACAAGCTATACTCTTCAGCTGTTATTTCACCGGGTGGAAAAAAGAGTCGTTCATTAAGTGGTGTTTACATTGAACTTACGCCCGAACACGTGAGAGTTTATGGAGGAGTATATGAACCTGATAAAGAGGAGATCTTCGAAATCAGAAACCATATTGCGTCCAATTTGAACGAATTCAATTCGCTAGTTGAAGCCTCGGAATTCAAAGAATTATTCGGGGAAATCAGAGGAGCGAAGAACAAGATCCTTCCTCCTGAATTCAAGAACGCCGCCGCTCAAGAGCCACTTCTCTTCAATAAGCAATGGTTTTATTTTACTCAATTTGATCCAAGTCTCATTATTACAAAAGGTTTGGATCAGGTAGTCATCAACTGCTATAAAACAGCATTACATGTTTCTTCTTTTTTAATAAAATCCTTAAACTAATTCTATGAAAATCTATTTATTCCTTGTTCTTGGGTTTGTTTCTATTTCTCTTACAACTCATGCTCAGCAAAAAGAATTGACACTCAAGGATGCTGTGTTAGGCCAAAATCGGATTTTCGGTCCGGACCGCATGTATGGTTTTCAATGGGTGCCAGGATCAGGTAGGTACTCGTATTTCAGCCGAAATTACCAGACGATGTATTCGTCTTTGGTTGGAGCAAAGTCACCTATAACTGAATTGCTGACCATCGAAAAATTGAATAAAGATCTGGGAGTTCAGCTAAGTTCTTTTGCCGGAATGGAGTGGTTGGATGACAAAAAGTTTCTGATCAATGACGGAACAAATTTTTACGAGTATAATTTGTCAGAATCGAAAGGTCAGAAAATTCATCAACTTGGGGACGGAGCGGAAAATGCGCTTTATCATTCATTTTCCGGTAATGTAGCATACACGAAAGGCAACAATATTTATTTGCATACCAAGGAAGGTCTTAAATTGATCGTCACCGATAATGCCGATAAAAACATCGTTTCGGGCCAAAGCTTCGCTCGTAACGAATTTGGCATCAATGGCGGTTTATTTTGGTCGAATAAGGGCGAACAATTGGCATTTTATCAGAAAGATGAATCAGAGGTGCACGATTACCCATTGCTGGACATTAATCAAACACCGGGAGCTTTGATGTCTATCAAATATCCAATGGCTGGACAGAAATCCGAAAAGCCAAGGGTGGGTATTTATAATCTGGTCAGTAAAAAAACAGTTTTTATCAGTCCAAAGGGAGCGGCAGATAGTTATCTAACGAACTTCTGTTTTACACCGGACGACCAATATGTGCTTATCGCTGAAGTGAACCGTGAACAGGATCACATGTGGCTCAATCAGTACGACGTGAAGTCAGGAAATTTTGTTCGTACAATCCTGGAGGAAAAAAATGAGAAGTGGGTGGAGCCCGAACATCCGGCATTTTTCCCGGATCCAAAATCAAATAATTTTATCTGGATCTCAGAAAAAGACGGTTTCAATAACTTGTATTATTATTCCATCGATGGCAAGTTGATTCGTCAATTAACAAAGAATATTTTTCCAATCAAAGATATTTTGAGTTCTACGAAAGATGGAAAATCTGTTTTTATTTCCGCTACCGGACCTGATGCTACCAATACCTTGATCTACAAAGTTTCAGTGGCTAATGGAAAGCAACAACTTGTTACTTGTGAATCCGGAACACATGAATTTTCGGTTTCATCTGACGAATTGTACTATTATGATGCGTTTTCCAGTCATGAGGTGCCACACAAAGCGTTAATTCTTGATGCAAAATCCTTGAAGATTCAGAAAACCTTGATCGAAAGTGAGGATAAATTAAAGGAATATAAGATTGGTCAGGCGGATATTTCTACCATCGATAACAAAGGCACATTGTTGTATACCCGATTGATCAAGCCAAGCAATTTCGATCCTTCAAAAAAATATCCTGTCATGGTATATGTTTACGGAGGTCCACATGCGCAAATGATAACCAATTCATGGTTGGATGGTGCGAATCTTTGGATGTACTGGATGGCGGAGCAGGGATACCTAGTTTACACGTTGGATGGCCGCGGTTCCGCGCACAGAGGATTTGCCTTTGAATCTCAGATCCATCGTCAATTGGGCACGGTAGAAATGGATGATCAGCTTGCCGGAGTGAAGTATTTGAAATCATTGCCCTACGTGGATAGCAATCGATTGGCAGTTCATGGATGGTCTTTCGGTGGATTCATGACCACTTCGTTGATGCTACGACATCCCGGAGTATTTCAAGTTGGTGTTGCAGGTGGGCCAGTGACGGATTGGAAATATTATGAGATCATGTATGGAGAACGTTACATGGATCGTCCGGAGGAAAATCTTAAAGGTTACGAGCAGGCATGTCTGATGACGCATGCCGGTAATCTAAAAGGCGATCTGCTTTTGATACATGGTACGATCGATGACGTAGTCGTAATGCAACACAATTACGCGCTGGTCAAGAAATTCGTTGAATTGGGTATTCAAATGGATTTCTTTCCCTATCCGATGCACAAGCACAATGTACTTGGTAAGGATCGAGTGCATTTAATGCAGAAAGTGCTTGATTATATCATAGAGAACAATCAGTAAGAAGGGTTTAAAAATTTTGTCGAAATTTTGTGGGGCAGATAAAAATGACTAAATTAGTCATGAAATAAAAGGTCATGAAAAATTTAATCAAAACCAACCGAAAGCAACGAAACATAAAAACGCGCGAGTTAGCTCAATTATTGGGGATTGATCAGGCCTTGGTGAGCAAATTTGAAAGTGGTAAGCGATTGCCGACCCGCCAGCAAGTTGATGCCCTGGCAGTTCATTTGGATATCGATCCGGATGAATTGCTTGCGCAATGGCTAAAAGAGAAACTCATGCATGAAGTCTCTGATTACAACATTGTATCACGTGCGCTTCAATTAGTTCAGGAGGAAACACAGTCCTATTCATTGAAAAATGAATCCGCGTCGTTCAAAAAGGATCTTCACGCTATTGATGAACTTAAATCTCAACTGGATGATTTGCGCGCTTTTGATAGCTATCGCATCGCTCAGGCTCTTGAGCTCGAATATACCTTTGAAAGCAACCGCATCGAAGGAAATACACTCACATTAAAGGAAACGGATCTTGTGGTTAATCAGGGCTTGACGATCTCTGGTAAATCGATGCGAGAGCACCTCGAGGCGATCAATCATCAGGAGGCCATAGAATACATCAAGGATCTTGTTCATCGGAAAGTTAAACTTACTGAGCGTGAGTTACTCAATTTACACAATCTGATTCTTCGAGGGATAATTCCAGAATATGCCGGCAAATACAGAGATGTGCAGGTAATGATATCAGGTAGTAAACACATGCCGCCAAGCCCATTGAAAGTCAAGGAGGAAATGGAAGGTCTGTTTGTTTGGTATCACAAAAATCAGCGCTTGCTACATCCGGTAATTCTTGCTGCAGAGTTTCATCAACGGTTAGTAACCATTCATCCTTTTGTCGATGGGAATGGTCGTGTTTCGCGATTGCTGATGAATCTAATTCTTCTACAGCATGGGTTTGTCATCGCAAATATCAAGGGTGATCATGCTATACGGATGTCTTACTACGAATTTCTTGAGCGTTCGCAGGTAGATGATTCCATGAAGGGTTTCATTCATTTTATTCTTGAAGTTGAAAAAGAGTGTCTTTCTCGCTATTTGTCTGTGCTCAGTTAAAAAGAAGTCATTTTGTTTAAGTCTTATCAATGCGATTCCTTTTGTATATTTGATTCCTTGATCAATAATAAACGGGAATGGATTCCGCGGAAACAACATCGAAAGAAATGATCGGCCGGATCAGTGAGGAGACAGCCATGAAGGCTTTCAGGCTAATGAGTACAGCTAAAACGTTGGCTGAAAAATACGAGGTAAACAAGGAAGTTACGGCTAAATATGTGCACGCAACATCACGTGGACACGAGGCGATCCAGTTGGCGGTTGGAATGCAATTGAAACCGCAGGACTGGGTTTCGCCTTACTACCGTGACGACAGTATTCTTCTTGGAATCGGAATGACTCCTTACGAACTCATGTTGCAGGTTTTTGCAAAGAAAGACGATCCTTTCTCGGGAGGAAGAACGTATTATTCACATCCTTCGCTGAATAGGCCCGATATGCCAAAAATTCCGCATCAGTCCTCTGCGACAGGAATGCAGGCGATACCTACAACAGGTGTTGCGATGGGTGTTCAGTACAAGGAGAAGCAAGGATTAGCGGAAGATTTCGGAGGAGAAAATCCGGTTGTGGTTTGTTCACTCGGTGATGCCTCATGTACCGAAGGAGAAGTTTCTGAAGCGCTTCAAATGGCAGCATTGAAACAATTTCCGATTGTTTTTCTGGTTCAGGATAATGGTTGGGATATCAGCGCGAATGCCAAAGAAACCAGAGCTCAGGACATGACTGAATACATGCGTGGCTTTAACGGAATTGAAGTGAGAACCATTGATGGTAGTGATTTTGAATTGTCATATACAACAGTGAAAGAGGTTTTTGAGGTTGTTCGTAAAGAACGTCGTCCATTTTTGATCCATGCCAAAGTTCCGTTACTCGGACACCATACTTCAGGTGTTAGAAAAGAATGGTACCGTGACGATCTAGAAGAAGCCGCATCAAGAGACCCCTTTCCTAAACTCCGTTCATTCATGCTGGACAATAGTATTGCTGAAGAGGAGCTCTCTCGTATCGAAACGGAAGTGATTCAACTGATCGATTCAGATTATGATCGTGCATTTAATGCTGAGGATCCCTCTCCGGAGTCGGTAACCGATTTCATTTTTGCGCCAACGCCTGTTACGGATGAAAAAGGAGAGCGTGAACCGGCCGGAAAGAAGAAAACGGTCATGGTAGATTCCGCTCTGTTTGCTGTACGTGAATTGATGGAAAAGCATCCTGAAGCTTTGTTATATGGGCAAGATGTCGGTGGAAGACTTGGTGGGGTTTTCCGTGAGGCAGCTACTTTAGCTCAACAGTTTGGAGATAATCGGGTATTTAATACACCCATTCAAGAGGCATTCATCATCGGTTCAACGGTGGGGATGTCTGCGGTAGGTTTAAAGCCAATCGTAGAGGTCCAGTTTGCAGATTATATCTGGCCTGGACTCAATCAGCTGTTTACGGAAGTTTCTCGCTCGTATTATTTGTCGAATGGTAAATGGCCGGTGAGTTGTATTGTGCGTGTCCCTATTGGAGCGTATGGTTCGGGTGGACCTTATCACTCCTCGAGTGTAGAATCAGTTGTGACGAACATTCGTGGGATTAAGGTGGCTTATCCATCGACGGGAGCAGATCTTAAGGGGTTGATGAAATCGGCTTACTATGACCCTAATCCGGTGGTCATTTTTGAACACAAAGGCTTGTATTGGTCCAAGATAAAAGGAACAGAGGGCGCAATGTCTATTGAGCCGGATGAAGATTATGTTATTCCGTTTGGTAAAGCACGTGTGGTTCAGGAAGCATCATCAGCCTCGATCGATAAAGGCGAATCAGCGGTTATCATCACGTATGGCAGAGGGGTCTATTGGTCTTTGGAAGCTGCAAAAGAATTTGAAGGGAGGGTAGAAATCATTGATTTGAGAACATTGAATCCACTGGATCACGACAAAATGAATGAAGTCGCTCAAAAACACGGAAAAGTATTGCTTGTTACAGAGGAGTCTGTGGAGGCTTCCTTTACACTGGGATTAGCAGGAAGGATTCAACGAGATAATTTCAAGCATCTCGATGCGCCGGTTTCTATCGTTGGTTCGGTTGATACACCGGCCATTCCGTTGAATTCAACCTTGGAGGCGGCATTGCTGACCAATACGGAGAAGGTTCATAATGCATTAAGTGAGCTACTGAATTTCTAATCTGAAATGACCACAAAGCAGTTTTACTTACTTTGCTTAATTGGCGTGACCTTCGTAGGAGGGATGTTCATGCTGCTTTTGTGGCGCCAGATCAAGTTGCTTTCCAGTGAAAAACGAGGCATGCTATTCATTTCGCTTGCGATGTTCTCCTGGACGCTTGTGGGGATTTATAAGTATTACGATCCTCCGATGCCTTCTCTGATCAATGCCTTCAATGACCGTATACTTTCCTCGTTCAGTAATCTTTTGCTTTGTGCCGCTGTTCCATATTTTCCTAATGTATTTGAAGGTTGGCGTGAGCGGTTTGCCTTTTTCAGGAAGCCTGACCAATGGCTTAATGTGATCTTTGTTTTCTTTTCTATCGTAACAGTTGTATTTACTGTTTTGGATCGAAATGTGGAGAACGATCTTGGGAAAAAAATCATCATCCTGGTGGATTCCATGATCTCTCTTTCTACAATTTTGCTTGTTTCCATTGCTATGTATACTGCCATCAGTAGATTCTGGACCGATAAGTTACTCCAGCGATTTATTCTTGTGATGTTCATCGTGTTTGGTTTGACCCAAGTTGTCCTTCCCGGAATAGCGATCATAGGTGAGTCGATGAGGCCGTTTTATTTCTTTGCATTAGTTCATTTGTTGGTGGGTATTACGTTTTTTAATTTCATTTCGGTGGCCTATTTTGGATTGGTGACCATGGAAATGAAACAGATAGCACATGAGGATCTGGAGCGAAAGAAAGAACGTGCCTTGCGTGTGACATCGATCAGCGTTGGTTTTAACAGAGAGAATGAACGCTATATCCTTCGTATTCGTTTTCAGGGAGAAGATCCGGAAGATGTGCGAAGTGCGGAGGTTACAGCGGTAAAATTATTGCAGCCTTTTGCGAACTGGATTCTCTTTGCACTGGCACGTAAACATCAGATCAAGCTCATGCATTCGGATCTTTCTACTACAAAGTTTCGAATGGTCGAATTCTGGAACAAGGATGCATCGGTAAAACTCACACAGGAAATGCTTTTTGCGAATGATGGTGGTCAGTTCGAATTCCGTGTGGAACCCGATCAGATTGAATTTGAGGAGTTGTCTTACCTCTTTCCTAAATATGTGATCCGAGAAGCCATACTCAAGCACGAAGACTCCTTCCGACAAACATTCGATCCAGCCCAATTCAAAGGCGCTACCAAAGCCGAACGTCAGGAAAAAATGGTAAAAGCTATTTTTGACATAAATAGTTCAATATCAATCTAAAGAGGCCCTATTTGTAACTCCCTGTAATCTCTTTTTTCTTACACTTCCTTTTTAAATTTATTAGCGCGTTAACTCGGGTTTAAGTTTGCAACACAACATTAATTTATTCAATACTTTTTGTAGTGCATAAAACTAGCCATACTATTTGTTTTTTGTTTTTAGTTGCCTTATCTGTTGGGAATGCCCAAACTTTTTCAACTAATACGTCATTGCCTTTTGATTTGGATGGTGGTACCTCATACTCAACGTGCTCTTCTCCAGGTACCAAAGCATTTAATTTTACGGTTTCAGGGTTATCAACATTAAATACTTCCACAAATCAACTGGCAGAGATAAAGATCAGGCTTGATGCTTCATGTGGTTCTAATATTAGAGATGTTGCTTGCTATATAAAGTCACCATCAGGTGTTTGTGTTCAATTGGCAAGTACTATGGGAACAACAACGAATTATTCTTCTATGCCTACTACGTATTTGGATTATTGCTTTAGAAATACTGTAGCATGTCTAAATAAAGCTCCTGACTATTCAGCCTTTCCTTCAACAACAGGTTCGGAAGAGAATCAGGATGGACGATATGGTGTTTTTTCTACAGTGGGCAACTTGACATCTTCTTTCAATGGCGTCAATCCTAATGGAACCTGGACGCTCTATTTTTATGAAAACACCTCCTTTGCTCCATGTGTTGTTTCTGCCTCTATATTTTTTGGAAATGTTGCATCTAGTGACCAAACATCAAATGGTGATGCATGTGTAACGGCCATTAATTGGAATGGATCGCCAATTTGTGCTTCAACCACTGGCAAGACGAGTAGTTCCAATATGCCACTTTGGAATGGCTCTGGATTCAATACTGGATGTGATTGGAATGCTGCAAATAACAATGATGTATGGATAAAATTTCAACCATCTTCCGCCAATGTCTGTCTTTCAATAAGTGGTCTAGTGGATAACTTGCAGTCAATTATAGTTACAGACCCAAATTCGGACGGTGATAATAATCCATGCACTGGTGCTGGCGGGGGAGGATATTGGACTATAGTTAATTGCCCGAGAACTTCAGATAATATATATGCTGCTGCAACAGGAACTACTAGAAATCAAAATCATTGTTTCACGGCAACAGTTGGTAAAACGTACTATCTTGTTGTGGATGGAAATGGTGGAGCAGAATCACCTTTTTATCTTAGTGGTACGGTTGGAACATTTTCATCATTACCCATCGAGCTCCTCTCTTTCGATGCGCGGCTCGAAAACAAAGCAACGCATCTCACGTGGCAAACCGCCTCAGAGCGTAACAATGATTATTTTTCTGTTGAACGTTCGGCGAATGGAATCGACTGGTCGGTGATAGAAACAGTAGAAGGTGCAGGATCAAGTACCGAATTGCTTTCTTATGAAACATTCGATGTAAATCCATTGAGAGGGATTAGCTACTACCGTTTGAAGCAAACTGATTTTGATGGTAAAACATCGTATTCCGAAATCAGAACGATATCGAATACCAGTGAACTGATGATTCTTCCTAATCCGGGTTCTGGGGTATTCTATATCAGTGGCTTGTCCGACCGGAAGGAGAATACGATCGTTGTGAGGGATATCACTGGTAAAGCAATTTCAGAGATGACCATTCAGAATGAAATGCACCAGCTGGATCTCACGCAGCATCCTGCAGGTTTGTATTTCGTTACAGTCAATGCAGAAGAAACGATCCGGGTGATAAAATTAAAAGATTAAAGGAGCTAAAGTTAGCGCACATCATAGTTAAAGTTAAGGTTAGAGTTAGGTTTAAGTTGAGGCAAAGAAGTGTTCATTCACTTCTGTTTATAAAGCACAGTTTAACAGTAAGATAAATCATTTTTTGTAATGCTTTGTGATAGTTGTGCCTTGACAAATTCTTCCATTTTCGCGCGCGCGAGTTTGATACAACTAATTTTCGGTAATTAAATTTGGGTCATGAAGACATTCAAACCGATATTATTTTTGATCATCTTGTGCACAAGCCTCTTCGGGATGGCGCAAACCTATATCAACGAGATCATCGTTAAAGCGCCCAACCCCACGGATGCGAACTGGAACTCACTTATTTTTGGTACACAGGGTGCTGAAGGGATTGAGATCTACAATCCCACCTGTGGAGTATTGGATATCTCACACTGGTTCCTTGTTGCGAATGGTAGTGCCGGTGACCTTAAAGGTACGTTTCGTTTTCCTTCGGGAACTTCTATTTCGGTAGGCGGACGTTTAACTGTGGGTGCGCCGGGAACTGGATCTATTCCGGGGGCACTTGCACCAAATATGGTTCTTCATACCTTCGTAGGAACACCCAATCTTGGATGGTCAGGGAGCCGATGGTACCTGGACAATACACGGGGATACGTTGCTTTGTACGACGCGAATGGTGTTCCCAAGGATTTGGTTTACTGGCATGGAACTTCAACGGGGGAAGGCTGCGGTTCATGGAATTCTTCAAATACGTCGGATCCTTGGTATTCTACTTTTTCCACTGCGCCGGTTTATGTGCCAGCCGGATCTGCAGGTGCACCTGTGGTAGCCTCATTGCCTGGTCCCGGTAATCCTTCGATAGAAGCGGTAAAAAGGTGCGCTGGATATGTTGGCGCCACAGGAAACGGTTCTATTCAAAGTGCGGGTGATGGTAATCTACCCACCTCTCGTGTCAATGTTCTTACGTTCGGTGCTCCGAATGCCGGTACGCCCTATTCTTCAGCTTCTTTTACTGTGACGGCTGCGTTGACCGATGCTACATGTGGTGCCTCAGACGGAAGCATCGTTCTTACACCCAATCCGGCGGGAACGTATACCTACACCTGGTCAAATCCTTTGATTGGAAATACATCTGCGGCGTCAGGGCTGTCGGCTGGCACCTATTCAGTGAACATCGCGTCCGCTTCAGGATGTTCAAAAGACACTTCCTTTACCATCTCTTCCTCCGGAGGTCCGGATCAATTTGTGTTTTCAGCACAAGATGAAACATGTTCACTTGGAAATGGATCTTTAACGGTTTCTTCTGCATCGGGAGGGACAGGGCCGTACAGCTATAGTCTCGATGGTTCGAATTATTTCACTTCCAATGTATTCAGCAACTTGAGTAATGGCAATTATGTGTTGTATGTACAGGATAATCTTGGTTGTCAGGGGGACACTGTGTTTGCTATTGGATCAATTGCAGGACCTCAGTCTGTGGATATTACCATAACAAATGCAACCTGTACGAGCGGAGGTTCACTGAACGTGAATGCGGTTTCCGGGGGTACGCCTGCATACAATTACAGCATCGATGGGGTTAATTTTCAAAGTGGTACCTTGTTCACCGCTTTATCGAATGGTAATTATACCCTTACGGTATCAGATGGTACAGGCTGTGAGCTCGATTCCTTGATCAGCATAGGACTAAACGGCGGACCTTCAGAGGTGACCTTAACACTCGTGCCTGAAACGTGTGGAAATGGCAATGGATCGATCACTCAGACCGCAGTAACAGGAGGATCTGCACCGTATCTGTTCGCGCTCAATGGATCAGCATTTACATCTGCCACTTCATATGGATCGCTGGCTGGAGGAACGCACACATTTTCCGTACAGGATAATGCCGGATGCGTTTTTGATTCCCTTGTTACTTTACCATCTATTGCAGGTCCTACCGATATGACACTCGCGATCAGTCCTAATACCTGTTCCTCACAAGGTGGGATTACGGTAACCAATGTAACGGGTGGTACGCCTGCATATCAATATGGACTGAATGGTTCCACACCAACAAGTACAGCCTCTTTTTCATCACTAACACCAGGTTGGTACACCCTTACCGTACTTGATGCCAATAGCTGTGAGCTCGATTCGATTATTGCTATAGCAGATAATACACAACTTACGGCAACGATTTCAACAACACCTAATTCGGCATGTCTTGGATGCAATTATTCGGGTCCATCGATCATGATCAATGAGATCAATATTTATCCGAACAATGGTGATGGTTCTATTTTTGGTCCCGGCCCAAATCCGGTTTCAGAAGGGGAGTGGATCGAGTTATACAATCCTGACTGGTGCGATTCAGTGGATATATCCGGGTATATCCTGGGTAGTTACAATTCAACGGGATCGACACTTTCGGTGCCTTATGTTTCCAATGGAATGGCTTTCGTGATCCCTAATGGAACAGTCGTTCCTCCACTAGGGTTTGTTGTGGTTCGAGGACAGAATGCGCCTGCGCCACCTGCCGGAGTTGTTGATGTGATCGTGACGAATGCGACGAATAACCTTTGTATAGATGGTGGTTTGGGTGTAAGTCGTTTGTGGTTCCAGAATGCAGGTGGCTGGTTTGGGTTCTACGATGCTTCCGGTGTGCCTCAGGATATGATCAGCTGGGGAGCACCCACGCCGTCGGATCTAAATGGCAATCCATGTATTCCGCCTACAAACAGTCTTCCTGTGGGCGTTACCCAACTGGCTTCGTACAACGCTACAGGAATAGGTTTGAATCTTGGACCTTCTTCTTTGGGGATGACCTACGTGCGTATTCCGGATGGAGGGGCATGGTCCAGTGCAATGTCGACAGAGAATTTCTCCTATGGAAACTGCAACGATCCGTTAAATTGTCTGGCTGAAACAGGGGTTACGGTATGTAATGGTACGGCAACAGCTTCGGTAACTGCTGGCACAGCACCTTTTACCTATACATGGAATGATCCGGCAGTACAAACGTCTGCTTCGGCTTCAGGATTGTGTCCCGGTACGTATCAGTTGACTTTGTCTGATGCGGCTGGCTGCACCCAGACCTACAGCGCTGTCATTTCGGATGACGTTTTCACGATCGATGCAGCAGTACAAGATCCGTCATGCGCCAATAACGATGGTACAATAGTAGTCACCGCTGATCCTGCGACCTCACTTTACAGTTATGTGTGGTCTGCTAATACCGGTATTACAGATAGTACAACCACGAATGCTACAGGCTTGGGTGAAGGTACGTATTCCGTTTCTGTCACAGCTGGTGCTTGTGTGCGTGATACCACACTTACGCTAAGCGCTCCTGCAGCAATCGATAGTGTTTCTGTTTCTGTTTCACCGACGTTGTGTGGTCAAACCGATGGTTCGATCCTCATCGAAGGAGTTTTTGGCGGCACGGCTCCGTACACGTATGATTTTAATGGAACAGGATCGGGTATAGATACTTCCTATACGAATCTGGCAGCCGGGACCTATTCATTGGAGGTCACAGATGATGAGGGTTGTACTTACCTTCTGAATGGCTTGATCGTTGATCCTTCTTCCGGAATCACATCTATTGATGTGGATGAGGTTTTACCTGATTGCGGACAATCGAACGGTGAACTGGAGGTGATAGCTGTTAACGGAGGTTCCTCTCCATATAACTACGCGTTGAATGGTGCTGCACTTGATTCGACTATTGCGACAGGATTATCCGGGAATACATACATTCTTCAGGTGCAGGATGCGAATGGATGTGCGTACAGCCAAACAATCATTTTAGGAGAAGACGGAAAGTCATTTGTGACTATTCCGAATGTCTTTACGCCTAATGGCGACAACAGTAATGATAACTGGTTTATAAGTACCGGTTGCGTACAGAAATTACATGTGATTATTCTTAATCGCTGGGGAAATGTAGTTCATGAATACGAGGACGTGAATGGAAAATGGGATGGACTTACCAATGGAGATAAAGTTACGGAAGGTGTCTATTTCTACAAGGCAGATATTGAGTTCACAAGTGGTGAAAAACAAACAGAACACGGCAATATAACCGTCATTTACTGATGTTTATGAAGAAATTACTAACTATAGTATTTATCGCTATCGTTTCCTTGCGAAGCCATTCACAAGTAGTGATTAACGAGGTGCATCCGAAACCTTCGGGTGGAGACACCGATCAAGCGTTCCAGTCAATGTATAACTCCACACCAACATCAGGAGCGGAGTTTGTGGAATTATATAACACAAGTCCTTGCGACCCCGTGGATATCAGTTGCTGGTCGCTCGGTGGTATGGATGGTGCGACGAATGGTGGTGCCTTTTCTTTTCCTGCAGGAACAGTTATTCCTCCTTTGGGTTTTATCACGATTGGTGGTCCCGTTACAACAGGTGTTACCTTTAATCTGAATCTTGCTGCAAACGCTTCTCGTTTGTGGAGATCCAATGCGAGCAGATGGCATTTGCCCAATGGTGATGGCTGGCTTGGATTGTATGATGCAAGCGGCGCTCCTGTTGACGGAGTATACTGGACCTTTGCATCTAATGACCCTGGAAAATTGAACACAGATGATACCTACACTGGTGCGGCACTCCAGCGATTGGGAGCCTGCGGTGGCGGCGGTTTAGCAACTGCATCGGCTATCCCCGGAATTGAATATATGGTATCGGCTACTGCTACAGGCCAGTCTTTTGAGCGAACAACTGATGGTGGGACAGTCTGGGTTTTAGGTGCTCCGACTCCGAATAACTGCAACGGGACATGTGTCATTGCCAATACGTTTCAGTTGAATGCTACGGTGCAACAGCCGCAATGTGGTCAGCCGAACGGTTCGATTAGCTTTTCTCCTTTACCTTCGGATACCTATTTTTATAATTGGCCATTCCCGACTACGGGAACAATGAGCAGTGCAACAAACCTGTCAGCAGGCTCCTATGACATTACCATTACCAATGCGAGTGGTTGTTCCAAGGATACGACGATCACTCTGGTTTCAAGCGGCGGTATAACTGCGGTGAATGTCACTACTTCAGATCCGGATTGTGGCCAGTCGAATGGTTCGGTGACCATTGGAACGGTAACCGGAGGAACGGCTCCATATCAATACAGCTTCAACGGTTCAGCCCTATCCGGCAACACACTTTATTCAGCACTTGCAGCAGGATCATATACCCTTTCTGTAACGGACAATGCAGGATGCTCCTATACTGCACCAAACGTGATCTTAACCTCAGCTTCAGGTCCGACAGCTATCAATGTTTCAAGCACAGATGCCGGCTGTACAGTCAGTGATGGTTCAGTTACGCTGGGATCTGTTACAGGAGGAACGGCGCCGTATGAATACAGTTTCAATGGATCGGCTTATACAACCACCACAAGTTATACAGGCTTGGCTGCTGGAACATATACCTTATCCGTGCGGGATGCAGGCGGATGTGTGTATAATGCAGCGACTATTCAGATCGGTAATGGCAACGGTCCAACCGCAGTGCAGGTGAGCATAACTCCTGAATATTGCGGGCAGAATAACGGCACGGCAACAATTACGGGTGTGACAGGCGGAACAAGTCCATATACCTACGATTTCAATAATACGGGTTCAAACACACTGACCTCTTTTACTGCATTGTCAAATGGCACATACACGCTTTCGGTTCAGGATGCAGCAGGATGTTTATACAATGCAGCTTCAATTGTTATTAATGAGGTGGCAGGTCCGACAAGCGCCAATGTTACTTTGGTTAACGCGACATGTGGTGCAAATAATGGTAGCGTGACCATACAGGGAGCCACAGGTGGCACAGCGCCTTATACGTATAATTTCAACAACCTGGGCAGCGGCACTGAAACATCATTTACAGGTCTTGCCGGTGGAAGTTACGGGCTTGTAGTTACGGATGCTCATGGTTGTTCTTTGACAGCAGGACCATATGTGATTTCCAATTCCTCAGGTCCTAATAGCGTTACTGCAAATGTAACGAATGCGTCGTGTCAGGGTAACAATGGTTCGATCACATTGAGCAATGTACAAGGAGGCACAGGCCCCTATCAATATAGTTTGAATGGATCTGCATTTTCATCAACGCTGACATTTAGCAATTTAAGTCCGGGAGCATTTACCATAACAGTTCAGGATGCTAACGGCTGCACATACACGGCGCCATCAGTTAATGTAGGAGGAATTTCAGGTCCTACAGCTTTGCCAGTTTCTGTGACAGATGCATTGTGCGATGATGACAATGGTCAGATCTCAGTTGTTTCTGTTACCGGAGGCACGGCGCCTTATACATTCAGTATCAATGGTTCAGCTTTTGGGAATCAACAGGATTTTGGAGGTTTGAGTCCGGGTACCTATACGATAGCAACGCAGGATGCGCAAGGTTGTTTGTTTCAGGTTCAGGTAGCGGTAGAAGGCGGAAGTTCACCCGAAGCAGATTTTAATATCAACCCGGCAGCTGTAAGCACTTTCGATCCTTATGCCCAACTCATTAATTTAAGTTCGGAGGATGCCAATTCTTTTTCATGGATAATCACCAGTGGCACTCCGGCTGTTTCTTCTCTCGAAAATCCGAATGTAAGTTATGAGAATATTGAACCCGGAACGTATCCGATTACACTTATCGTACAGAATTCGGATGGTTGTACCGATACGATTACCAAATCCATTGAAGTATATGATGAATTTATCGTATTTGCCCCAAATGCATTCACGCCGGATGGAGATGAATTCAACAATAGCTGGAATGTTATCGTGAACAATGCAGATCTTGAATCCTATAATTTGGAGATCTTCAATCGTTGGGGAGAACTGTTATTCAATTCCAATGACCCCGACGAGGGATGGGACGGAACAAAAGAAGGCACCATGGTTCAAGATGGTGTATATACTTGGAAACTGCGAATCAAAGATGTGAGGACAGATAAGATCTATTCTTTCGTAGGGCATATTACAAAAACGCAATGAGGTGAAATGAGTTTAAACGAAATACACTTAAATCACAAAGGGCGGTCATTGACCGCCCTTTGTGTTAAACCTAAACCTAACCTAAACCTTAACAATTATTTTCAAGATGTTTTGTTTATCACTCGACATCTTAATCGACTACGAGGCAAATTTACAAACCTAAACCGATTTAGACAGAGGGGCTGCCCCCTCAGTTTTAGGTAAAAAATTGATCCTCTTTTCTTTTGAGACAATTAACATCCGGTGTGTGAAAAGTTCCTTGAACGAGTGTAAAACGAGCGAAGGGGATGTGGTATTTTTATCTAAAATTCCGAATGGTACTGCACAAACCCCATACGCTAGCTGAAATAGCGTCCATTATTGATGCAAAATTCATTGGTTCTCCAGAGCATCATGTGACGGGTATCAATGAAATTCATATGGTAGTGCCGGGAGACCTTGTGTTCGTTGATCATCCCAAATACTATAAGAAGGCGCTTGAAAGTGCTGCCACAACTATTCTGATAGATCAGGAGGTGGAATGTCCGGAAGGCAAAGGGTTGATCATTTCGTCAAAGCCATTTGATGATTTCAATAAACTCACAAAGTTCTTTAATCCAAACAATCCTGTCAGGACGAATTGTGGTGAGAACTGTGCGATTGATCCTAGTGCTTTGATCCACCCGTCAGCTGTGATAGGTCATCGCGTGCACGTAGGAAAAGATGCAGTGATCCATCCTGGGGTGGTGATCTCAAATGATTGCATGATTGGCGATCGTGTAATTATCGGTGCGAATTCGGTAATCGGTCATAGCGCATTTTACTATAAAAAGAAACCCGAGGGTTATGATCGCATGCACACCTGTGGTTCTGTTCACTTACATGATGATGTCGAGATTGGTGCACTCTGTACCATTGATGCCGGGGTAACTGGGATCACTCGTATAGGTAAGGGAACGAAGATCGATAATCAGGTCCATATTGGACACGATACCGTGGTAGGTGAACACTGCCTCATGGCAGCAAATGTAGGTCTGGCCGGTTGTGTTCGTGTGGAAGATCACGTGATCCTGTGGGGCCAGGTAGGATGTGCGAGTGATGTCACTTTAGGGAAAGGGGCTGTGGTACTTGCTCAATCCGGGATTTCAAAAGACCTGGAAGGAGGGAAGACCTATTTCGGAAGTCCATGTTCGGAAGTCAAAGAGAAATTTCGTGAAATGGCAGCTGTTCGCCAGTTGCCTCAACTGCTGGATAAATTAAAATGATAGATCGTCTGATAAAGTCTCTTGAGGATCAGTTGAATGTCAAGGACTTCAGACTGAATTCACTTCTTGAACTTACATCAGCTATCAACAGCAATGCGAGCGTCGAACAACTGATTCGCATCTATTCATTCATTTTAAGTGAACAACTCGGATTCAGGCGTTTCATTCTGTTTAATCATGAGGAAGATTGGAGTGTTCTCTTAAAAGTTGGCGTTAAAGGACGATTGAAAGATATTGATGTGCTCCGAGACTTAACGCGATTCAAAGAGATCACGGTAATTGAATCTTCGCAGTCGCGTATCTTGTCAGAGTTTGATGTGGTTGTCCCTGTTTTTCACAAGGGGAAGGCGCTGGCATTTCTGTTGTTGTCAGACGTGATCAAAGATAAACACAGGATCTCTGACGCGTTACATCAGATCAATTTCGTTCAGACCTTGACGAATATAATTGTCGTTGCAGCCGAAAATCAACGTCTTGCCAGACTCAACCTTGTTCAGGAGCGCATCAAGAAGGAATTGGAGGTGGCTTCGGAGATGCAAAAGTTGCTTTTTCCATCAGAACTGCCTTCGAATCGCAGAATGGATATCTCTGCGAAATATACACCGCGACATGAGGTAGGGGGCGATTACTACGATTTCATTCCTCTGGGTGATGAGGAGTATATCATCTGTATTGCGGATGTTTCAGGAAAGGGGATCAGCGCGGCCATGTTGATGGCAAACTTTCAGGCCACCATACGTACGCTCTATAATTACCAGCGTTTCGACATGGAATTTCTTCTGGAGGAGCTAAACAAGAAAGTCATGCGAAGCGCAAAAGGGGAGAAGTTCATTACCTTTTTCATAGCCCATTACAATGCCAATTCAAGAGAGTTAACGTATGTCAATGCAGGACATAATCATCCGTTCATAACCAATGGTAGAAAAGTCGAAATGCTGGCATCAGGTTGTATTGGCTTAGGGATGATGGATGAATTACCGTTTATCGAAGTGGGTAAAAAGCAGCTCAGGCCAAACACGACGATCGTTTTGTATACCGATGGGGTCGTGGAATTAGAGAATGAAAAAGAAGAATTTTTTGGTTCTGATCGATTGGTGAAGCTGGTTCACAACTATTATCCGCTCAAAATGGAGGATATGAATAACCTCATTTTCTCTAAACTCGATGAATGGCGTGGTGATTTAGATCTAGTGGATGATACCGCTATCTTCAGTTGCAGGTTTTTCTAACGGATAATATACATTTTACCGAATTCCTTCTTGAAATGACTGTCAGCGCCAGATTCAAGGTGTTTGATGTCCTGACCATTGATCTGAGCTTTTACCCGATACAGATAAACGCCATTCGCTAAAGGATCACCAAACTCATCTTTGCCATCCCAGGCATATTCGGAAATATTTCTGCCTATCTGAATTGGACCTAGCTCATTCTCTGTGATCTCACGAACTACTTTTCCGGAAACCGTCATGATCTGGATCAAAATATTGTCAGGGACCTCATTTCCTGTTAACGTAAAGACAAAGCGCGTACTTGTGCTAAATGGATTCGGATAGTTCATGAGGTAGGTGATCATGGATGCATGGATAACCTCAAAGGAAATTCTATATTCCAGATCGCCGGATAAGTTTCCGCTTTTATCACTGCCTTGTACAAACAACGTGTATTTTCCATCTTTCAAGAAATTAGCAGGATAAACGATCTTGAACTTCTTATACTGGCTCTCCGCTGGAATCCATTGCATGACGATATTTCCTGAACCATCCATGAAAGGAATTCTTGTTTGCACACCATCCGGATCTGTCAGGTAAATTCCGAAATGCATGGTGTCCGAAGCTTGATCCATAATCAAATACTGGTTGTCATCCTTCAGCGTAATATAAATTTCGCTTTCCGGTGCTACGATATCATTGTTGAGAATATGGCGGCCGTTGAAGGTAACATCAAGGATCGGTTGTTTGTCATCCGAGGAGATGTAGAATGGGATCTGAAGTAAATTATTGAAATGTGCTTGTTCTGGCTGATCCGTTATCGTCATCGTGGCGTCAACGTAAGGATTGACTTCCATCCAAAAGGAATTGATCCCGGCCAGTCCAACTGTTGAAAAGGTAACTGTATCCCGCATTGTTTCGCCGACTAATAAGGAATCCTGCCTTGCATAGGTTATAGGATGTTTCACTTCATTCTGATCGAGCACCCAATAATTTACAAGGAGCGAGTCCATCGGAAGTGAATAGATGTTTTTGACATCAACGGCAAAACTGATATTTTCCCCTTCAGTCAGTGTGTCCGATTGAGGTAACCAACTGTAGCCCGAACTTCCATCAATGGCCGCTTCAGGCAACTGGCTGTAAAGCACATGCCAACGATCGATCTGAGCTGGCGTAAATGACAAAGAATCTTTGTAAAAAGCGCCGAGTTGAAGGTAAGGGTAGTTCTGAGCATTAACCAGATCACCGAGATTTACGATGGAATCATTTGGCGTAAAGGCCGTGTCGATCGTCAGTTGTAATGCACCGGTATGGTCAAAAGCCCGAATGTATAGGACGGTCGAATCGGCTGTTATACTTTCCAATGAATCCTGTTTCCAGAAGACGGTATTCCATTCACTGGCAGGGCCAATCAAGGGCGAGAACTCCTGACCTATGTAGTCGTAACCTTTGAGGTCTGCTTCGAGATGCAGATCTTCACCTGGATTGTGTGCATACAATTCAACGACAGAATTTGGATCTCCTTTGCGACAAAAGAATGCAAATGGATAGTTGGGCCTTACATTACCCGGAACAATACTGTCAGATCCAAGGCTCTGAAAGAGATTGTACACAGAAGGTAAAATTGAGTTCACCTGATCAAAGTAGGTGGTCATCGGAGAATATACGAGGATGTAATGACTGTCGGGGACATTGCTCAGCATCGTCTGGAAACTATTCAACTGACTTGCCGAATTCTGTCTGAAAATGAAATATCCCTCTGAACGTGGTCTGCAGGCACCGTTATCATTGGCGTTACCAAAAACGTGATCCGGGTTTTGAGTGCCATACCGAGTATTCCACTGTTCCAGGGAAACAGGGTCAATCACAGCGACATAAAAACTTGGTGTGTACGTACAGATACCGTACTCTTTCATCTGATTATCGATGTAGTATGCATTTTCATAAATACCCGGAATTGATGTAGTGCTTTTTATATCGCAGGTTAAGGTCCGGTTGTTTGGACCAAAAAGCTTTTTGCGATTGACATCATCATATATGACGGCATTGAACGTGTTTTTTCTAAACTGAAAGAAATGATCCTGACCCCATCCGGATTTATCTATGATGTATTGAAAGGAACTGGTTCGCCATACCGGGCTTGATTCATCAATGGCCACTCGCCAGAAATAAACCATACTATCAATGCAAACTAGTGGCGCAATTGCTCCGGTGGAATTTAATTTCCATTGTGAAGGATTGACCTCTTTTATTCCACCGAAACCTGATACGGTAGTGAAACGTTTGAATGGGCTGTTAAATAAATCTGTTGTATCCAGTTCAAAGCGATACGTATTGAAATCTGCAATCGGGTTAATGGTGGATGCTTTCACGGTAACACTGTCGTCGGGAACAACGGCAAATTCGTATGGAATGACCGGTATTATCCCATCAACGTCGATAAAGAGTGTTTTTGTGATTTGATTGTTATTTACCTCATCATACACTTCGTCAACAAAGGTTGGTAGATCTACTTTGATCCGAAACGTATTGACTCCTAAGCCGATATTTGGTTGTAAGGGCATTCTGAATGTCAAGGTATCTTCATAATGAAGATTCGGGAGATAAAAACGATATACCGAGTCAACTGTCGTTCCTGGAAAGTCGCGGGTAATCTCAACAGAGAACGTGTCGATAATCGACTTCCCAAGGTTTTTTATTACTAGGTCTAGTTCGATACTGTCAACAGTTAAATCCAGTTGATCTGGAGAAAACGAAACACTTTGTTCCGTGATCTCGATCTCAGGTTTGGTATGCCAGTTCAATCGAACCATCGGATCACCATTGAGCGTCATTTGAGAACAGGTGCTTTCCGTTAAAAGGTCAGAAAATCCTTGAGTTTCAATAGCATTAATAGTGTGCCTGATTTGCTGGGCTAACGTTGAGCCATAATGTTCCTGACTAACTTGTTTATAAAACTCATCAGAATAGAGGTAGAGTGTGTGGGCAAAACCAAGATTTACAGTGCCCATGTAACCAATGGCGCCATAATTTGGAATGTTCACGAACTTTTCAGATTTCGAAACACCGCTCTGGAAAATATTTCCATTGTAGCAGGAATTTGAAATAATCAACGGATATTTTCCGGTATTGTTCCAGTTTGTTGGTTCATCAATGTTGATTTCAAAACCGGAGGATGTCGGTGCTGCGTGACCGAAGAAGGTGATCATACTTACACCATCCTGGATCCTGTCCATGATTCCAGTAAGCTGAGATGGGTTTAATGGATCAGCACTGTTCTGGGCTGTTGTGGACACGTTTGCTCCGAAATACTCGTGTTGGATCACATTGGCCATATCAGACATGTAGGACCCAAATAAAGCTTGTTGCCCGGCATCGGTTCCACCAACAAAATGTAACACTTGTTTTTGCCAGTCTTTGGTTGCTGAATTGTAAATGGAAACTGAATCCTGATTTTGTTCATATAACTGAACTTTATTCAAATAATCGGCAAGTTCCTGATTTGAAACAGCAGCGATCCTACCTGTAGGTATCAATGGAGTCCACCGTGTGGTTCCGGGTAAATTTGAAGTGATGCAGGCATCGCATGAAGGTTGACCAAATGAAGGGATATAAGAACCTGCGTAATTGGTAGGATTGGTTCTTGAACCAGGTCCTGTAGAAGTCGTTCCTCCCACATTTGCTTCACGAATTCCTTTGCCCATTAAGAATAAACCGACTGGTTTTTCAGTAGCCTGATCATATACAAATCGTGCAAATCGTCGGATTCCATTGATGTGTTTGGGCACTCCTCCGCCGAATTGCTGATAAAGCTCATTGACATTGGCCAGGATCACATTGTACTGTCCTCCTGCCGGAGAGATTCTGTAGGCTGCATAATCAGCCGATGCACTCTGAAAAGCAGGGTGATAGACCATCAGTAACGCTTTTTCAGCACTCAATTGAGCAAAATCATTGAAGGAACCAGTTGTATTTACCGGGCTAAGTTGTCCAACAGATTGGACGGTTGAGTTTTCCTGGTAGATAACCGTTTGATTCGATCCGGAAGGATTATTTGGAAGCAGTATGGATGTGTTACCTCCAACTGCGATCAGATTTAATTTTCTCGGCACATCACCTAGCACAAAAATGAGTGGATCAGTGGAAGAGATGTTGGTTAAATTGACTTTGATCTTGCTTTGGGTAGGATTGTTTTTAACCTTGAAGGATGTTTTGTTGGTACCTGAAAAATTTGGGATCCTTGGGTATACAAAGGACCAGTAATTGATCGATTGATAATCTGTCGCAGCACCCTGATCTGCTACAATGGAAATTTTGAAATTCGAGGGGCCTGAAGCAGGTAAAACACTTGCTGGAAATGATTTTGAAATGTGAGCTGCCCGATATCCAACAAAAGCGGTATCCGCCATCACAAAGTTTGATCCTCCAATAGTATGCTTTACATGATGATTCCCCAATCCCGTGTAGGAAGCATTGGATACACCAACACTGACAGCACTGTAATTAATGAGTGGTGCATCTATACCCTGATAAATCTGTTCAAGTTCGACTGAACTTAAATCCCATACATAGCCTGATGCTCCGTTGACCGGTGTGCTTCCCCAACCTTCACCAGAAGTAAAGAAAGAACTTGAGGCTTCAGCAGATTTTTCACCTTCGTTGTAGTAATTGGAATTCGATTGGTAGCGTTCAGATAAGACATAATTGGAGGCGGCATAACTTGATACAGCCACATCTGTTTCCTGCGTGTAACGTAGATTGTTGGTCGAATTATTCCAGGTAAAGAAATATTGTATGGTGTCATTGTACAAACTGTATTTCGGATTACCTATATCCGTAGGCTGATCATAAAGCGTGGAATCCAGCCAGCCGTCATTCATCTCAGCATAGAATAATATATAATCTCCGGGATTTAAAAAGGAATCACCGCCATCGTGCACGTACAGGGGGATCTCTCTTTCTTTTCCAAAGATCTGAATGTTTGAAGCTTGAAAGGAACTGACCGGGATCCCAGAAGTACTTAATGTCGTGTAATCGATCCTGTAGATACCTGTGGAGAAAACATTAAATGCATAATATTTTTGATTGTAATTGATCCATTCGTTTCCATATGTGTTTTGAGCGCAGAGCTCATTTGCCATAACGAACAGGCACACAATAGGAAATAATATGTTTGATCTGAACATCATTTGAGCATATTCTTCGGTTTATCTAACTTCAGTTTGATTGAAAAAACATGAGAATAAAGTGCCACGGAAGCGTCCCCTATGTCAGTGAAAGCGTAGTCAATCTGAAAATTCTTGATTTGTACTCCTAATCCTATGTTAGGCTGAATAGTCAACGATTTTTTATCTGAAAAATCCGTTATATACTGCATGTTAGTCACACCAAACCTTACTGCCACCAAAGATTTATAACCGAATTCCATACCTACATGTGGATCGATTGAAAATACATTTGTCTTTAATAAAACATTGCGCTTACCATCTGTTGTGAGGTCAAGATCGATTTCTCCGGAACCATAAATTCCTTTTTTACCGAGATTATATTTGCCATTTGCCGCCAGAATAAATCTGGGTAATGTTAATTCAAGCCCATTGGAGGGAATCACGTTACCAGTGGCAACAAAAACATCTTTCATTTCAGGACTGAGATCGAACACCCATGCATTGAATGTAGAGGTGACATCCCGAGCCACAAGGCCATAGCGCCAATGCTCACTTTTCTTCCATTGCAGACCCGCATCCAATCCAAATCCCCAGGACTTAGCAAAGTCGCCCACTTTACGATGGATCAATTTGAAATTTCCACCAACGCTTAAACCGGGCCTATTCAGCTTTCGGGCGTAAGAGAATAAAAAGGCGTAGTCTGCTGCTGTGAATGAGGTGATGTTGTCGTAGTTGATATTTCCCGAATTATCAATAAGTTGAGTCGTGTTTGGAATATCATCTACAGCAAATCGAATAAAAGAAAAGCCGGCCGTACTTTTATCATCAATGGAATGAGCAATGCCGACATGATCGTATTTAGCAATTCCTGCGAAATATTCGGAGTGCATCAAACTAAGATCCAGCCATTTGTTCGTGTTGGTTAGTCCAGCCGGATTCCAATAGATACTTGAAGCACCGGATGCCTGAGCAGCGAATGCATTTCCCTGACCTAAAGCATCTGCGCCAACACCAATGGCAAGGAATTCATTGGAATACTTCGGCGCAACCGAACCGTCCTGGGCTTTGAAAGACGAAGAAAATACAAAAAGTAAAGAAATAACGACGACCGTTTTCATAAACGTAGAATTCTCGAAAATAAAATTACGTCTGTAAAACTCGATTTTCATAAAAAAATTGTGTTCTTTGTCTGCGAATCGGCCCATTACCTTGTAAAGGTAAATCAATTGGACGAATTAACAAATTGTAAAGGGTATTCAATGTTTTCAATTCCAAATATTGTTACTTCTCTGAATATGATGTCAGGGGTATTTGCCATCATTCTGACGTTTTCAGGGCGTCTTGACCTAGCTCCGTTAGCCATTTTTGCAGGTGCAATTTTTGATTTTTTTGATGGATTTCTGGCGAGAAAACTTGGTGTTAGCGGCGAATTAGGAAAGCAACTTGATTCTTTGGCTGACATGATCACTTTTGGATTGGCGCCTGGTCTATTCATGATGAATGTTATTGTTGTTTCTATTTACCTCGATGGACCTTATTATGATATGTCATTTCAGGAGTATGCTCATTTTCAGCTCAACAACTGGGTGAATGCTGTTTTTCATGCTGTCCCGAACAGTATGGATGCTTCCATTAAATATTTGCCTTTCTTTGGATTGGTTATTCCTTTCTTTTCGATGTTCCGACTGGCAAAATTCAATATTGACGAGCGACAGACGGATTCGTTTATAGGTTTACCGACACCTTTAAATACTATCTTCTTCTGCTTCTTCCCGTTATTGTTGTGGAAGGATTTTGGACATCTTTACGAAGGCAATGGTTTGATCCCTATTATTTTAGACCCCTACGTAATGTCCTGTATTTGCGTGCTGATGTCCTTGTTGCTGGTTTCTGAACTTCCGTTATTCTCACTCAAGTTCAAACAGCTTGGATGGAAAGGAAATGAGTTTCGCTACATCTTTTTAATCCTTTGTTTATTATTTATCATCGTATTTCTGGTGTGGGCCATTCCATTAATTGTAATTTTGTACCTGAGTTTTTCGCTAATTCTTCAAAAAATAAATTCGAAAGCACATGAAATTCAAAGCTGAGATCGACGTAATGCCATTAGATGCTTTATTGGACCCACAGGGAAAAGCAGTTACAAACAGTATGAAAAATATTGGTCTTCCTGAAATTGATGGTGTACGTATCGGTCGTCATATCCGTCTTTTTGTGGATGCATCTTCTCAGGCTGAAGCTGAAAGTAAGGTAGAAGAAGCGTGCAAAAAGCTACTTTCCAATCAGATCATGGAAAGCTACACCTATTCAGTAGCACAGGATTAAATTCATATGTTGACCGGAGCCAATTTGATTGGATCCATACGTTCTGCAGAAGGTGAAACGACGTTTCGTTCGTTTGATCCTGTTCGTAATGAATTCCTTCCTGAATTTTTTTTCGAAGCTTCGCACGAAGAAATAGAAAAAGCATGTCGCTTAGCGGAACTAGCAGCCATAGAACTTCAGTTTTCACCTAAAGCGAAACTTTCACGCTTTTTACAGACAGTTTCTGAAGAACTTGAAAGTTCCAAAGCATCAATCATTGATCGGTATATCCTTGAAACAGGACTAAGCCCTCAACGTGCTTCTTCAGAGTTTCAGCGGACAGTTCAACTTTTGATTGATTATGCAGATTTCTTGCGTTCCGAATATTTTCCTGAATGTTCGATCGATCTTTCAAGTGATTCCATTTTACCTGAACTGCGTAAAACACATTTAGGGATTGGTCCGGTAGTCGTTTTTGGTGCAAGCAATTTTCCTTTGGCATATTCTACGGTAGGGGGCGATACTGTTTCCGCTTGGGTGGCGGGTTGTCCTGTCATTGTGAAATCTCATCCTATGCACGCGGGTACCGGCGAATTGGTTAGTCAATGTATTGCTGAAGCTGTTCTGAAATGCGGCATGCCTGCAGGGATTTTTTCTAATCTCAATGGCAAATCATTCAGTGTTGGTGAAAAACTGGTAAGTCATCCAAAGGTTAAAGCTATTGGATTTACTGGCAGTTTAAGGGGAGGCCGAGCCATATACGATTTGGCAGCGGGTCGTAAAGAACCGATTCCGGTTTTTGCCGAAATGGGTAGTTTGAATCCCGTAGTAATTCTAGACGAGGAGGAAACTAAATTGTTGCATCAAACAAAGTTGCTTGCTCAGTCAGTTACAACCGATGCAGGTCAGTTCTGCACAAAACCGGGTGTGATCTTCGTAGCAAAACAATGTGTGCAGCTCTTCACCCAAAACATAGAAAAAGCAATGGTCGAGGAGCCTGCTTACCGCATGTTGCACCCTGACCTGCTTCAGCGATACAACCGCAGACTAGATGAAGTTGCCGCCATAGAAGGTGTAAATCATAGACGTAAGTCACAAACATCCTGGCCATTGGAAGGTCAGATTGCACTTTCAATTACGGATATGTCAACCTTCATGAATAATTCATCATTGCATGAGGAGGTTTTTGGCCCACATGTGTTGATCGTTGGTTATAATGAGGTAACAGAAATCACATCAGCGTTGAAGTTGCTCGGAGGACAATTGACGGTTTCTGTTTTTGGTGAAGAACAACCCATACAACAATCCGGACTACTGGTTGTTATTTCGGAAATGTCCGGACGAGTTATTTTAAATGGAGTACCAACTGGTGTTGTGGTAAATTCGTCTTCCAATCATGGAGGACCTTATCCGGCTTCATCTGATAGCAGGTTTAGCGCTGTTGGACTTGAATCTTGGCGAAGATTCTCTCGAAGTGTTGTATTCCAAAATGCCACCCAGGATCTTTTGCCTGAGGCGTTGTGGGATCACAATCCGTTAGGTCTCGTGAGAAAAGTGAATGGAAAATTAACCAATCATGCTTGGTAACGTTAGTATCTGAAATAATTTGATTTTTGTCAGTCAAAGAACGTGAATCTATTTATACTTTTGTTTCTCAATTAAAAAGACATGTCGGAGGATAAGGAAAAACAGCAAACGAAAAGTGGTTCAGGAATTTACATACTGATCATTCTTTTGCTTTTGGTTGGTTTGGGTGCTATGGCTATGTTGTGGTCCCGAAAGAACAAGGAACTGAATGACTGTGCAAATGAGAATACATTGCTCAAAGCGGATATGGAAGGCATGAATCAGATGATGTCTGGTTACGTGGACAATATGTCCAATGATATCAAAACGGATTTCAAGAACATGCTCAAAACATATGATGATCTCATTGAAAAGGATAAGAGTAAAGCAGATAGTCTAAATGTTCAGAAGCAACGAATCATTACATTGATGGATGATTTGGAAAGTGCAAAAAGAAGCGGTCGTTTAAATGCCCGAAAAATCGCTCAAATGAACCGAGAGATCGAAACCTTACGTTCCATCATGAAGAGTTATGTGGTACAGATCGACTCCTTAAATACGTTGAACGTCAAATTGACTTCCGATCTTGACCAGACGAACACGAAATTGACATCGACGACACAAGAGCGTGATCAATACAAGCAGGAGGCGGAACAAAGTGCAGCTCAAGTCAAGAAAGGCTCAAAACTACAGGCACTTGGAATTCAAACCGATGGATTGCGTATGAAGTTGAACAACACGACAGAAGTCTCCAATAAGGCCAAGAATGTGGTTCAGATCCGTTCCAGCTTTACAATCTCTGAGAATCCTATTACTGCACCTGGTCCAAAGGTGATCTATCTTCAGGTAATCAATCCCGAGGGACGTACCCTACAGACGAGAACAACCAATGTGGTGCAAACCGATGCCGGCCCGGTGTCCTATTCAGACAAAAAAGAGATCGACTACCGAAATCAGCAGATCGATATGTCCATTTACTATGATTTCAAAGGGGAAGAAGCAGTAAAGGGCAATTACAGTGTGAAAATTTATTGTGACGGTAACCTGATCGGTTCGGATACCTTTACGTTGAAATAAAACGTTTTTTAGTTAGATATAATGGTTAATATTTTTATTGCAAATCTGGATTGGGAGATCACTTCAGACGATTTGCGCACAACCTTCTCTACATTTGGAGAAGTTACCTACGCACATGTGGTGTTTGAGAAAGATACGAAGCGTTCGAAAGGGTATGGGTACGTTGAAATGGAAAACACAGATCATGCGATCAATGCCATACAAGCCTTAAATGGTATGGAGATCAATGGTAGAAGACTTGATGTAAAAATTGCATCTCCCAAAGGAAACCGTCCTCCAAAGAAAGAGGCCGCGCCGAAAAAGCCATTTCAGAAGAAACCTTTTGAAAAAAGACCTTTCAGCCGGGATAATAACCGAACAGGAGATCAGGAACGTAGAACATATTCTTCTACGGATCGTCCGCAACGAAGATTTGATAAATAATTTCCAGAAGTATGTCAGCAATAGACCAAGGACACGTGAACGCAAGTATTGACGCTAAAGGTATTGGAACGATCGAATTCGGTCATCCTTTGAGTAATTCACTTCCGGGAAAGATCCTTCAGAAATTGGCGGATACAATTACCGAGCTGGGAAAGAATGATGAGGTAAAAGTAATAGTACTTCGTTCTTCCGGAGATAAAGCATTCTGCGCAGGTGCGAGCTTTGACGAGTTAATTTCCATTAAAGATCTGGAAACGGGCAAGGTCTTTTTTTCAGGTTTTGCGAATGTGATCAATGCGTGTCGCAAGGCGCCGAAATTCATTATCGGTCGTGTGCACGGTAAAGCAGTTGGAGGTGGCGTAGGATTAGCATCATCTGTTGATTATTGTTTTGCGACAGAAAATGCTGATGTCAAACTATCAGAACTTGCCGTTGGGATTGGACCATTTGTGGTTGGACCTGCTGTTGAGCGAAAGATTGGTTTGTCAGCCATGAGCGAATTAGCGATCAATGCTACGGAATGGCGCAATGCAGAGTGGGCTCGAAAAAAAGGACTCTACGTGGATACATTTGAAACCGAGGAAGAGATGGATCATGAGATCACAAAACTTGCGGATCGTTTGGCAGGCTCGAGTCCGGAAGCAATGGCCGAACTGAAAAGAGTCTTTTGGCAAGGAACCGAAAACTGGGATGATTTGCTCATTGAACGCGCAGGTATCAGCGGTAGATTGGTCTTGAGTGATTTCACGATCAATGCGATCAATTCCTTTAAGAAAAAATAGAACTTCAGCACATATTCAAGAGAAAGGTGGTTGCGCAATGTGAAACCACCTTTTCTTTTTTTGAAAATTCGTTTGTTAATAAAAATAGAAATTCTATCTTTGCACCCCCAATTTAGGGATATTGTCTTATTTTAATTAGTATTAATTGTGAATACATTAAGTTACAAAACCGTTTCCGGCAACAAGGAGACCGCTAATAAAAAGTGGCTTGTTGTGGATGCAGAAGGCCAAACTGTTGGTCGTCTTGCAAGCAAGGTGGCGAAAATTATTCGTGGAAAACACAAAACGAATTACACGCCCCATGCTGACTGCGGAGATAACGTGATCGTGATCAACGCAGGAAAGGTGTCTTTCTCAGGAACGAAGCTTGTTGACAAGGAGTATGTGCGCTACACGGGTTATCCGGGTGGTCAGCGTATTACTACAGCTCAGGAAATGCTTCAGAAACATCCTGAAAGACTCATTGAAAAAGCTGTTAAAGGAATGTTGCCAAAAAACAAGTTGGGAAGAGCACTCTTCACTAACCTGAAGGTATACGCTGGACCTGAACACAAACAGGAAGCGCAGAAACCTGAGGCATTTAATCTTGACTCATTCAACTAATTAGCATGGAAGTAATTAACACACTTGGTAGAAGAAAAACGTCAGTTGCACGTGTTTACCTTAAAAAAGGTAGCGGAAAAGTAACTGTGAACAATAAGGATTACAAGGTGGCTTTCCCGATTGCAGTTTTGCAGTCTAAAATTGAGCAGCCTTTTGCAATCACGAATACTTCAGGTCAGTATGACGTGAAAGTGAATGTATTCGGTGGTGGTATCAATGGTCAGGCAGAAGCAATTCGTTTGGGTATTTCCCGTGCACTTGTAGAAGTAGCAGAGGAAAACAAAACCCTTTTGAAAGCAGAAGGTTTGATGACACGTGATCCTAGAATGGTTGAACGTAAGAAACCTGGTCAACCAAAAGCAAGGAAGAAATTCCAGTTCTCAAAACGTTAATATTTTTTGGCGATTGTTTAGTATCCAAACTTCAGAGTACCCTTCGTTTGAACCCTCTGTTTGTTGAAGAAATACAAAGCCTGTGTCTGCTGAAAAGCAGGGAAAGTAAACAATAAAAAAAGAAAAAAATGTCAAAAGTAAACTTTGAAAATCTATTAGAAGCTGGTGTTCATTTCGGACACTTGAAAAGAAAATGGAACCCGGCAATGGCGCCGTATATCTTTGAAGAGAAAAAAGGTATCCACATTATCGACCTAAATAAGACAATAGCACATCTCGATCAGGCATGTGCGGCGATGAAACAAATTGCAAAGTCGGGTAAAAAGGTTCTTTTCGTAGCAACTAAAAAACAAGCGAAAGATATCGTAGCTCAGAAAGTAGCTGAAGTAAACATGCCTTTCGTAACGGAGCGTTGGTCAGGTGGTATGCTTACCAACTTCCAAACTACAAGAAAATCGATCCGTAAAATGTCTTCTATCGATAAGATGAAGTCAGACGGTACTTGGGATACATTGAACAAGCGTGAGCGTTTATTCAAGACACGTCAGCGTGAGAAACTGGAGAAAAACTTCGGTTCTATCGCAGATATGACACGTCAGCCTGCTGCGATCTTCATCGTAGACATCTTGAAAGAGCATATCGCGTTGAACGAAGCAAAACGTTTGAATATCCCGACATTTGCAATGGTAGATACGAATTCTAACCCGAAATTGGTTGATTTCCCTATCCCTTCAAATGACGATGCAACAAAATCAATCTCTATCATTCTTGACGCGATTTGTGGTTCGATCAAAGAAGGTCTTGACGATCGTAAGAACTTGAAAGGTTCTGAAAAAGAAGAAGAGGAAACAGCAGAGAAAGCAGTAAGTGCTGAAACAGCTGAAGAAACAAACGATTAATTAACAGAAAATACAATATCCATGGCAATTACAGCTGCAGATGTGAACAAATTGCGCCAGCAAACTGGTGCAGGAATGATGGACTGCAAGAATGCACTTGTTGAAGCAAACGGTGATTTCGAAGCAGCAGTTGATATTCTTCGTAAAAAAGGACAAAAGATCGCTGCGAAGCGTGGGGAGAATGATGCTCGTGAAGGGTTAATCATTGCTCAGGCTACGGCTGACGCGAAGGCTGGTGTGATCGTAACGTTGAACTGTGAAACAGATTTCGTTGCAAAAAATGACGGATACCGTGCATTGGTTCAGTCGATCGTTGATATCGCTTTGAGCAACATGCCTTCTTCAGTGGAGGAATTGAAGTCTTTGAAATACGACGAGAAATTATCAGTTGACGAAAAGATCACTGAGCAAATCGGTGTGATCGGTGAGAAATTAGATCTTTCCGGATATGCAACAATTAAAGCAGATAAAGTAGTTGCTTACAATCACCCGGGTAACCAATTGGCTACATTGGTAGGATTGAACAGTTCTACTGAAGCGGCTGAAGATGCTGGTAAGCAAGTGGCGATGCAGGTTGCTGCGATGAATCCTATCGCTCTTAACAAAGACGGTGTGGATGCACGTACAATCGAACGTGAGATCGAAGTTGGTAAAGAACTCGCTATTCAGGAAGGTAAACCTGTAGACATGGCAGAGAAGATCGCTCAAGGTCGTCTGAACAAATTCTTCCAGGAGAATACCTTGTTGAGCCAGGCTTTCGTTCGCGATAATAAAGTGACTGTTGAACAGTTCCTTGGTTCAGCGGAGAAAGGACTTACGGTTCTTGATTTTAAACGATTCTCTCTAAGCTAATTGAGACATTGAAATAAGAAGGCTATCAGTATTGATAGCCTTTTTTTTGAATACTATTATTACGTATACGCAGGTATGAAATACAACAGAATCCTATTAAAGTTGAGTGGCGAATCCCTCATGGGCGACAAACAGTTCGGAATAGACAATAACCGATTGGCAGAGTATGCACAGCAGATCAAGGAGGTACATGGTCTGGGTGTGGAGATCGCCATCGTTATCGGTGGTGGAAACATTTTTCGTGGGGTACAAGCCGAAGAAGGTGGCATGGACCGTACCCACGGAGATTATATGGGAATGTTGGCTACGATGATAAACTCGATGGCACTTCAGGCTGCTCTGGAGTCTGCTGGAATAAAAACGCGTTTGCAATCAGCCATTGAAATGAAAGAGATCGCTGAACCTTATGTTCGAAGAAGAGCGGTTCGTCACCTGGAGAAAGGTCGTGTTGTCATTTTTGGTGCCGGAACAGGAAATCCGTTTTTTACGACTGATTCAGCTGCATCTTTAAGAGCAATTGAGATCAACGCCGATGTGATTCTGAAAGGTACACGTGTGGATGGTATCTATACGGCAGATCCATTGAAGGATCCGAATGCAGTAAAATATGATTCGATCAGTTTTGATGATGCCTACGAAAAAGGTTTGAAAGTAATGGACATGACGGCATTTACGCTGTGCAAAGAGAATGACCTTCCGATCATCGTATTTGATATGGATACGCCGGGAAATCTGAAGAAATTACTTCAAGGAGAACATATCGGAACTATTGTGAGAAATTAGAAAATGCTAATTTTGGCGAAATCTTTTTGACGATGACAGAGGAGCTACAAATGATCTACGACGAATTCAAGTCGTCCAATCAAAAATCAATAGGACACCTGGAGAACGAACTGGTTAAGATCCGCGCAGGTAAAGCGAATCCTTCCATGCTGCATGGAGTGATGGTGGATTATTATGGTTCACCGACCCCGATTCAGCAAGTAGCGAATATTACTACAATGGATGCTCGTACGATTACGGTTCAGCCATGGGAAAAGAATATGTTGAATGAGATCGCCAAAGGGATTATCAACTCCAATTTAGGATTTGCGCCTCAAAATAATGGCGAAGTATTGATCATCTCTGTTCCGCCACTCACGGAAGAACGTCGTCGGGACCTTGCGAAAAAAGCCAAATCGGAAGGGGAGCACGCGAAAGTGGGAATCCGCAATAATCGCAAGGACGCGTTGGATATGGTCAAGGACCTTAAGAACGAAGGGCTTTCTGAAGACCTGATGAAGGATGCTGAAAATGAAATTCAGAATATGACGAATTCCTTTGTAAAGAAAGTGGATGATCTACTTGAACAAAAGGAAAAAGAGATTATGACGATCTGATACGAAAAGAGCCGAAAGGCTCTTTTTTATTTCACCAGAATTTCAACCCTTCGGTTTGCCTGTTCTTCGTAGGCGAATTTAGGCTCGGGATAGATTGGCTTTGTATTTCCATAACCCACAGCCGTCATTCTGTTCTTATTAATACCGTTGTCAGCCAAATATGCCATAACTCGTTTTGCTCGTCCTTCTGACAGTTTTTGCGATGCGAATCCGTTCTCTCCGATCAGGAAAACGTGACCCTGTATTTCAATCTGCACATCTGCGTTCAGAGCCATGAAATCTTTGAGTCGCTTCAGTTTTGGTTCTGATTCAGGAAGAATTTCACTGGTGCCGGGTTTGAATTCGATTTCTTCTATTTGCATTGTTTTTCCTTTGGCGATACGATCGAGTTTGAACATCACCTGCTGATCTGATGTCCCGATCACAGTTACTTCTTTATCTTCAAAGAAATAGCCTTCGGCATCGCACCGCACGTTGATCTTACAAGGCCTTGGTGGGTTCAGTAACAAATCGCTGCAACGGTATAAACCTGCCATTTCTTTGTTGTCTTCAATAATGAAATTGGCAACTACCGGAGCATTTGAACTTTTATCCCTTGCCAAAAAGGTAATGGTCGAGGCAAACTCATCATTTCTATTGTCAAGTACTTTTGGTTGCTTCAGTTCATAGTCAGATCCTCCATCACTCTTAAAATTGAATTTGAATTTGACCACTGATTTTGTCTTCTCAAGTGTTGTGAACGCGATCATGATTTTCTGTCCGGCAAGAAGTGATAGAGGATAAAGCTTGCCTCCCGCGACATTAGAATCCAGACCAACAACCTGTTGATCTTTTCGTTTGTACATACGTTTGATCTCAGCCGTACCATTTGAAAGTTCAACACAAACATTAGATGTGGTCTCCTGAAAAATGATCATCTGAAGAAAGTTTTCTTCAATTTTTGCGTCCAGTGTGAGGACACCATCGGCATCAGCAATGTAGGAAATCCATACGATGTTCTTACTCGAAATATCAGCAAGCGACGGATAATTCATCAGGTCGTCAATAAAACCAGGTTTACCTGTAAACTGGATCGAATAGTCGCCTGATTTGAAAAGATTAATCGCTCCCTCACAATCCGCAATGGATTCGGACTGTTCCTTTTCCGTTTGTGCGAGGAGAGTGGTGAACGTCAACGTCAATAATATGGAGAGTAAGGTCTTGATCATGTTGTGCATCTAAATGTAATGACTTTTCTTCAAACAAAAAATGAGAAATTTGTGAAAGAATGGAAACATTGTATCAACGAGTGGGAGAGGAAAGATTACATGCATTGATCGGGCATTTTTATGACCGGGTTTTCGCTTCTGAAAAAATCGGACCACTTTTTCAGCATTCAGACAAAGATCTGGTCAGAAGAAAACAAGAGTTGTTTCTTACCCAATTTCTTGGCGGCCCCGATCTTTACAACAGAGCGTTTGGTCATCCACGCATGCGTATGCGCCATTTGCCGCATGCCATTGATGAAGCAGCTATGGTAGAATGGTTGCGCTGTATGAAAGAGGCTATCTGGTTATTGGAAATGGATGAGGAGCTAAAGATCGATTTGTATGCCTGTTTTCCGAAGGTAGCCCAGCATATGGTGAATCGATGAGTAGTCACATCGAAAGCTTCAACTCACCTTTGGTGTTGATGCGTAACAATAAGGCATCTTTACCCGGGAAAATCTCTTTGAGTTCAAGGGTTTCGGCTTTGCCTTTCAGGAACACGCCTTTGGTTAGTTCGGTGTTGAGTTCCTGCTGTAGGGTGCCTTTCATTTCTTCCATATAAGGGGTGATATCAAACTTCGCCTGATCACGCATTGCATTGGTGATCTTGTCGCTGAAGAGCCATTTCGCAGATTTCAGTAAGAGGTTTTTACTTTCCAGGTCAAATGCCAGGTCAGGGAAGGAAATGGATTGTTTTTCAGCATCGAAAGCCGGCGTTCCGATGAGGTAAAGCACGCCACTTTTCTTGCCGTCAAATTCCAGTTTCAGCTGCAACTGCTTGTTCGAGGCGCCGTGCACTTCCAGTTTTTTAAAGATCACGTCGTTGTTTTTAATCGTTACTTTTTGCCCTTGAATGGCTTTGGTCATGATCGAACTCAGGGAATCATAGGTCGCAATGGCATCCAGTTCGATGTCGAAGCCTTTGGCTTTTTTGTGCTCGGAGAGGGAGGGTAGTTTCGCATCTTTGGGTTGCGGTTTTTCCGTAGTGAAGGTGGGTTGAACAGTCAGATTCAGATCCACATACGCCGTTTTGTTCTCAAAACGGATGTCACTCAAGGAAAGTGCTTTAGGTTGCAGACTCAAAAAGCCGTACCCTTCGATCCCAGAGGGTTCTGCCAGGAGCTTCCAGACTTCTTGCAGTTCCGATTTAATGTCAATGGATGCGATTTCTTTATCGATCGTTTTTTCCAGGTCTTTCAACACACCTGTAACTTCCTTGCGCAATTTGGACGTAGCATCGTAGCTGAATACCGTAATCTCACAGGGGTCGACCGTCTCGAATTTCTTCAGATCCGTTTTTGTTTTGAACTTGAAATCGGGGGTGATCGTAAAATTCGTGGCATAGCCTACAGATACCCTTCGCATGGGTTCACCGACACCGCAACTGGCGTAGATCCGCGGTACGACACAATTACCTTTGTTATTGAACAGCGAGGTGCATTCCGGACAATAATTCAGGTTCAGCGAATACTTCCCATCCACCTCAAAATACATCAGGTCGCCTTTTCCGTCGAACTCAATTGGATTTCGAACGAATTTGTAGGAATAACTTACGCCTTCACAATTTTCCTCCTTGCCATTAAAGGTCTTGGGCAGCGCCTTTTCCGTTTCATTGAAGTAGGGCTGCAAATTGATCTTAATCGGTAAATACACGGATGATTCGCGCTGTTTCGCCGGTGGGATCTCTTGAACGGTAATGGCAGGGGCTACAGCTTCAAGTCGGGATTTGCAGCCACTGAATAGCATGATGACAAGCATCAAGAGGAAGTAATATTTCATTTTCAGAAAATAATTATCCAATCAACTCCAAGGCATGGTTCAAGGTTGCACTTGGACGCATGGCATGCTTTGTTTTCGCCAGATCGGGATGGTAATACCCGCCAATATCGGTGGCCGTTCCCTGTGAACTGTTCAGTTCAGTAAGGATCGTTGCTTCTTTGGTTGACAATTCCGAAGCTATTTTTGAAAATGCATGTTGCAAGGCAGTATCTTCGTTTTGTGCAGCCAAGGCCTGAGCCCAGTAAAGCGCAATGTAAAAATGACTTCCACGATTGTCCAACTGACCGACACTTCTTTCAGGAGATTTATTGTTGTCCAGCAATAAGCCCGTTGCCTGATCCAGTGTGTCTGCCAATACTTTCGCTTGTTCGTTGCCGGTCGTTACGCTCAAATGCTCCAACGATGCAGCCAAGGCAAGGAATTCTCCCAAGGAATCCCAACGAAGGTGGCCTTCTTCCAGAAATTGCTCCACGTGTTTCGGTGCCGAACCTCCTGCTCCTGTTTCGAATAGGCCGCCACCGTTCATCAACGGCACGATCGAAAGCATTTTAGCACTCGTTCCCACTTCAAGGATGGGAAATAAGTCTGTGAGGTAGTCACGCAATACGTTACCAGTTACTGAGATCGTATCCTGCCCTTTCACAATACGTTCCATGGTCAATTGAATGGCATCATCCGGTGAAAGGATGCGAATATCGAGTCCTGATGTATCTTGATCTTTCAGATACAATTCCACCTTTTGGATCAATTGTGCATCGTGTGCACGCTCTTTGTTCAACCAGAATACCGCAGGTGTATTAGATAAACGAGAACGCGTTACTGCCAGTTTTACCCAGTCACGGATAGGTGCGTCTTTCACTTGGCACATTCTCCAGATGTCACCTTCTTCTACGCTGCTGCTCAAAAGCACTTTTCCGTTTCCATCCACCACATTTACGGTACCATTGGATTTGATCTCGAATGTTTTGTCGTGTGAACCGTATTCTTCAGCCGCTTGCGCCATCAAACCTACATTGGGAACCGTACCCATAGTTACCGGATCGAAGGCGCCATTTTTCTTGCAAAAATCGATCATCACCTGATAAATTGTAGCATAGCTGCTATCCGGAAGAACTGCTTTCGTATCCATGGATTTACCTTCTTTATCCCACATTTGACCCGAATTACGGATCATTGCCGGCATGGATGCATCCACGATGACATCACTCGGTACGTGCAGGTTCGTGATCCCTTTTTCAGAATTTACCATCGCCACTTTCGGTCCGTTCGCAAAACACGCGTCGATATCTGACTGAATGGAAGCACGCTGATCTGCCGGTAAACTTTCAATTTTCGCTACAAGATCACCAAATCCATTACGCACATCCACTCCGATGGAAGCGAATGTTTCTTTATGTTTTTCAAAAACCGGTTTGAAGAATGCAATCACAGCATGACCAAAAATGATCGGATCGGAAACCTTCATCATCGTCGCTTTCATGTGGAGTGAGAACAACACGTTTTTCGCTTTTGCATCACGCACTTGCTCTTCCAGGAAAGAAACCAGTTTGCGTTTACTCATGAAGGTAGCGTCGATCACTTCTCCTGCTTGTAACGGACTGTCTTGTTTCAGAACGGTTATCTGACCTTGTGCATCCGTGAATTCAATACGGAATGTACCTGCTGCATCTGAAGTCACAGACTGCTCGTTGTGAAAAAAGTCTCCGTCGGTCATTGTGGCCACATGTGACGTCGAATCAGCTGACCATTTCCCCATCGAATGCGGGTGTTTACGGGCATAATTTTTTACAGAAAGCGGTGCTCTTCGATCAGAGTTTCCTTCACGCAACACCGGATTTACTGCACTTCCCTTGATCTTGTCGTAGCGCGCTTTGGCTTCTTTTTCGGCATCTGTAGAAGGAGCTTCCACATAGTCGGGAATCTTATATCCCTGCGCTTGCAATTCTTTGATGGCTTCTTTCAACTGCGGAACAGAAGCACTGATATTTGGTGTTTTAATGATATTTGCTTCAGGCGTTGTTGCCAATTTCCCCAATTCTGACAACGCATTTTCCACCTTCTGACTTTCAGAAAGATATTCCGGAAAAACAGCAAGTATCCTGCCTGCAAGTGAAATGTCTTTCGTTTCGATCTCTATTCCGGCTGGCTTGGTAAACGCCTGAACGATTGGTAAAAAAGAATGTGTTGCCAACGCGGGTGCTTCGTCGGTCAGGGTGTAATAGATCTTTGAGTTTGAGCTCATGCAGCAGTTATTTATGTTTAAAAATCAGTTTCTTGAAACGCCGATAAAGGTAGTTATTTCAGGTAAGATTTTGACGTTGAAAGTTAATGGTAAGAAGTTAAAAGTATATGTTGTATCAGATTGCAGATTGCAGATTGCAAATTGCAGATTGGCTGTCTTTTTACTCTGAGCTTTCGTCGAAGGGTTGTCTTTGAGCGCCAGCGACCCCAAAATCAGAGTGAGAGTGAGAGCGAATAGTCCTGACTCCTGACTCTGGAAGTCCTAAGGTCTATGAGCTTAGCGATCTATGTTCTATGAATAAATTCAATCATCTTCTCCAGTGCTCGGGCTCTGTGACTTTGTTGGTTCTTTTCCTGAAGCGTCATTTCGGCGAAGGTTCGTGTTGCATTTTCAGGAATAAAGATTGGATCGTATCCAAATCCATCTGCGCCTGAACGCATTTTGGAGATCTGTCCATTCACAATGCCGTCAAAAAAATGTTGTTCTCCGTTCCAGTATAGTGCAATGCTCGTTCGAAAACGTGCGCTTCGATCCTCGACGTTCGCAAGATTCTTAAGCAGTAAGGACATGTTGGCTTCCGGATCTTTTGAACCTCCTGCATAACGAGCAGAATACACACCGGGAGCGCCATTCAAGGCATGCACTTCCAGTCCGGTATCGTCGGCAAAACAATTCAGCCCAAAACGTTCGTACACATAGGATGCTTTCAGAAGCGCATTGCCCTCGAGTGTTTCGGCTGTTTCAGGAATTTCTTCCAATAACTGCATGTCGCTAAGGGTAAGCAGTTCGATGTGTTCCGGCAACAAGGAGCGTATCTCCTTCGCCTTGTTCTCATTGTGACTTGCAAAGATCAGTTTCATTTAACTGTATAGAAAAGTTCGTCGTAGTCGTGTTTATTGGCTTCCACCGAAAACTTCTTTTGGATGGTCTCCTGACCATTTTTCCCGAGTAGTTCCCTTTGAGAAACATCCGAAAGAAGCAATTCGAGTTTTTCTTCCCATTCGGCAGCGGAAGAAACCAAAAAACCATTTTTACCCTGTTCAATGATCGACGTATTCACTCCAACAGGTGACATCAATGTGGCCATTCCTAATGACATGTATTGCAATCCTTTGAATCCGCATTTACCTTCGGACCAGATATCGTGCTGAAGCGGCATGATACCGATCTGAATTTGGGACAAATCCGCTATCTCCGTTTCTTTTTGCCATTTCACATAGCGTAACGATTTTAAGTCATACCCCGGATCTTCATTGGATATGACTACGAATTGAAAAGTATGTCTTTCTTCTAGTTTTTTTAGTACCGGGATCAACTCATCGAGGTAACGCATCGTGGTATGTGAGCCTGTCCAACCGATAATCGCAGGTTGAGCCTGATGATCGACTGACTTATTATGGTGGTGATCCGTATCGATCGTAGTGGGTATGATACGCACATTGCTATTGAACTGACGGGCATAATTTGCCAGGTATTCGTTTCCTGCAGAGATCGTATGCGCCCATTTCATACAATAATTCACTTTCCAGTACGCTTTCACCCAATGAAAGCGGGAATTAGTCTCACTGTAGTTGGGAAGCCAGATGGCATCATCGAAATCGTAGATGTACTTTTTTCTCAACACTTTCGCGATGATCCATTCAAATATCGGCGGGCCAATATGTGCTACTTCGCGGTGAATAAAAAGCTGGTCTGCTTTGTACAATTTGAACAACAACCCAAACCGTTTCAAAAAGCAGTAGGTCACTTTCCATGCTTTCAACAGGTACTTTCTTTCCTTATAAAGTGTTTGCCAGGTATCGTAATCATAGAAGGGATACACTTCCAGTTCAAATCCTTGTTTACGGAGGTGATCAAAGTACTGCTCGAACCGGAACCGTTGAGATGGCGCAGCACCTTCGGGATAAGGAACAAGGAAGTAGATCTTTTGTGCCATCTTCTGCAAAGTTAGGAATCTCCTTGTTTTTCCTGAAGTAAGTGACTGTACACCCCGGCATAGCGCTCCACTCCGGAATTCAGGCCATAGAATTCTTTCGCTCCCCGCATGGTTTCAGCTTTGTCAAAGGATGCCTGTAATTGTTCCATTAGATTCGAAGGAAACTGATCCAGGTTTTGCAATACGACTCCGCTTTTATACGTATTCACTACTAATGCGGTATCGCCCACGCCATCGTTACAAATGAGTGGAATTCCCATCGCCATTAATTCTCCTTGTTTGGTCGGAGAGGAGGCCTTTTTCGAATACGCCGGAAGGATAAAAAAGACCGAAAGATCGAACAAGGAAATATAAGCAGGCACCTCTGAATGCAAGCAGCGATCCACGAGGATCGTACTTTTTTCGATTCCCATAGCATCAGCCTTTTCGCGAATATGCTCAGGATCGTCACCGGTCACAAACAGAAAGCGCCAAGAATGATCTTGTTGTTTGAGCGATTTAAACAGAGCCAGCATTTCCTTCAGCATGTACCACGTGCCTATGGAACCGACATACCCGAGGATCTTATCTTCTGACTGAATCCCTAATTTTTCTCTCAGGGTATCGAGCTGAGCGACATTCACCTTTTCCGGATCAAACAGTTGCAGATCCGCACAACAGGGAATCACCGTGATCTTTTCAGGTGATACTGC